>WNFH01012477.1_pt1 | contig 13327 bp, 14 predicted proteins | sample 5400411 | NCBI WGS metagenome assembly WNFH01 (sample SAMN13153347, study PRJNA577476) | soil metagenome | isolation source: 200 cm saprolite under Douglas fir tree site 2 hole 3 | place: USA:California | collected 2015-04-18
CGTGGTTGGCGGGATGCTCTTGCTGCCCCACAGGAAGGACATGTCCAGCATAACGCTCACCGATGGTTCAATCGACGCCCATCCGACAGGTTTGGCACCCCTGGCGACAACCGGCAGCATCCTCGACTTTCAGCTGTTAGGGCTTCGGCCCGATTCCTCCCCTGATGACGTCCGGCGCGCCCACCGTGAACTGGCCCAGATATGGCACCCAGACCGGTTTGCTGATTCCGCGGATCTGCGCGTACGCGCGGAACAGCGGATGAAACAGATCAATGCCGCCTATGCGAGATTGTCCGTGAAAGTGCCAGCGCACGCAATCGAAGTGGGCGCAGGCGCCGACTAGCTTCGGAATTTGCCCGAAACCGAAGCGCTCCGTTGCTTGTCGGGCTGATCGCCATCCCCGTCCAAGGCCGGAAGAAGCAGCAGTTTCGTGACTCTCGATGCTGAATCTAGAACCACCCAATGTACGGGAAGAGGAGTGGGAGCCATGGCTGCATCTCATCTCATTGCTTCATCCTTACCGCTCTTGGGATCGGTTCTGTGATTGCCTGATTCGTAATCTCGAATTACTGACAGGCGCCCAGCGCATCTCCATTCTTTATCGCGTTGGAAGCGCAGAAGTTCAGTCAGACCAGGCCCTGGGTCGAGTCCCAGGCGGCTCGGTTCTGCCAGAGGAGGTGGGACAGGTACGAACACGAGATTCAACCACCTACGCCATGATCTACAACGGGGCGAAGTTCGCCGCCTGGCTATCGTTTGTCGATGCCGGCCGGTGGAACCTTGCGGAAATACTGGCCCGCGTGTCGTTACCGATCGGGCAATTAGTAGCCCGGGTGCGGTGTTTTGAAGACATGCGTTCGGCGCTAGGGGAAGCGCTGTCGCTATCGGAGCGCACCGTGGGCGGCCTTGCGGCTGTGACCAGGGACAACCTGGCTAAGCTCCTTGCCGCCAGCGCCCGCGCGAACCAGGCCCCCACGATCCTCCTCACGAGAGAGGCACCCGAGCGATTTCAGGCGACCTGGTGGGAGGGGGAACTCGGCTTACAATCGGTCCCCATCACGATGCTAGATGTCCTGAACCGCGTTGAGGACGCAATCGAGGACGCACAAGACGTGTCATTGCGAGCCAGCGTCGCCGAGCAGTTTGCGGCGGAGATCGGGGCGACAGTTGGCGGGTTCGATTGGTTCTACTTTGTGCCGCTGAGAAGCTTTGACGCCGTCGTGGGGCTGCTTGGCACCGGGCTGTCGCTTGCTTCCCTTCCGCCCGGGGATGTCTTTCAGGTAGGCTTGCTGGGCCAGGACCTGGCAGGTTTCCCTCGAGCAAGCGGCAGGCGCATGCAGCAAGCTCAGGCGGTAGAGCGATTACGCCTGATCACGGACGTGCTTGGTCAGCAGCTGTCACAGGCTGACTTACGAGAAGCGGCGTTTACAGATGGCATCACGCGAGAGCGCGGCCACCTGGGCATTGACCTGCACGACTCCATCCTGCAGGACTTGACTTACCTCCAACTTCAACTCGGTCGCCTCGACGGGCTCATGACCGAGGATCCTGAACGGGCGAAAACCGTCCTGGCACAGGTGCAGTCACAGCTGCAGATGACATCGCGCGAAGCCCGTGAGCTGGCGGTGGGACTGACCACAGGTGAGACCTCAAGTCACCTGCCCGACGTTCTCGAACCGGTGGTCGATCGCTTTCGGACACGATTCGATGGCAGGGTGGATTTCCGCAGTGGTGGAATGGAGCGGCCGTCGCCTGCCAGTACCAATACGCAGGTCATGCGCATCCTTCAGGAGCTGCTGAACAATGTCTGGAAGCACGCGGCCGCCAGCCGCGTGTCGGTCGATGTCTCGTATGAGAAGGACCACATCCGGCTGACGGTGGTGGATAACGGGAGGGGCTTCGTGACGGAAGATCGCAGTCAGAGCCAGCTTGGGCTGCGGGGACTCCAAGAGCGAGCACAAGAGGTTGGCGCAACCGTGGACTTCAACAGCGACCCGGGCAAGGGCACTACCGTCACCGTCCGGATTCCAGCTTAAGGTCGCCGGCGGGCCGTATCGCCTCGCAGCGCCATCGCCGTCAGGCCGGCGGCAATCCCTAGCCCTTGAGCGAAGGCGCGTGCAAAAACCAACGGCGGAACGGATAGACTCAGGCCCGGATCCGAGCGGGCCGCGCGTTGTGCCAGCGGCCAAGTGCTCGCCAAAAACGCAAGCAACACAGCCAGCAGGCACTTTCGTGCGCGCTGCTTTTTGAGAGCGGCAGGGACTAGCAGGGCAGCAACGCCGGCGAGACCGATTTGCAGCGCCATGCCAGGCGGTGTGTACGAGTCACCGAGTGCCTTTTTGGGGTGGTGCCTGTAGATGTCAACTCGGAAATAGCCGTAACGCAACTTCTTCTGGAGATATTCGCGGAGCCGCTCGGGATGCTGATGCCGCACTCGTGCGTTGGGCTCAAAAACGAATCTCGCCCCTTGCTCGGCGAGTCGGAAGGCGAGGTCCACGTCCTCAGCCGAATTGGCTGGGAAACGCTCGTCGAATCCACCTGCCGCCAGGAAATGCGCTCTTCTCAAGGCAACTGTGCCAGTATCCAAGAAATCCACTCGCTTCGCCCGGGCGAGGCGCGCATATTTGTATTCAAATTCGAGCTGGACGAACCGCGGCAGCAAACGCCCTTGATTCGTACTGTATGCGCCCTTCACAGCGACCACGTCTGGATCTTGAAATGGTGCCAGGAGTTCCTCCAGCCAGTCTGGCTCCGGCTGGGTATCAGCATCCAGGAAGACCAGGGTGTCGCCAGATGCCGTTCGCGCGCCGAGATTCCGGGCCGCCGCTGGACCGCGTCCAGCCCCACTTAAGACGCGCACGCCAGGCCGACTGGCCAAGGCGCGCGTAGCGTCGTTCGATCCGTCGTCCACCACGAGCAGCTCAAGCTGCCACCCTGATATTCGCTGGCTCACAACGGCGTCGAGACAGTCGGCCAGCGTTGAGCTGGCATTGTAGGCGGGGATCACGATGGTGACCGTGTCCAACGTTGGGGATTGTGGGGACGTGGGGGCTCGTTCGGCGACTATCACGGCCCTGACTAGCCCGCCGCGAACACAACGGCAGCCCGTCCCCGCTTTGCTACAGCGAGGCTCACGAGTAGCAGTAATGCCAGCTCCGCTAACTGCGCGATGTGGAGGATGACGCCGGCAGTCAGGGATTGCGTGAGGCTAACGCCCGCCGGGTTCAGCACCGCCGCGATGCCAGCTTCGAACACTCCCGCGCGGACTGGCGGCGCGGGCAGCAGTCCCACGATATAACCAGCCAGCAGCAGGCGCACGACCAAATCCAGACTGGGCGGTATTCCGGTGGCCAGCAAGACCAGCCAATTCGCAGCGAGCCCGACGGTCCAGACGGCTCCGGACGTCACCACCAGCGACACCAGAACTCGCCAGTCCCGGGCGAGGGCGAGGCCGCAGATCAACACGGCGGCGAGCAGTCCTAAGCCCAGGCGGGTTTGGCGCAGCAGAGCCGTGCCTAGAAACGCCGCGGCAAGGCCTGCCAGGCACAGCGTATCCAAGGCCTTGATCGCGGCTAGTGCAGCGGTGCCTGCTAAGAGCGGCCCGCCTTCAGCTTTTACCAGGCCTACGCTAACCACGTCGCCCGCGCGCAGGGGCAAGAGTGCATTCGTGAGCTGGCCGGCTACGAGCGCCCGCAGGCAGCGTGGATAGTCAGGTCTAGCGGCGCCCATCAAGACTTGCCAGCGAAGCGCCTTCGCGAGCTCAACCACCGCCAGCGTGGGGAGAATGGCTAAAGCGAGGAGTGGAACGAAGCTGAGGCCCAGACCGATATCATTCGCCAGCGTTTAACGACCATGATCAGCCATGATGAGCACGGCCAGTGCCGTCAGACGCGGCACTTCTTGGGGCCATGATTGTCTTGGCGAGTCTTGTGGCAGGCGTTTCCCAACGCGGGGTCCTTGTCGGCCTGCTGGTCGCCGGATTGGTGGATCTGGTTGCCCTGGCCGACTGAGTTGCCGTTGCCCTGGGCAGCTTCTGCGGAGAGCACGCCTTGGGCTGCGATGAGACTCACCGCCAACCATCCAGCCACCCCGAGGTTCACCAGCACGCGCTTCAAATGTCGACCTCCGTGGGACTTGGGCTGACATAACCCTGTGCCGTTATCTGGCACTGCGCCATCAGCTGTCCCGTAAAATTCAACTCCCAAGAGCCCGACATGACAAGGGTGGATAGTACCCCTTGGTTGTGCTGAAATGCCCTAGTGGTCACTTTTGGCCCGGCTCCGCAATGCCTGCAGCCTAAGCGCCTGCCCCCGAGTCGCGGCGGGCCGCCTGCGCCTCGGCGAGTTCAGAACGGATGTCGGCGCTGTTTGGTTCGCGCGACAACGCCTGCTCCAGCGCGGCTACGGCTTCGTTCGGAACTTGATCTGCCAGAGCTGCCCTTCCCCAGGTTCGGTAATAGCTGGCTTGCAATCTCGGGCGCCACTGCTGTTCTGCTGCCTGTTTCAACAAAGTACGGGCCGCGGCCGTATCTCCAAGCCGAAGAGCCACGAGACCTAAACTCTCGAGGGCGTCGGGTGAGTGTGATCTCAGCTTGGCTGCCTCCCAAAACAGACGAGCCTGGTCCGGCTTCTGCAGCTCTATGGCCAAGCGGGCGGCCTGCGTGTAAAGCAACGGGTTCAGCGGATCCAGGCGGATAGCGGCATTCATATAGTCGGAGGGCTGTTCGCTCACATTGGGAAGGGCTTGCTGCTCGGCGAGAACCGCTTGAGCCAGGTCGGCCAGGACATACGAATCTCGTCCTCCTGACCAATAAGACGCCATTCGAAGTTGCTCGACGGCAGACTGCAACAGCGAGGCATCATTCGTCGGCTGACCCAAGCTCATCAATCCGTCGGCTAACTGCTGGTGATACACGGGCTCAAACGGCCGCAGCCGTGTGGCCAGCTCGAGCCACTGAACTGCCTTGGACGAGGCACCGCGGCCTAGCGTATCCACTGCCTGGCCGTAGGCGAGATCCGCGCTCGCGGCCGACGCCACATCCAGGATGAACAAGGTTCCGAGTACAACAGGAAGGGCACGGATGAGGGGCGGCAAGGGAATGATCCGAACGTTGTTCTGGCGCCCGAAGATGCCCACGCTGCAGCCCGCGATGACCCAGGCCACCCATTCGGTGGTGATGCGAGATTCTCCGAAAGTGAAAAGCACGAAATACGTTATCGATACCGACAGGAGTGCTACTGCGGTGGCTGGATGCCCACGTGTCGCCGCTAAATTCGATGAGACCAGACGGCGCACCAGGAGACCGATAACCGCCAGTTCCAGCAATAAGAAGGCGGCCAGCCCCGAAAGGCCCGCGCTTGATGCCAAACGAAGCCAGGTGTTATGGGGCGCGTCGTCCCGACCTACGGAACCATCGAGCTGGTCGAGATCTGTCGACCTGTAAGCCGGGTAAGCCAGCTCAAAGGAGTCGGGGCCCCAACCAATCAGTGGCCGGCTGGCCACGAGTTGGACGGTGCTGCGCCACAGATATTGCCGTTCTGAAATAGGCTGCCCGCGTTGTACCACCCTCGACGTTGCAGTATCGACTCCTTCTCCAAAGGCGGGCAACACGAGCAAAGTCACGAAGGCAGCGACCAACCCCAGCAGCGGCACGGCGATAACCGGGCCTATCAGTGAGCGAGTTCGACGCCAGCGCCGGCACAGAAGAACCATCACCGCGAGCCCAACCTGTGTCGCTACTGCCAACCAGGCAGTTCGTGTTTGAGTGAGCAGCAGCGCAGCAATTTGTACCGGCAGCGTCCATAACGTGAGGTCTCGGCCCAAACCCCGCAGCCGCCAAGCGAGCCACACGGTTATGGGCACGCTCAGCGCGAGAAATTCGGCGAGGCTGTTTGGGTTTCCGAGCCCACCAAGCGCAGTACGGCCATCGTCCGGAATAGGCCAGCCCAGCGGATCGAAGCCTAGCTGCTGAGCAATGCCATACATGCTGTTGCAGGTCGCGGCGAGGACCCAGCCGGCAGCCAGCCCGGTAAAGCTTTCATCATTTCGAATCCAGGCGGTCGCAAAGAAGAAATAAGCAACTAAGACGAACAGCGTGATAAGTCCCTGGTCGTGCTCGTAATTACCAATCAGAGACACTGATGGGGCCACTGAGGCCGCGGTCGCGGCCACGCTGATCAGCAGAAATATGATTGCGCAGAGACTGGCGAGTTGGGCGACTGGCGGCAGGGAGACGTCGTCGCGCTGCGCCATAGCCAGCAAAGCAAGCGCGAGGCCCAACTCCAGCACAATCAGCTTGGGGCGCTCGAAGCTATCTCCGAACAGCGGGGAGCAGACCAGGGGTACGGCAAAAGCGAGCACCGGCAGTAACCAGCGCTTGGGATCGGACCTTACCGCTGCCCGCCTCGCAGATGGCTGCGTAGCCCCGGCCTGATGGCATGTGGAGTGGCGAACTTGAGGGCGGATGCGCTGCACTATAATCCGCAAGTTGGGCGTCGGCTACGGCAATTGCCGCTAGTCATACGTTCCGTTTTCACCTACAGCAGGGCGCGTCGCGTCTTTTCCGCACCAGTTTCTGCAGTTTTGACGCTTGTAGCAGGGCCAAGTGGTGGCAAATGATCCAGCGAAAAATGTCGTGCTTTGGGGTTGGGAAGGCCGTGAAAGCCTGCCGAACGACTCGCGCTCGGCGCGGCTGTCAATGGATCCGACGGCGTGCTGCCGCCGCGGTGGGCATTGTCGGGCTGATGCTTGTGCGTGAACGGCCCAACCCCCGGTCTAGCCGCGTCGGGGCTCACGATCACATTTGCATCTGCGCAGACCGGCACGCCTTCGCCGACAGGACTGCCCTGGTGCAAGCCCCAGCAACGGCCAATCCCTGTACCGGAGCCCACGCTACATTCTGAACCCTTGGTTTGTGCTCCGCGGTCGAGTTATCGAAAGGCTTCCGCTCTCGATCGCATTATCGCTGTTTCCGGTTGGGCTGGTACTAAAATCCTTAATGCCGTCGTAGTAAGCGACCAAGAGTTCTTGTGGCTGTGCTCCCTTAGACAGCCCACGTTCAACGATGGCAGCCGAAGCAGCTCCATAATGCTGCCCTCGCAAAACCCTATAGCACTAGCTAAGTACCATTCGGCACGGAGTGGATATCGCGTTATCCATTGCGAGTAGACACGTTGGACCGTCTGCCACTGAACTCCATGAGGTGACGCAAGGAGTACGTCCTCACCCACGTACCGGGTGATTGGATTCTGGCTGTCACCCGCCACCGCTCGGCGCATGGCTGCTATCGCCTGTTGATTTTCATGGAGCGCTTCGTCGACGCTCGCTAGGAGATGCCATGTCCTGCTGTCGTTAGGATCGCGGCCGGCGGCCGGTTGCAGCAACCCGGCGGCTATCACGAGTTCACTTGTACTTGAGGTGTCGGGCTGCTGGCCAGCAGCCCGTGATACGCCACAACCCGGCCCGCGTTGAGGCGAAGCCGTCAATCAGAATGACCCTGTCACATTAGCGCTCGTGAAGGACGGCGAAGGGAAGCCGTACCGCCAGCTCCTCCTGTGGGTGGATAGGTGAAGTTGGCAAAGGCTGGATCAGTACGCGGGCGTCTGCTCCGTCGTTTATTAGAACTGCCGTGTGGTGGGTTCGGCTTAAGGACGGTCCTTTCGCCACTCCAGGCCGAGCGCGAGGTTGGAGTGTTGGAACCGAGTGGGCATCGCAATGGGGCCTGCTGCTCACATGCTGCCTAACCCTCGCAGTCTTCTGCTGGGCGGTGGCAGCCCTTCCGGTAGCGCGCTCCCTCACGACCGATCGGTTGTCTGGCCTGGCTGTGCGCACCAATCCCAAACCCCAGATTGTCCTCGCCAATCCTGCCTCAACACCCGGTCCGTCCAGCTCCCCATCGTCTCCTCCGGCTCCACCACTAACCATTCCGGCCAGTGCTCCCGCGGTGCCGAACGCTACGCCCGCCCCGGCTAGCCGCTTCGATAGCACGTACACTGTGCGCCCAGGCGACACACTATTCAGCGTGGCCCGCCGCTATAACGTCTCGCCGCAAAGCCTGGCTGCCGCGAACGGTATCGCCGATTCCGGCCTTATTCGGGTTGGTCAAAAGCTGATCGTCCCCTAAAGCAAGTGCTCCCTTGATACCTGGCGCTAAGTAGGTGATGCAAGCGGGTGTGCCGCGAATGCTGCACGAAGCTGCCATGCACCGCGATGTTGCGAGCGCCGTTGCCCTCCTATTCTGGATTGCTATAGCACGAGCTTCGAGGAGCACGCCTCGCTCAAATAGGCTCGACCATCTTGAAGCGATCGTTCAGCGCATGGAGCATCAGGCCCGGCCTCCCATGACTCCTGCATCTCTTAGACGGCTGCGCGAAGAGATCCGCGAAGAACGACGGCTGATGCAATCCCGGCCCGCCGGCATGACGACGCGCCAAGTCGCCGATGAACTAGGCATCGCCGAGCCAACCATCAGGCGCTGGATCCGCGCTGGGGTACTGCCGTCCGCTTCAATCATTACGCCGGCGGACATCGAGGCGTTCCGGCGATGGATGATGTAAGCGCAGGGGCTTAGCCCCTTCTTCCTACGCAGATATCCCTATTACGCGTTGCTGCTCCCACCGATGGCAAGCGGGGCTGTGAACTCTAGGCTGGACGTAGGGATATGCAGTAGACCGTGCAGCGTGGCTTCTGACCGTTGACGTCCCCAGCCTTGCTTGACAGAGGCTGATACGTCCTTGGAGGTGAACAGCGGCCATGGCCGCTGAGGCACGAACTCCTCGAATGGGGATCGCTGGCCTGCCAGCAACATGGCTTATTACGCTGGCAAGCTCACGTGGTCTGAGCATCGCCGCTGCCAGCTGCGCGGCGCTCTACTGCGTGCTTCTGGCCCTGGCGCTGCTTCAGAACCGAGGCGTTATCGATAGCCGACTGCCGATTCCAGTAATGGACAGCGCTATCATCCGGCGCAGTCATGCTGAGTTGCGGCCAGAAGCCGTGACCACGGCGGACGTGGCTCATCGAACCCAATTGCTTTCCCAGGCACGAAGCGGCTCCGGGTCCGAGGTTGCGGCGCCGCTGCTGACGCTGGAGATCGAAGCCACGCCACCGGCGAGACTGTGGATTGTTGACAGTCAGGGCAGTGAAATTGGCGCCAATCCGTTCAGCGGGCTCGTTATGAGCCTCATGGACGCATCGTACTCAGGGGAGGCAAGCCCGCAGCAGCGGGTCGCAATTGGCGCTGCCGAAGGCGAATACCGAATCTTTCTCCTTGGTATTGACAGCGGCAACTACATATTGCGTGTGCGTTTGATGGCGGACGGTGATCTGGATCACGCTGTGCAATACGGCGGCGGCGGGCACGTATTCCGAGATACGCTCCTCCGGGCCACCGCGAGGGTGGCCCTAAACGGGGGGCAACCGCAGCTGACCGTTTCCAGCATTGAAGTGCTCAAAGCAGCTGATATTCCAGTCGCCGCTGACGGCCAGACGGATGACGGTCCGGTCCAGGACCCGCAAGCGATCGTTAGGCTCGGGCCGTCAGCGAGGCTGCCCCTGCCCCTGCCTGGTGTAGTTTCGTCTGGAGGCGTCGAGATCGGCAGCCCGGCGAGCTCGACTACGGCGAGTGCGGCCGCGGCCGCGCCGCAAATATCGCTGGGTCCTTCCAGTCAATCGTTGGGTGTGTCGAACTCAGCCATAGACGCATCGCCGGACGCATCGAAGAGCGGTGGGCAATCCTCGGCTTCGCCATCGAGCTCTTCGAACCCGGGCGTGGCTTCGTCGTCTACGGTTGCCGCAACCCCAACCCCGACGTCACTGCCTGCAAGCGCAACCAGCACGCCGATGCCGGGCGCATCACCCACTCCGTCCCCGTCTCCCGACCCCACCTCCACCGCGGCGGCATCGCCCTCAGCAACGCCAACGCCTAACGTGTCGGTTACGGCCACCACGGCCCCAGCTACGGCAACGGCTACACGGATCAGTAGCGCCAGCCCCACTGCCACGCCTCCGCCTACTCGCACCCCGACGTCGACAACTGGCGGAGGTCCCACGCCAACTTCCACCAAACAGGGTGGGCCCCACAACGGAGGCGATTCTTAGGCCGACCAAGCGCCCGTCTGGTCAGCGACCGCCTGGGGCAACTCGGACTGCCTGCTTGAGTACGGCCGGGGATTCTGCCGAGTCCAGAACAATCATCTCGCCCCAAACCAGCCCGTGCTGGAAACGTTTCAGATCTATATGGAAGAGCAGTGGATCCAACCGCCAGGGACTGGGCTTTCTAAGACGGACGAGGGACTCTTATGGAGTCACCATTGCTTTAGGGGTTGAGTCGAGGCGAATGGCTTGTGCCTGCTTTTGCAGAAAGGGCCGAGCGAACGGTCGCGACGAGCTGACTCAGATGGAACGGTTTGGGGAGAAGCGAGATTGGCGAAATGAATCGTTCATATTGCTCCGCCACAAATAGTCCAGCCGAAGAAATGACCACAGGAATCTGCGACATTTCGGCGGAGCCGCTCAGCTTATCAAGCGTCTCGAAACCAACCGGATCGACGCCCATCATCATGTCCAGGATGATGAGGTCGGGACGAACCTGTTTGATGAAGTCGTATGCTGACAGTAGCCTGGGGTCAAACTGCACGTCGTACGACTCGTCCAGCTCCTCGAGTACCAACTTGACCAACTCGGCTAGTCGCAGGTCATCGTCGATGACAGCGATTCGCGGCCTCACAGCCTGGGACCCAGGTGCGGCTTGCTCCACATCAGTACAGTAACTGGCGGTCTCAATGTTGAAAAGCCTTGTAGCCGAAATGAGCTACAGACGGCTTCGCGTTTGCACGTGACATTGAGCAGTCATAGCGATCAGGATGCCGCGAAATGCCGAACATCCCTAGGTGCGGTGGGTCGAAGAGATCTTGCAGCAATTTGTTTTTCACCACAGGATGAATGAAACGTATGAACGCTCTCAAGGCTCGCTATGAGGTGCTGCGGGAACCTCACAATACTCCGCCTTACCGCGTCAGAGTCTTTGATAGACAGAACCGATTAGTAGCATTTCGTCGGTTTTGGACCCGTATCGAGGCCGAAGACTGGGGCAGCAAATTGGCGCCATCGCGATAATCTGGAGCCTCGCGGCCCAGTGCCCAACATACGGCGATGCATGCTTACGTTACTCAGTGTGACATCGGCTTGATTTTTAGGGGAGATAGCTCTTTTTCGGGGCCAGGCTTTCTGGTGGAATGCACTCCATCTGAGAGCGAAAGAAAGGGAGCAAGAAGATGAGCCAAGCAGTGAGAGTTGCCGCGGACTGCCGCCAATTTCCAAGCGAACAGAATTGCAGTCTGTACATCGCCGGCTCCGAACAGGAAGTACTGACCGTGGCGGTCCGCCACGCCGTCAACGAGCATGGTCATCAGGAGACGCCGGAACTGCGCCAGCAGATCCGGGAGTTACTCAAACCAGAGGCCTAGAGAAGCCGGTTTAAGAGCCGGCCGTCACGTCTTGGCGTAGGTCGCGGCGCTGCGGAGCTCGATCCCAACGAAGGGCCCGTCACCGAGTAACCACGCGTCGCCAGGGCGGCAAAGACCCTATAGCAAGTGCTAGTTCTGACAGAAACGGCGCCGGCTAACAGTCACTGGGGTCCAGCCTCGCTTGCAAATGCTTTCGTCGCTCGGGTCCTGGATAGACACGGTCGAGTGCCGCGAGGCGACGTCGAAGCTCGCGCATCGTGGCCTGGTCGCCCTCTCCAAATTTGCGGGCGCGCAGCCGAAGCTGGCTTTCAATTTCGTCGAGTCGCCGATGAAGGGTGGTAATCCGCATAACGACGTCGCGCACGTGGTGCGGCCCACTAGCTTCTTGGAAGATCTGCAATTGCGCTTCGAGCAGACTTGTCTCCGCCAGCAGGTCTGAGAGTCGGCGAAATGCATGAACGTAAGAGTCCGTGGAATGACAACTCCTGTCGCTTAATGAACGACAAAGCCGCACAGGAGTGGAAGCGGCCATCCGAATGGGCTATGAAATGCTTTGGTGTTTACGTTTAGCTGACTGCTCCCAGACTCCTCCAAATATCAGCAGCCGGGTTCTACAACTCTGACGCCAATCCGCCGAGCACGTCCCGTGCAATACGCCAATCGGGCCGGTATGTCGCCCAGGCATTGGGGCTGTTAACCGCATTGAAGTAGACCAGGGCGCGAACCAACGGGTAGTGGGTCAGCGCGCCGGGAACCTCCGCCAACCATTCGCGCTGACGCTCAGCACTCCCGCTTACCCCTAGCTCGGCGATGATGATGGGCTTACTGAATTGCTCAACAAGGTCGTACTTGGGCCGCAGCAGTTGCTGGAACGATTGCGGCTGGAGAGCATAGCCGTGGTCCCACGTCGCGTCGCCCAGGATGGTTAGTCCTATTCGGTCCACGACGTCCTCGCCAGGATAATAGGCTTGCGCTCCTGACACGCCTGCCGGTGACCAAACCCACCGCACGTTGGTGGCCCCACGCTGACGAAACAGCATCACAACGTGGCGAAAAGCCTCGCGAAAGAGCGAGGGATCGTTGGCTGCCCAGGGATAAAGGCCGCTGAGATCCATCTCTTGGCTCCAACGTAAGTAGACAAGCTGTGGATAACTGGCAGCTACCACGTTGGCCAGTTCTAAAATCTCGCCGTCCCGTTCTCCCATGACCACCACGTCGAGCACCGGCCGAGAGTCGCCCATGGGCGGAAATGGCTCGATTGTGACGAGTGGAACTCGCCGATTGCGGGCCGCGAACAGGGCCGCCCGCAGTCCAGCGGAGTCGTCCTGCCTGACGTAGAAGTGTTCCACGTCCAGTGACGTCGGCGATAGCCTATGCGCTGGGTCATAGCCACCAAGTGCGATACGGCCAGCTGGCAAGTCCAAAGGCGCCGCAGGTGGTTGGGTTGGGCTGACAAGCGACCCGGCTGGCATTTCGACGAACAGCGCATCCGCGCTGGGCACAAATTTGGTGGCGAGACCCCACGCGTTAGCGGCGTTATGGGTCGCGGTTGCTACGGAGGCGGACGCCGCCGCGAACAGGGTGAACGAGATGGCGACCAGTAGCAGCGGAATTGTGGTGACGCGGAAGAGTCGCCACGCCCCAACGCCGCTCTGGTGCAGATCGACGACGGTCGCGCCGACATTGACAACATACACCGCGAGCATGAAAAGTGCCCCCCAGAGTGCCAGAAGGGACGGGCCGATTACCCCAGAATCGCCGTTTATTGGAGGCGCAGCGTTGGCATAAGCCCGCTGGGTCAGCGTTATGCAGATCACGCAGCAACTGAGCCAGGCCGCCATGAGGTACGGCGCCTGGGTGCGCAA
>WNFH01002292.1_pt1 | contig 13314 bp, 23 predicted proteins | sample 5400411 | NCBI WGS metagenome assembly WNFH01 (sample SAMN13153347, study PRJNA577476) | soil metagenome | isolation source: 200 cm saprolite under Douglas fir tree site 2 hole 3 | place: USA:California | collected 2015-04-18
AACGCGATGTATTGATCGCTCGGGTGATAATCCACGCCTATAATGATCACGTTCGGCTCCTTTCTCCCGAGCCTTTGGTCGTCACACAACCACAGTCTACCCGGGTCTAAGGAGCCGACGTTGTTATGAGATCACTGGGGTGGGGGCTTCATTCCCTGCGGCTAGCTATAGCTAGGAATCGAGCGCAATTAAACCGAAAACGGGGCAGAGTGTACTGCTTCCTTACTACGGGGACCATGGGAGATGCCGAGACATGAGAGCTGGAAGACCAGCCGCAGTTAGATTCTAGGACACCTCTCGTGAGCACTCGGTGCGCGTTTGCCAGAAATCGGGCGCAGACCGCGTGAACTCAATGGCCACGTCCCTTTTCTGACCGCGCTTGCCTGTGAATCGAACAACGTAGCATTCCCGTTCTTCCTGATTGGCTATGTTCGTCAGCAGAAGCTTCTGCCCAACAGAGACGTTTGCAGCGAGGGTAAGCAGCCCGCCGTGCGAACTTACCTCCAATGTCGTTGCTTCTTCGTGAAAGGGGCTTTCGCCGGGCGCGTGACTGTACGCAAAAACGCAAGCGCGGTGCGGGAAGCGCTCGCTACGTCGCCGTTCCATGGTCTTCGCAGCTCGCCCCCCTCCAGCGGCCGTGTTTATCCCGCTGCCCGTGCTGCCTGGTCGTTCTCCCCCCAAAACGCCCTTGATTAGAGCAAAGGCAACAATTGCCGTAGCCAAAAAGACTGCAGCGATTATCGCCCAGAGAACTATACCGTCAGGCGGCATGACGCTAGGGCCTCAGTCTGATCAATCTTCACCACGGCCTCCGGTACTATGAAGGAACGATAAACTAGTGTCGCAACCAGGTGGCGAAGAATCTTCGGCCACTTTCCCAATACATAAACATTCAAACCAATTGGAAGGCTTAAGGTGCTTCCGACATTCTCTACATCGGACAGTCAGGGCGTTTTGCAACCGCGGGGCTTATTTTGCGCGAGTCGCCTTCAGGTCGAGGATAGGCTCCGCTTTATCCCCAGAACTGACTCTGGAAAGCACTTGTCCGACGAAAGGAGCGCGAGGTTGAAAGAGATTATGGGGAATTACAGCTAGCGACGGGCCATTTTCCGGACCATGTGCAGGAGGAGCTTGCGGTCATTGGCGTCTGCCTTGCCCAACAGACGGCGAAGCTTATTCAGAAATCGCGCATCTTTTCCGGAGCTACCGCAAAGGTCTTCGTCAGTCTTGCGCTTGGGAAGATTCGGCAGCTTGGGCGGCTCTTCGCCGTCATAGAAAAGCTGGTACATGGGAATTTCCAAAGCCCTAGCAATCTTCTCCAATGTTTCTATCGCTGGAACCGTATGATTATTCTCGATTCGGGAGATGTAGGGGCGCACAAGGCCCGTCCGCTTTTCGATGTCGCCTTGAGAGAGATTCTTTTCTTCGCGGAGTGCGCGAAGTCGGTCGCCAATAATCATCCGGGGATTATTCCATTGAGGCGAGTAGAAGGCAAGCAAGGGTGACCCTAGACCTTTGATGGATACAACGGGGAAATACTGCAACTGCAATCCGGGGAGGTGGCGGACATATCTTATCGAAAGAGGGACTTCTGTCTTGTCATTTTAATCATCAGCGTATATTTTTGAGTATGTTATAACCTCGAAGTATCGTTAAAGTGAAGGTGTTTAGAAAGATGGACTTACCACGAAATAGCCTAAGCAGCCGTTGGCCAGGCATCAGTGAGAAAAGACCGCAATTTCGGGATTCCCCTATCGACCGTGTTGTTTTTGGCCGGGATATACCTCTTATACGAATCGACTGTCCACTCTCAATGGTATATGGACTTTTACCTTATCGCTGGTGCGACTATCTCGCCGCTCGGCCTGGTGACAGGGTCGTGGGCGATCCAGCGGCACCTGTCTATCAGGAAGTTGGAGCAGCATGTCAGAGGACATCAGCAAATCGAGCCTAGATAAGACCGCAAATACAACGTCGGAAAGAATCCGGCGCAGAAGCGAGCGTGTCATCCTCCGCGTCCCACTCCAGCTGTCGGCGAAGATGCCGGACGGCAAGCGAGTCTGTTTTGAGGCCCACACCCTCGTGGTCAATGCCCACGGCGGCTTGCTGGACGTGGGGATGGCAATGCCCGCCGGACAGCAAGTGATTCTTAGTAACTCAAGAACGCAAAGAGTTGCGACGGGCAAGGTAGTGCGCGTGGAAGGATCGCAAGAGGGTCGTTTTTCACTTGCATTTGAATTTGAGTTTCCGGCCCCCACCTTCTGGCCGGTAAGCTTTCCACCGCCCGATTGGTCTTACGTCGAGTCCAGTGCCTGAAAAGCGAAAGCGGCCATAGATGTGGGTCGCATACGCACCGGCCCTCCCCCTCAAAATCAGTGTTTATGGGCAAGCCATCGTGCGAATTGTGGGCAAGCAAATACAATGAGTTGCGAATCCGGTTTGTGGGCAAGACTGGAAAAGCAGGTTTCGATAAGTATTGGAACGACTCTTCGGGACTTCAAGAACAGAACATGGGAACCCGCCAGCATTCCCTGGCGGCTCCCCATGTTCCGAGTGACCCGTTCCTCTGCGGATTATTATTTGCTGCTACCGCGGTGCTTGGCCGTCTTTTCCCAGCCCTCGCGTGTGCGAGTCTTCTTGCCCTTGCCCTTGCTTGGCGTCTTGTTGGTACTCTTAACCAGGTCCGCGCGGACGTCTCCGGTGTTCGCGCCACCCTTATTGTCGCGGTCCTTACCCTTCTGCGCTGTCGCCGGAATGGCCAGCAAGGAAAGAACAAGGACTGCTAAGGAAAAGTACTTTAGCTTCTTCACTGAGACCTCCTTGACGCTTGTATCTGTGAGGACACTTATACACGCGGATTCCTGCTTGTCTCAGTGCAAGTCACGCTCCAAGAGATAAACCCTTGCTGATAAGGCACTTATGCCTTTGGAGGCGCATCATAATGTTCCGGCCAAGCTTCAAAAAGTAACAGAACCGCACAAGATCTACCTGGGCGCTCGTCTATGTCGCCGCCTGGGGAGTAGGATTCCAAAAATAATCTTCTGGCTAAGTGCTGTTGGTTGGCGTCGGCTTCGGCAAAACGAACATCTAACTTTAATTTTTCCATTTTGAAGCAGCTCACCGCAGCCCTCCGCATTGCTAGAGCCAGGAGAGGGGATTCTAGACGAATCGGGCTGGAGGTAGCGCGCCACTTGTCCGGTGACGCGTTATTCTGGCTTGATGAGCCTCTTAATCATTGTCGCGAAACGTATCTGATCTTCGCTGCGAACACTCTTGAATTTCAGACCCAGTCCACTCCCAGTTTTAGCGTAGCGCACAGTGGCTTCGGCCGTGATCGCTCCGTCCTCAACAAGAAAATTAAGTTTAACCGTCGCATCGACAGGGCAGACCTTCAATGTGTTGATAAAAAGACCACCCACACTCAGATCTTTAACTCGCGATGTATCTTCAGTTCGGCCGCACCGCCAGAAGACCAACACACCTTGAGGCGTTTCAACTCGCTTGTGGTGCCTTCTTGAATGAAGATCTTGCTTTTTCAAAGATGCGCTCGCCTGGGCGATACCAGCCTTAAGTGAAGGTCATAGTCCACTTCAAGAGAAATGCTGTGATTAATTGCGGAGATAAAGACTTGTCCTACACTCATGCAGCAAATTCCTTTGCAGGTGATTCTAACAGAGATACCACTTCTTCAATGGTCCAAACATGGCATCCGAGTGCTTCGCGAGAATTCAAGAATGCGCATCCGAATTATCACGGATTCCTCAAGAGTTGGGCGAATGCAGGGATAATGACCGTTTCAATCTGCTCCAAGCAGACTTGCAAAACGTGTTGAACTTCGAGTGTGTCCGGCCCTGTTCCCACGGTCGGTTCAGCGAACGTTACGTACGGAAGAAAGGTTCTTTGCACACCCACAATGTCATCCGCCGTAACGACCGAGGGCGAGTCAATTTCTGCGCCATCCTTGAATCCGCCGCGACTCAAAGTGAACACTCTGCCTCCCGTCAATTTAAGGTTTTGGTGAAGGGCGACTCGGGGAAGTGTAACGTTCGGGTGTCGGTGTTTATCGGCGTTAGAGAGTTGAGCAATTAGCCGCATCACACTATGGGTTCCTGTCCCACTACGATACGGCTGGACACTCTCGATGAATGCAAACGCAGCTCTGGAGATACCCGGAAGACGTTTTGCGAAACAGTTATATGGGAGAGGCGGATTGGTGTGCCCGCTCTTGATGAGGTGGTCGGGAATTGTGAGCCAGAGGGGGAAATCACAACTCTTGAACCAGTGAGCCGGAAGGCTGGCCTTAGTCGGATTGAGCTTGACGAGGTCGAACGCCAAGTGGTCTATGGCAGACCGGAGATGATAAACAATCTCTCCAGCGAGAATGGCAATCTCGGGCGGGGGACCGACCAAAAAATTAACTGTCTCTTTTCCGTTCGCATCCTTAATGATTTCATACGAGTCTGTTCTGGAGGTGATTCCGGCAATAACACGGTTGATTGTGCTCAGGTGTTCGGATGCCCGGACAAGTTTTAGCTTGGCGGATTCAAGGCCACTAACCATACACGGCCAATGGTACACTTCCGCAATACCGAAGAGGAAAACCAAATCTCTGGAACTGACTGCTGACCAAATCGAAGTGGTCGGTCAGTTCAACGACTGTCCTCGGGCCTAAACCGTTTCCGCGCACGCCGCAAGGGAAGGCTGTTCGAGAAGGAATGCCGTGCAGTTTTTGATCTAGAGCGCGAAGGTTAGACCGCAGTCAGACTCAAGATTCCTTGAGCGGATATTTGCGCCCCTCTTCAAACCCGGCAAACCACGATTCCTTCATCGCGTAAGCAATCACGTTCGCACTTCCAACGATTTTGTTATCTTTCAACCCCTTCGCGATCTTTTCACAGATAAAGTCGGCTTTTTCTTTCGTTAAGAGTTTTTCCATGTCCATTATGTTTTTCTCGCTCACTTTGGCCGCACCATGTATGTAGCAGTGGAAGGCTGCAAAGCAATTCGAGGAAGATTAAATCTCCGTGACACGTGACTCCGGTTCCGCCTGAATCAGGAATGCCGCGAGATTTTTGATAGAGAGCTCTTCTCCCGATTCTCCTCCCAATGCAGCGGTCGGAGGTTACGCGGACTCTCTGTGCCGCCTTTTGCGACTGGGTTACGGTGGTCAATTTTCCATCCATATTCGCCCTGAGTTCCGTATGACCCATAACGAATTACATTGCCCTTTTCGTCCCTTCGCCATGCATCGAAATTCCTCCCGCCAATCTCAATCGCCTTTTCCCAATTGTCATCAATGCTTTTCTGACTTGGCATACCCAAGACCTCCAAGTACTTAGGCTGAGGCTATGCCACAACTAAGTACCACGCAAGTTACGTAGACTGTCTGCGCTCTTGTCACATGCTATGCCCCTTCGCTCTTTTGTCCTTGTCCCACGGTGGCACACCTTCCAGCTCGTGCTGGTCCAGTATGTTCTTCAAGGTCTGCAAGTACGCCTGATCTGTATGCCGAATGCAACCTGCAATCACTTCCGCCAGTTCTTTGTTATTCATTAAGCGCCCAGCCTCGACATCAGCAATGAGTTGATTGACTGCGCGTATGGACAGGGCCCTTCTCTCCTCAGTGGTGAACACGCCTTTTGTGTCCATTGGCTTCCTCCCTCATTGCATCCATTGTTGATTGGTCTGCCCCGGGTAAACATACATGTTTTCCACATTTGGCGGCTGTGGTTTTTGTCCTCAGCGTTCGTCTATCTTTTCAAGGATGCGCTAGGCTTCCGAAAACGACAGTTCGGGGATGACCTCGGATTGAGATAGCAATTCCCGCCAGTGTTGCATACCCGGCAGACAGCAACCTATTTCTAGCGCTAGTGTTCAGGTCTTGTGGGGGAGAGCAGGGAGACGAGGGCCGTCGAGTAATCGAGGGTCGATTCGTTGCCCGTGCTGCCAGGGCCATCAGATTGTTGCAAAGAGGTGCTGCCATGAACCCACTCTTCGACATTCTGAAGAGGATAGACGCCGTGAATTTCGAATGGGTTGAAGTGGTTCGAGAGTTGCAAACCGCCGAGGCCAGGGTCCAAGAACTACAAGCGCGTTCGCCCGGCGAATACGTCGTCTTTAGCCAGCGCACCCAGCAGATTGTTGCCAGGTTCAACTCTCAGACGGCTGGCGCGGTTGCCGACGGTTCCGAAAACCCTCGAAAGACACCAGCCGTAAGTTGAGCAAAATCAGAGGGTGCGACTCCCCTCTTAGTGGGTTCCGAAAACAGCTGTTTTTGAGGCGGTTGCGTTGGCCGTAGAATTACGTCCTCCATAAGGTCCGGTCTAAACGGACAGAGGGAGGTCAACAACGTGGACATCGCGTTTCTAATCGGCAGGATAATCGCAGGCGGATAGAGCGGGGCCGAGAGTGCAGGCTACTTGCTCTTGTTGCGAGCGATGATCTCTTTCAATGTCAAACTACGGGTAGCTGGCACAAGCACGGCCACGGGCGCCGGGCTCTGGCTCTGGCGTCGGTTCTGGCCCGGGTTCTGGCACCGGCTCTCGTTCTGGCACCGGCACTGGCTCTGGTTCTGGCTGCCCATCAGGCAAACTCATAAAATATTCCTCCACCGTCTGGTCACGCACGAGCTCGGGGTCCACGCAAACAGAAACGTCGCGGGCGAAGAACGCCACGTGGCGATCAACGTCACCTGCAGACCGGATGCCGCAGAAATGTTCGAGCGTAGCTAACCTATCCCCAGTGAGACCAGGCGTTACCCTGCTCTTCGTGTTTCTTTCTAGCGAGGGCTTCGATGCGAAGGCGCTCCGAGCACTCGTCGCAGATGGTGATTTCCGAAGGCTTGCCGCACATATTGCAAACGTGGTGTGCGTGTTCGGGCTGGGGGTCGGATCGCAGGGGGATTATCTCCATGCTTTGCCTCCTTTCTAACCTCTCGACCAGGTCCATCGAAGCAGCAACCTTGCTCCGCACGGGCAATTCACCACTCTCTGCTCCGGACCTGGCATCAGGTACGATTCGCGCTCAAAGCCGAAAAGCAGATGAGCTTGCGCGTAATGCTCACTCCCTTCTGGCGTCGACCCAGAAACTTGATCGGCCGGCAGCGATGTGATTGTGGGTGCGCTGGTCGAACACAACGTACTCGCCCCGAGATAGTGTAGTCAGCTCCTTAATGCGAATGTTCGCAGACGCAAGGTCGCTCACCGGCTCAAATCTGCGGAAACTTCCCGCGGGTTCTTTCTTCAGGATCTCAAACGGAGAACGCATGGATGCCTCCCGCTTTGCATAGTGTTGTAAAGCAAACTGAAGGAGGGAAAAAGGGTGGTCACGCTAAGCAAGGACTTGGCGCGGAAGACCAGCAACTAATCCTAGTGGCTCGGACAATTTGCTGGCTGCAGTATGGGCGCTAGTTTCGTGAAAGTACAGTCTATTTCGAAGTTCAGCGCAACTCGGATCATGCGGCAGATCGACGCGCGCACGCCGGGGCTTGGCTGGAAGAAGATCGCGCGTCAACGCGGCTGTGGAGTCAGCACCGTGCTTCGCGTCGCCGAGGAAAGCTCGCATTGGATTCCCCGCAGTTTAGGATTGAAATGCGGTAGAGGCAGGAGAGGGGATTCTACACCCGTTTGTTAGTACGCCAGAGTGAAATGACCCATTGGTCCGTTGTAAGTGAACAAGCAGTCAGCGAGAATGTCCCGACCAAAGAGCGCTTGGAAGCCCTGGGCCGCTAGGAGTTGCGCAGCGACGACCGGGACATTGTAAGCAAACAAGGGGGAATGGGCCGGTGAAGCTCCAGGTATAGCAATGCTCACATCGTATTGCTGAGCCGTGTGTGGCTGGGTTCCCGTGGACGGCGTATTCACAGTTACTATTCCTGTCGGAGTAAGCGCCAACGATTGCAAGACCGATGGGTCTATGCAGCTACAGCTCGCACCCGTATCGATTAGTGCCTGTATTTGAAATTTGAACTCCGTTCGGAATCGGCAGACCGGCAGCCGTAAGCGCGGTGTGTCGTGCCGCGCTTACGCCGATGTAGGCCATGAGCAACGGCCCCTGCGGTGAAACCTGTAGAGTGAAATGAGGCACTTTCGTTTAAGTCGCTCAGGAGACAACTTGGGGTTCAACGAATCGAGAAATGAATTGGATTTGCTCAATTGAACTGATTTGCTTTACAAGGAAGGGCTCAAGCTTGAACCTCGAATATCCCTCCTTGATCGCGTCCTCGTAGCTGCTAAACGTGTCCACAACTTCTTCCCCGTGAATGAGCACAAACTTTCCCTCGAAAGCCTTAAGCTCAGGCAGTTTTTTCTTGTATGTTTCCATTTCTTTTTCGAGAGCCATAGCGCACCTACGAATAGGTATACCTTGGATGCGTGGAAGCGAGTGAAGGGGATATTACAGGACAGTGCTTGGACACGCAACCCCACCCCCCCCGTTCCGTCCTTGCGGCATGCGTTCTGATGCGTCCTGTGGCATTCCTGTTCGCCTTAGCTTCTCTCCCGGCACTGTCCGCTTGCGGCGTATAATCCGCGCCGCATGGAAGACTCCACCAAAGAGTATGTCCGCTATTTGTTGATTCGCCTCAAAGAGTTATATGGAGAAAATGAGGCACTGAAAAGTTTGTTTCGGACATCGCCTACCCAGGGACTCCGTCAGCATTGGGAGTCGGCTTTAGCCCGGGTACTTCAGGACCCAGAGGCTCGCCAAGCACTTGATGCGAAGTTTGATCCGCACATCGAGAAAATAATGAAAGCGTTTGAGGATGAAGAGGCGATTTCAACTCTCTTACGAACTCCGACAAAAGGTCTCCCAAATTAGATTCTTTGCCCTGCAATGGCCCCGTTTGCAATAGCTCCTCTACCTTGCGCGGCACTTAGTTGTGTTATAGCCTCCCGGCTTTGGGGAGGAACTATGCTACCAACACATCAATATCAGGTGATTCACGCGCCTGGGGCGCAAATTCAGCAGACCCTTGCACCACTAACAACGCAAGGCTGGCGACCTATTCTCATGACCGCTGCCACTCTAGGCGTTAATGGCATGGTTCAGGTGTTCGTTATGTTGGAGAAGCCCACTGGCGCTTGAACCGACTCAACGGATTCCACGTAACCTCTGCACTGGCGTAGGCTCATTGTCAGCGTCGCTGAAACACCCAACCGGAACCGCTGCATTGCCTACATTGAGCAGCGCCCTCGTAACCCATACCGGTGCAAGATGGGCATTCGGCCCAGTCATTCTCCTGGTTGGCGCTTGAGTTTGTTCCCGTGCATCTCTTCGTGCCAGCCATGCGCCCACACTTCCCGTTGGCTAGTTGTAAGGAATAGCCGGGTGCTCCACACTTTGTACAAGACGTAACTGGCTTGGGCCGCTTCATTAACGGGTAGAATAGTCTCCTGCCGCATATCTGTCACTTCGATGGCTAGCTTTGATTCTATTTGATTTTGCGGGGCTGAGGAGGACTTCGTGGAAATAAAATCGAACGAGACTGTGTTCTTGTTAAAGCACCGAGGCGGCGTTGCGCCCGGCCTCGTGATACTAGAACTTACGATTGCGCTGACGAAAGAAGATGCCGTAGCGGGAAAGGGCGAAGTATTAAAGCTAGCGATTCCTGCTGATCACGCGGAAAAAGTAATCTCCAGTATTCGGACCGCACTTCAACGCCTCAGTCGAACCAACTGAGCAAATTACGCGGTCGAGTAATTGGCTTGCCAGATGACTCCATCCCTAGTCCACTTCCACGCAGTGGCGGCAGACGTATTTCCCCTCGCTCCCAGGTTCAGCGATCTCCCAGAATAGAGGGCTGTCGCATTTGGTTAAGAACGGAAATTCGTCACTCGTTACGGGATCAAGAAATACGGTGATTGTTCCGCGCTCTACTGCGTTGGCAAACTCGGGCGGCACATCGCGCGGCCGCCGCTCGGAAATCCAGACCCCGCTCCGCTCGCTAATTCCGGCTTGCTAGATATTTTGAGCCATGCTCGTCAAATTTTCCCTGAGTGCGCGACGTTGCTGATTCAAGCAAACGCCGCGATGATGAACGCCAAGAGCGAACTTGAGAAAGCATACGCTGCGTCGAGAAAGCAAACCTTCTTAGCAACACCGGGGCGAGCACCTGAGTACTTGGAACAAGCCGAAGGTCTACTGGACGCCGCTTTTCCAAAATAGCTGAAAGCCCTGATTTTGTGCTACGTTTGCTGCGTAGCACGGCGGGATTTGAGCGCAAATTCCTGGCCGGGTTCAGTTGAACCAGCGACTCAGGTGATGCTATGCTGCCGTTGTGCCCGAGTGGCGGAACTGGCAGACGCGCCGGACTCAAAATCCGGTGGCCGCAAGGCCGTGATGGTTCGACCCCATTCTCGGGCACCAAAATCCTCTGAAATCGCTGTTTCCCCATTGTTACCAGTTGTTGCCAATCAAGCCGAAAACCTGCTACACGATGACATACGGTGATACATCCGGCCAGTACGAGAATCGCAGAAAAGCCGCTAAAATCGCAAAAACCTCAAGTTTTGGCTTGTATTGCTATGGTGGGAACTTAGGAGCAGGGGGTCGAACCCACACGGTACTAAGTACCACTGGATTTTGAGTCCAGCGCGTCTGCCAGTTCCGCCACTCCGGGCCAACAATTCAAAATAGCACGCCCGCGCCTCGCGCTCAAGAAATCAACAAGACATCCACAGCCCCCGGCTGGACTCGCCCGCACCCAAGGTCTAGTCTATAGGGCCCCGCTCGACAGGGGTCTCCCCTCCCGGAGACGATCGAACGGTTTTCCGAGGCTCTGCATGGCTACTGTTACCCCCCTTTCAGAGGGAGCTCGCCCCGAACACCGTGGCCTCTCCTTCTGGATGGACCGCGTCGTGGCAGAACTAGAGAACGTGCGCTCCTCGCCGGATGCGGATGCCGTCCATGATCTGCGTGTAGCGATACGGCGTTGCCGTTCGCTCGCAGCCGCAATGAAAGAAGTGGATCCCGACCCCGCCTGGCAGGAAATGCGCAAAATCGCGCGCAAACTTTTCCACAGCCTCGGTGCGCTACGCGATGCCCAGGTCATGCAGGACTGGGTGAAGGGGCTGGCCCCGGAAACCGACCCCGTTCGCGCTCACTTGCAAGCCACCTTCGAATCCAGAATCGCGGGGCTGCGCGAGGCGGCGCTTCGCGCGGCCGGCAAGTTCGACGAGAAAGCCTGGAGGCGGCTCGAACGCGCCTTGCGGCAGCGTTCACGGATCGTGCCGGCGGGAAGTCTTGCTGCAGAATGCCTGGCGCTGGAACGATTCGAAAGGGCCCGTGAACTTCACGCCAAAGCATTGCGCACCGAAAAATCCAGGCCATGGCACGCGCTGCGCATTGGATTGAAGCGTTTCCGCTACACCGTCGAAGGCCTCCTGCCGGAGCAGTACGCGGCCTGGAGCGATAACCTTAAGCGCGTTCAGGATCTTCTTGGTGACGTCCACGATCTCGATGTGCTGCTCGCCACAATCAAGAAATCCGATTCGGTGGAAACCGAGGATTCCCGCAAGACCTGGGAAGAAACCATCGAACGCCAGCGCCACGAACGCATTGAAACGTATCGCCAGCTCACTCTGGGCAAAACCAGTTTGTGGAATGAATGGCGCTCCGGACTCCCCACCAATGGCCGCGTCGAAGCGGCCGCCATGGCGCGGCTGCGCGCGACGGCCCGGGCCACCGATCCGCATTCCCGGCGCACCTCGCTGATTTCCCGCATCGCCGTAGCCCTTTTTGATGCGCTCCGCCGCGCGGATTGCGCTCCCGCGTTCGCAGATGCTGGGTTTCGCCGGATTTTGTTGGCCGCGGCTCGCCTGCAGGGCGTCAGCGGTGCGGTCCCTGAAAAGTCTCCGCAGAAAAGCGCTCGCAAGTTCCTCCTGAGTCTCGCGATTCCTCCCGGCTGGACGAACGAGGAATGGGAAATGCTGGCCTCCGCCGTCCGGTATCACCGCGGCGCCGAGCCCAGCGCGAAAAGCGGCGTTTTTTCTCGGTTCTCGATCGAACAACAGGGCAAAATTCAAGCCCTCGCTGGTCTGCTGCGATTTGCGCGCGCTCTCCGCAAATGTGGAGTGGACACCGGCGCGGGAATTCGCGCCGAAAAATCTGCCGATGCGGTCATTCTTCGAGTCCCCAACTTGGCGGACGATGTGGACAACGCCGCACGCCTCGCCGCCGGCAAGCACCTGCTGGAAGACTATTTCCAGTGCCCACTCATCGTGAAGCCCGCCGCGAAGCCGGACAAACTCGTTACGCTGCCCGCGCGGCCCGTTCCAGAGTTCTCCGTCGCCTCGGATTGAAGAACCGACTCTCGTTCAACTGAAACCTGCTCACGATTACGCTGTAGCTGCTCTATTTCCCGGAACGCCGTAGCAGCTTAGGAGTTGCCAGCCACACCAATTCTGCAATGGGGGGCGAGAGGCGCTTCAATTCAATCAAGGCGACGCCCGCTTTCTTCAGCGAACTGATGTGGCGTTTCGAACCCAGCGCGGTGGCAATGATTTCATCCAGTTGCGGTGCGTGCCCAAACAGAAAAATACAGGATGCTTGCTTCTCCCGGACCAATTCACGAAACAGGAGCGAAGGCTCCGCTCCCGGCAGTAGCAAATCCGTCCGGCGAATCTTCTGTTTGGCATAATCGAATTCCTTCGCGAAAATCTCAGCCGTCTGCATCGCGCGGACGTACGGACTCGAGAGCAAAAGATCCGCAGTGGCCCCCAGCGCCGCCACGCCCTTGGCCACCTGCCGCGTTTTTTCGACGCCCTCTTCGGTCAGGTACCGCTCCGGGTCCGACGGACACTTCGGGTCTTCCCGGTCAATCGCAATCCCATGGCGAACGATATACAGCTGCATGATTTCCTTTCAACTTAATTTCGAAATTGGTTCAATGCGCAATCAGGAACAAACTCTCCGGATTGTTTCTCTACCTTTCGACTTTCGACTTTCGACTTTCGACTTTCAACTTTGAACTTTCGCCTTTGAACTTTCATCCCGCCTGCGATTGCCGGAAGTAGATCCTCACGTGAAATTCCTTTTCAAACAGCTCCGCGCTGCGATTGGCATCGCGTAGGTCTTCCGCCGCATCCCCTCGCGCGCTCACCTGCAAGCCCACCGCGCCGCGCTGGAACGACGCGCGAAGCTTCAACACGTGCTGCCGGTGCGAATGATCGAGCGCCTCGGCAATCCGCAGAATCGCCGCGAGCCGGCGCGTGATTCGCCGGTCCGCATTATTTAGAGTGGAGTACGCGGCGTGATGCGCCGCGGGCTCCGACTTGCGATTGTGATAGCGCACCAGCCCCGCGACGATTGCGCGGT
>WNFH01002297.1_pt1 | contig 13308 bp, 7 predicted proteins | sample 5400411 | NCBI WGS metagenome assembly WNFH01 (sample SAMN13153347, study PRJNA577476) | soil metagenome | isolation source: 200 cm saprolite under Douglas fir tree site 2 hole 3 | place: USA:California | collected 2015-04-18
TGTTGGCCATGGTAATGAGTGCCTGCCGCCAGTCTGCGCAGAAGCCAGTGACGCTGAGTTACTTCCGTCTTGGATGGGCCCACGCCGACGTGTGGTCGGCCGGAGCGCCCTTATCGCAGAAGTTCACGCGAGAAACAGGTATTCAGCTCAAAGACCTTCCCGTTCCTGAAAACGCTCTCGACCAACTGGATCTCTCGCGCACGCTCTTGAAGAGCAGTTTGGGCCTCGACGTCTTGAGTATCGATTTGATCTCGTCTGGGGTCCTCGCTCCTGATCTGGTTGACCTTCGCCCCTATTTAGCAGCGGAAATCTCTTCGATCGAGCCAAAGCTGTTGCCAGGCTACACGGTAGAGGGGAAGGTTGTTGCTATTCCTAATTCGGTACAAGTAGGGGCCCTAGAATATCGCGCGGATCTTCTCCGCGAATACGGCTACCACCATCCTCCAAAGACGTGGCACGAACTCGAGCTGATGGCCTCGCGGATTCAAGCAGGTGAGCGTGCCAAAGGCAAGAAAGACTTCTGGGGTTATGTTTGGCAGGGGGCGAGTGCCGAGGCTTTGACCTGTAATGCTTTGGAGTGGCAGTTCGCGGAAGGCGGCGGGCAAATCATCGAGGATGACCGGACGATCAGCGTGAATAATCCGGCAGCAATTCGCGCATGGGAACAGGCCAAACGCTGGATTGGCACGATATCTCCACCCGGCGTCGTAGAGTACCGAGAACTCGATTCCATGAACGTTTTTGACTCAGGAGGAGCAGCCTTTAACCGTGTCTGGAGAGGAACAACGATTATGCGCAGCGGGCAATCCCGCCAAGTCCATTGGCTAAACTCCCTAGCAAAAGGCAAGATCGGCTATACCAGCATTCCTGGCGGACGCCGGGGGTGGGCGGCGGGAGCTCTCGGGGGATCAGGACTGGCCGTCTCCCGCAATTCGGTTCATCCTAAAGAAGCTATAGAGTTTGTTCGGTTCCTGATTCGCGAGCAAATCGACCAGAGCGAGGAGTGGCGGAGCGCCTTTTCTGTCACTCAGCCCGAAGTCAACGACCAGCCGTCGGTTCGGGATCCGGACAACCTTTCCGAGGACTTAAGCCAGCCCAGGAGTGGTGTTATCGGTCGGCCCTCCGGCGTAACTGGGCGGGCATATGAAGAAGTTACCGGAGCTTATATCAACGCCGTGCATTCCGTGTTGACTGGAACGAGAGACGCGCAAAAAGCTGCAGCAGAACTGGAAGAGGAACTGGTCAAAATCACAGGTTTTCGAACCGGGCCGCCCAGGATCACGGACTAGGTTGTGTTGGGTATGGACGATTCTTATCCACCCTCCTTTTAATCGTCAGCGAACGCAAGATCGCTGAGAAGGCTTCTAAGGGAGTCCGAATGAGATTAGCCGAGGTAGAGTTCTCTAGCATCGGTCCCCGGCTGATGCTTCTCTTCGCTGTGCTTATCGCTCTGATCTTGGGGGGAAACAGCCTTCTTGTGTGGCAATTTCATATCGCCAGTCTACAGACTCGTCGTCTCGCTGGCGCAAACCAGCAAGTAGTCGCGGTTTTGAGGCTTCAGGGAACCCTTCTGTCGTTTCACCTGCGTCTGGACGATCTTGAACGATCACGGAATGCAGACGCCCTAGCAACCGAAGCCGAGCCGTTGCGCAGCACACTGGTCGAGCAGCTTCAACGAGTGAGGAGGGATCTCACTCACCTTCCCTCTGAAACCCGAGTAGATCCAACCCTACTGCCATCGCTGGACGCCATTCAGGCGACTCTACAATCAGAGCTTGAGGCCATCACCAAACTCGCTACATCGGGCGATTGGGTTGCCGTGCGACTCAGACTTAGCAGCGAACTAAAACCATTAGAAGCTCACACTTCAGCTCTAGTGAAGAGCACTGACGAGGAGGTTACCGAAGAACTAACACAAACCGATGCGAACATAAGAAATGTGCAGAGCACAATCATCATTCTCGTGCCCGCAATGGCGGTCTGCACATTTCTTATCGCCGCCTACTTCGGATGGGCCACAGCGCGACGGATCATTGAACTGCGCGTGGAGGAACGGGTCGACGAGCGAATGCGAATCGCCCGCGAGCTGCACGATACGCTGCTGCAAAGTTTTCACGGGGTGTTGCTCCGTTTTCAAGGTGCCTATAACCTGTTCCCAACGCGTCCGGACGAGGCCCAGAAAACACTCGCGAGCGCTATCGATGAGGCAGCTCAGGCGATTACCGAGGGCCGGTATGCCATACAGGGGTTGCGCTCGTCGACGGTCGTGACCAACGATCTTGCCCGGGCGATCAGCACTCTCGGAGAAGAACTCAGGACCAGTGAAACCAGCCAGGATTCCGCCGTCTTTCACGTGGACGTGGAAGGTACGCCACGGGAGCTCCAACCGATCCTGCGAGACGAAGTCTACCGGATTGCAGGCGAGGCGCTGCGCAATGCCTTCCAGCACGCGCAGGCGCAGCGGATCGAAGTGGAAATCCGGTATGACGAACGGCGGTTTCGCTTGCGGGTCCGGGATGACGGAAAGGGCATTGACCCAAAGCTTCTGAATGAAGGCGGACGCCCCGGACACTACGGCTTGCGAGGTATGCGCGAACGCGCCAAACTTTTGGGTGGTAAGCTGGCGGTGTGGAGTGAACTCGATTCTGGTACGGAGCTTGAGCTGAGGATTTCTGCCTCCCATGCTTACGAGGGATCTTCTGTTCCCCGCCGTTCGTGGTTGGCTAATAAGTTTTCTGGGAAAGACACGGAGATAAGGTCATGAGTGGCGGTCCCGGCCCGATTCGAATTCTGGCGGTCGACGATCATCCCCTCGTCCGCCGAGGGATCGCTACGCTCGTCGCTGGTCAAGCGGACATGAGTTTAGTCGCCGAAGCCTCCAATGGGCGCGAAGCGATCCAGCAATTCCGTGTGCACCATCCGGACGTCACGCTGATGGACTTGAAGATGCCGGAAATGAACGGCGTGGATGCCATGATCGCGATTCGCGGCGAATTTCCCGAGGCAGGAATCATTGTACTGACCACCTACAGCGGCGACGTCCAGATTCTGCGCGCCATCAAAGCTGGCGCTCGGGCTTACCTTCTAAAAGATAGCTTGCACAAGGAACTGCTGGAAACGATTCGTTGCGTCCATGCTGGGAAAAAAGCACTTTCTCCTGAGGCCTCCTTTCAACTTGCCGAACATGGCACCGATGACGCCTTGACCCCGGCGGAGATCCGTGTCCTGCGGCTGATCGCCGAAGGGAATGCCAACAATGAGATTGCTGCACAGCTCTCGGTCAGCGAAGAGACTGTCAAGGGCCAGGTCCGGAACATCCTCTCCAAATTGGGCGCCAACGACCGAACCCACGCCGCCATGATAGGTCTGAAGCGCGGAATCATCGAATTCTAGGCCCTTGAAAGAGTGAATTGCGCCAGCCTTTTGGGGCTTTCCGCTGACGTCGGCAATCTTCTATGCTCGAATTGTTTTGCGCCGACTATTCTCCACATTCGCTCACGGTTCCCCTGGCGTCGGCCTTCTGTTGATGCGCCTGGCTGCCGGAATTGCATTAGTAGTTCATGGGATCGCAGCATTCTGGGGTGGGCCTCCGCTCGGATCAGCCATACTGCACGTGCTCGCGGCCGGCGTAGGAATACTTCTGCTCGCAGGTTTATGGACGCCTATCGCGGGAGTGCTTGTGGCGGTCATTGCGCTGTGGCACGCTGCGTCGCAACCTGGAGATCCGTGGACTTGTATCCTGCTGGGAACTCTCGGTGCTGCCCTGGCACTGCTGGGTCCTGGCGCTTGGTCCGTCGATGCCTACCTCTTTGGATGGAAACGCATCCGCATTCCAGATCGGAAGCTCTAGAAGTTTTTCCGCATGACCGCGAGGATTCTCCCGAAACCAATTCTTCGATTCCGCTGAGGCTACCTTAAAGAGGGAGTCTTCCGCACCCAAAATGAGTCGTCCCGAGTCACGATATAGTTCACACAGGACTCCATCTAGGGTTTCCCCGCAAACAGAATCCGTTCAACAATCAGCGCAGATGCTAGAGGACTTCACAACAAAGGAAATGCACAGTATGACGAACCAACCTAGCGATTTCAGTTTTACCGTCAATCCCGAGGCCGCCGTTTCTATTCACGACGACGGAATAGTGATCCTACATATTGACAACGGCAGCTTCTACACCTCCAACTGCACAGGTGCGCGCATCTGGCGCGGGGTCGAGCGGCATCTGCCATTGGAAGCCATCGTCGAAGAAATCAGCTGCGCCTATGAAATCGCCTTGACCACCGCTCGCGAAGACATCGTCAGCTTTCTAACTGAACTGGAGCGGCACACACTGGTCCGACGGGAGGCCGCACTATGAAAAGGGCAAAGCGCGCGTGGCTTGTGTTCCGAGCACTTTATGAGATCGCCCGCTACGACGCGATTCTCTGGTTGCGCGGCTCGGGGCGCATTTTGCGGCAGGTGGGTCGGCAATCCATTGCGGCGAAGCCCGCCAGCCATGAATTAGAAATGGTCGTTTGCGATGCGGTCCTGCTCGCGACGTGTCTCTACTGGAAGCCGGTGCTGTGCCTCCAACAATCGGTCTGCACGGCCCGGTTGCTCCGAAACCTTGGCGCGGATGCGCGCCTGGTGATCGGTTATCGTCCTGCGCCGTTCTTTTCTCACGCGTGGGTGGAGGTAGACGGCCGCGTTGTATACGGTTCGCCAGCGTACCAGAAGCGGCTGCGACTGCTCCACGTTGCGTAGCCCGGGGGAGGGAAAGCTCATGAAAACACAAACCGAACTAAACTGGTTAGACAGCCAGAACGACCGCCTTGAAAGGACCGAAGTTCTCGCCTGGGATGGACGGCTCGATAATCGAGCCGATTTGGTTGTGTTGTTGACGGACTCGCTGCAGGGAAACACCAGCAACGCGGCGCTTGCGCGTGCCGCTTACGAGCGTTGGGGACCCAGCGGGTTTGTCCATTTGATAGGCGATTGGAGCGTCGTCATTCGCGACCACGCCAACCATACCATCGTCCTCGCGAGCGACTTCGCGGGCGTCCGGCCGCTTTATTATCACGTGCAGCCGGAACGAGTCCTCTGGTCGAGCCGCTTGCAGTCGATTGTCGACGCGACGGGAATCTGCGAGCTGGATGAACAGTACGTCCGTGGATTCTTGTTGTTCGGCGGATGCCCAAACCGGACCCCCTATAAAGGTATTTACTCCGTTCCTTCCGGTCACGCGGTTTGCGTTTCCTCTGACGAGACGAGAATCCGCCGGTTCTGGGCGTTGCCGAGCGGAGATGAGATCCGCTACCGGAGCGAGCATCGATACGAGGAGCGCTTTCGCACGCTATTTCGGGAGGCGGTGTCCGTCCGGCTGCAAACAGAATCGCCAGCCCTCGCTGAGCTCAGCGGCGGACTCGATTCGTCCTCTGTTGTTTCGATGGCAAACCATGTGATACGAAGTGGCGCCGCTCGTGCCACGCGTCTTACAGGCGTCAGCTACGTCTGGCGGAATTCGCTCGACGAGCCGTTTATTCATGAGATCGAATCGTTCTGCGGGATTGAGGGAGTCCACATTTCGGCCGACGATCAGCAGATTATCACCGAAACACAAGTAGGCAATGCGATCCCAGAGGCGTTTCAGCCCCTGCGCATGTCCATTGCGGCAATAGCAAGCACCCTCGGCGCGAAGACTATTCTAACGGGAATAAACGGCGACCTCATGATGGGGAATTGGTTCGATGACAGTCTTCAAGTCACGGCATCCCTGCGTCAATTTCGCATTGGCCGTGCCTGTGAAGAAGCACTCGCCTGGAGCAAAATCCTCCGGCTTCCCGTTTACTCGGTTCTTCGGCGAGCGTTTCGCGCGGCTCTTCCACCATCGCTGACGCCCGCCGCGATCTACGCTGCGTCCGACGGGTCTTACATGCCAGAAAACTCTGAGACCTCTCTTCTCCCTGCGTTTGGTGACCGGACCGCCCTTTCCGAACCGGGAAGCTTCTTCTCGGATGCCTGGATGCAGGCCCCGCCGGAGCGTCGGAAGCATTTCCGGTGTCTATCGACTATGCTCGAGCTGCGCGCGCTGCAACCGCCTGAGCCCTTGCAGCACCTGGACTACACCCACCCGTTCGCCCACCGTCCGATGGTCGAGTTTCTCATGGCCGTACCTCCAGACGTTCTTTGTCGGCCAGGCGAGCCGCGGAGACTAATGCGCTCCGCGCTGTCGGATCTGTGGCCCCTCAAGCTGCGGACGCGGCGATCCAAGGGTTTGTTTAGCGCTCCGTGGCAGAAAGCGCTGAGGCCACTGGCCCGCATTCTTCTTAAGGCCAGCCAATTGTATTTAGTGGAGAGCGGATTTGTGGACCGTACCAGCGTGCTCGCGCGCCTAAAGCGGCTTTCTGCTGGGCTCGACTGCAATCAGTCCCAGTTACGGCACATCATCCTGCTCGAATTGTGGTTGCGGAATCGTGCGGATGGCAGGCTGTCGGCGCAAGTGCTCCGAGCCGCCTAAACAAACGACTTTGTAAAACGAAAACAGAAAGGAGGTGAATCGAATGCAGAAAAAATGCGAAGCTCCCGAACTGACGTTGGTCGGGCAAGCAGATGAAGTTGTCATGGGTTTCAGTGGTTGTGGCGACGACATGCCTCATCAAACTGCGCCGGATTTCGAATTCGAGCAGGATTAGCCTGTTACGTCAAGAATAGACTGGGCGGGTGGGTTGCACCTCCTACGCCCGATTTCAATGGGCGCAACGATGCCGGTTTGAGCCCGCTCCAGTCCGAGAATCCCCTCACAAGCCGTAACGGTACGAGATACTTGCACCTATCGTTAGGCGAAGGTCTCAAGTGCGCCAGCCAAAGGCCTACTCGAAAGAACGATGAGCCATGATCGCGCTGGGCATACTCCTGGCGGGAGTTTTTCGCGCGGTGCTGGTGTTTTGTTTTCTCGGATAATCGCCGTAAAACCGGGCTAGTCGCAACATGTGGGTTGGTTAGAATTGAAACTTGAGGGCGAGCTGGATGGAGCGGGGGCCGCCGATTTGGTAGAGAGGATTGAAGCCACCATTGGCGCCACCGGACCCCAGACTGCTCGCCAGCGTTTGCGTCGAATGGCCGAACAGGGGACTGGTTACGCTGTTGTTGGGATTCCCGAAGTTTGGGTGGTTGAAGATGTTGAAGAACTCGGATCGGAAACGAAGTCCCACCTTCTCGGTGAGGTGAAATTGGCGCTGCACCGCAAAATCAGCTTGCCAAGCCCCGAGACCGCGCAGTACATTGCGCCCGAAATTGCCCTGCTGCCCGGCGGGCGCTGCAGTAAAAGCCGCCTTATTGAAGATTTTTCCGCCAGGAAACTGTGCGCCATGGAGCTCAAGAGGGACTCCTGGGTTTACGTTCGGGCGGGCATCGAGTCGGACGCCCCCAGCAGAGAAAGATCTACCAACAAGGTCAACGGGTGGAGCTGATCTGGCCAGAATGAAACTGTCCACCGACCAGCCGCCCAATATCGTTTGGACAGCCTTGTGCGATCTCGGAGAGGGCAGTTCGTAGGTTACGCCGGCGGTGAATGAATGCCGGATGTCGAAGTCGGAATCCCCGCGGTCTATATTTGGACTCGCAATCGTGCCCGGCGTGCTGCGATTGTTGCCGGCATCTGTCGACGCTATATCAATCGAACGGGAGAAGCTATACGATGCCAATGCTTGCAACCCATGCGACAAACGCCGCTGAAACTTGAGTTGTAAAGCATGGTAGTCCGATGTCGCCGTATTGTCGGTTAGTGTGACAGACTGAAAATTCGGATTTACGTTAGATAACTTGGTTGCTCGAAGCAGCTTGCGCCCAATCGCACCAATATAGGTCGCGGATATGCTTTGGTTGCTTCCCATGGACTGCTCCAGCGCGACATTCCACTGATAGGTCCGCGGGAGTTTTAGTTGCGGGTCGGCTACAAGAATTGTGTTAACGGGTAGATTGGTAATAAGAGCCGGAGCGGCAGCATCCTGAGGGCTTAGCGGAAACGGCGCCGGCGCAATGATCTTGGTAGCTTCGTATGGAAAGAAGCTGGAAACTCCTCCGAGCGAGCCTTGCCCAAGATCATAGAACATCCCGAAACCTGCGCGAAGAACGGCCCCCCAATTCGTTCCCCCTCGTAGTTGATAAGCGAGTCCCACTCGAGGCGCGACGTTTCCATAGGTCGTCTGGTAAAGCGGAGTGCCGCGAGGCGCCAACGCTATAGTCGCCGGATTGTTCAGGCCCACCACAGTGAACGGCTCGTTGGCCGAGCTCTTGCCCTTCAGTGGGGGATTGATGTCCCACCTCAAGCCATAAGTCACGGTCAAGCTCGATGTGATTTTCCAAGTGTCCTGACCGTAAGACGAGAAGTTTTGTGATAGTAGCGCGTTACTTTGAAAGGCGAACGTTGCGGCGACCACAGCCGTTCCCGAAAGAGTTCCTCCAGGCGCGGTGGTCACTCCAGAGAATTGCGCAAATTGCCTGTAGGAGAATGGGCTGCTGAACGGGGCAAGCCAACGATAGTCCACGCCAAACTTCAATTGATGGCTGCTCTTGGTCCACGACAGATTGTCGACCAGATTGACCTGGCGTTGCTCGTCCGTCGCTGATTTGCCCTGATTGTACTGTCCAGCGCCTACGATGAACAATGAGAAAGAGCCGTTCGTGGACGAGAACCCGGAGGGAAACAAGAATGAATCGGGAAGCGGTACGGCTCCGCCGAAATGATCCAGAGCGAATTTAGTGCCAACTCTGTCGTTGCTATAGTTCGCCCGAACTTCGTTGCTGATTCCCGGCTTGATCAATTCTGCGAGGCCAACTGTTAGCGTTTGTACGGAGGATGAAACCGGCTCCGTCATGCTGAGGACTGTACCGGCAGAGGAAGGGGGACCTCGTTGGTCTAAGCTGGACGGAGAGTAATTGTAACGCCCAAACAAGTTCAACTTCGAGTTGATGACGTGGTCGACCCGGATGCTGTAGGCGTCCAGCGTGGAAGGATTGGAAAAGCTGGCGTTGAATTGCGCCAGCCCAGCCCCGAGAGCTGCGCCGTTCGAAACAGGATATGCGTTCAAGAATGGTTGCATAGCGGCTGGAGCTTGCTGCCGCGATGCGGCATCAGGGACGACGGTTTGCTGGGTCGAGGGCTGGCGCAATCGCAGCCCCTCGTAGGAGAAGAAGAAGAACGTTTTGTCTTTGAGGACTGGGCCGCCGAATACGCCGCCGAAGTCATTCTGCCGCTCCGCAGGCTTCGCCAGACCATTGAAGTTCACAAACCAATCCTTGGCATCCAGCACGTCATTCCTGAAATACTCGAACAGCGTGCCATGAAAAGCATTGGTTCCCGAGCGCGTCACAATGGAGATCTGTCCACCAGGGGTGCGTCCGAACTCTGGAGCAAACGAAGAGGTTTGGATGCGGAACTCCTGCATGGCGTCCACCGACACCAGGCTGTTGGTCCCGCCCGAAACGCTGAGCGCGGGTAACGCTCCGCTCGCGGTCTGCACCATTTGAAGTAATCCGGTGACGCCGAAATTGGCGCTGACCCCATCTACAGTGAAGTAATTGGCATCCGCACGTTGACCATTCACGCTGAATTGTCCCTGATCGTCGAACCTGGTGGCGGTCACCACCACACCCGGCGTAAGCATAATTAACGTCTGGAAACTCCTGCCATTGAGAGGAAGATCGTCGACGAAGGTGCGGTCAACCACCGTGCTGACCGTGGCCGACTCGGTGTTCACCAGGGGCGCGCCGGCTTCTACCGTGATGCTCTCCGACACGGAACCAACGGTCATTTCGAAGTCGATTTTGAGAGCATCCTGGACGTGAAGGATCACGTCTGGCTTGATAAACTTTTTGAAGCCGGGCTTTTCGACTTCGATTTGATAGAGGCCAGGGGGGAGATTGGTTAGGTAGTATTCGCCGGACGTGTTGGTCGTGGCCTCGTAACGGAAGTTTGTGGCGGCGCTGATGGCGGCGATTTTGGCCTCCGCGACTGCGGCTTTGGAGGGATCGGTGATGCGGCCAGTGAGGGAGGCATTTGTGGATTGGGCGCGAAGAACAGGGGAATAGGAAATGACGAAGAGGACGACGAGCGCTGGGACCCGGCTCATGCTGTTGTAAACCGTAGCTGGGAAGGTACTGCCACTCTCCCCCTTCGTCAACACCCGAAAGGGGTGCGTCTTTACGCTCGATATGGTGATAATCGTGGCCCCCGATAGGGGGATGCATGTGGTTCCAGTTGCAGCGTAAATTCTTCTGCAAACCACGCTGTCTTGTGAGCGCGCCCGGACAAATGTCATCCCAAGTCCCTGTGGCTTGGCGGAGTGCCGGATCTGGTTTTTCGCGCTTGGTACCAGGCGAGAGGAACAAGAGTAAGATGAGGGCGCCGTGGAGAAAGCGCGCGGACGAGGACGAAGCGTTGTCGTGCTGGGACTTGTACTGCCCGGCATTTTACTGGTGTGTCCCTGCGCTTTCTCCTTGAATCCGGCGCTGGACGTCAGTCAGTACGCGCACACGGCGTGGAGGGTCCGCGAGGGATTTTCCAAAGGGCAGATCTTCTCAATTGCGCAGACGCCCGACGGCTATCTCTGGCTGGGGACGGAATTCGGCTTGCTTCGCTTCGATGGTGTTCGGGCTGTTCCGTGGCAGCCGCCACCGGATCAACACCTCCCTTCAGACTACGTTATGAGACTGCTCGTTGCGCGCGATGGGACACTTTGGATCGGCACTTCGAAAGGGCTTGCAAGCTGGAAGGATGGCAAGCTCACGCAGTACGCCGAGCTTGCGGGACTGTATATTTACAGGCTGCTTGAGGATCATGAACGAACGATATGGGCCGGCGCCGGCGCGATTCCCTCTGGAAGACTGTGCGCGATTCAGAATGCCAGCGTCCAATGCTACGGAGAGGACGGAGCTATTGGCCGCGCAGTGTTCGGTCTGTATGAAGACAGCAAGGGCAATCTCTGGGTGGGAGTGATAAACGGGCTGTGGCGATGGAAACCGGGTCCTCCGAGATTCTATCCCGTGTCAGACCAGCCGGACGGTGTTCAGGGTTTCGGCGAGGGCGATGACGGCGCGCTCTTGATCGGCACAGCTAGAGGGATCAGACGATTTGTAGACGGAAAGATCGAGCCTTATCGGCTTCCAGGCAATGTGCCGCAGTTTGACGCCCGAAGAGTTCTACGCGATCGCGATGGCGGTCTGTGGATAGGAACTGTCCGCCGGGGCCTCGTGCACGTCCACAAAGGAGGGACAGATGTATTTTCCGTCTCAGATGGCCTCTCAGGCGACGACGTTTTCTCTCTCTTTGAGGATCGTGAAGGCAGTATTTGGGTAGGTACCACTCACGGTCTCGACCGCTTTCGCGACTTCGCCGTCGAAACGCTTACCGTGAAGCAAGGTTTGTCGGATCCGCTCGTTGGGTCCGTTCTAGCCGCCAGGGATGGAAGCGCTTGGCTTGGCACATATGGCGGCCTGAATAGATGGAATAACGATCGAATCACGACGTTCAGTAAACATGCCACGAATTCTCTTTTTCAGGATAGTCGCGGGCGCATCTGGGTCTCCACGCGAGGCGGATTCGGCTACTTGGAGAACGGAAGGTCTATTCCCGTAAATGGCACTCCCGGCGGAAATGTGACTTCCATTGCACAGGACCGTGCCGGAAATCTGTGGGTCGCTGACGAGCATCTCGGTCTTTTTCAGTTGGACCGGGGGGGCGAGGTTCAACAGATTCCTTGGACCAGGCTAGGACATAAAGACCACGCTAGCGCCGTCATCGCCGATCCCTTGCAGGGTGGCCTCTGGCTTGGATTTCATTACGGGGGCGTCGCCTACTTTGAGGATGGTCAGGTCCGCGCGGCGTACACTGCCACGAAGGGGCTGGGCGAGGGCCGGGTCAACGCCCTTCAATTCGATCGGGACGGTGCGCTCTGGGTCGCCACCGACGGCGGGCTCAGCCGGTTGAAAAGCGGCCGCGGGGCCACGCTGACCAGCAAGAGCGGATTGCCTTGCGACGTAGTTCACTGGGTGACGGAAGACGACGATCGTTCTTCCTGGCTGGAGATGGCCTGCGGCCTAGTGCGCATTGCCCGCCCAGAGTTGGATGCCTGGGCTGCTGCAGTGGACAACGATAAGGATACTAAGCACCAGATCCATGCGACAGTTTTCGACAGTTCCGACGGAGTAAGGATCCATTTCAATTCTAGCCACTATAGCCCGCAGGTTGCCAAGACCTCCGATGGAAGAATATGGTTCTTACCTATGGACGGCGTCAGCGTCGTCGATCCGCGTCACCTGCCCTTCAACAAACTTCCGCCACCGGTGCACGTCGAACAGATCACTGCCGACCGCAAGGCCTACGACGCGACTTTGGCTGTGAATGGACAGATGCGCTTGCCTCCGCTGGTGCGCGATCTAGAGATCGACTATACGGCGCTCAGCTTGGTGGCGCCAGAAAAAGTACGTTTTCGCTACAAGCTGGAAGGCTGGGATCGCGATTGGCAGGACGCCGGCACTCGCCGGCAAGCGTTCTACACCAATCTTTCTCCGCGCAAGTACCGCTTCCGCGTCACCGCTTGCAATAACAGCGGGGTGTGGAACGAGGCCGGCACGTTCCTGGATTTTTCCGTCGCTCCGGCGTACTACCAGACGCGATGGTTCCAGTTGTCGTGCGCGGCGGCGTTTATGGTGTTGCTGTGGGTGCTGTATCGAATGCGGCTGCGGCAGGTGGCGCAGCAGTTCAACATGCGGCTAGAAGAGCGCGTCAACGAGCGGACGCGGATTGCGCGGGATTTGCACGATACGCTGCTGCAAAGTTTTCAAGGATTGATGTTCCGCCTGCAGGCGGTGCGGGACGTGCTTCCCGGGCGCGCTCCCGTCGAAGCCATTGAGGCGCTCGACATCGCTTTGGAACGCGGAGACAAGGCCATCACGGAAGGCCGGGACACGGTCGCGGACTTGCGCCAGCCTGTGATGGGCGACAGCGACATAGCGCAGGCGTTGACGACACTGGGCGAGGAACTGGCCGCGCAGAGCGGCAACGGCGCCGCTCCGTGCGTGCGCGTGCTGCTGGAAGGGAAACAGCGAGAGCTGAATCCCATGCTGCGCGATGAAATCTACCGAATTGCACGCGAGGCGTTGCGAAACGCGTTCCGCCATGCCCGAGCGCAGAAGATCGAAGCGGAGATTACCTACAGTGATTCCGAGTTTCTTTTGCATGTTCGAGACGACGGGGGTGGGATTGATCCTGCGTTTGCCAATCAGGGGTCTCGTGCAGGACATTGGGGGCTTCCCGGAATGCGCGAACGGGC
>WNFH01003933.1_pt1 | contig 13308 bp, 18 predicted proteins | sample 5400411 | NCBI WGS metagenome assembly WNFH01 (sample SAMN13153347, study PRJNA577476) | soil metagenome | isolation source: 200 cm saprolite under Douglas fir tree site 2 hole 3 | place: USA:California | collected 2015-04-18
TCGAGTACCGGACCGGGGTGCGGTACCACGAGGACCACGTCTGGCGCATTCTGCGCAAGCTCAACTGGAGCTGCCAGCGTCCCAGCGGCAAAGCGCTCGAGCGCGACGAGCAGGCGATCCGGCAGTGGCAGAGAGTCACGTGGCCGCGGATTAAAAAAAAGCCCGCTGCGAGCGGCGCACGATCGTCTTCATCGACGAAAGCGGAGTGAACGAACGGCCGCATCGGGTGCGGACCTGGGCGCCGCGCGGACAGACCCCGGTACTGCAACATCATTTCAACTGGAAGGTGCTGTCGGCGGCGGCCGGGATCACCTGGTGGAACTTCTACTTCCGGCTCTATCCCGGCGCCATCCATGCCGCCGAGGTGATCGACTTCCTCGGCCATCTGCTGCGCCACCTGCCGGGCAAGTTGCTGGTGGTATGGGACGGGCTGCCGCAGCACCGGGCGCGGCTGGTCGCGGAGTTCATCCGCGCGCAGCGGGGCCGGCTCGCGATCGAGCGCTTGCCGGCCTACGCCCCGGAACTCAATCCGGTCGAATACATCTGGGGCTACTGGAAACATCACGAGTTGCCCAACTTCTGCCCGCGCGATTTCGGCCAACTCAGCTATCAGGCGCGCCGCGCACTGCGCCGCATGCGCCGTCGCCCACGCCTGGTGCGCTCGTTCTGGCAGCAAGCAAATCTGTCACTATGATATACAGGTCTCAATAAGTTCCCCACTCTCCGAACGGACCATGGACAATATCCCATTTTCAGCTGCAAGCTCTTCGACCACGAGTTCTCTTCCGAAAGGGTACCGAGTATAGTGTCCAAGGGACGACCTATTTCTACCGGTACGGAATGTTTGACTCGGAACAGATTCGCCGCGCGGTGTTCAGCTCAAGGTTAACGACGAGGGAGGCGCACCGAGAAAATGGTTCCAGCATCTTGTGAAGAGGTCACTGCAATTGTTCCCCAATGAGCGGAGACTATTTCGTTGACGATAAAGAGACCGAGCCCAAGGCCTGCGCTGTTCTGATCCGAGCTTCTGCCATGAACAAGCGGATCGAACATGGTTCCCAAAAGTTCTTTCGGGATTGGCGGACCTTCGTTGCACACTTCGAGCAACACCAAATTTTCGTCGCTTTTGGCGTTCACCGCGACGTTTTTCCCACTGCCATGCTGGATCGCATTTAGTAGGAGGTTCGAGAGCAACTGTTTCAACCTTTCGGTGTCCCAATCCCCGCTCAAATCACCATTCGTGTCGACATCGACCGAAAACCCAGGATTAGCCGACTGAACTTCGTCGGCAACCTCCCGAACGAGTGTCCCCAGATTCGCCCCCACCGGGGTGATCGCCATCGGACTTCCCAAACGGCCGCGCGCGAAGTCAAGGATGTCGTTTACCATATGGTCCATGCGCCGCACGCTGCTCACTATGCGCGACACCGCCCCAAGTTGCTTTTCGTTCAGCTCCTTCGTTCCAGCAAGTGACGTCGCATTCATCGAAATAGAATTTAGGGGATTGCGCAGGTCGTGGCCCAATATGCCAAGAAACCTGTCGCGGTACTGAGCCTCACGTTGTTCATAGATGGGCACTGTTTCTGCCACGGCTTGATCGATCGCTTCGGTGAACCTGGTTATTTCCTCTGCCCCCTTGGCAAAACCATCTGGGTCGCTTTCACGCCATAAGCGGAGAACACAAGCGCGCAGCGCCCGGTATTCCGCCATTATTTGGACCAGATCAAATCCCGATTCGATTTGCAGATTGACGTGAGCTGCTGCGACATGCTCGAGGGGCCCCGGAGAGCCCTCGCCCTTTGCTTCCTGCTTAACAGGGAACTTAGGCGTTTCGATGTCATGAGCGATAGACTGAAGGATTGCCGAGGCGTGAACTCGAAGAAGCCATCTGGGCAGACTAACTCCAGCACTGAGAGTCTTGGCAAATTCTTCCCACTCCCGAATGATTCGTTCGGTGTCAGCCCTGATCAATTCAGATAAACGCATCGTCTCGGCCCGCTCATCCTAGAATATCAAAAGGGCTTCTGGCAATAAGCCTGTTACGTCCCAGCGATGTAGAGCTAGGAATTAGGCGGGCCGCCACCACCGTTCTTCGCCAACGGGATCGTATATTCAAGTAAGAATTTCAACAAACATCCGGCGAACATCAGCCTGTATTCGCGTATCGATTCATGCGCTCGGGCCCAGATTCCGTGAGTTCTCGACGTTGGCATCGAGCTTGCGTGGAATCATTGTACGCATTTGTCCCACAGCGCCTGAGCCGGAGAGAGCGCTCTGCGGCAGAAAATTCGGATGGTCGATGGAGCTTTTTTATGCGCGCGCATGATTCGACGATTATCGGCGCCCACCATGCGGCGATCACCGACAGCTAATCCTCGGTACACGACGCTCGTGACAACTCCTGCGGTGGTAACGACGGCTCCACTCGTGACAGGGCCCTCTGCGACCGCGACGATGACGACCACGACGACCGACGATGACGGCGAAATCCAAAAGTAGATCACGACGACGGCGACTTCTCCACGCTGCTTAAACTCGATGCGATGAATGACCCTGTGTGCAAAAGACTTGCCGCATCTTGTTGCGATACCCAGGTGGCAAAGGGACCTACAGCGGCCGAGGACAATCACCCTATAAAAGGCGGCAGCGGATGAGATGCGGTAGATACCTTTGTGTCTTATTGCTGGCGCTGCTCTGTGCCAGTCCCGTTAGGACCACGGAGTTGGAGCCGGCACGCGCGTTGAGCGCCAGCGAAACCCAATACGTAGTGCAGAACGGGGATTCTTTCGCCTCCATCGGCTCGCGCTTTGCTGTAGAACCTCTAGTGCTCGCACAGGTCAACCGCCTCAACCCCAAGGCACGTTTGCAACCCGGCTAATCTTGATCAATATTCCGCAACGGATGTTGTTTTTCTTTAGTAGCGGCGTTCTGACCGCCGCTTATCCTGTGGCCTTGGGCCGGCCCACGTGGCCGACTCCGCAGGGAGATTTCAAAGTGGTCGAAACGCGAGCGGATCCGATCTGGACCGTGCCGAAGTCTATTCAGCGCGAGATGGCGCGGCAGGGTAAGGAGGTCAAGACCAAGGTCGCACCCGGTCCAGACAATCCGCTTGGAGGATATTGGATTGGGCTGAGCATGCCCGCGCTCGGTATTCATGGGACCACAGCACCGCGGAGCATATATCGTTTTCGGAGCCATGGATGCATCAGGCTGCACCCGGATGACGCCGCCAAGCTTTTCCCCATGGTCAAAGTCGGCACGCCTGTCAAGATCATATATGAGCCCGTGCTATTGGCCCACTTGGATGATGGCAGTATCTTTGTGGAGGCTAATCCGGACATCTACGGGCTGGCCCCGAACGCTATCAAAGACCTCCGGGCACTCGCAGATTCAAGCCATATCAGCAATATGATTGACTGGCAGCGGGTGAGGGAAGCGCTGGAACGCAAAGACGGCTCAGCCCGCGACCCCACCATGCCGGTGGCGACCCCCGTCTTGAGCATGTCGAGCATCTCCCCGATCTTGAACCTGGCCTTTCGCCCTCGCGTTCGCGCGGTTGCAAAAGATCGAAGGAAGTCAGCTTCGTGTCATGAGATCCGCCACGCTCTTCGGAATGCGCGAACCTGCTAATGCGCGAACCTGCTTAAGAGTGCGGACGGCGGCGCGGTCTGGGCCATTTCCGAAAGCCGAGCGGCACAATTGAGCTTGCCCCCAGCATCATCACTCCCCGCTTGATTCTGCGTTTCAAAACTTCGATGGTTGGGCACGTATTCATCTTTTGGCGCTCCGCAAAGTCTGGCCATTTGCGTCATCTCGGTCCTTTCGCCGCCGCTGATTTAGCGCGACTGCGGTGATCCGAAAACCTATAGACGTTGACGTTCTTCTTGAAGATTGTTGAAGCTAATTGTTAGAGCGCCCTTCTAAAGGATGGCGATTCCGAGATTCAGTCCCTCGACTCTCGGACCCTTTCTCAATTAAGTTCGCTAGGTTATATGATCTGCGGGCATCCCTTGATCTTTTGCGTCGCGATCAGCCGGTTACGCATCGAAGGAAACGCTAAGCGAGCGAAGTTCCGATAAAGTGGCCGATTGCGAAGGTCAAGCCGGCGGCAGCAAGGCCTAGGAAAAGCTGCCGTCCTCCGGAGCGCCAAACAGATACTCCAGTAAAGATCGTGATAGCCGCACCAATTGCGAACAACGCAATACCGCTCAGTAGTAGGCTTACGAGAACAGGTTGGCCGATTGCCGGGACTACGAATGGGAAAATCGGAATGATTGCACCTATCGAGAAGAGCAGAAACGATGCGATAGCGGCCTTGCCGGCTGCCCCGCCCAACTCTGTCGGATCGATACCAAGTTCCTCGCGCAACAGCGCGTCGAGCATGGCCTCCTTGTCTTGGAGAATCTGACCCACCACGCGTTTCGCCTCCGCGCCCGAAAGTCCTTTCGCTTCGTAGATGAGCTGCAGTTCCTCGCCCTCGCTTTGAGGTCCTCAGCAAGCTCGCTAGACTCGATTCGAATCTCGCGCTCCGCAAGCTCGCGCGAGCTCGTGACGGAGACCCACTCGCCAAGCGCCATCGAACAGGCGCCTGCTAGAAGACCTGCGATCCCGGTCATTAGAATCCAATGATGGTTGATGGAGGCTCCTGCCACGCCCATCACCAGGCTCACGTTCGAGCATAGCCCATCGTTCGCGCCCAGAACCGCCGCGCGCAACGCATTGCCTCCGACGCCGCGATGACGTCCTTCGAGGCGGCCCAGAAAGTTCCCGCTGAGACCGTGCGGCTGGGTACGCATTAACTGACTGAGGACTAGGGCATGCCAACGTTCCTGAGCACTCATCAGAGTTCCCTGCGTCTCGGGCTGGCTCGCATAGGCGTTGCGATCGGCGGCTTCTTTAGCTGCGATCGTTGAAAGCATGGTCTCTGGGCCAAGCCGCCTCGCTATCCATCCCAGCACGCGGCTGCGCCACGATGGCCGTCGTTTTCCTACTGATAGTCCCCCCAGGCGCAATCGCAATCGCTCTTCCCAGAAAGCGATCTGAGTTTCCTCCATCTTCGCAAGGCTGGAATATACCTGGGAAATCCTAGGATCGGCTTCATTTGCAGCCATCGCGTCGTATTCGGCCGCGCTGTCGACCTCGTTCTGCCAATTCTCTCGAAGGCGCGCTATGTCGGAGGCGTTTACCATGGCCAATAAGTCTAGCGCATGGATGATATGTAGTCAGGCGCGGCAAGACCACCTCTTCCGGCTCAGGAAGCGCCAGAGCATCTGGAGATGATGTTGGACTCAGCGTACTCAGGGGGCCAAGGAACTAAACCAAGAAAACCGGCGAGCCGCTTTCCATCTCCGAAGTCGCCAACCGCTTTCTCGAAACCGCGCAGGACGACAACTTCGAAGCCAGCGAGCTCTTTAGCCGCCCCACCGAAACCCTGATCACTATCCGGCGCAAGTTGGAACGCGGGCAGAGCCTTTCGCGCGCCCTGTGGCAGGTCTTCGGATACTACTTGCAGGAGGGTTGCGACTCGCCGACCGAAGAGCCGCAGCTGCCAAGCGCCGAGTCCTAGCGGATGCGGTGCGCGAGCGCCAGGATTTCGGGATTGCGCATTAAGTGCTTTTTTCCGAGCCTCCGCGAAATCGATAAACTTACCGACGTGGCGACCTGATAAAAGGAGCGGCGGCGTTCGTCATGTCCGCGCGAGCGCCACTCTTTCCCCGCAACTATCCCGAATCGCGACGCTACTTGAAGTTGGCGCTTGCGAAATCCCAGTTCACGATATTCCAGAATGCCGCGACGTATTTATCGCGTGCGTTGCGGTAGTCAATGTAATACGCATGCTCCCATACGTCGCAGGTGAGCAGCGGTACTTTGCCATGAATGATCGGGCTGTCGGCGTCATGGGTGGCCTCGACTGCGACGGACCCATCCGCATTCAGCACCAGCCATGCCCATCCGCTGCCGAAATGGGTCACCGCGGTCTCGCTGAACTTCTTCCGGAAATCCTCAAAACTGCCGAACGCTTTTTTGATTGCATCGCCGAGTTTGCAGTCCGGTTGGCCACCGCCTTCGGGCTTGAGCGACTTCCAATAAAAACTGTGATTGAAATGCTGAGCGGCGTTATTGAAGAGGCCGCCCGGCCCCGCACTCTTCATTATCTTCTCGACCGTGGAATTTTCGAACCCGGTTCCTTTGACAAGGGCATTAAGACGAGCGACGTAGGTTGCGTGATGCTTGCCATGATGGAACTCGAGCGTTTCCCGTGAATTATGCGGTGCAAGGGCCTCAGCCGGATAAGGAAGTTTTGGTAATTCGAAAGCCATAACGATTCACAATCCTTTCGAGAGAGGTTTCTTAAAGCGCATGCGATTCTTCACGCTCATCGCTTTGCATAAGCGCCGGCTCCAATGAGTATGACGCCTAAGACAAGTGCCCCAGCGCTCAGGACCTGAGGCACCACGTGCGTTGACTGCTCCGTGCTCTGGATTTTGACGTCGCCGAATTTTGCAACATCCTTGGTTTCCGAGGTTGTAAATACAGGGACCGCCAATCCAACGATCCCCAAAAGAGCCAGAATTGCGCCGAACCAAACAATCGATTTCATCAGACCTATGTCCCTTTAACGGGAATTTCCTTTTTGACTTTCGAACTTAATCTCTTTCCATAGATCGAACGGCTCTCCTCGGCAAGGTTTTAGCCGATTTTGTTCCGCATGGTTCCAGTAGTGCGGGGAGAGGCCGGTTTCGCGTCTGGGGGGCTCCCGACGGCTGAAGATGCTGTTTTCCTCATTCGATTCTGGCGACACTTCTCCCTGCGTCCCCGGCGTCGTCATCGAAATTTGCTCCGCTTTGCACTCACTTTATCCCGCCGGCGACGGCGGCGGCGTGATCTTTCGCAGCATGCCGGCAAACAGCTGGCTCGTCAGGTGACTCTCCGCTAGCAGCAACCAGTAGTGGCGGAATTCTGGAGCATAACCCAGCGGCCTCGGTGCGCGGACCGAAGTACGTGGTTAAACGGGGCAAGACGCCGGTGCTGTCAGCCGACGAAGCGCGCAAGCTGCTCGACTCAATTGAAAGTAATACTTTAATTGGGTTGCGCGATCGGGCGCTGATTGGAGCCATGGTCTATAGCTTCGCCCGGGTCGGCGCGACGGTGACGATGCGGGTGGGGGACTATTTTCAGCACCGCAAACGGTTATGGCTCAGATTGCACGAGAAAGGCGGCAAGCGCCACGAGGTGCCCTGCCATCCGAGTCTCGAGGGGTACCTGAACGACTGGATCACGGCGGCCGGAATCACCCGCGACAAGAAAGGACCGCTCTTCCGCAGCATGGGCAAGGGCGATCGGCTCGGCGAGAGGGCGATGTCCCGCTTTGATGTGCTGCATATGATCAAGCGGCGGGCCGAGTCCGCCGCCCTGCCCTATTCCACTTGCTGCCACACCTTTCGTGCCACCGGAATTACGACTTATCTGCAGAACGGCGGGACGCTGGAGCATGCACAGACCATAGCGAACCACGAGTCACCCGGACGACCAAGCTGTACGATCGCCCCCGCGAGGAACTTTCGTTCGACGAAGTGGAGAGGGTCAGAATCTAAAGCATCGCACCAGTTTGTTGATGGTGGACCCATATCCACTACGATTAAAATGGCACCGCCCCCGCTGCCGCCCTGCCCTACTCGACCTGCTGCCACACATGACTCGCAACGTGGCCGATGCAAAGTAGCTGAGGCCATCGAAGAGCACACAATCACATCGACCTGATCGAACAGCTGCTGGAAGCGGTTAGCAAAGCGCTCGCGGACCATGTGAGTTTTCAAGATAGGTGGTGACATGGGGACGAGTCAGTCGTCATGGGAGTTTTCCCGCGCGAGCTTCTAGCGATGTAGCAACCGCTGTCACCAGCGCGATTCGTGACCTCGAACGAGGTGTGAAGAACCACCTGCGAGTGTCTTCTTCGGTTCCAAAGGACTGGGAGGGAAAGGTGCTCGTGCCAGGTTGGATGGTGGTGGCCGACCGGCCATAAGAAGTCTGCTAAGAATTTGGGCCCGACGACTGTAGCAGCATTGATCGTGACGCGCTTGTCGTCCGCAAAAATTATCGGCCTGACCTGAAACGGGATAAATTGTGACCCAATTTGCGGGGAGGAGATCTAGACCCGAGGCAAGCAGCCGCCCGTCAAAAGCATCAGCCGCAGGGTCAGCAACAGAACCAGCAGCACGGGAACGGCAATGACAAACCGTAGTCGTTGTTTGACGAGACGGTATGTATTATTGACTCCGAATGTTCTTGATGGTGATGCTCACGGCATGCGCAGGAAACAAGACTGGCCGCACCCCGCAGTAGAGCCCACGCATTAAGGAGCATACCGATGAAACCGGCTATATGGCTGGGTGCACTGCTCGTGTTGTTGGGGATTCTGGGATTCGCGATTCCAGTATTTACGACCATATCAATACGACTACGAATACGACGATATTGAGCAGGCTTTTGATCGCACCCGCCATTGGAATGTAGGTATTGATGAGCCAGAGGATCAGGCCGACTACGACCAGAACCACGACGATGCCTACCAGAGTCATCCGTAAGCCTCCATAAGACGGGTTAGAATAAGGGCTAACCGTCAGCGCCTCTGGTAAAGTCCCGCGCCGATAAGAACGACACCCAAGAGGAGTGCGCCAGCGCTCAAAGCCTGGGGAACCACGTGTGTAGATTGTTCGGTGCTCTGGATTTTGAGGTCGCCCAGCTTAACAACGTCCTTGGTTTCTGAGGTCGTAAATGGCTATTACAAGTATTCGGTCTGATTGGTCCCATCAAAGGACTCCACATTCCTAACCTTAAATGAAAGCCCCGGCGGCAGATGAAAGCCCCGACGCCACAGGAGGACTACATCCCAAATGCGAGTCTGGAGGAGGAAGCTGGAAATGAGTCAACAAATCGGGGGAAAACCGTATGCCACGCGGAATAAAGTTCCTCCTGATAGCGATGACTCTGGGAATGGTGGTGACGCTCGCGGCATGCTTTACCATGCAAAAGGTGGGATGCGATCTGCTGCAACTGACGTCGTGCCCGACCGCCACGCCAACTCCGTGAGTCCCAGCCATTCGGGTAGCCACGCGATTGTAAATACGGAGATTGCGGCTCAATAATTACCAACGCCCGGGATAAGGGACCAACAGGTACCAGCGGCTCTGAATCAGCACAACAAGGATTTGGTGTTACAGCATTTTCGGGAGCCGGGAACGAAATTCTCGCCGAAGAGAATTGTCCGAAGTGGATTATTGAAGAGCCCTGCTCGATCTTGTCGTCCGACATAAGTCACCTCCCGTGGAATAGAATCCATGCGGAGATTGTTCTTTTGACGACAACGGTGGCCGTACCCTGGAGAAGCGCAGGGGCAAAAACCCGGAGACCAAGAGTTAATACCGCGCCGCCGCCGGCCGCCGGCGGCGGGAAAAAGTAAGCATCTCGGGAAAATCGATCACTTTTAGAGCGCGAAATTCGGAACGGTCAAACACGTAGGAGGTGGGGCCAAATCAGGATATCAAAAGGGGCCACGCCCGATTGACGAAATCGGCGATTAAGGCCTGGGATAAAAGGTGCGTGATCACTCCCTCAAAAATGTGCTCAAGTATAGAATTATTCGCGCCAGAGCCGGGTGGTGGCCAGCTTTGGACCCTGCGCCCATCGTCCCAAATCGTGATGACTCGACCATGCTGTCGGTGACCGTTCACCTTGCGGGCAGCACGTACCGAGTGAAGATTTATTGCGATGGGCGCGCGGCCGGACATGGCTATGAGTTCGGCACCGAGACAGCGAACGGACAGCCGTTCACCGTTCGCGGCCGGACCCAAGACGTACTAGCTGCGACGACCCGCGTGCTCGATGCGGAAGTCGAGCGGGTCATCATCAAGCGTGAGCAGTTCAGCAAGGCGGATTTATAAACTCGTTGATTCGTTGGCCTTGACGAAGCATTAGGACTTATAGGGGACCTTACATCGTCTGTCAGATTGGGTCGTGGCTTTCACACTTTAGCAGCCACAGGCGGTGCACGGCGATCACCGAGCCTCCGCTCCTCACGGACGGCGATGCCGCGACCGCATCTTCCAGTTCGCACTCGCCCGCATGCCAAGGCGCGCCCTGAATCTTCAAGTCCAGAGTGCGGACGGCCTCACGGAGCGGCAGGGTGAAGCGCTGCGGACCAACGTGCGCTCGTACGGAGCCTTCCGGGACTAACGTCATTGGCGATTCGCGTTCGGCAATGTAGCCTTATCGTCACTCGAAGCGCGATACGTAAGCTCGTTGCGAACGTCCTTCACGCCTTTGAGGCCCGCTACAATTGCCTGTGCGCGGTCCGCACCTGCCTTCGAATCTACTCGACCGTTAAGAACCACTATGCCATTCGCGGTCGCAATTTGAATCGCCGAATTTCTGGTCTGTTCGTCCTTGCCCAGCGCAGCCTTCGCCTTCGCGGTCAGTATCGAATCCTTAAGTTCAGCGCGTGCCTTTCGGTAGTCGTTTCCTTCCTTCACTTTCGAAGTCGCATCTGCGGTGGATTCACGCGCAGCTTCAGCGCCGCTATTACCTTGTTCCTTGGTTGAAACTGGCACCGTCGTCATCGGCGATTCGTGCTCGGTATGGGTAATCCTCTCGTCACCCGAAGCGGGATACATAAGCTCGTTGTGAACGTCCTTCACGCCTTTGAGGCGCGCTACAATTTCCTGTGCGCGGTCCGCACCTGCCTTCGAATTTACTCGACCGCTGAGAACCACTATGCCGTTCGCGGTCGCAATTTGAATCGCCGAATGTCTGGTCTGTTTGTCCTTGCCCAGCGCAGCCTTCGCTTTCGCGGTCAGTATCGAATCCTTAAGTTCAGCGCGTGCCTTTCGGTAGTCATTTCCTTCCTTTACTTTTGAAGTCGCATCCCCTCGCGCAGCTTCGGCACTATTACCCTTGGTTGAGGCGGATCCAGTCAAGACTGGTGTACGACCGTACGGACCTTCCTGAGCAAAGGCGAACGGTGAAATCGAAACTGCAGCGCTCAGAACGGAAATGCCCAATAAGCCGATCTTCGCTTTCATGAGTCAAACCTCCGAAATGGAAATCAAGCAGTTACATCTCGTCGCAGCAGGTTCGATGCCGCGCGAATTCGCACACGAGAGCGCAAGATAGTACAAGCAACAATCCTGCTTTTCGCAATTGAATTGACCTCAAGGGTATTTCCCCTCCGCTAACCGAAACATAAAAGGGGGGAAAGGAAAGGGGGTGCAGCGTGAGAAGCACCGCACGAGCAGTCAAACGATAAAGAGCAAACCTCAATAAATGTATCGCTCACGCGGCCGGATCGCTGTTCCCCCTCAACCCACCGCAGAAAAAGGTTGCGGACCGATCATCAGGTAGTTGTCGACCTGCCTGACATCCGGAACTTCGCTCGCTTGTATCGATGCTTCCTGCACTTCGCTCATAGAACCAACGACGCCACTCAATCGCACCACTCCGCCGTTACTAGCGACTCCGATAAAACGCGCGCGCGAACTCAACGCCGGGTCAGTTTCGATCGCAACTCTGACCTTCTCCTCTATCACCGCGTCGTCAACGTTCGGATAGTGGTAGGTGGTGGTTGTACGCCTCTCTACAATCCCGCCGGGGACCGACGTGATCGTGGTGGTTGTTTCGGACGGTTGTGACGGCAAAATTAACTGCGACGTCGCCGTGGTGTACCTGGTTGTGATGGTGGTTGTCGTTTCCGTTCTAGCCGCGGGCCCGCAACCAAAGAAGCCGACCGCGAGGACAGCGATTCCAATTAAAGCTAATCGATCGAAGTAACGCATAAAGTGCACCTCCGAAAATGCGTACCAACTCGCGCCTGCACATAAAATTGCGTTCGCTCTATTTGCTTTTTCTCGTGCGTCTATCCGATACAGCCCTAGAGTGTCTCGCGTGCCGGCATTTAGCGTTCAGCGGGCGGGGGCGCTATCCTTTCGACCGGCGCCGTCGGATCCTCAGCAACCTTGGGCTCCGGCGTTGCCGAAGGAATCTTGGCCTCTGGCGATGCCGACGATTCAGGTACGGTGGCTGATCCCGGGTATGTCAAATCGTTGCGAATGTTTTTTACACCATCGATTTGCGCGACCATTTCCTGCGCCTGTTCGGCCATTTCCTTCGAGTTGACCGCGCCGCTCAGAGTTACCACGCCGCGTTCCGTGCTAACGTGAATCGTCGAACGCTTCGTCTCTTCATTCCTGAGCAGCGCTGTTTTCGCCTTTGCGGTCAGCATGGAATCCCTGAGTTCAGCGCCAACCTTGTGATACGCACGTCTTGCCGTCCTCGCCACCTTGGAAGCCGCGCTTTCAGCCCCTTTCTTTACCTCGGCGGCTCCATTTTCGGCCGAGTCCCTCGCAGATTGACCCATACTCTTGCCTTGGTCATTCGCTGAAGGTGACGCAATGGGAGACCCGCTCGATTGGCCTGGGTCTCCCTGCCCGAATGCAAACGGTGACAGCGAAATTGTTACCGCTAAAACAGAAATGCCTAACAATCCTCTCTTGGGCTTCATAGGAGCACCTCCAATTAAGTTGATGCGGTTATTGATAGGCTGCCGCAGGTTGCGTGCCTGAAGATAATGCGCGAGATGGCTTTAGTTAGCGCGCGCGGTCGTCTCGCCTATTCCAATCGGAGCGGTGAATCGTGCGCCCGGCGAAGTGCGGCACACGGATCCGCTCGCCCGAAGATTTGCCGCGTCTGACCCTTCAACCATGGTTTCTATAGGCCTGGCTAGGTGTGCTCCTTTCTCATTAGAATTTGTGGAGTTTCCATAGAGCGAGCCCATTTTCACGGTCGGTCGTTATCTGCTGAAGCGTAAGGCCACTCGCTACATTTGGGCTTGTAGCGATAAGGCGCCCGGCCTGCACGGTGCGGCGGAGACTCTTTTCTCATTCGCGTAACGCAATACTTTAGACTCCGGCTCTTTATATGATTTCCCGAGGGCTATACCCCGTCCGAGGGGCGAGGCGCACCATTGGGTCGAATTTTGTCGGCGAGCATCTCGCGCGCCTTCCGCGCTAGCTCGTCGACCGGGCCGACTCTTTCGGCGAGTTTTTCACGCGCCCTCTGCGCTAATTCGTCGACCGTCGGAACTTCGCTGAAACCCGCTTGCCGGCGCAGATCGGTGAAGGAAGCGGTAGCTGCAATTATCGAAGAAAGGATCGCGGAGATTCCGGCCACCATGCCAACAATTGCAAAATTCGTAAAGAAGTTGGCAGCCAGCAACAGAAATGATGTCCAGAGAAACAATAGAGTCAGTTTAAGCCC
>WNFH01002300.1_pt1 | contig 13304 bp, 9 predicted proteins | sample 5400411 | NCBI WGS metagenome assembly WNFH01 (sample SAMN13153347, study PRJNA577476) | soil metagenome | isolation source: 200 cm saprolite under Douglas fir tree site 2 hole 3 | place: USA:California | collected 2015-04-18
TCGCGCAGCGGCTCGGCGTGCGCGTGTCGTTGCGCGGCGACACCCTGATGCTGCACGGCCCGCTCGCGGCCGTCGAGCGCGCCGTGCCGGTGGCCCAGGCGCTCGTCGACCTCGTCCGCATGGGAGGAGGCGAGCCGCTCGACTTGACGGACGTCGACCGGGTCATGAGCCAGGAGCAGCAGGGCCCGATCAGCCACCCGACCGACGGCGAGTACAAGATCATTCTGCCGGGATTGCGCCGCGTGATCCAGGCGAAGACCGCCGGGCAGCGAGAGTACCTCCAGGCCATCGCGCGACACGACATCGTGATCGGCATCGGCCCAGCCGGTACCGGGAAGACGTACCTCGCGGTGGCCACGGCGGTGGATGCGCTGGCGCGCAGGCGGGTGCGGCGCATCGTGCTCGCGCGCCCGGCGGTGGAGGCGGGGGAGAACCTGGGATTCCTCCCCGGCGATCTGCACGAGAAGGTCGACCCATACCTGCGGCCGCTGTACGACGCGTTGGAGGACATGATGCCCCGCGACCGGGTGCAAAAGGCGATCGACAGTCGCACCATCGAGATCGCGCCGCTCGCCTACATGCGGGGTCGCACGCTGTCGGACGCGTTCGTGATTCTCGACGAGGCCCAGAATGCGACCGGCATGCAGATGAAGATGTTCCTGACGCGGTTGGGAGTGAACTCGCGCGCCGTGATCACGGGGGACAAGACGCAGATCGACCTGGCCAACCGGGAGGATTCCGGCCTGCTCCAGGTCGAGCGCATCCTGCCCGGGATCGAAGGGATCGGCTTCTGCTACCTGGGGGACGGAGACGTGGTGCGCCACCGCCTGGTGCGCGACATCATCCGGGCGTACGCCGAGGACGCACAGGGCTGACATGAGGCTGCCAACGAGAGAGCAGCTGCGCTATCACGGCAGTCGCTGGGCGTGGGTGGTCGGTCTGGCGCTGCTCGCGTACATCGTGTTCCCCTCGAGCGCCACGAACGTCGCGCCCCTGCTCGAGCCCGGCGCGGTGGCCGACCGCGACGTGATCGCCCCGTTCACCTTCCCGGTGAACAAGTCGGATCAGGAGCTCGCGCGCGAGGCCGAGGAGCTCGCGGGCACCGTGAAGCCGATCTATCAATATCAAGAGCGGGCCCTCGACAGCGCGAAGATCGCGATGCACGCGTTTTTCGCGAGCGTGGAGACCGCGGCGGACCAGGGCGGAGCAACGGCGATCCTGCAGGTGGCGAAGGCTCACGGGTTCGCGCTCAGCACGCCGGAGGCCGCGTATCTGAACAAGGGCGGCAAGCGCCACGCCTTGGAGCGGGCGCTGAGCGAGCTGTTCGACCGCACGCTGGCGCTCGGCGTGACCGGGCCCGGGGTGCTGCAGGTCGAGCAGGCGCCGGAGCTGATCGTGCGCCGCCGCTCGGGCGAGCAGTCGGTGTCGCGCGACCAAGTGCTCACGTACGCGCAATACCTCTCGCGCGCCCGCGCCATCCATCCCGACCGGGGCTCGAGCGTCGGCGACCAGCTCTACGTCCGGCTCGCGGGCCACTTCTTCCGGCCGACCCTCAGCCCCAACACGCTCGAGACCGAGCGGCGGCGTGACGAGCTGCGCCGCAGCGTGGATCCGAGCAAGTACATCGTGCGCGCCGGGGACCGCATCGTGGGCGCGCACGAAGTGGTGACGAACGAGGCCCATGAGAAGCTCGTGGCCCTGCACTCCGACCTGGTACGCCGGGGCGGGGCAACCAGCCGCTCCGCCGGCGGCGTGGTCGGTGCCGTGGTCCGGGACTCCCTCATCCTGGCGATCTTCTGGGTGCTGCTGTGGTTCTACCGCCGCGAGACGTATCGCGAGCGGCGGCAGGTGGCGTTGATCGGCGGGCTGTTCGCGCTCGTGCTGCTGCAGGCGGCCGCCGTGGCGCGCTTCGCCCCGCGCCACGCCGAGATCATCATCCTGCCGTTCATGGCGATGCTCTTGACGGTGCTGTTCAACGGTCGCGTCTCGATGATCGCCGCCATGATCCTCGCGATCGTGATCGGCCAGCAGCCCGTGTTCCACGATCTTCCCGCGCTGTTTCTGTGCGTCGTCGGCGGCGTGACGGCGGCGCTCACGGTTCGCGTGCTGCGGCGCCGCAGCAACTTCTACGTGCCGGTATTGATCATCGCGCTCGGGTACCTCGCGGGCGCGCTCGCGCTCGGGCTCATGGGCAGCTGGGGCGGGGAGGAGATCCTGCTGCGCGGCGTATGGGGCGCGGCTAACGGCCTGGTGTCGGCCGGGCTCACGTTCTTCCTGCTGCCGGTCGCCGAATCGGTCACCGGGATCACCACCGACCTTACCCTGCTCGAGCTGTCCGACCCCAGCCGGCCGCTCTTGCGGCGACTGTCGCTCGAAGCGCCGGGCACCTACGCCCACTCGGTCGCGATGGCGAACCTCGTGGAAGCGGCGTGCAACCGGATCGGCGCCGACGGCCTGCTCGGTCGCGTGGGCTGCTACTACCACGACATCGGGAAGATCAAGAACCCGCAGTACTTCGTCGAGAACCAGACGCGCGGCAACAATCCGCACGACCGCCTCAAGGCGCATCAGTCGGCGCAGATCATCAAGGCGCACGTGACGGACGGGCTCGCCCTGGCCGAGGAGGCCGGGCTTCCCGAAGCCGTCGCGGCGTTCATTCCGGAGCACCACGGCACGACCGAAATCACCTACTTCCTGGACCGCGCGAAGAAGAGCGGTGACGGGGGGTCCCCGCGCCCGGGAGACTACGCCTACCCCGGTCCCAAGCCGCACTCCGCCGAAACCGCCATCGCGATGCTCGCGGATTCGGTCGAGGCGGCGCTGCGGGTGCTCGACGACCTGACACCGCAGAAGATCGAAGAGGTGATCAACCACATCGTGCGCACCAAGCTGAACGCCGGCCAGCTCGACGAAGCGCCCATGACGCTGCGGCAAATCGACCAGGTGAAGCAGGAATTCGTGCGCATCATCAGCGGCATGTACCACAACCGCATCGACTATCCGGAGTCCAGTGGCGGCATCACGGCGACGTGGCAGCCCGCGGCCAAGGCTTGAGCGCGCGGTCAGGCAAGTCCTGGCCTGGGAACGCGCCGGCGCCCGCGTGGAGCTCACACTGCTCGACGCCGACGCGATGCGTCGTTTCAATCGCCGCGCCACCGGCCGGCGTGGTCTGACGGACGTCCTCGCCTTCGCGCTCCCACAACCCGACGGTTCCCTCCTCGGGGACGTGTACATCTGTCCCGCCGCCGCCGAGCGCTGGGTGAAGAACGGGGGAAGGGTGGACGAGGAGCTGATCCGGCTGGCGGTGCACGGCACGCTGCACGTCTTGGGCTACGATCACCCCGACGGGCCGGGCCGCGCTCGGTCCGCGATGTGGGGCCGCCAGGAACGCTACGTGCGCCGGCTGCTCGCGGGCGGGGCGGACCGGTGACGCTCACTGCCGCGGCGTTGACGCTCGGGGGCGCCCTCGTGGGCGCGGGCGCGGCGCTCTGGGCCGGGCTCCTGGCGCTGGGTGAGGAGGCCGCCGTGGGCGAGGCGCTCCATACGCTGGGCGACGCGCCGCCCACGACCGTCGGGGCTCGCGTGCCGCTGCACCGTGCGCTCCATGTCGGCCGGCTCGCGCTGCTGGTCCTCGGGGCGGTGGCCGCGGGTCACGCGCTCGGCTGGTGGGACCGCCCCTGGGCGCAGGCGCTGGGCAGCTGGGCCGTGGCGGCGGCGTTCCTGTTCATCGTCGGGGACGCGCTGCCACGCAGCCTGGCCCGGGTCGCGCCCGAGCTCGCGACGAGCGCGCTGCCGCTCGCGCGCCGCACCCTCGCCCCGTTCGGCCCCCTCATGTGGCTACTCGCCTGGGTGGACAAGGGCCTCCATGGCCTCGTCGCGACACCGCGCCCCCTCGAGCCGGACCTCGGCGCCGCGCAGCGCGACATGCTGCTCGGCGTCTTCACGCTGGCCGATACGCGTGTGGATGAGGTCATGACGCCCCGCCTCGACATGGTCGCCGTGGATCTCGCGGCGGCGAGCGACGAGGTGGTGGAGGCGTTCCGGCAAAGCGAGCACTCGCGCCTCCCCGTGTACGACGGTACGCCCGACAACATCTCCGGCGTCGTGTTCGCGAAGGACCTCGTGCCGTTCGCCATGGGCATCGGCGGGGAGGGCACGGCCGCCGCGGCACGCTGGCAGGATCTCGTGCGGCCGGCGGCCTTTGTGCCGGAGACGAAAACGCTCGACAGCCAGCTGCGCGACTTCCAGCGGGGCCCGGCGCACCTGGCGATCGTGGTCGACGAGTTCGGCGGCACGTCGGGGCTCATCACGCTCGAAGACATCCTCGAGGAGATCGTCGGCGAGATCCACGACGAGCACGACGTGGGCGAAAAGCCGTCGATCCGGCAGGAGGGGGACCGCTACTGGGTGGACGGACGAGTCACGCTCGACGATCTCTCGCAAGCGCTGGGGCGCTCGTTCGAGCACCCGGAGGTCTCCACGGTGGGCGGGCTGGTGTACTCGGTGCTGGGGCGCGTGCCCCGCGCCGGGGACGAGCTGACCCTGGACGGCTATCAGGTCGTCGTGGAACGGGTGGACCGACGCCGGGTGAGCAGCGTGCTGCTCCAGAGGCAACGGTGACCCTCCCCGCCTTGCTGCTCGTGTCGGGGTTGGTCCTCGCGGCCGCGTCCGCCGCCGTCGGCGTCGCCGCGGCGGCCGTGAGCCAGCTCGAGCTCACCCGCTGGGTGTCGTACAAGCTGCGCGGTGCCGGGGGCGCCGCCGGGGTGCTCGAGAACCCGGGGCGGGTGCTCGCGACGGCCAACGCCCTGACCACCGTCGGCATCATCTGCGCCGCCGCCGCGATTCCCGCACTGCTCGCCCGCACGACCCCCACAGTGCTCGGCGTCTTTACCATTGTGCTCGGTATCCCGCTGCTCGTGAGCGCCGCGTACCTCGTCCCCCGCGTGGTGGGCCGGCGCTGGGCGGAGCCAATCGTGGCGCACGCGGCGCCGCGGCTCGACAAGCTGGGCCGCGCGTTCGCGCCTTTCGTCCCCTGGCGCGATCCCTCGACCCGCACCACGCTCGCGGCGGTGCTCACGAACGCCGACACGGAGGCGCTCGCCTCCGCGGACGAGATGGCGGTCGTGTCGGGGGTGCTGGCCTTCGCGGACCGGCCGGTACGCGAGCTGATGACGCCCCGCACCTCGATCGTGGCAATTCCTGAGGGCCTGCTCGCGGCGGAAGCGGCGCACGTGTGCCTTCAATCGGGTTACAGCCGTTATCCGGTGTACCGGGGATCGCTCGACGAGGTCATCGGCGTGACGCATGCCTTCGACTTGCTGCGTTTGCCACCCGACGCGCCCGTCCCGGTGCTGCCCGCGCTCGTCGTACCAGGGACGACGCGGGCGGCCGACCTCATGCTGGACATGCAGCGGGGCCAGAGTCACCTCGCCGTCGTGCTGGACGAGTTCGGCGGGACGGCGGGACTCGTAACGTTCGAGGACCTGCTCCGCGACCTGGTGTCGGAAATCTTCGAACCGGGCGGCCCACCTCCCACCGACGAGCCCCCGCTGCGGATCGTCGAGCTGGAGGGAAGCGCCCCGGCCAGCCGGCTCGAGCAGGAGCTCGGAGTCACGCTGCAGACGCGGGGGGTCCAGACCGTGGCGGGGTTGCTCGTGCAGGCGCTGGGACGGATACCCCGGCCGGGTGAGCGCTTCGCGCTGCACGGGCTGGAGTTCGACATTCTTGCCGCGACCGCCACCCGGGTGGAGCGCGTCGCCGTGCGGCCCGGGCCGGTGCGCACCGTGCCGCTCGAGCGGGCCGAAGAGCGGATCTGAAGCATGGGTCTTGCGTGACGACGGAGCGGATTCTCGAGGGGCTGGCCCGGCGTGAGCCTGCCGCCTTGGCGCGCGCCATTACCCTGGTCGAAAACCAGCGCGACGGCTTCGAGCAGGTGCTGTCCCACGCGCACGGGTTGCTCGGGCGCGGCGGTACGCGGCGGGTCGGCATCACCGGTCCTCCTGGCGCGGGCAAGAGCACGCTCACGGAAGCGCTGATCCAGCGGTTCCGCGCCCAGCGCCTGTCCGTCGGCGTCGTGGCCGTGGATCCGACCAGCCCGTTCACGGGGGGCGCGCTGCTCGGCGACCGGATAAGGATGGAATCCGTCAGCCTCGACCCGGGCGTGTTCATCCGCTCGATGGCGACCCGGGGGGCGCAGGGCGGGCTCGCCACCACCACGGAAGAAGTCGCCGATCTGCTCGAGGCATTCGGCTTCGAGCGCGTACTGATAGAGACGGTGGGCGTGGGGCAGACGGAGCTCGACATCGCGCGCAGCGCCGAGACGACCGTGCTGGTGCTGGTGCCCGAATCGGGCGACGGGATTCAGGCGCTGAAAGCCGGGGTCATGGAGATCGCGGACATTTACGTGGTGAACAAGAGCGACCGGCCGGGCGCGGACAAGTTTCGACAGGAGGTCGAGGTCATGCTCGGCATCCGTCGGGGGAATGCGTTCCGTCATGTCGCCCCACACCATCGCAGGGCGGACCGTCCCTCCGCCCCACCGTCCAATGGCTGGGAACCCCCGGTGCTCGGCACCGTCGCGTCGACGGGCCAAGGAGTGGACGAGCTCGCGGCTGCTCTCGATCGCCACTACGCCTATCTTCAAGCGGGCGACCGGCTCGCCGAGCGGCGGCGGCAGCGCCTGGCCGCGCGGACGCGCGCCGTGCTGGAGCGAAGCGTGCGACGCTGGCTACTGGAAGGCACGCGCGTCGAGGAGCTGCTCGCGTTGCGGTTGGACGAGGTGGCCGATGGCCGGCGCAGCCCGTACGACGTTGCGGCGGAGATCCTCGATCAAGTGAAGGCCGGCGGGGGCGCGACCCGATGAGCGGCAGCGAGAAGAAGCGCGTCTATACGCCGGACGACTTGCCCGGCTTCGACCCCCGCACCCGGTTGGGCGCGCCGGGCGCCTACCCCTTCACACGCGGCATCCATCCCACGATGTACCGCGGCAAGCTGTGGACGATGCGGCAGTTCGCGGGGTTCGGAAGCGCCGAAGACACGAACCGCCGCTACAAGTTTCTGCTGGAGCACGGGCAGACCGGTCTCTCGGTGGCGTTCGATTTCCCCACCCTCATGGGGTACGACTCCGACCATCCGCGCGCCGAAGGCGAGGTGGGGAAGTGCGGCGTCGCGATCTCGTCGCTCGCCGACATGGAAGATCTGTTCCGCGGCATCCCGCTCGATCAGGTCTCCACCTCGATGACGATCAATGGGCCGGCGGCGATGCTGTTCTGTTTCTACGTCGCCGCGGCCGAGAAGCAGGGGGTGGCGAGCACTGCGCTGCGCGGCACGGTGCAGAACGACATCCTCAAGGAGTACATGGCCCAGCACGCCTGGGTGTATCCCGTGGAGCCCGCGCTCAAGATCATCGTGGACATGTTCGAGTGGTGCGCCACGCACACGCCGCTGTGGAACACGATTTCGATCTCGGGCTACCACATCCGCGAAGCGGGCGCCACGGCGGCGCAGGAGCTCGCGTTCACCCTGGCCAACGGATTCACCTACGTGGAGCGGGGGATCGCCCGCGGGCTGGACGTGGACGCGTTCGCGCCGCGCCTCTCGTTTTTCTGGGACATTCACAACGATTTTTTCGAGGAAATCGCGAAGCTCCGGGCCGCCCGCCGGATCTGGGCCCGCCACATGCAGGAGCGCTACGGCGCGAAGCATGCGCGCTCCGCCATGATGCGGTTCCACTCCCAGACCGCGGGAGTCACGCTCACCGCGCAGCAGCCCATGAACAACCTGGTCCGGGTGGCCTACCAGGCGCTCGCGGCGGTGCTCGGCGGCACGCAGTCGCTGCACACCAACTCACTGGACGAAACGCTGGCGCTCCCGACCGAGGAGGCCGTCCGCCTGGCCCTGCGGACCCAGCAGATCATCGCGCACGAGACGGGTGTCGCGGAGGTGATCGACCCGTTCGGCGGCTCCTATTACGTGGAGTCGCTCACCGACCGGCTCGAGCGCGAAGCGGAGGGCCTGTTCGCCGAGATCCAATCGGTGGGCGGCGTCGTGAAGGGAATCGAAACCGGCTGGTTCCAGCGGCAGATCGCCCGCTCCGCGGAGGAGTTCCAGCGCGACGTCGAGGCCGGCGGGCGCATTCTGGTCGGTGTGAACGACTACCTCAGCGCGGACGATCACCCCGTCGAGATCCTCAAGGTCTCGGGTGACGCCGAAGAGGGCCAGCGGCGTCGGCTCGGGCGTCTCCGGGCCGAACGCGACAGCGCGCGCGTCGCGGAGCGGCTCGAGGAATTGCGCCGCGCCGCCCGCGCCGACGAGAACGTGATCGGCCCGATGCTGAACTGCGCTCGCGATTACTGCACCCTGTACGAGATCCGGCACGCGCTCGAGAGCGTCTACGGCGCCTACCGCGAACCGGTATTCTTTTAGACCATGTCCGCACAGCCGATTTCCGCCAGCGAGAGCGCCGTGCGTGCCGCCGTCGAGCGGTTGTCGCGCGTCTCGCCCGGCGCGTATCAGGTGGTGTCGTGTTACCTGAAGCTCGAGCCGCGGGACAAGACTCGCGGCAAGTATCTGATCAAGATCAAGAACCGCATCCGCGAAGCGCTCGCCGCCCAGCAGCGCCAGGACCTCGAGCGCGCCCTCCGGGCCCAAGTGGCGGCCGACCTGGAGCGCGTGCAAGGCTACTTCGGGGAGCCGACACGGCTGCCGCCGGCGCGCGGGATCGCGCTGTTTGCATGCGGCGCGCTCGATCTGTTCGAGGCGCTCCCGCTGCCCCACGTTCACCGCTCGCGGCTCGCCGTCGCACCGGTGCCCCTGGTGCGCGAGCTCGTGGCGCTCGAGGAGGAATTCGGCACCATCCTCGTCGCCGCGTGCGACCGCACCAGCGCGCGGTTCTTCGAAGTCACGGCCTACGACGTCGGCGAGCTGCCCAGCCTGACCGCGGAGGCCACGCGGCCGGGGAAGTTCCACGGCGAGCGGCAGGCAAAGCGCGGCAACATGCTGGCGGGCGGCTACGGCGAGCACAATTACCACATGCGGATCCGCGTCGAGCGGCAGCGACACTACGCACACGTGGCGGACCGCATCTTCCAGATCCATACCCAGCGCCCACTCGCGGGGCTCGTGGTCGCCGGCATCGGCGTGGACGCGGCCGCCCTGCTGCCGCACCTGCACACATACCTCCACGACCTCGTGCTCGGCGTCGTACGCCTGAATCCCAAGCGGGTCACGGCGGCCGAGGTTCGCGAAGCGGCCCTCTCGCTGCGCGAGGAGCGAGAGCGCGCCTGGGAGCGCGCGCACGCCGAGGCGGTGCGTGAAGGCGTCGGCACGGGCTGGGCGGTGAACGGCATCGACCCGACGCTCAAGGCGCTCCAGCGGGGCCAGGTGCGCACTCTGCTCGCCGACGGTCAGGACGACGACTCCCACATCGACGACGCGGTGGAGGAGGCCCTCGCCCAGCGCGTCCAGGTGGACGTCGTGTACGACGAGCGCGCGCGCCGCGTGGTGGACGGGCTCGCCGGCCTGCTGCGGTTCCGCCGCTGATGCCCGGCTCGAAGCGCCCCATCCGGGTGCTGGTCGCCAAGCCCGGCCTGGACGGGCACGACCGCGGCGCCAAGGTCGTGGCCGCGGCGCTGCGCGACGCGGGGATGGAGGTCATCTACACGGGGCTGCATCAGACCCCCGAGATGATCACGCAAGCGGCGATCCAGGAGGACGTCGACGTGGTGGGCCTTTCGATCCTCTCGGGCGCGCACCTGACGCTGTTCCCGCGCGTCAAGCAGCTGCTCGTCGACGCCGGACGGGACGACGTGCTGGTAACGGGCGGTGGGATCATTCCTCCGGAAGACATCGCCACGCTGCGGCAACAGGGGATTGGGCGGTTGTTCGGACCCGGCACCCCTACAGCGGACCTGGTGAAATACATCGAAGAGTGGGCGGCCGAGCATGTCTCGGCGTGACCCCACCCCCACCCCCACCTCCGCCCCCGTCTCCCTTGAGCCGTCTTAAAACGCTGACCGCGGAATACCGCGAGCTCAAAGCGCGCCTCGAGCAGGGCGGCGGGCCCGACAAGGTGCGCCGCCAGCACGAGCAGGGGAAGCTGACCGCCCGCGAGCGGATCGAAGCCCTGCTCGATCAGGGCGCCGGCTGGTTCGAAATCGGCCTCTTGGTCGCGTTCGACCAGTACGACGGGCAGGCGCCCGGGGCCGGCGTGGTCACGGGTCTCGGGCGGATCGCGGGCCGGCCGGTGGTGGTGGTCGCGAACGATGCCACCGTGAAGGCAGGCTCGTGGTGGCCGGAGACGATCAAGAAGATCCTCCGGGCCCAGGAGATCGCGATGCGCCAGCGTATCCCGATCATTTACCTCGTGGACTCCGCCGGCGTGAACCTGCCGTACCAGGGCGGCGTGTTCCCCGGCCAGTACGGCGCGGCGCGGATCTTCTATTACAACTCGATCATGCGACACTACCTGCGCGTGCCACAGATCGCCGCGGTCATGGGACCGTGCATCGCCGGCGGGGCATACCTGCCCGCCCTGTCGGATGTCATCTTCATGGTCGAAGGCACGTCGTTCATGGGGCTGGGAGGCCCGAACCTCGTGAAGGGCGCGACCGGGCAGACGGTGGACGCGGAGTCGCTGGGCGGCGCGGCGACACATACGGCGGTAAGCGCGGTGGCGCACTATCGCGCGAAGGACGATCGGGAATGTCTGGTCCGCATCCGCGAATACGTCGAGCGCCTGCCGCGTACGCTCCGACCTCCCGCCCCGGGCGGCAAGCCGAAACGCAGCCCCAAAGACCTGTACGACCTGCTGCCGTCCGACCACCGCATGAGCTACGACGTCCGCGCCGTGCTCGACTGCGTGCTCGACGCGGCAAAGCTGGACGAGTTCCAGCCCGACCTCGCGCCCGAGATGATCTGCGCGCACGGCGCGATCGAGGGGCGGACCGTGGCCGTGATCGCCAACTCGCGCGGAGTCATCAAGGGCAAGAAGGGCGAGGCCCCGAAGATCGGGGGAATCATTTACACGGAGAGCGCCGAGAAGGTGGCCTACTTCATCGAGAACGCCGACCGCGAGCGGATCCCCCTCCTCTTCGTGCAGGACGTGTCGGGGTTCATGGTCGGGACCGACGCCGAGCACTCCGGGATCATTCGCGCGGGGGCGCGCTTCGTCGAAGCCATGGCAACGGCCACGGTGCCCAAACTGGTGCTCACCGTGAACCATGCCTCGGGAGCGGGCTACTATGCCATGGCGGGGCAGGGGTTCGATCCCGACTTCATCGTCTCATGGCCGACCGGAAGGATGGGAGTGATGGAGGGTGAGTCGGCGATCCAGGCGGTCTTCGGGAACGACGCGGCGAAGCCCGAGAACGCCGCCGCTGTCGACGCGATGCGCGCGGACTACGAGCACCAGCTCGACGCCAGATTCGCCGCCGCCCGGGGCTTTGTGGACGCGATCGTGCTCCCGGAGGAAACCCGCGATACGCTCGCCTTCCTCCTCGAGGCGACCGGCGAATTCACCGGCCCGCACATCGGGGCCTTCGTGCTGCCGAGTCAGCCATGAGATCACGCGGCATGCCGTTGCTGCTCCTCGCCCTCGCCGCCGCCTGCGGCAGCTCCGCTCCACCGCCGGCCACGCGACCGACGCCGGCCCCCTCGGCGCCCACGCCTCCTCCCCCGGTCCGTAGCGCGCCCCCGCCGACGGCCACAGGCGTCGCGACCCGGCTCCCCATCCTGCCGCCGGCGCGCGCGCTGCTCGTCGGCCTGATGCCGCTCCACAGTGCGGGTGTGGATGACTTCCGCGCCAAGCACCCTACCTATGATGGGCGCGGCGTCCTGATCGGCATCCTCGACACGGGCGTGGACCCCGGCGTGAACGGACTGATTGTCACCAGCACCGGCGCGCCCAAGCTGCTCGATGTGCGGGATTTCTCCGGGGAGGGAGTGGTGCGGCTCACGCCCGTCACGCCGACGGGTGACGGCACCGTCTCGATCGCCGGGCGGGCACTCTCCGGCGCCGGTCGGATCGGCCGGCTCACGACCGCGAGCACGTGGTACGCCGGCACGCTGGCCGAGCGCCCGCTGGGGAAGGTGCCAGGCGCCGATCTGAACGGGGACGGGACCAACAGCGATGCCTTCCCCGTCATCGTGGTGAAGGCGACGGACGGCTGGGTCGCGTTCCTGGACACGAACCTGGACGGCTCGTTCGAAGACGAGATGCCGCTGCACGACTATCGCCAGGGCCGCGAGGTGATCGCGCTCGGCTCGAAGCCGATCACCCTGGCCGCCAACTTTGGCGAAGTGAACGGCGTGCCGACCCTCGCCTTCGTGTTCGACAACAACGCGCACGGCACACATGTCGCGGGCATCGCCGCGGGGCACAACCTGTTCGACGTGGCGGGCTTCGACGGCGTCGCACCGGGCGCGCAGCTGCTCGGGCTGAAGATCGCGAACGACGCGCGGGGCGGCATCTCGACCACCGGCAGCATTCAACACGCGATGGAGTACGCCGCCCGCTTCGCGGAGCAGCGCAACCTGCCGCTCGTGCTGAACCTGAGCTGGGGAATCGGCAACGAGCCCGGCGAACGGGCCGTCATGGACTCGATCGTCAACGCATTTGTCGTCGCCCATCCCGGGATCGTGTTCGCGATCAGCGCCGGGAACGACGGGCCCGGGCTCTCCACCGTGGGTCTGCCCGGGTCGGCCGACTTGGCCGTTTCCGTGGGCGCGGCGCTGCCGGGCATTTACCTGCCGCTCGAGGAGGACGGCGCCCCGCCGGTGGCCGGGGACTTCGTCGGCTCGTTCAGCGGGCGCGGCGGACGGTTCGGCAAGCCCGACCTGCTCGCGCCGGGGTGGGCCTTCTCGACCGTACCCTCCTTCGATACGGGAAACGAGATCAAGGCCGGCACGAGCATGTCCGCTCCCTATGTGTCCGGTCTCGCGGCGTGCCTCATATCGGCGCTGGTGCAGGAGGGACGTCGGCCGGGCGGCACCGACGTGAGCGCGGCGCTCCGGGCCGGTGCGGCCGGCTTGCCCGGCGCCAGCGTGCTCGATCAGGGGGCCGGCCTGCCGCAGCTCGAGCGAGCCTATCGTTGGCTGCTCGCCGGCCATCAGGGCTCGGGCTACGTCGTGCGGGCGACGACGGGCGGCGGATCGGCTGCGTTTCGGCGCGAGGGTCTCGGGGGGCCCGCGGATACGATCGAAACGTTCCGCGCGCGCCACGTCACCGGCCTGCGGGCGGCGCAGTTCTCGTTGAAGAGCGACGCGCCGTGGCTGACCGCGCCCGCGATGCTGCCGGCAGGAGCTCG
>WNFH01004975.1_pt1 | contig 13303 bp, 18 predicted proteins | sample 5400411 | NCBI WGS metagenome assembly WNFH01 (sample SAMN13153347, study PRJNA577476) | soil metagenome | isolation source: 200 cm saprolite under Douglas fir tree site 2 hole 3 | place: USA:California | collected 2015-04-18
GTTTTGGCGCTTATCGTTGGCGCGGTTTCAGGTTTCGTAGGAGCGCTCTTCCTGCTCTTGCTTGAGCGGGCGGACAGGTTTCGCGATGCCCTCATCGTCTGGGCGCATTCGAAAGCTTTCGCCGGCTTTTTGGTCGTCAGCATCGCTTGTGCCGCCGGGGCGGCGGTAGCGGCTTGGCTGGTTCGCCGCTACTCGCCTCACGCGTCAGGGAGCGGCATCCCACACGTCGAGGCGGTGCTGAACGAGGACCTGCCGCAGGCGCCGTTTCGCATCATACCGGTGAAGTTCGTTGCAGGGGTGCTGGCGATCGGTTCGGGGCTGGCGCTCGGCCGTGAAGGCCCAACTGTCCAGATGGCGGCGACCATTGGGCATCTCGTAGGCAAGGAATTTCGACGCGGCTGGCCCGACTGCAGAGTGTTGCTTGCCGCAGGCGCCGGGGCAGGCCTGGCCACTGCTTTCAACGCTCCGATCGCCGGCGCCATTTTCGTCCTGGAGGAATTGGTGCGGCGATTCGAGCTACGCGTTGCGATAGCGGCGCTCGGCGCGTCGGCGACCGCCATCTCCGTGTCGCGTGTGCTCCTCGGCGACGCGGCAGACTTCCATGTTGGAGCGTTGGCCTATGCTGATGCCGTAACGAGGCCGCTCTACTTTGTCCTTGGGGCGATCGCCGGGCTTACGGCGATTGTCTATAATCGCTTGCTGCTCGGAACTATTGCGACGATGCGTCAACTCGACCGGTGGCCCGTCGAGCTGCGTGCGGGTCTTATCGGCGGGGCAGTCGGGATGCTCGCTTGGTTCGTGCCCGACCTTATAGGCGGCGGCGATCCGATTACGCAGCGCACTCTGGTCGGGGCGGTTACGCTTGGCCTGCTTCCGCTCGTTTTCCTGCTCAGGCTCGGGCTCGGCGCCATATCATATGCGGCGGGGACACCGGGGGGCCTGTTTGCCCCCATGCTTGTACTGGGAGCCCAACTGGGATTGTTCTTCGGTCAGCTCTGCCAGCTTGTATTTCCAGATCTGAACATTCAACCTGAAGGATTCGCCGTTGTCGGGATGGCCGCCTTTTTCGTCGGCGTCGTCCGCGCCCCGCTGACTGGCATCATCCTTGTCGTCGAGATGACGGCAAACGTCACAATGCTCTTGCCGATGTTGGGGGCCTGTTTCATGGCCATGCTGGTGCCAACTCTGATGCACGACCCGCCAATCTACGATTCGTTGCGGGAGCTCACTCTGGAGCGCGAAAGAACACGCCTCGAGCAGGCGGAAACCTTGAGACGCATCGAAACCAAATGATGCCAACCAGCATGAGCTTCGAACATTTCTGTAGCTTCGTCGGCGACGACAACAGCCAATAGCAGCCGAACCTGCTCCGCAACACCCTCACGATTCGCCGATGGCCGACGACACGCCTCGATTCCTTTTTTCGTCCATGCCGGATTTGCATAGCCCGGGCGGATCGGAAGACTTATCCTAGAGCGCGATGCACGACGAGATATTCGTTACGTCGGGAGAGCCAACAGGAGGTTGTTGAGAGTTGTTGCGGTGGCAATAATGATCAGGAAGGCCAGTTCAGAACCGGAGTAGCCGGGATGACGCCGTTGGATGTTATGTGGGTCGGTTTAGGCGGTGGCCTGGGATCACTGTTGCGCTGGTTGACCGGGCGTGTGATCGGCGAGCACTATCATGGCGATTTTCCCGTCGGCACGTTCCTGATCAACGTGTCGGGTGCCTTCGCCATCGGCTACCTTTCCGTCCTGTTCAAGGTCGACTGGCGCGATCGCTATGGAACGGCTCTCAATGCCGGTGTTCTGACAGGGGTGCTCGGCGGTTACACGACGTTCAGCAGCATGCAACTCGACGCCGACAAGCTGGCCGGAAAGAGAGGCGGCGTTCCTGCCGCGTCCTATCTTCTGCTGTCGGTCTTAGTCGGTCAGCTCGCCGCCGCGCTCGGCGGCGTGCTTGCCCGTGTGCAGGGCTGAGGAGGATTTGCCGTGGTAAATATTGTCATACTGGTGTTTGTCGGTGGGGCCTTGGGTGCCATGTTGCGCGAGTTCAGCATGCGGATGGTGCCGAATCTGGCGGACAATTTCCCATTGGATATCCTCGTTGCCAATCTCGTGGCCGCATTCCTGCTCGGTCTCGCCACAGCGCTGCATCGCAGGCAGATCGTGTCCGAAGGTGCTGGCATGCTGGTCGGCACCGGCATTGCGGGCGGACTGTCAACATTTTCGAGCTTTGTCTACGGCGCAGTCGTGCTGATGTCGGTCTCGACGGCAAGCGCTGTCGTCGCGTCAGTCTATGTCGTGATCAGTCTGGTGCTGGGCTACATCGCGGTCACTGTCGGACTGAAGCTCGGCGGACAAGGCTCAGCATGAACCGCTCTCCTGCCGGGGAAGAGACGCTCGTCTTCATCGGATATATGCGCGTGTCGAAAGCTGACGGAAGCCAGGTGGTGGACCTGCAGCGCGATGCGCTCGCCGTGACCGGTGTCGCGGCCGACCAGCTCGACCTGGATCGCGCGTCAGGCAAGCGCGACGACTGGTCGGGCTTCCCGCTACAAGATGACAACACCAAGCTGCGGCTGGCGCAAGCGGCGATGGCCAAGTCCGAGACCAGGATTGCGGAGCTGTGCGCCGAGCTCGGTGTCAAACGGGAAACGCTCTACCGGCTCGTGACGTCGACTGGTGAGTTGAGGCCCGACGGCCAGAAGATGCGGGCGCACGCTGAGGACCCAATGTTCTGGATCTGCCCAAGAAAGCGCGGTTTAGCGCGCAAACCTTGGGGTTACCCCCCTTCCTCACTGGTCGAGGCGACATCCCGATGACCGTTCGGGTGATGAGAGCTGGGGCAGTGAACTTCTTCACTAAGCCGGTCGGAGCCGACGACTTGCGTGCGGCCATCCGGTGCTGGCCTGCGGGTCGAGACGACGTGTTTGAAGATGTTCCGAGGTGCTCACCATGCATGAATGGCTCGTTGCAATCACCAACGGCACGGTGCTGGTCATCGATGCGATGGTATTGGTCATCATAGCGATCGGGACGATCCAAGCGTTTGTCCGGGGTATGCGGGTCATGCTCTTGCCATCTGCGACCGGACATGAAAGGCGAAACGTTTGGCTGCATTATGCGCGCTGGCTGGTCGCCGGCCTTACCTTCCAGCTCGCCGCCGATATCCTCGCGACCTCAATCGCTCCGAGCTGGGACGAGCTGGTGCGCCTCGCGACCGTCGCAGTGATTCGAACTTTGCTCAACTACTTCCTCGAAAGAGATCTCTCCGAGGTTCGCAGACGGCAATTCGAGCCTGTAGACAGCAAGTCTAGTTCCGAATGATGGAACGCTGGAGCGGACCTCAGCGCTGTGGACCCAAGCCGGTCCAGGACGACAAGGTTCAAGGGATTTCGTGGGTATTCTCGCCAACGCCGTTCGCTGGAATCTGGAGAGTCACCGAGTGCCCTCTGGATCGCCACGGCTACCCTGACAGCGGGATGGAGCGCAAACGAGTCCTTGGATGGGAAATACTCGGCACGATTTTCATGCGCACAATGTGGAAATCGAACAACTCCCGTTGAAGCAAAGCCTCGGAGCCAGCAACTACGCTGCGGTGCACCCCAATTATTTCGACGTAAACCGGCCGGAAGCGCATAGCGCGCCAACAAGGTCGGCAGCAATTCTGAATGGCCAAAAATCCTGATCCCAATCGTGAACGGGAGGCTTGTACTGGGCCAGCAACTTCACCAGCGAGGGTTACAGTATGTCACTCATCAAGGATCTTCTTGAGCGACCGTTCGATCAGGCGATCACATCAAAATACACGGCAATGAACGGCCTAATCTATTTGGGGGCCGGAGCCCTGGTACTTCTTTGGCCCGGAATGGTGCAGACCATCTTCAGGGATGCGGCTTTCGTCGGAAACGAGGCTTCACTCATCCGCGTGATGGGTATGACCGTGATGTCATTGGCTGGCTCTATTTGTTCGGTGGCCTCTCTGGCGGCAGACGGATCGTCGCGGCTAGCGTATTGGACAGAGCGGTGCTCGTTCCGTTGGTGCTTGTACCATCGGCCATCGCGGGAGTTTTTCCTCATTTTCTGATCGCGTTTGCGGTTCTCGACCCGACGCCAGGCATTGGTGCTTGGCTGCTTCTCAGTCGATCGGACCGCCCTCGATTGCACTCGACCGCCGGTACGCCATCCCTTTAGCTCCAGGGACCGCGGCGCAACTGCGCGAAGTCCAGCGAGTGCCGATATTGCGGCCAGGAGATCAGATATGAGCAACCCGACTCTGCCATCGTTCCGCTACCGCTTGGAACAGCAACCGCCGCACACTAGCTGTGGCGGTCTCGTACGGGGCGCATCTGTCCAGCAGTTCCCTGTTAGCCAAGGCATCGCCGGCGCCTCTATGCGCTTGCAACCCGGTTGCCTGCGCGAACTGCATTGGCACACGACTGCTGCCGAGTTGGGTTACGTCGTGTCTGGCAGTTGCCGCACCACTGTATTGAGCCCCGACGGAGCGGCGACCGATACGTTCGGTCCGGGCGATGTTTGGTATTTTCCTCGCGGCTGGGGTCATTCCATCCAGGGGACCGGGCCAAGCGAGTGCCATTTCATTCTGATGTTCGACAACGGCGCCTTCGCCGAGGATCATACACTTAGTATTTCTGATTGGTTAGCCCATACGTCGCCTGCCGTCGTCTCACAGAGCCTCGGCCTCGGTATGGAGTGGACGGCCAAGCTTCCGAAGGGAGAGACTTACTTTGCAGAGGGGGCCGTTCCCGATGACGCCTTCGCACGTGCTACGCCCCGGGCGAAGCCGACCCTTTTAACGACGCATCGCTATCCATTAGGCGCCCAGCAGCCGCGGCGCGTGCCGGGCGGCGGCGCGCAATGGACGGCTACCGCGGATGAGTTTCCGATCTCGACCACATTGTCCGTCTCCGTGCTGGAGATCGAGCCGGGCGCCATGCGTGAGCTTCACTGGCATCCCCACGCCGACGAGTGGCAATACTATCTTGAGGGTGCGGCTGAGATGGCTGTTTATTTGGGGATGGGTCACGCAGTAACCGAACAATGCGTGGCGGGTGACATCGGTTACGTGCCGATGGGCGCCGGACACTACATCCGCAACACCGGTAGCGGCATCTTGCGCTTGCTGATCGGATTCAACAACGGGCACTATCATTCCCACGACCTCAGCGCATGGGTAGCCTCGAATCCGCCCGATGTGTTGGCTGCCAATTTAGGCCTGCCACGAACGGTCGCGGAAGCGCTTCCTAAAGAGAGGCTCTTTATCGCACGATCCCCAGCGTAGTGCTGACGAGCGAACTCCGAACCTGACAATCGGTCGTGTTGTCCGGCACAAACGGGAAAATAGCGAATAGTGCTGGCTTTGCGAGCTTCGGGTTGGCGGTCTTTGTAGCTCAGCATTACCGCGCTGCTGCGTCCTAAAAATGAAGAAAGTGGAGGCTGTGCCGACCGTCCGCGTAACTACCTTTTTCGCTGTGCCCTATCAAGACTCGACCAGCCCTCCCAGCCTCTAGCTGGTACGGGCCTCTTGTGCAGCTTGCTGAATTTCCTCATTTGCTTTGCTTGAGCATCGCTTCGAGTTCTTCTTCGAGCGATCGCGGCGAAATGCCGAGCACGCGAAACCCCGGCAAGTTGTTCGAGGCTGTGGTGTCGATCTGCATAAGCTCGACCTGATTGCGGGTGAGGGGCGGGTGCGGCAAGATCTCAGCGACGCCGGCAAGTGCATCCCACAAGGCAAACGGCATCCGCATCAGCACCGGCCGCAAACCTGCGGTACGGGCAATGGTCCGCAACAACTCCTCGTATGAATAGACGCGCGGGCCGGCCAGTTCGTAGATAGGATACGGCTTTTTGCTCTGCCGCAGAACTTGTGTAATCGCCGCAGCAACATCATCCGCGTACGCCGGCTGGAGCCTCGTCCTGCCGTCGCCGAATATCGGATAAGCCGGCAGGGCCCGAAGCAGCTTGAGAATTGTCGTGAGAAAGCCGTCGTCCGACGCAAACATCACCGCTGGGCGGATGATGACCGCGCCAGGGAATGCGGCCTGCACGGCCGCCTCGCCTTCGCCGCGACTGCGAATATAGGGCGAAGGCGAGGTCGCGTCGGCGCCGATTCCTGATAGGTGAATTAGCCGTTTGGCCCCGACCCGCCGCGCTACGCTCGCGATCCTAGCGGCCGTTTCGACGTGCACCGAATGGAATGTATCGCTTCCGTGCTCGACGTACAGGCTAATCGCGTTGACCACGCCGTCGGCGCCCGCAACGGCGGCCTCTACCGAGCGCTCGTCATGTGCGTCGGCGGCGATCTGTTTGACGTCGCCGCCCTCAGCCCCTGTGTGTACCGAAAACCTAAACTCGAACGTAGTGGTGATGAAGGCCGCCGAGGATCGCGTGTGAATAAGTCGTCCGTGAAGAAGCTGTGTGTACCGAAAATCCTATCTGTGTTGATGAGGTGACGGAATCGCTTAAGCTGGCAGAATGATCGGGCTGCTCTGTTTCGTTCTGGCCATCTTGGCTTTGCCTTTCAAGTCGAAGAGTCGACTTGAAGCAGAGAATGCGGCGCTCCGACATCAATTGATTGTCTTGAGGCCTAAGCTGCATGGTCGCGTCCGGCTCACGAACAATGATCGCTGGTTCTTCATCCAGCTGTATCTCTGGTTTCCATCGATCCTGCAGGTCCTCACGATCATCCGGCCCGAGACGCTCATGCGTTGGCATCGGGCCGGCTTTCGCTGCTACTGGCGTTGGAAGTCGTGCCCAAGGGGAGGGCGACCGCAGATCGATACTGAATTGCGCGCGCTCATCCGGCGAATGAGCATCGAGAACTCGCTTTGGGGAGCGCCACGCATCCACGGCGAACTTCTCAAGCTCGGGTTTGAACTGGCGCAGTCGAGTGTCGCCAAGTACATGGTCAAACGGCGATGGCCGCCAAGCCCGGGATGGCGAACCTTCCTGCGTAACCACGCGCCGGACATTGCCGCCATGGACTTGTTCGTTGTTCCGACCATCGGTTTCGACCTCCTCTATGCATTCGTCATCGTCCGACTAGACCGCAGAGACCTGGTCTGGATCAACGTCACAAGGAATCCGACGGCGGAATGGGTTGCACGTCAGATCACTGAGGCCTTTCCTTGGGACGAGGCCCCAAAATACCTCATTCGCGATCGTGATCGTATCTATGGCACCATCGTTACGCGCCGATTGCGCGCCATGGGCATCCGGGACAAGCCTACTGCGCCAGCCTCGCCTTGGCAGAATGGCTTTGCCGAACGGTTGATCGGATCGATCCGCCGCGAGTGCCTGGATCATATCGTCGTTTTTGGTGAGACGCATCTACGCCGGATTCTGCGATCCTACGCACGCTATTACAACGACATCAGAACGCATCGGTCGTTGGACAAAGATGCGCCGGTTGCTCGCCTGGTTCAGCGGACCGGAAGCATCAAATCGTTCCCCATCCTCGGCGGACTCCATCACCACTATGCTCGGGTTTAGGTTTTCGGTACACACACGGGGACAACGCCGTGCGGGTCCAAGACCCGAAGGATAACCGAGTACGCGGGACTTTCGTCCTCTCCTTAGTCAGGAGCTTCAGAGTGGGGCCGGGCCTCATTCTGAAGGCGGAAAGGGCCCCGCTTGTGTTCAACTAGGAAGTTTAGGAGCGTGATGATGGTGCCGGAATTTGAACTTGTCCGAGGCAATGAGCGCCTCCAGTGCGATTGGCTTTTCTGGATGAAAATTGTGGATTTGGCGAGTGCATTTGGATGGAAGCCCAGATCGATTGATCCGAAACGGCAGTCATCGTTGAAAATGTTCCACAAGACTGTCGGTGTGGAAGTCGCTGATGAAGATGCGCAATCCCTTGCGATGGCTATTAGGCAGTGCCTCAGCATGCTGGAGGCAAATCGGCGGCCGACTCGAAGGCAAATCGCCCGTTTGCTGATGCTTGCGGATAAGAATGATATCGAAGGAAACTCAATTCGCGTCCGTCGTGACGAGTTGGATCGTATAGCCAACTTCTGCCATGGCGGCGGCTTCCGTATAAACCTTCACACGCCAGAGCGCCTGAGAACAGAGAACTAACAGAGTCGACCGATGAAGTTTCCCAAAGGCAAAAGCGGTAACCCCGGTGGTCGCCCTAAGGTTCTTATTGAATTGCAGGAATTGGCGCGCCAGCACGCGCCGTCGGCCATCGTTGAGCTTGCGCGTCTGGCACTAAAAGCCAAATCCGAGACTGCCCGAATTGCGGCCGCACGTGAACTGTTGGATAGGGGATATGGAAAGTCGCGCCAGAGCATGGAAATTAATGCTCCGGTAGACAACCCCATTCGGGTCTTGCTCGACGAGATCGACGCTCTCGAACGAAAAAAACCGCGGGTGCAGCGGACGAGCGCGTAGATATGGACGCCTGCCTATTTCGCGGCTGCGCTGCGCTGAGACTGCAGAAATACTGACCGATCGGTGGGGTGCTGATGGAAGATGTGGCGAACAACGCCTTCATCTAGGCGGCGCTGGAGTGCAGCACTGAAGCTGGCGATGCTGCGGGTTACTTGCGGCGCTTGGAGTAGGCCGCGCCAGTGCGGCTTTTGCTGATCGCGCCCTTCCCAGGCGAGCAATCGAACGAGGGCTCCGTGGGCAAACTGGACCTGTCCGTCGCCCGCAACGAAGCTCTTCAAAATTCCCGTCTCGGAGTGAACCGCGCGTTCTTTAAGCGGCCATGTTGTCAGGAGCTGTTGCGTCTCTGGGTGGAAGTCTCGGCGCCGTTGATTGCTGCCATCGGTAAGAAAAGCGTCCGCGATCCGCATTTGCCACTTCTCATTCCAGCCATCACCCGTCGCTTCACGAGCAACTAGCTCTTCCTTTTCGAGATCGAAGTGCACGCCGGCGTCGGGCATAAGTGTGTAGGCGACATCTCCCGCCAGGACGCCTAGCAGGTTTTGTTGCATCGCCTCAGCATGACTGATGTTGAAATTGGTCTTCGCCAACTTCAGGCATGCAACGTCAACTAGCGTCCAGAGATTGTAAAACTTCCAGACCACCAACAAAGGTCTATCGAGCAGCTCACCATAGGCGCGCAACCGACGATAATAGTCCGACTTCATCGAGAGCGTTTGGTCGTTGCAGGCCTTCACCTCGATGAGGAAGGTTCCGCTCCCATCGAAAGCGGCGAGGAGGTCAGGGACCTGATACTCGCTGCGTGACGTCAGCGGAGCCTGTTGCTGGTCGAGTTTATGAACGAGCCGGCATTTGCCGAGCCAGGCGCAGATCACGGAAAATTCGTCCTCCGCCGGTAGACCATAGTTGAGTCTCCGAACCCCACGCGCGATGGCTGCCGCATTCGTCTTGTACCCAAGTCGGCTTATCACCTCTTGGATAAGCCGATGTAAGTCGTCGGGGGACGAGCTAGCCGTCATCGTAGGCCCTCTAAGTCATAGCTATGCCGATGCGAAAGGTCGCCGGCTGACCCGCCGCCCTCCGGTACTCCGTAAGCGGTGAAGCGGCCCCACGTTGACGGCGGCTTATGGTCGCTTGGCGGCGTAGGCCCAGGGCATCAGCTCGTCGATGCGGGACGCGGGCCAGCGGTTGACGAGCTTGGTGAGAACGTCGGTGGTCCAGCCCAGGGGGTTTTTTCTTGTGAGGGCCAAACCGCGGATCGAGCGCTCGACAGTGTTGGAATCGATCTCGATACGACCGTCTTCGAGGAAGCGGCACAAGCCGTCCCAGTGGTTGAGACCGTAGGCGAACGCTTCGGCGAGCTTGCTGCCCTTCGACATCTTGGCGAGACTGTCCTCGAACCAGGGCTTCAAGGCTTCGATGACGGGTTTTGATCGCTGCTGCCGTAGCGCGCGCCGTCGTTCGGGTGGCAAGCCACGGACCTCCGCCTCGATGTCGTAGAGCAGCTTGATGCGGGCGAGTGCCTCGGTCGCGATCGGCGCGTTGCCGCCGACATAGACCTCGTAGAACTTTCGCCGCAGGTGGCTCCAACAATAGGCAAGCGTCACCGGCCCACCAGGCCGGGTCGGCGCGGCCAGCTTCTTGTAGACGGCGTAGCCGTCGACCTGCAGGATGCCGTTGAAGCCGTCGAGCAGCTTGGCAGCGTGCTCGCCGCCGCGGCCCGGCGCATAGGAGTAGGCCACAGCCGGCGGACCACCTCCCCGGTGCTGCGGATGTCCAGTCGCATCCGAACCTCCGCCCCAGGGCCGGTCGTCACGAGCGATCGCCCACAGGTATCCGGTCTTGGTCTTGCCAGCGCCTGGATCGAGCACCGGACAGCGCGTCTCGTCGCAGAACAGCCGCGGTGACGCTTTGAGCAGATGGATCAGATGATCGTGCAGAGGTTGCAGCTCGGCAGCCGCGGCGCCAACCCACTGAGCCAAGGTCGAGCGCTCGATCTTCACGCCATGGCGGGCGAGGATCTGTGATTGCCGATACAGTGGAAGATGATCGGCGTGCTTCGACACCACCACGTCGGCGACCATCGCCTCCGTCGGCAAGCCACCTTCGATCAGCCGCGCCGGCGCTGGGGCCTGGATCACGCCGGCGACCGTGTCGGCGCCAGTCTTCTCACAGCTCCGGCATGCATATTTCGGCCGCCTGGTCACGATCACGCGTACCTTGGCCGGCACTTTGTCGAGCCGCTTGGATGTGTCCTCGCCGATGACGTGCAGTTCGCCGCCGCAGCACGGACACGCCTTGCTTTCGGGTTCGATCACCACCTCCTCGTGCGGCAGGTGATCGAGATTCTCATTGCGGCTGGCGCGGCGCTTCCGCGTCGCGGCGGTCTTGAGCGCGGGGTCAGCCTTCTCCTCCTCTGCCTCGGCCTTGGCGAGCGAGGTCTCGAGCTCCTCCAGCGCGAGCGACAGCTGGTCGTCGGTGATGCGCTCGGATTTGCGGCCGAAATACGCGCGGCGGATCTCGGCGATGATCGCCTCGAGCCGTTCGTTGCGGGCGGCGAGATTGTCGCGCTCGGCGACGACGGCGGCTCGGGTTGCGCGCTCGGCCAGGACTAACGCGCGCAACGCGTCGATGTCGTCTGGCAGCGTGTCGCTCACATCCATCGTCGCCCGATGCGTCTTACCGAAGACCAGCCAGAGTGTCGTCGATTCCGTCGGCGCGCGCAGCAACGATTGTGAGCCTGAGTCGTTGTGTCGCACGATCATTGCGTAGCACTCGGTCGAGTAACCTCCCGGCGCTCCACGCGCGCCCACTCGCCTCCTTCGAGCAACGCAGAGAGCTGCACCGCCGACAGCTTCATCATCCCGTCTTCGATCGGCGGCCAGCGGAACTGCCCACTCTCTAGCCGCTTCGTCATCAAGCAGATGCCAGTTCCGTCCCACCACAATAGCTTCACCCGGTCCATCCTCTTGGAGCGGAACACGTAGACGGCGCTGCAGAACGGATTGGCGCCGAGCGCTGCCTGCACAATGGCGGCGAGGCCGTCGGCCTGTTTGCGGAAATCCACGGGGCGCGTTGCCACGAAAACCTGGAGGTCTGTTCCAGCCGTAATCATGATGCCCTCCGTACCGCATGCAACACGGCGACGAGCACCGAGGTCTCGACCTGGCCGCTGACACGCACGACTGCGTCATCGATCGCGATCTCGATCGTGCCGGAACCAATAGAGGTCGGTTGAGAAGGTGTCGGTGGCGACGATCGAGCAGACGCCGAGATCACCACCGGCGCGAACGCCGGAGCGTCGTTACAGACCTCGGGTGATGGCAATTGCCTGCCTTTGCGACGACGCGGCTGTGGTGCCGGATTTGCAGCAGACCGATCAGCCGCTGCCGCGCTCACGCCTTCATGGAACAAAACCCGGGCCTCTCGACGCCACCCAAACAACTGCTGAGGGCTCAGCCCGTTGCGTCGCGCCACCTCCGACACGCTGACGCCGGGCTTGAGGCTATCCACCACGATGCTGGCCTTGTCCTCGCTCGACCATCGACGCCGGCGGCCAGTGCCCGTGATCAGTTCGATCCGCCGCACGTCCGTGACGTCGCTACCACGTCCGTCCGCCTTGCGTTCAAGCTTACGCTCAAGCCTAATGTCAAAATCATCGCTCATGGGTCGGCATTACGCCACAACCCGGACACTACCGATACGTGGGAAGGCAGCCCCGCTTACGATGCACCTGCTCGACAAGGCTGCCGAGACCGGGACGTCGCTTTCGAGCCTGCGCGCTGTGCTCGGCCTCGACACGGCGGAGACGATCAGACGGTTCGAAAAGACGTGCCCGGACGCGCGGTTCTGGGCGGTGTACGGGCAGTCGGAGACGTCCGGGCTGGTGACCTTGTCACGCTGGCGCGAGCGGCCGGGCTCCGCCGGGCGGCCGACGCCGCTCAACGTGATCGCGGTCGTCGACGAGTTGGATCAGCCGGTCGCGACCGGCCAGGTCGGTGAGATCGTCGTGCGCGGCCCCACGGTGTTCTGCGGCTATTGGCGTCGTGAGGAGGACAACAAGGTGACGTTCCGCAACGGCTGGCATCACACCGGCGACATGGGCCGCTTCGACGCCGAGGGCTATCTGTTCTACGCCGGCCGCTCGCCCGCCAAGGAGCTGATCAAGCCGGGCGGCGAGAACGTCTATCCGGCCGAGGTCGAGAAGGTGATCCGCGAGCACGCGGCGATCGCCGAGGTGTCGGTGATCGGCGTGCCCGATCCGCAATGGGGTGAAGCCGTCAAGGCGGTGTGTGTGTACCGGCCGGGAAAATCGGTCGTGGCGGCAGACTTGGCCGAGTTCGTCGCATCGAAGCTTGCGCGCTACAAGAAGCCGAAGCACGTGGTGTTCGTCGACGCGCTGCCCAAGACAGCGGCCGGCGCGATCGACCGCGCGGCCGTCAAACAAGCGCACGGAGGGATGTAGGAAAGAGTCTGGGAACCCCTCACCCCGCCGCCTCGCGCCGACCTCTCCTCAACAGGGGAGTGGGCGTGGCACGGTCGATCGAACGAACTCGGCGCGCTCCCTCTCCCATTCGCTATTTGCCTTACGATAACCACCTTTTCCTTCGCCGGTAGCGCTTCACGTCGTGGTAGGAGCGGCGCGTGCCAGCCTCGTTGAGACCGAGGTAGAATTCCTTCACGTCCGGATTGCGGCGCAGCATCTCGGCCGGGCCCTCGAGCACGACGCGGCCGTTCTCCATCACGTAGCCGTGGTCCGCCACCTCGAGTGCGAGCGCGGCATTCTGCTCCACCAGCACGACGGTGAGCTGGCGCTCCTGCTTGAGCTGCAGAATGACCCGGCAGATCTCCTCGACGAAGCGCGGCGCCAGCCCGAGCGAAGGCTCGTC
>WNFH01003725.1_pt1 | contig 13297 bp, 9 predicted proteins | sample 5400411 | NCBI WGS metagenome assembly WNFH01 (sample SAMN13153347, study PRJNA577476) | soil metagenome | isolation source: 200 cm saprolite under Douglas fir tree site 2 hole 3 | place: USA:California | collected 2015-04-18
CCCGACTTGAATCCCGGTAACAAATCCGCTGAAGAGAAATTCAAGGAAATTTCCGAGGCCTATGAAGTCCTGAGCGACGAGAAGAAGCGGCAGATCTACGACCAATTCGGATTTTACTCGGACAACATCCCGCCCGAGGGTCGCGGTCCAGCGACGGCAGCTGGCGCGCCCGGGTTCGATTTTTCCGGCTTCGACTTTTCCGATTTCGGGGGAGGGGGAGAGAAGCAAGGCGGTTTCGGCGAGTCCTTCCGGGACATCTTTTCCCAGTTTTTCTCGCGAGGAGAGGAAGCGGGAGCGCCGCGAGAGCGCGCGGAGCGAGGCAGCGATATCGAGCATCGCATGCGCCTGGGTTTCTGGGACGCCGTTCGAGGCACTCAGGTGCGTTTCACGGCCGCCCGCAATGTGGCCTGCAGCACCTGCCAGGGCACGGGCGAGGCCGGCGGCAAGAACGTCTCCTGCGCTGCTTGCGGGGGCACCGGAAAAATCAAGCGCCAGGCAGGAGTGATGCGGTTTTCCGGTTCGTGTCCCGAATGCAAGGGGACGGGCTTGCAAAGGCAGCGCTGCGCGGCCTGCGGAGGGCAAGGTTATTTTCGAAGGCCCGAGACATTTGACGTGCGCATCCCGCCGGGCGTGGACACGGGCTCACGAGTCCGCGTCCCGGGCAAGGGCAACTCCGGGGTCAAGGGCGGGGCACCGGGCGACCTGTATATCGTCACAGAGGTCGAGCCTCATCCGGTGTTCGAGCGCAAGGGCGACAATATTTACGTCAGGCTGCCCGTCACCGTCACCGAGGCGGCGCTGGGGGCCAAAGTCGACGTCCCCACTCTGGACGGCCCGAGCGCCATCAAAATTCCTCCGGGGACGCAGAGCGGCCAGAAGCTGCGCTTGCGCGGCAAAGGCGTTCCCTCCCTGCGCGGCAACGTTCGGGGCGATCAGTTCGTTGAAGTCCAGGTGGTCGTCCCGCGCGTCCAGGATGAGCGGAGCAAGGAGATTTTGCGAGAGCTGGCGCGACTCAACCCGGGAGACCCGCGAAAGGACTTAAATAAAGTGCGTTGAGGGTGATTGGGGGTTTCAATTCAGAATTCTGAATTCTGAATTCGTTCACCATGCCTCGCGGCAAGAAAACCCGCACCAAAGCCGGCTACATGATCAGCGCCGTGGCGGAGATGTACAACATCCACCCGCAGACGCTTCGGCTTTATGAACGCGAGGGACTGCTGATCCCTTCGAGGAGCAACGGCAATACTCGCCTTTATACGCAGGACGACCTGGACCGCCTGGGCGCCATCCTGAAACTGACGCGCGAACTGGGCGTCAACCTGGCCGGCATTCAAATCATCCTCAACATGCGCGAGCGCATGGATGAGATGCGAAAAGAGATGCAGGCTTTCGTCGAGTTCGTGCGCAAAGAGATTTTCGAACGGAATATCGAGGACAACCCGCGCATGCAAAATGCAATGGTGCGGGTCGCTCCGCCGCGGTTGACCCGCGCTCGTCCCCGCCCGGAGGGACCCGCGCCGGGCAAAAAGGAGCGATGAATTCCGGAGCGTTTGCGTCGCTCCGGCCTCCCCGCTTGTCTTGCGTTATTTTCGCGCCACAGTTTGACCCATCTGATTTAGAATCTTGATCCGGATTCTCCATGGCCAGAAAGGACTGTCCCGCGTGCGGGGGCACGGGCTGGAAGCCCGTTGAGACCGGCGGAGTGCGCCGCGTGACCCGGTGCGACTGCCAGGAAAGCGAGCGGACGGAGCTGCTGCTGAAGCAGGCGCGCATCCCCCCGCGCTACGAGCACTGCGCCGTTGAGAACTTCGACATCCGAAAGGATCAGGACTCCGGCCAGCCCAATCCGAGCCTGGTCGCCGCCAAGCTCTACGCTAAACGCTTCGTTGATGAGTACCCCACGGACTTCGGGCTGCTTTTCGTCGGCCCCACGGGGGTGGGGAAGACGCACCTGGCCGTGGCCGTGCTGCGGGAACTGATGCTCCGGAAGGGCGTCGAGTGCCTGTTTTACGATTTCCTGAAGCTCTTGAAGGACATTCGAGACAGCTACAATCCCGTTTCGCAGACTTCGGAGTTGACGGTCTTGCAACCGGTGCTGGAGGTCGAAGTCCTGCTGCTCGACGAGCTGGCTGCCTCCGATCCGACCGACTGGGTGCGAGAAACTTTACGGCACATCATCAATTCCCGCTACAACCAGAAAAAAGTCACTCTGATCACGACCACGCACGGCGTTGACGAGCCTCCGGCACGGCGGGAAGTCCGCATGCCGTCCGGGGATTCGCTTCCCTCCCTGGACAGAGTCCTCAGCCATCTCGGCCCGGAGATCAGCTCTCGGCTTTACGAGATGTGCAAGGTGGTCCAGATGAGTTCGGACGATTACAGGAAGTCCATCAAGCAAGCCGGGTATAAATTTCACGTCGAATGACCCGCGCGCCCCTGCGCTTGCGCCGCGTCAAAATCCGATTGGCTCAGTTATCGAGTTACTCCTCAACTCGTTGACTTGGGCTTTCTCGGAACGGTAGAATAGGCGCATACTTGCTTTGTCTGCGTCGGGTTCCGGGGGAGGGGAGTAGGGAATGTCTTCAGAGGAAAACGCCAGCTCCTTGCCGAATGCGATCGCCCTTGCCGAATGCGACCGCCGCAGTCCCGTCGCCCGTGGAACCAGTAGAAACGAACCAAGAGCTCTCCGAATCCGCTGAAGTCGGGAATCTTCTCGAGAGCATGGAGACTCTGACTCCGGTCCTTCGCGGGGAAATTGTCCAAGGCAAGGTGCTGAAGGTGACGGAGAGCGAAGTCCTGGTGGACGTCGGGCTGAAGTGCGAAGCGGCCATTCCGCTGGGGGAGTTTACGAAAGAGGGGGGCGGAACCGAGGTCGCGCCCGGCGACTCAGTGGATGTTTACATCGAGAGCTACGACGAAGGCGCGGGCACAGTCTCGGCCTCGCACCGAAAAGCGGCGCACCAGAGGGCCTGGGAAGAGATCGAGCGGGCTTTTGAGGAGAACAAGACCGTCCGCGGCCGCGTGGTCGAGCGGACGAAAGGCGGCCTGATCGTTGACGTCGGCGCGCGCGCGTTTCTCCCCTCCTCCCACGCAGACATCCGGCCGCATTCGAACCCGGAGGCGCTCGCCGGTCAGGAGATCATTTGTAAGGTCATCAAGTTTAACAAGAAGAGGAAGAACGTGGTCGTCAGCCGCAAGCTGGCGATCGAAGAGGAGAACAACCGCCGCAGGGCCGAACTTCTGGAGCGCCTGGTCGAGGGGGCTGAGCTGGTTGGCCGCGTGAAAAACCTGACGGAGTACGGGGCCTTCGTGGACCTCAGCGGGATGGACGGCCTGCTCCACATCACCGATCTCTCCTGGGTCCGTGTGGGTCATCCTTCCGAAGTAGTCCAACTGGGCCAGGAAATCACAGTCAAGGTCCTGAAATACGACCGCGAAAAGGGACGGGTCTCTCTGGGACTGAAACAACTTTCGCCCGACCCCTGGGAGCGTGTGCCTTCCACCTACCACCCCGCCGACCGCGTTGCCGGTCGCGTGGTCAGCGTGACCGATTACGGTGCGTTCGTCGAGCTCGAGCCCGGCGTTGAGGGGTTGATCCACATTTCCGAGATGACGTGGAGCAAACGCCTCAAGCATCCCTCGAAGATCGTCAGCCGAGACGATCGCGTGGACGTCGCGGTCCTGGGCGTGGACCTCGCCCTGCGGCGCATCTCACTCAGCCTCAAACAGACTCTGCCCGACCCGTGGGAGAACCTGGCCGAGCGGGTCGCCGTCGGGTCCACCGTTCAGGGGAGGGTGCGCAACCTGACCGAGTTCGGAGCGTTTGTGGAAATTGAAGAAGGCGTGGAGGGTCTGGTCCACCTTTCCAATCTCTCCTGGAACAGGAACGTGAAGCATCCCTCGGAGGTCTTGAAAAAGGGGCAGCGGGTCGAAGCCACAGTCCTGAGCCTGGACACGGCGAACCGCCGTTTGTCACTCGGGCTCAAGCAACTCCAGCCCGACGTCTGGAAAGACTTCTTCGCGAAGACCAGGGTGGACGATGTTGTGCGGGGCAAAGTCTCGCGCGTGGTCCCGTTCGGAGCGTTTGTGGAGCTCCAGGAGGGGATCGAGGGCCTCTGTCACAATTCGGAATTCGGTGAGGCGCCTGACGGCACTGCTCTGCGGCTCGAGCCGGGCGCTGAGATGGACTTCCGCGTGATTCGCTTGAACCCGTCGGAAAAGAAAATCGGCTTGAGCTTTAAAGAAGTGTCGCGTCCTGCTCCGGCACCTGAAGTCAAAGAGAAAGAACCCGAGCGGATTACGACCTTCGCTCAAGCCCTCTCTTCTGCCGGGGTAACTCTATCGGAACCCGTTCGAACTTCTCCCGCTCCGGAGCCGGAACGCGGGGCTGGAGTCGGAAACGCTCAAACATAGAATCACGAATCGAAAGCGCGGGTCTTGGCAAGTGAACCGGAGAAATCAGCCCTGGATCTTGCTGGGTGAATGGTCCTGAGCCAACGGCCCTCGCACCAGGAGCCGACTATGACGAAAGCCGACTTGATCGAAGATGTCTCGCGAGCTATCGAGATGAGCCGCAAAGATTCTGAAGTCGTCGTTGAGACCGTCTTTGAAAGCATCGTGAAGTCGCTTCGAAACGGCGAGAAGATCGAAATCCGCGGCTTCGGAAGCTTTCGCACTCGTCAGCGAAACTCGCGGACTGGCCGTAATCCAAAGACCGGGGCGCGCGTTGACGTCCCCGCCAAGAAAATCCCCTATTTCAAACCCAGCAAGGACCTGAAAGACCTCGTCAACAGCGGCCAGCCGGCGACGGCATCTTCTTCCGCTCCCTCTGGCGGGCCGACCACTTCGTCTTAGTCCCCGGCCCCCGGTCGTCTCATGGGGTCTTGACCTAAAATTCAGAATTGAGGGCTATGGATTATCTTTGGAGCCCGTGGCGGTTTCGGTACGTCAGCCGCGCCGACGAGGGGGCTCCGTGCCTCTTCTGTGAAAAGGCTGCGCTGGACGCCTCTCGCGATCGGGAACAGTTGATCCTCTGCCGCGCCCGGTCCAATTTCGTCATCCTGAATCTCTTCCCTTACACCGTGGGGCACGCGATGATCGCGCCTTACAAGCACGTCGCCAGCCTGGACGATATTGAGACGCAAATTCTGGGAGAGATGATGGAGCTTGCCCAGAAGGTCCAGAGCGCGCTCAAAGCGGTCTACAGGCCGGAGGGCTACAACCTCGGCATGAACCTCGGCAAGTGCGCGGGGGCGGGCGTGGCAGACCACCTCCACCTTCACATCCTTCCCCGTTGGACAGGAGACTCGAACTTCATGACCGTCATCGGAGAAACTCGAGTCCAGCCCGAAGACATTTTCACAACCTACGACAAGCTGGTTAGTTTCTTCCGCCGGTGAAGGGCTTGAAGTGGAAGCGTCGCCCGCGCGGGACTATTATGACGCTTGCGGAGCGTTCGGGGAAACGGGTGCCACGAAAGTGAGCGCGCAGAGACAACTGGGATGAAATGTCTCTTACGGCTGGAGGGTCCCTTCGTGCGACGTGCTCCCCTCTTGGGGGACCAGGCGCGCGGCCACGCCCAGGGTGGGTTTCGGCACGCCGTGGACCTCGGTCAGGCGCGCCGTTCGCAGCGGTTGGGCAACGAAGCGGAGAGCCATTTCGCCCCGGTGAGTGATGTCATCGGGTATTATGATTTCGAGCTCCAGAGGCTGATCGGCCCGCACCTCATCGGGGACGACAAAATAAATCCCTGACCTTGACAAGTCCTGGGCGACGCCCTGGGCTTCCTGGGTCTGGCCACTTGGTTCGCGCCACCCTACGCGGAGGGGCAACTCGAGCTGATAGCGGCGCTCGCGGCGGCGGTTCGAAGCCTCCGTGATGCTTGCCGCTGTCATCGAACCCGCCGGGAGTTCAATCTCGAGCCCTTCCGTCGCCCCCTGCACGTCTGGAAATTCGCGCCGCGCCTTTTCGACCAGGCCGTCAATGAAGGTGTCGTCGTTATCGGGATCGTGGTGAAAGAGGAGCAGTTTTTTCACGCCGCTCTCGCGCGCGATCCGCGTCCCCTCGAGCCACGAGCTGTGTCCCCAACCCATCTTTTCGCCTTGGAGTTCCTCCGGCGTATATTGCGCGTCATAGACCAGCACGCCTGCGTCTCTTGCCAGCTCGCGGACCGCCCGGTCATGGAACGCCGACCCCGGCTCGGTATCCGTGGCCAGCACGAAGACTCCGCTATCCGCCTCGATTCGGTAGCCCGCGCACTCCTGCGGGTGATTGAGCGGGGCGGACTTGATCACGGCGCCGTTCAAGTTGATGGGACGCTCGTCCAAATCGTGGAACCGGCGCACCGCGCCCATTGCGTTCAGGTCCACGGGAAAGTAAGGGCTGACCATCTGCCCTTCGACCGCGCCTTTCAGTTCGGCGCTCTTCCGGCAGACCGAATGGAAGAGGAAATTGTTCCCCTTTTTGTAAAGCGGAAGGAAGAAAGGAATGCCCTGGATATGGTCCCAGTGAAAATGGGTCAGGAAGATGTCCCCGTGCACTGAACGGTCGCCATATTCGCGCAGCAGGCTTTTACCGAGCGCTCGAAGACCGGTGCCGCAGTCCAGAATAATCAGAGCTCCGTTGGCGAGCCTGACCTCGATACATGCTGTGTTCCCGCCGTAACGGGAGTTGCGACGTTCGGGAGTGGGGGTCGAGCCGCGTACCCCCCAGAACTTGATTCTCATTTTATCGGCACCCCGCAGCGGTTAACCAACGGGAGAGTCAAAGACCTGATGCCTGAACGACATGCCTACGGATTGATTAATTCGAGTCCCGCTTCACGATCATCGAACCGCTCTCAAACTGGCCCATCCTACCATCCCGCCCGCGATATTTCCAGATGCCGGATTTCGGTGAAATGGATTTCTTCCTTCAGCCCGCGGCCAGCGAAGAGGAGGTCCCGGTGGTTTGACTGTCAAGGGCTGAGGTCATAAAATGATCGAGGGTCTAATCCTGGATGGACGATTTAGAGTTTCCTGAGCAGTCGCCCCCCGAGGGCGGCGAGGCGCCGGCGCCTCGTGTGCGCAGCCGCAAGGTCTTCGGCCAGCTCGTATTCCTCAGCTTGGTCATTATCTCCGCGGGTATCGGAGCGCTGGCCGGCCTGGTATTCGTCTATTCATCCGACCTCCCCCAGGTGCGCCAGCTTGAGGACTACCGTCCCGGCGTGATGACGGAGATTTACGCCGACGACGGAACCTTGATCGGCAGTTTCGCCCTCGAGCGGCGCGTGATTGTCACCTACGATCAGATTCCTCCCCTTCTGAGAGACGCCGTCCTCTCGATCGAGGACCGGCACTTTGAAAATCATTGGGGCGTGGACGTCCTCAGAATTATGCGAGCGGGAATCACGGACCTCCTCGAGTGGCGAAAGGCGCAAGGGGCGAGCACGCTGACCCAGCAGCTCAGTCGTATGTTTTTCCTGACTCCGGAGCGAAGCTGGCGGCGAAAAATCCAGGAGATGCTGCTGGCCATCCAGATCGAACGCCGCTTCACCAAGCCCCAGATCTTTACGATGTACGGGAACCAGGTGAGCCTTGGACACGGGAACTTCGGTTTTGAGGCTGCGGCGCAATTCTATTTCGGCAGGCACCTCGAGCAGTTGACGCTTCCGGAAGCCGCGTTGCTCGGTGGAATCCCCCGCTCCGCCACGCTCTATTCGCCCATCCTGCACCCGGAGCGCGCGCTCCAGCGGCGCAACCTTGTGCTCGCCGCCATGCTCGAGAACGGCAAGATTACTCCGGCGCAGTACCGGGAGGCGAAGAGCGCGCCGCTCGGCCTCAACATCCAGCGATGGGACAACAACACAGCGCCCTATTTCGTTGAAGACGTCCGGCAGTTCCTGGAGAGCAAATACGGGGCGGAGGCCGTTCACGAAAAGGGGATGCGCGTTTACAGCACACTGAACGTGCGCTTGCAGCGCGTTGCGGAAGAGGCCCTCCGCCGCGGCTTGCACGAGGACGACAAGAGGCGGGGATGGCGGGGTCCGGAGAAAAACATTCGGAAGAACCCTCCACCCCTCTCCAGTGGCCGGTCCGCGACGCTCACCACCTACGTGGACGACGATTGGAAGAAGCCCCTCAAGCCCGGGACCTGGGCCCATGGCCTGGTGACGGAAGTGAAGTCCGACCACGCCATCGTGCGCTTCGGCGGCGTTACGGCCCGTGTGGTGCCGCCCGATTTTGTCTGGACGGATCTTTCACGCACCGCCGAAGTCTTTTCGCCCGGCGACGTGGACCTCTTCTTCATTAAAGACCTCAAAGGACAAACGGCTCACGTGACGCTCGACCAGCACCCCGATGTGCAGGGCGCCCTGGTGGCCATCGAGAATTCAACCGGCGCGGTCAAGGCCCTGGCGGGAGGGTACGACTTCGAGGAGAGCAAATACAACCGCGCCCGCCAGGCGGAGCGCCAGGTCGGGTCGTCTTTCAAGGTCTATGTTTACGCGCAAGCGTTGCTGGACGGCATGTCGCCCTTTGACCGGATTCTTGACTCTCCCGTCAGTTACATGACCTCGTCGGGCGAATGGACGCCGCACAACTTCGATAACCGGTTCGAAGGTGAGATCACGTTGCTTCACGCGCTGGCCGAGTCGCGCAACGTTCCCGCGGTCCGCCTGCTGGCCAGGATCGGAGTTGACAAAGTCATCAAGCTTAGCCGGAAGTTCGGGATCACTTCCCGGCTGGTCCCCAATCTGCCCCTCGCGCTGGGTGCGTCGGATTTGACGTTGCTCGAACACACTTCGGCTTTCACCACTTTCCCCAATGACGGGGTCCACGTGCAGCCGCGCATGATCGTGCGGGCCACCAATTACGACGGGCGCGTGATCGACGAGTTCCCGCCCGAAGTCGCTGACGTGCTCGCCGCCCCCATCGCCCGTCTTGAAATCTCCATGCTCCGCGAAGTCATCAATTCGGGCACGGGCGTCAAAGCGAAGACGCTCAACCGGCCGCTGGCGGGCAAGACCGGCACGACGAATGATTTCACCGATGCGTGGTTCATCGGGTTCTCGCCCTCACTGACCTGCGGCGTCTGGGTGGGGTTCGACGATCATCACCCGCTCGGGCCGAAGGAGGAGGGCGCTCGTGTGGCCCTGCCGATCTGGATGGAGTTCATGGCAGAGGCCTTAAAAGACCAGCCGGTGGAGGGCTTTCCTTATTCGCCTTTATTGACCAACCCCGAGCAGGTCAAGGAAATTCTGGCCAGCGCCGGGGCTGAGCGTCTGTCGGTCGGCCGTTCCCCGTCCGCAAGCGCGAGCCCTGTTCCCTCAGCCCCACCCCAGGCGGAGTCGTTCCGACCTGCCGTTGGCGCTTCAGGCGTACCTTCGACTCGAGCGTCCGTTATTGCGCCGGGCTCGGGCGACCTGGATCGAGCCAAAAGGAGTCCCGCGGCAGTGCCCCCCAAAACGACTCGGGCCGCGGCCCCGGCACTCTCAAACCCAAACCCGGCGGCAAGTGCCAGGACCACTCATTCGCCTCAATAAAGGTCCGCGCTCTCGCGGCACGAGCAGGCTTTCTCACCCGTTACGAAAGTGGTCATACCCGCCGGGCTTGAGCGTCCGCTCCACTCCCTTTCTTCCGATAAGGACCATTTTCCCTGAACTTGTGATTTCCCCGATGTGGTGCAGCGGGATTCCCCGATACTGCCGGGGAATTCGAGAAGCCTTTGCTTCCGGCACCGTGAAGAGGAGCTCGTAGTCTTCGCCGCCGTGAAGGGCGAGATCTAGCAAATCGTCCGGCTTTTCAAAAGACGTCCGTCCCGCCGCGCGTGACCTCCGGTCCGAACCGGTCGGCACAGGTCCCGGGCCAGGAACGCGATCGGCCCGCAAACGCGCTCCGACACCGCTGGCTTCGCAAAGATGGCTGAGGTCGGTCGAAAGTCCGTCGCTGACGTCAATGAGCGCCGACGCCAGGCGGTTCTTCGAGAGGAAGAGGCCGAGCGCGCAGCGCGGCTCGGGATAGAGATGGGCTCGCAGGGCGCGGCTTGCGGGACCGCGCGACGGACTCGCTCCACGAGTTTTGAGCAGTCGGAGACCCAGGGCGGAGAGTCCCAGCCGCCCGCTCACAAAGATCCAGTCACCCGGCCGTGCCCCCGAGCGGAGCACCGCGCCTCCACGGGGAATTTCGCCCACAACGACCACATCAACAACCGTCCCGCCGTGCACGACGGCAGTGTCCCCGCCAACCACTTTCACGTTGAACCGGCGAGCGAGTGAGGTCAGTCCGGCAAAAAATGCGTTGATCCACGCGCGGGTTGCGCCGCGAGAAACGGCGAGTGACACCAACGCAAATCGCGGCACGCCGCCCATGGCGGCAATGTCGCTAAGGGAGCGCGCGAGCGCACGGTGACCGACCGTCCGAGGCGGGTGAAGGGATGCAGAAAAATGAACTCCCGCGATGGAGAGGTCTGTGGTTAATAAAAGCTGGTGTCCGCGCGAGACTTCAGCCACTGCGGCGTCGTCCCCGATCCCGACGCTCAACGCCCGGAGGCGCCTCTTATCGAGACGTTGAAGCCATTGAACAAATTCCGTTTCCGACCGAAACATGTCTCGACCGAGGTCCCGCGGTGCCGGCCAGGGGTTGATTTCCGTCCCCGAATCCTGAACCCATTTGGACCTTATTGCAAACATATACCAGGTTCTGGGCGGTTGGGGACGAGGGGGCGGCGCGCTCCCGATGGGCCTTGACAGTTGGGGTCTGCTTGGGTAGCATGGGTGTTTCGCAACCGGAATTTACGCCGTTCGGCCAGCTCCCTGTCCCTCAATGTCAATTAACGACGAGAAGGACCTAGGGAGTAACATTGTCCGCGGAGCAAAAAGATGGATCGGACACACTACACGTTTCTGATCTTTTCGGGTGCTCACGGTAAATTTCGCAGGGTCCAGCTCCCTTTTTACGTGATCCACTTGACGCTAGCTTTCAGTATAGTCGGGATTCTTACCGTGGCGGCGCTGGCTAACAGCTACACCAGAATGCTGCTTAAAGTTTCCGACTACAACAGCCTTCGGACCGAACGCGAAGCGTTGAAGAACCAATACCGGTCGCTCGAGGATGTGGTGAGCGAGACCAACGCGAAGCTCGATTCTCTCAGGTCGCTGGCGGCGGAAGTTGCGCTCACGTATGGTTTTGGCGCGGCGAGGCAGGCCCGTTTTCCTCAAGGATTGCTGGCCCTGGCGACGGAGGGTCCTTCGAGCGCTGAGTCCGCCTACCGCACTTCTCTTTACGCATTCAATCTGATGAAGAGCGCGGCGCTGAATTCCCTGGGGGATGCGGTCGCGCTTGATTTGTTCTCCAATGTCCACATCGACCGGACGACGGTCCCGTCAATTTGGCCCGTCCGGGGGCAAGTCACGGCCGGGTTTGGCCAGAGGATGGACCCGTTCAGCGGCGAAGGAGCGTTCCATGCGGGGATGGACATTTCGGCTCCGTACGGCACGCGCGTCGAGGCCGCGGCGGAAGGCATGGTTTTTTACGGCGGGCCTGACCAGGGATACGGCAACGAGGTCTTGATCGACCACGGTTACGGAATCAAGACGAAATACGGCCACTTGACCGACATTTATGTGGTGGTCGGCCAGGAGGTCAAGAGGGGGCAAGTCATCGGGACCGTCGGCATGAGCGGCAAGGCCACCGGGCCTCATTTACACTACGAAGTCATCGTCCACGAGACACCAGTAAATCCCGCGCGGTATCTGCACGGCTAGCATTTGACCCTGATCTTAGACAGAGTTGCAACTTGGCCCTTTGCTGCATGCGAGACGGCGCGTCTCGTTTTTGACGGAGCGAAAACAGCGGCACAGGTTAGCGTTGTTTGATGGGAAGGGGCGGCCGGAGGCAAAGGGGTTTGCCGAGGCTTGGTGCTTCCGAGGAGCGCGGAACCCCTGCCTTGGGGGGTCAGGAGGATGGGGTTATTTCCCCCTTGCAATTTTGCTGCCGATTGGCTAAAATTGTGAGGTTGTGGTGGCTGGCGTAGCTCAGCTGGTAGAGCATCTGATTTGTAATCAGAGGGTCGGGGGTTCGAATCCCTTCGCCAGCTCCAGGGTGACGGAGCGCGGGCGCTGGGTCGGAACACACGCCGCCGGGGTGGAAGGGCGAGCAGGTTTATCAGTCCTATTCGCACGAACTCGCCGCAGCATTCGAGGGCTGCGCGGCATGGGCGAGTGCGTTAAGCCAGTCGCAATCAAGGACCCTCTGAACCAAGCGAAAAAAAAGGCGCGAGAGAAAGCGGCGCCCCACCTTGCCTTCTCCCCGTCAACTCGGAATCGGACAGGTGGCCGAGTGGCTAAAGGCAGCAGACTGTAAATCTGCCGCTCCTTGCGAGCTACGGGGGTTCGAATCCTCCCCTGTCCACCAGGTCCGAAGAACATTGATTGGGGGTTTGGGGCGAGCTGACTGTTCAAGGCCTGAGCCGATCGACCCTCGCTTATCGGTTTTGGTTGGCGGGAGTAACTCAGTGGTAGAGTCACAGCCTTCCAAGCTGTTGGTCGCGGGTTCGATCCCCGTCTCCCGCTCCAAAAATTTTTTGGTTTGATATTTCGGTCTAAAAATTCAAAGCAGCTTGCGCTGCGCGCGGGTTTCAGTCGCGGATTTGCGGCTGGGCCGATGTAGCTCAGTTGGTAGAGCACGTCCTTGGTAAGGACGGGGTCAGCGGTTCAATTCCGCTCATCGGCTCCGGATTTTTTCAGTGCTCATCGGTTCCCCAGCATGAGTCCATCGGGATAACGGTGGGTCCGGGTGTGCAGCGGCGATCAGTCGTGGACAATGGATTGTCCCGACCCGGCAAGGCCAACGTCGGGCATTGTAGTTCAAGAGTGAGGCGAAGCAGCCATGGCCAAGGAAAAATTTGATCGGTCGAAGCCGCACATGAACGTAGGGACGATCGGGCACATCGATCACGGGAAGACGACGTTGACGGCGGCGATCACGAAGGTGTTGGCGAAGGCGAACCCGAAGGTGAAGTTTCGCCCCTTCGACTCGATTGACAACGCGCCGGAGGAGAAGGCGCGGGGGATCACGATTGCGATCGCGCACGTGGAATACGAGACGAAGAACCGGCACTACGCGCACGTGGACTGTCCGGGGCACGCCGACTACATCAAGAACATGATCACGGGCGCGGCGCAGATGGACGGGGCGATTCTGGTGGTGGCGGCGACGGACGGGCCGATGCCGCAGACGCGGGAGCACGTGCTGTTGGCGCGGCAGGTGAACGTGCCGTACGTGGTGGTGTTTTTGAACAAGTGCGACGCGGTGGAGGACGC
>WNFH01002788.1_pt1 | contig 13287 bp, 12 predicted proteins | sample 5400411 | NCBI WGS metagenome assembly WNFH01 (sample SAMN13153347, study PRJNA577476) | soil metagenome | isolation source: 200 cm saprolite under Douglas fir tree site 2 hole 3 | place: USA:California | collected 2015-04-18
CCAACAACGGCCCCGCTTACCTTTTCCGCAATGAGTTGCACTCCGGAAGTCGCGCCTTGCGCCTCCATCTGACCGGAACCAAATCCAATCGCGACGCTATCGGAGCCGTTGTTCGCATTTATCACGGCGGCGATACTCAGATGCGCACCGTCCGCGGCGGATCGAGTTATTTATCGCAATCCGAACTGCCTTTGACTTTTGGTGTCGGCAAGTCCGATCGCGTTGACCGCTTAGCAGTAGAATGGCCCAGCGGAACAACCCAGGAATTCAAGAATGTTTCGACGGCCAAAACCTACGAACTACATGAAAATGAGGCGCTTACGGATGCGCGCTAATTCTAATATGTTTGCATTATTGTGCCCTTCTGTGGCTTCCCATATAAATGACCTCAAGAAAGTAATCAGCGCTACCCGATTTCACGATTTTCATGACACCTCGGGAGCACCCCTTAGCGACGCGGTCGGATACCCCAAACTATTCCGGCCGCGTTCGCATTTCCTGGGGATCGACGAGTGGCACAATTTGCATTTCGGGGTTAACGGGTGATGACTCGCTGGCGGTTTCCGCTTCTTTTTCTTCTAACTCTTTCCGCGATTTATTTGTATGCATACCCTACCGCCACCATCATGTACGGCGGCAGCGTCCTTCTTCACACCGGAGCAGGAATTCTTCTTGCCGTGCTGCTGATTCCGATTTTGCGTCAGGTCTTTCGCGATTGTCCTCTGGAAATTCGCTTCGGTTGGGGACTAATCGCTATAGGTGCGTTGTTTGGGATCGCGCTAATCAAAATAGGTACGCCAAACCGTTTTCGCGTTTGGCTCTATCTGCATATCGCGCTCTGCGCCGTTGGTGTTTTATTTGTGGCGACTTCGTGGGTTGTTAGGCGTGGATGGTTTGGCAAAGGCTTCGCTGGTGCGGCCGCCAGCTTTTCGGTACTGGCGCTATTGATGAGCGGAATTGCTGCCGGCTCGTGGTGGGCCCGCAACATCGCGTGGAAAAACTCTAATCGTGTGGTCAATCCGTACATGCCCACGGAAACCATGGACGGCGAAGGCGATGGGCCCAACGGAAAATTCTTCCCGAGTTCCGCGCAAACGCGGGACGGCAAAAATATCCCCGCAAAATATTTTATGCAGTCGCAAGCCTGCGAGCGCTGCCACTCCGACATTTACAAACAGTGGAACAGCTCCGCGCACCACTTTTCCTCTTTCAACAATCAGTGGTATCGCAAAAGCATCGAGTACATGCAGGACGTCGCTGGCGTGAAGTCTTCCAAATGGTGCGCGGGCTGCCACGATCCCGCCCTTCTCTTCAGCGGAATGTTTGATACTCCGATTCGTCAGATCGAGAATACGCCCGCGGCGCAGGCCGGCCTCAGCTGCATGATGTGCCACAGCATCGTCGAAGTGAAAAGCACCATGGGCCAGGGCGACTTCGTCCTGGAATATCCCAAGCTCCACGAACTGGCCGCCAGCGAAAATCCCGTGATGCGCGCGCTGCACGACTTCATGGTCAAAGTGAATCCTGAACCGCACCGCCGCACCTTCCTAAAACCGTTCATGCGCGAGCAGACCGCCGAATTCTGCTCCAGCTGCCACAAAGTTCATCTCGACGTTCCCGTGAATAAATATCGCTGGGTGCGCGGTTTCAATGAATACGATAACTGGCAGGCCAGCGGCGTTTCCGGCCAGGGTGCGCGCTCTTTCTATTACCCAACAAACCCCATGATGTGCGCGGACTGCCATATGCCTTTGCTGCCATCTAAAGACGAAGGCAACATTAATGGATTCGTCCATTCGCATCGCTTTCCCGGAGCGAACACTGCGGTGCCCACCGCGAACGAGGATCCCGAGCAACTTGCACAGAGCGTGAAATTTCTTCGGGACAAACAAGTCACCGTCGATGTGTTTGGAATTTCTCCTGCAGAAAAGGAGATTGTGCACCCAGCAGCTTCGCCCTTGGCAAATGGTCAGGAACTTTCCACCACTTTCGCGGTTGGCGAAGAAGCCGACGTTACTTCTCCGCAAGGTCGCAAGGGAGAAGCGCGGCCGATCACTGCGCCTCTCGGACGTGTAAATGCTTCCGTGCGTCGCGGCGATGACTACCTGGTGGACGTGGTCGTTCGAACCCGCAAAGTTGGCCACTTTTTTCCTGGCGGCACGGTGGACGCTTTCGACGTCTGGCTCGAGCTGCAAGCCACCGACGAAAGAGGCCAGATACTTTTCTGGAGCGGCAAAGTCGAAGATGACGGTAAAGGCCCAGTCGAACCCGGCGCGCATTTCTACCGCTCGCAACAAATCGACGCCCACGGCAACGTCATCAACAAACGCAATGCGTGGTCTAGTCGGGCAACTGTTTTTGTGCATCTGATTCCGCCCGGCGCGGCCGACACCGTCCATTTCCACATGCACATTCCGGAAAATGCCGGCGACAAAATTAACCTCCACGCCAAACTGAACTACAGAAAATTCATGTGGTGGAACACGCACTTTTCTTACGCCGGCGAAGAAGATCCAACTCCGCCCAAAGGCGCAACGACTCCCGACTATGACGACCGCAAATTCGCTTTCCACGGCGACACTAGTGGAGTTGCCGGCGCGTTGAAAAGAATTCCCGATCTTCCGATCATCACCGTCGCTGAAGATACCAAATCAATTTCTGTCTTGCCGAAAACCAATCCGGCCCCAACTCCGAATGCGGCTGCTGCGAAAGAAGACTGGATGCGCTGGAATGACTACGGCATCGGTTTATTTTTGCAAAATGATTTCAAGGGAGCGGAAGCTGCCTTCATTAAAGCCACGCAGGCCGATCCAAATAATTTCGATGGCTGGGTAAATATCGGCAGAGTGCGCACTCAGGAAGGCGACACCGCGGGTGCGTTCACAGTTTTGGACAAAGCGCTTTCCCTGAAGCCGAATTTGGCACGAGCCAATTATTTTTATGCGCGCGATCTGAAAGAAGAAGGCAAGTACGACGAAGCCATCGCGAAATTGCAAAGCGTATTGCAGCAATATCCGCGCGATCGCGTGGTGCGTAACGAACTCGGCCGCATTTATTTTCTGCAAAAGAAATATTCTGATGCTGCGAAAGAATTTGAAGCTACGCTGAGCATTGATCCGGAGGACTTGCAGGCCCACTACAATCTGATGCTCTGCTACAACGGTCTCGGCGACGATGCCCAATCGGAAGCGCACAAAATCCGTTATTTGCGTTACAAGGCCGATGAATCCGCGCAGGCAATTACCGGACCTTATCGACAGAATCATCCGGAAGACAACAACGAACGCCAACCGATTCACGAGCACGTTTCCGTCGCGCTGACCGCGCCGAAGGGCGCGGCTGCTTCAAAGAAATCCGGCGTCGCTCAAAGCAATCGTTCTTCAGCGGCTTCACCTGCGGGAACGGATTGATCCGTAATCTAACTTTCGCGAAGGACAACAATAAATGACCTGGATCAAAACAGTTTCCATGCTGGACGACGCGCGAGTAAAAGCCGCAATCGAGGCCGAGCGAAAATTATATCCACAAGAATATGCGACCCCGGTGCCCGCGCTGGACCGTGGCCTTGAGGCCAGCATCGTCGGTTCGCACACGCTGCTGCCCGATGTGCTGTTTCATTCCTTTAGCGCATTTGGCGCGATGATGGCGCCGGAACTCCCTCTGCAACGGCGGCAGCATGAAATGATCGCGACCATGGTTTCGATCACCAACCGGTGCCACTATTGAATCGAATCGCACGCAGAGTTTCTGCGTAGAGTGACGTTGGACGATCCGCTGATCGAGGCATTGCGCCGTGACTATCGCAGTGCTCCTATTACCGAGCAGGAACTCGTGATGTGCGACTACGTGGTGAAACTTACCAAGGACGCAGTGCAATGCAGTCCGGTGGACCTGGACAAATTGCGCGCGGTTGGCTTCGACGATAAAGGAATTTTGCAAATCACTTTGATTGCATCCTGGTTCAACTACATCAATCGCGTGGCCGATGCACTGGGCGTTGGCCGCGAAACTCCTGCGGAGAAACCTTGAAGAAATATTTTGCCATCAGCTCGGCGCAAGCGATTGTTGTTTCATTCTTTTCCTTATTCTTATTTTCTACAATCACGAAAGCGCAAAGCGCCGAAGCCGGCGTTACTCTTCAAGATGTCACCGCAAAAGCTGGAATCCATTTCGTTCACAACAACGGAGCGTTTGGCAAAAAGTTTTTGCCGGAGACGGTGGGTCCCGGAGTCGCGTTTATCGACTACGACAACGATGGATGGCCGGACATTTTCCTGGTGAACGGAACAGATTGGCCGGGGCACGGGCAAAAACATACAACGCCAAAGCTTTATCACAACAATCACGACGGAACTTTCACTGACGTTACGCACAAAGCGGGCCTCGACGTCGAAATGTACGGTATCGGCGTGGCGGTCGGCGATTACGACAATGACGGCTACGACGATCTGTTTGTCACTGCATACGGTCAATCTCACCTCTTTCACAATAATGGCAATGGAACATTTACCGACGTCACGCAGAAGGCTGGGCTTGGCGGAATCAAGGAATTCAACACCAGCGCCGCTTGGGTTGACTACGACAAAGATGGCAAGCTCGATCTGGTCGTTGGCAATTACGTTCGGTGGTCGCCAGAAACCGATCTGTATTGCACGATGGACGGCAAGAGCAAGTCGTATTGCACGCCCGAATCGTACCAAGGAACGTCCGTGCGGCTCTGGCGTAACAATGGTGAGGACAGCAATGGAAACGTTACTTTCTCCGATGTGACGCAAAAAGCCGGGCTTGGCGAACCAACTTCCAAGACGCTGGGAGTTGCGGTGCTCGATTACGACAACGACGGCTGGCCGGATTTGCTTTTTTCCAACGACACGCAGCCGAACAAGCTCTATCGAAATAACGGCAACGGAACATTTACTGAAAAAGCCGTTGTTGCTGGCGTGGCGTTCAGCGAGGACGGCGTGGCGCGTGCGGGAATGGGCGTGGACACTGCCGACTACGACCGCACCGGCAACACCAGCCTGATGATCACGAATTTCTCGAATCAAATGATTTCTCTCTACCACAACGAAGGCAAAGGATTGTTTGTTGATGAAGCGCCGCGTTCTGATGTGGGCCGCGCTTCTCTGCTTACGCTTGGATTTGGATGTTTCTTTTTCGATTACGACCTTGATGGCTGGCCGGATATTTTGGTGGTGAATGGCCACATTGATCCGGACATTCAGAAGGTGCAGGTGAATGTGAAGTACGCGGAGCCGCCGCATCTTTTTCGAAATTTGGGCAAAGGAAAATTTGCCGAGGTTACGAAATCGGCCGGAGCGGAATTTGCCGTGGCGCGCGTGGGAAGGTCAGCTGCGTACGCTGATGTATTTAATGATGGGCGGCTAGATGTGCTGCTTTCCACGAATGGCGGCGCAGTGCATCTTTTTCGAAATGTGGCTGCGAAAGACTCTTCCTCCTCCACGAATCACAGCGTGCGATTCAAATTGATTGGAACGAAATCGAATCGCGATGGAATTGGCGCCGTGGTGCGAGTGACTTCGTCGGACGGAACGCAAACGCAAATGTTGAAAAGCGGGTCGAGCTACCTGGCGGCAAATGAATTGGTGATGACGTTTGGCCTGGGACAGTTGACGAAGGCGGACGCGGTGGAAATTCGCTGGCCAAGCGGTCAAGTCGACAAGCTGTCGAACGTGAATGTTGGGCAGACGGTGACAGTGACGGAAGGCAAGGGCGTGACGGCGGGGAAAGCGTTCACAAAGTAAGAGATCATGCTGCGCCTCTACGGGAAAGGTGGAGAGCACAGGCTGTCTGGTTTTGTCAAACTTGCAGAGTGCGAAGGTAGGGGACGCTGGCCTTCATCAGGTCCAGGTTCATTTCGACGAAGTAGTTTCTTATGCCGGCGGTTTTTGCTGCGGAGAAGATCTTCTTCCAATCCAAGCTGTCTTGTCCCACTGGCATCATTTTTTTTGCTTCGGCTAACCAGCCTTGTACGTGCATGGAAATGAAGCGGCCGGGGTACCTGGTGAAATATTCGGCGGCATCGTAGCCGCGGCTGATGGTGGAGACCTGGAACTGGAACTTGACTAGCTTCGGATCGAGAAGGTCGAACAGGAGATCATAGGTTCGCTTGCCATCTACCATCGAGAGCTCAAAGTCTTCATTATGCAGGCCCTGTTGAATGCCGGCCTGAGCAGACTTTTCGGCCATTTTGTTGTATTCGTCGGCGGCGCGCTTCACATCGTCCATGGTTGGCTTTTTGGGGCCATTGAGAGTGGGCACCAGCATTTGCGTGAGGCCGAGATCCTTCGCCCAGGCAATTCGGTCCTCCTGATTCGCCCGGAGTTCTTCGATACCGAAGTGCGAGCTCACGCAAGTAACAGCCGCATCGTTCAAAATTTTCCTAAGTTCGGCTCCCTTGTACGCGGCGAGGCCGGCGAAGCCTGAATCGGCATAGCCGACCGGCGAACACAGCTCGATAGTCTGAAATCCGGCGGCAGCGAGTTGCTTGATGGTGCCGGGAAAATCCTTGGCGATCATGTCCCTGACCGGCCAAGTCTGGCATCCGATGGGCATGCCGAGCGGATTGGCGCGAAGACGCAGCGCTCCTGCGGCGGCAAGAAAGCTGGCCGCACTGGCGGTTGCTCCTGCATTCTTAAGAAATGTTCTTCTTGAAATCGCAGACATGGACGCCTCCGTATTCATTGTTCGTTCGTCACGGCGTGCTAACTAGAGTTCCCAGCGAGTGCGCCGTTCCGGGCGAATGTATCTGTCGGCGAGATTGGAGCTGCCTACTTTCATGTTGGAGCGATCCCAATCGAGCCGCTGTCCCAGTTGCGTGGCGACATTTCCAAGGAGCAGCGTCTCCGTGACCATGCCGGAAAATTCAAAATTGCCGCCGGGCTTGACCTTGCCGCCTTTTGCGGCGTCGAGCCATTCGCGTTCGTTGCCAGGTGATCTTGGCAGGGTCCTTGGCGGTTGTTTGTAGCTTTGCATTTTGGATTCGGGAATTAACCTCGGGCTGCCGCCATTAAACGCGCAGAGAATCTTACCGCGATCGCCGACGAACAATAGGCCTTCGTCGATTTCTTCTCCGTCGCCTCTTAGTGGAAGATTTTCTGGCAGTTCGTCGGGGCGTGGCGGTTTTAGACCGCCATCGTACCAGGTAAATTTCAACGGTGGCATGTCGCCACGGGCAGCAAAGTTGTAGCGGATAATCGAGGCAAGCGGGTAGGTCTCATCGTAGCGATCGGTGGTACTGGCTTCGACGCTCGACGGTGCTTCGAGCTTCAAAACACGAAAAATTGTGTCGAAACTGTAGGAGCCCATGTCGCCCAGTGCGCCGCAACCAAAGTCACTCCAGCCACGCCAGACGAAGGGGACGTAGGCGCGATTAAAGGGGCGTTCGGGCGCTGGTCCGAGCCAGAGGTCCCAATCCAAGCCGTCGGGTACGGCTTCGGCATCCTTGGGGCGGTCGAGACCTTGCGGCCAGAATGGGCGGCTGGACCAGTTGATGACTTCGCGCACCGGGCCGATGGCGCCATCCCAAATCCATTCGCAGAGTAAGCGTGTGGACTCTGAGGCTTGGTTGGCGACTGCGATTTGAGTTGCCACTCCGGTTTGCTTGGCGATTTCGGCGAGGCGACGCGCTTCATAAATGGTGTGAGTCAACGGCTTCTGGCAGAAGACGTGTTTGCCCTTTTTCATCGCGGCGGCAGAAACTGCGGCGTGAAGATTGTCGGTGGTACATACCACGACAGCGTCGAGATCCTTTTGTTTTTCTAAAAGCTCGCGGAAGTCGCTGTGTGCGGCACAACCGCGATACTGCCCAGAGCGTTGCTGAGTGGCGTAATAGGCGTCGACAATTTTCTGGCAAGGTTCGCGACCAGAAACTCCGGCGGGCGCACGCATGGAGTGAGTGAGCTGAATGGGAGTGTCCGGGCTGAGCCAATCCCAGCCACTAGTAACACCAAGTAATTTGTGAATGGAGTTGCAAAATTCGTGCGTATCCCATTGCGGATGGTTGAAGCCGATCTTATTGGGGTCGCAGACAGCCACGCCTTGCACGTCGGGTTCCTGCAAGAAGTGGAGCATGACGCGGAAGCCCTGGGAGCCAACGCCGATGAAAGCAATATTGAGCTTGTCGCTGGGCGCAACGTAATTTATGCCGCCCAATACCCGGCGTGGAACGATGGTGAGGCCGGCTGCCGCGGCGGTTTGCGTCAGAAATTTGCGCCGCGAAAGCGCGGGCTCATGAAAGCTGCGAGGCCGAAGGCGATTCTTCACTGTTCCTCCCTAACCACGGCGATCAACCCGGATACTTTAAACGAATTCGAAGTCTGTGATGCGGGAAATGTAATTCGATTTAAGAAAGGGCTATTTTCAAGTTATAGGGAACAGCGGAGGGTGGGACGCGAAGTCGGAAGCGCGGGAGAAAGAGAGGAACAAAAAGAGATTCCTCGCTTCGCTCGAAACGACGACTGTTGGATTGGCACCGCAATTTCAACGCGTGAGGCCGAGAAGGCAGCGGTTCAAGCAAAAAACGGGCACGGCCTGCCGTACCCGTACAGGAAACAACAAAGCAGGAAAAGATTACAAACGGCAGATGAGGAGTTCGCGTTCGTAGACCATTTCTTTGGGGAGGTGGTCGTGTAGCTCGATGAAGAGCTCTTCGTGCTCGATGACTTCGCGGCGCCAGGCTTTGCCGTCGAATTCCTGCAGCGCTTCGAATTTCTTGCGGGGAAAATCCAGGCCGGTCCATTCCATATCTTCGTAGTCGGGCATCCAGCCGATGGGAGTTTCGCGGCCCTGGGCACGGACGCGGGCGCGGTCCACGATCCATTTCAAGACGCGCATATTTTCGCTGTAGCCGGGCCAGATGAATTTGCCTTCGGCGTCCTTGCGGAACCAGTTCACGTGGAAGATGCGCGGGGTGACGGTAAGCGAGCGCTGCATCTGGATCCAGTGGCGGAAATAATCGCCCATGTGATAGCCGCAGAAGGGCAGCATGGCCATGGGATCGCGGCGAACTTTGCCGACGGTGCCTGCGGCGGCGGCGGTCATTTCCGAGCCCATGGTGGCGCCGATGTAGACGCCAGAGCTCCAGTTGAACGCTTGATAGACGAGCGGCATGGTGGTGGCGCGGCGTCCGCCAAAAATGAAAGCGTGTAGCGGAACGCCGGTGGGAGATTCCCAGCAAGGGTCGATAGTGGGACATTGCGAAGCGGGGGCGGTAAAGCGCGCGTTCGGGTGAGCGGCTTTCGCGCCGGTCTGCTTGGCGATTTCGGGAGTCCAGCGGTTGCCCTGCCAGTCGATCAGCTCGGCGGGCGGCTCGTCGGTCATACCTTCCCACCAGACACCGCCTTGGGGAGTGAGCGCAGTGTTGGTGAAGATGGTGTTTTTCGAAAGAGTGGCCATGGCGTTGGGATTCGTTTTCGCCGACGTTCCGGGAGCCACGCCGAAAAAGCCAGCCTCGGGATTCATGGCGCGGAGTGCGCCACTTTCGTCGGGGCGAATCCATGCGATGTCGTCGCCGACGGTCCAGACTTTCCAGCCTTCAAATCCTCTGGGTGGAATGAGCATGGCGAAATTGGTTTTTCCGCAGGCGCTGGGGAATGCGGCGGCGACGTAAGTTTTTTCGCCTTTGGGATCTTCGACACCCAGGATGAGCATGTGCTCGGCCATCCAGCCTTCATCGCGCGCGATGTTGGAAGCAATACGCAGCGCAAAACATTTTTTTCCAAGCAGAGCGTTGCCGCCATAACCGGAGCCGTAAGACCAGATTTCTCGCGATTCGGGGAAATGGACGATGTATTTTTCTTTGTTGCATGGCCAGGGCACGTCTTTTTCGCCAGCAGCTAGCGGCGCGCCCACCGAGTGCATGCAAGGAACGACGCGAACGCCTTTATCGATTTCATCGAAAACGCGCTGCCCGATGCGGGCCATGATACGCATGTTGACGACGACGTAGGGCGAATCGGTAAGCTGCACGCCGATTTTTGCCATGGGCGAGCCGATAGGACCCATGCTGAAGGGGAGGACGTACATGGTGCGGCCCTTCATGGCGCCATTGAAGAGCGACTTCAACTTCTTGCGCATGTCGTAGGGATTTTCCCAATTGTTGGTGGGGCCAGCGGTGTCCTTGGAGTAGGAACAGATGAAGGTGCGATCTTCTACACGAGCGACGTCATTGGGATCGGAGCGAGCGTAGAAGCACCCCGGCCAGAGCTTTTCGTTGAGCTTGATAAACGTGCCGCTGGCGACCATCTCCTTGCAGAGCTGGTCGTTTTCTTCCTGCGAGCCGTCAACCCAGTGGATACGAGCCGGGCGGGTGAGTTCGGCCATTTTTTCCACCCAGCGAAGGAGGTGGTCGTTCTTGCTGAGCGGCGATGCGAGATTGCGGGAACTTATAGTTGGGGAACTCATACCAGGCGCTTCCCTCCCAGGGATGCTGTCAAACAGCAGGCGCGATGCGGCGGATTCGAAGCGCTGTCAGGGCTAGCTAAACAGGGCTAGCGAGTTGGTAGCGATACCGGGATTCGAACCCGGATTTTTGCCTTGATAGGGATTCGCAATCTCTTGGTATCGCATTACAAACACAGCACTTAAAAAGTCATCTGCATTAAACTTCTTGCCGAATTGCATTGTTCGCGGTGCAATATTTCCACGGTCGTGAGAGGGCCGTGAGTAATGGACAATGCGAAAATCCAAGAAGTGAATGCAAGATTGAAACGCGGCGAAGGTTGGATTGGTTACCGCACATCGAAGGGTTCGAACGGCGAAAAGCTTCCATCGAAGTTCCTCTACTTCGCCTTCTACCAGGGCTCGCAGCAAAAGTTTGTCAATTCCAAAACCAACGATCCGGAAGAGGCTTACCGCCAACTGCTCGATGCTCGACGAGCGACTAGTGAAGGCGTGCGGCTTCTGCCGTCCGAGGTTTCGCGCATTCGCTACGAAGACCTAAGAGCTATTTTATTGGATTATTACCGCCAACACAAACCGCGCTCGATCATCAAACGCTACACGGGAGATACCGACAGCGCAGGAAATAAGCTCACTGAGGAAGTCTTTGCGGGTGCCGACAAGCTGGATAAGTTTTTCAAACGAATGCCGATCACTGAAATCACGGCGCTCAAAATCAAGGACTATGTAAAGTGGCGTCGGAAGGAAGGCGATGCTGATGCGACGATTCGAGGCAACTCGGTAATCTGAGATCGGCCTTTACTCAGGCCAAGGCGCTCAACCTGATAACAGATAGCCACATCCCAACGTTCGTGCTGCCAGCCGATTCGAAACCGCGCAAAGGGTTTCTCGACGTGTCAGGGTTCAATACCTTACGCGAAGCCATGCCAGCAAAGCTGCGTCCCACGCTGACGTTTCTGTATTTCAGCGGACGCCGCTCGGGGGCCGCCAAGAAAATTACTTGGGCGATGGTCGATAAAGACTACAGCGAAATAGTCGTCCCAGGCGAAATCGTGAAGAACGAAGAAGCACTGACGATACCGCTCGCGGGTCCGCTGGAAGAAATTGCGACCACTCTTCGCGAGTTGCGCAAATCTTTCCCGAAACCAACTGATCGTGTTTTCGATTTTAGGAACTTCCGAAATATCTGGAATGCGACCTGCGGCAAACTAGGACTTGGCAAGTACGATCCTAAAACGAGAGCATATATAGGTCTAACGCCCAATGACTTTCGTCGTAGTGCGGCCCGCAATCTGATCAAAGCGGGCGTGGATCATCGCACAGCTATGAAAATTACGGGTCATAAAACGGAGCACATCTTCGAGCGCTATAACATCAAAACAACAGATGACGTGCGTGAAGCTTTGATTAAAGTCGGCAAGTATAAGCCTGCCACTGTTGCTTCGATTGGGTAATGGCTAACCAGTTTGAATTTTTGGCGGTGGGTAAGTTTCCGATTATGCGTCTACTGATCTCGGCGGGGTCCGTCTGCTGGCCAATTCGTGTGTCCAGGAAAGAAAAAGTGTACGATGCGCAAGCCAAGAGTCTAAATCGGGAATTCCGGCTGGAGGTGTTCTTTGCGAATCCACGTTTTGCGGATTGTGGCGTTTGTGCTGGTGTGTTTGGCGGCAGTTCCCTGCCGGGCACAGGATAAGGTGACGATTCTCTATGATGCGTTTGGGGAATCGAAGGAGCTGACGAAGGACTGGGGATTTTCCGCCCTGGTGGAGCACAACGGAAAGAGGATTTTGTTCGATACCGGAAATGATGCCGCAGAATTTGAACACAACGTGAAGGCGATACGTATTTCCGGGCGGATGAGAGCTTGCCGGCGAAGATGCGGTATTTCGGGGGAGCGGAGCCGGAACATTTGACATCGGGCAAACTGTATGAAACAGGGAATTTTGTGTTGGTGAATCAATTAACGGAAGTATCGCCGGGAATTTTCCTGGTGCGGACAGTTTCGCAGAAGAAAGGGACGCTGGAGCTCCCGGAATTGACGCTGGCGATCAAAAGATCGAATGGATTGCTGCTTGTGGACGGGTGCTCGCACGCGGGTATTGAAGCGATCCTGGAAGCGGCAAAAGCGGTGGATCCGAGGACGGAGATTGTGTTTGGTGGATTGCACCTGGTGACGACGCCGGTGGAGGAGATAGATGCGCTGGTGGAGAATCTAAGGACGAAGTGGAAGGTGCAGAGGATTGCGCCGGGACATTGCACAGGTGAGCCAGCGTTTGCGCGATTGAAGAAGGCATATGGGGAGAACTACTTGTATGCAGGGTTGGGGACGAAGGTGGAGCTTGTCCAATAATCGCCAAGCGTGGCCCCGAGGTTGCCTTCGAATCCGAGTTGAAGCAGGCAAAAAAAAAGACGATTAACTTAGCGACGGGGCCCAAGTCCCGATAACGCCGTAATCGTCCATGTGGATCATCCGTTGCGCCGATTGCCGAAATTTCCGAAGCAAGATAAACTGATTTGGTTGTGGCGCTATCGTCTAGGGGTTCAGGACGCCGCCCTCTCACGGCGGTAACACGGGTTCGAATCCCGTTAGCGCTACCAATTCAAGCTGCTACCGAAATTCCTTCCTTAGTCTTCTCAATCCACTTATCCAGATCGAGGCGATCGAGCGTATAGCGTCGGCCGTTCGGCACGTACGGAATCTTTCTCTCACGAACCATGTCTCTCATTACGTCAACGCTGACGCAGATATATTTCGCAGCCTTCTCGATCGAGAACATGCGTGGACCTAGGAGTGTGTCCGAGAATTCATCTTTGCTTCTGCTGAATTCACTTGAAAAAGAGTGCAAGGGTGTGCGAATTATTTGG
>WNFH01002305.1_pt1 | contig 13282 bp, 9 predicted proteins | sample 5400411 | NCBI WGS metagenome assembly WNFH01 (sample SAMN13153347, study PRJNA577476) | soil metagenome | isolation source: 200 cm saprolite under Douglas fir tree site 2 hole 3 | place: USA:California | collected 2015-04-18
TCCCCGGTTCGCCGAACGTGGAAGGCGATTTGATTCAGGCCATGCTCACCAATCCGCACCTGCAAGTCGAAGTGGAAAATGGCCTCTACGATTTGGCAACGCCGTTTTACGCCACCGAGTACACCATGGAGCATCTCGGCTTGCCGGACAAACTTCAGAAAAACATCCACCTGCAGTATTACGACGCGGGACACATGATGTATCTCCGCGACGAAGATCTCGCCAAACTGAAAAGCAACATCGCCAGCTTTATTGACGGGGCGTCCAAGCAATAGCTAAAGGAATGAACTGGCTGGCGCAAATATAAATTTCATCCTGACCGCGTCCGCCATCACATTCCGTGCCGACGGCCGGTTTTTTTTGTTCAGTCCTACCTGTCCATTCGTACAGTAATCCTGAAGAAATTGGGCCCAAGGCCCTCGCTGGCCACAGGTACAAGGTCGCCTACAATACAAGTGTCACATTGAGAAGCGTGTTTGCTGGAGTTTACGCGACTCGCCCCCGTTTCTCGGGCCTCGCAAGGACACAATTTAAGTCATGGCAACACTAACCCCATCAATGCCCGAACAGACGGTCCCCGCGCAAGTGCCGGCGCCTTCATCAGCCCCAGCCGCACAACGCACCATCCACACCGCCCAACTCGTCACCGCCATGCTGAAGTCCAGCCCACACGTCAGCGACCTGATTTTCTCTCCTGGCCGCGCCCCACAAATCGAAGTGAGCGGCCAACTAGTGGAGCTTAAATACAAGGGTCTCGAGTCTCTGACTCCACAGGACACCATGTATATCGCCAACGACATCATGGGAAAAAACGAGACTCCTGCCCGCAAGCTCGAGCAGGATGGCTCAGCTGATCTTTCCTATGGCATTCAGGGCGTCGCGCGTTTCCGCGTGAACATTTTCCGGCAACGGGGTAGCTGCGCCGTGGTGATGCGGGTGATCCCAGACAAGATTCCCGGGTTCCAGGAATTAAATCTTCCTGATGTGTTGAAGGAAATCGTAGAACTTCGAAACGGCATCGTCCTGGTGACGGGCCCTACGGGTTCCGGCAAGTCCTCCACCCTCGCCGCCATCCTCGACAAAATGAATGAGGACAAGGCGTATCACATCCTCACCATTGAGGATCCCATCGAGTTCCTGCACCGGCACAAAAAATCAACGGTTCATCAACGCGAGCTGCATACGGACACGCCCAGCTTTGCGCTAGCTCTGCGCGCCGCCTTGCGCCAAGCACCCAAGGTCATCCTTGTTGGCGAGATGCGCGATCGAGAAACCATTGAAATCGCACTGGAGGCTTCGGAAACCGGCCACCTGGTGCTCTCCACACTCCATACCATCGATGCCTCAAAGACCGTGGAACGCATCATCGGTGTTTTTCCTCTTGCCGACCAGCAAAGCATCCGCACGCGCCTTTCGAAAGCTTTTCGTTGCATTGTTTCCCAGCGTCTCCTTCCGCGCAAAGACGGCAAGGGGCGCATCGCCGCGGTGGAAGTCCTCAAATCCACGATGCGGACGAGGGATTATGTTGAAAAGGGAGAAACCGAAGGTAAGTCTCTTCTCGATGCCATGCGCGATGGCGACACCGAGGGCATGCAACACTTCGATGGCGAGATTGACAAGCTCATCCGCGCGGGGCTCGTTGATTTCGAAGTCGGGCTGACGTATTCCACGAATGCGGGAAATCTGCGTCTGGAAATGGCTGATTTCCTCGACAATCGCCCTAAGCGGCCTGCTGCAAGCAAGCCCGCAGCGCACGATCCGAACCGCACCACCGAAATCGAAATCGAGAGATAATTATTCGCCGCGGGGAGCCATTCAGCGGGCTTGTTAGTCTGCGGGAAACAGCTCGTCGAAAAGCATCTCCACGAATTGGATGAGGTGATCCGCGCCACGCTCGCGCATGTATCTGTATTCGGCGGCCCGAAGAGGACTGCTGTCTACCCGGATTTCCAACCGGGCGCTGGTCTTCTGATTCGCCTTCGTATTCTCCAAGCTCTTCTTGATCGCATCAGAAGCAAGAACGCCCTTCCGCAACCGCTCGCGTGCACTTCGTAGATTGTCGAACGAACGATCAAGATCATAAAGGATTCGAAGCGCCTCAACCGCGCGGCAACCCTCCGCCACCTTGCCGTCGCCGCCAACGGCGAAAATGTTCGGCATCGTCCACGCGCTCTGATTCGTTCCCCGCGACCACATTACCTGCCCGGCCGCAAACGTCGCGTCGCGCATACTATGAATCTCCGCCGCGGTTACAAGCGCCTCTTCCGAAGCGCCGATTTCTCGAACGTACTTATTCCACACATCGGCGATTCGTTGCTCTGGAATCTGTCGCAATGGATCGGAAACAGCCTCATATTCCGCGTGTGCAATGCGCTCTCGAATGCCGCTCGTGGCCCATGAAGGAGGCAGGCTGTCAGCGAACATGTCCGCGACGGAATCCACGAACGCGCGCGCGTCAGCCTCAGTGTTGATGTGCGCGGCCAGCTCGTTCGTTCGAATGGCCGCTTGGCGATACTGCTCGGAGCGCAGACTGGCTTCCCGCAGAGCAGCAGCCTGCTCCTCTGGCTTAGGCCTCTCCTGCTGCGGATGCCCGAAAACGAGGGCCAATACTAGCCAATAGAGAGACATCTTCCCACCTCGCTGTGAAACGGTGTACACCTAGCCGGCAACTCTGCCTGCATACGGCAACCAGAGTAATGTGATGCTAACTAGATTTCAATAGATGCAAGAAGTATCTATCTTTCTACGTAGCTCCATACGTGCCACAATCCAATGCAGAAAACTCGCACCATCGATGAGTGAATTCATTGACATTCTGTGGATGCGCGTGCCTCCTGCGCTCCGGGCGATCCTGCCCGTCGCCTCTTGCTTCTCCCTTCTTGCCATATTTTTGCCGCGCCTGACACCCAGAGTGTTCCACGCCGTCGAATCCTTCTTTTCGCACTTCGCGAAGCCTAAGACGGTGGCAATCCTCGCTCTTTTTTTCGCTGTCATCGGTGTACGGCTTGCCGCTCTGCCGCAACTGCCGGTTCCAGTTCCTGGAATCCACGATGAATTCAGCTATCTGCTGCTCGGAGACACTCTCGCTCACGGCCGTCTGACCAATCCACCCCATCCCATGTGGATGAGTTTCGAATCGTTTCACGTGAATTGGTTTCCGACGTATTCGTCGAAATATCCGCCTGGGCAAGGAGCCGTCCTGGCCCTCGGTCAAGTGCTTGGTCATCCATGGATCGGCGTGCTCTTGAGCGTTGCCGCGATGTGCGTTGCAATTTTCTGGATGTTGCAGGCCTGGCTTCCGGCAAGGTGGGCCTTTCTCGGCGCAATACTGGTCGCGCTAAAATTCGGAATCGCCAACTATTGGATCAATAGCTATTGGGGTGGAGCTGTCGCCGCCACAGGTGGCGCGCTGGTGCTGGGCGCGATGCCGCGAATTGTCCGCCGCCCGCGCATATTCGATGCGTTGTTGCTTGGCTTGGGAATCGCCATCCTGGCAAACACTCGGCCTTATGAAGGATTGCTCTTCTGTATCCCCGTGGCAGGCTGGTTCCTTTGGTGGCTCGCGGGAAAAACAAAATCGCGCGTGCCACCGCAAACGCGCCTCGTCCGGGTTTTTGCGCCACTCGCCGTTGTTCTGTTGTTTACCTTCGGCTTCATGGGCTATTACAACTGGAGGCTCACCGGAAGCGCCTCGCTGTTCCCGCACGTTTTGAACACGCGCACCTATCGCACCACGGGGCTGTTCTTGTGGGACCACCCCAAGGATCCGCTTGAGTATCACAACCAGCAGTTCGAAGACTTCTACAACGGCTGGGAACGCGAAGACTATAAGAACACCTGGCTGGACGTTCGCAAGGTCACCGCTGAAAAACTCGATCGTGTTGGCAGCACCTACTTCTGGTGGGGCACTCTCTTGCTCTTGCCTGGACTCCCTTTCGCTCTCTTCGATCGCAAGATGCGCTTGCCGCTTTTGATCTTCCTGCTCGGTACCGCCGCATTGCTAGCGTTGATCTGGTCTTTTCCGCATTATGCCGCTGCGCAGACGTCCGTGATTTTTCTGATGCTCGTCCAAGCGATTCGCCACTTGCGCACCATGCGTCTCGCTGGACGCCCGCTCGGCCTCGCACTTTCCTGGGCCATCTTCTATCTCCTCGCGACCGATGTTGGTTCCTCGGTCTCGCATCGTCTCTGCGACCCATTGGAATGGACCTGCCAAGGGGATCCCAGCCGCGCGGCCATCGCGAAAACGCTTGCGAACACTCCCGGCAAGCACTTGATCATGGTGCGTTACGAAGAAGATCACAACCTGCACGATGAATGGGTCTACAACGGAGCGGAAATCGACACCGCCAAGGTTCTTTGGGCGCGGGAGCTCGATCCCGCTCAAAATGCGAAGCTCTTCGCTTATTTCAAGGATCGCCAGATCTGGCTCGTCGAACCTGATTCTGATAATACCGAGTTGATTCCCTACTCTCCTGCAGTCGTTCCGGCAACACACTGAACAGCACCGCTACTTTGTTTTCTTGAGCAACGAGACAAAGTGCAGACCTCGCCCTGCCAGAAAGCTCACCGGCGGCGGGTACAGCGGTACTCGTGTGGTCCAAGTCGCCTCAGCCAGCCCGCACTTCAAAAAATGCTCTGACCATTCCCGGCGGCCCTGGTAGTTGTACCTCAGCACCACCCCATACGGCCGGTTCCCGACCCAATCCATGAAACGAAGCGTGAGATGATCGATTGCATTTTCATCCAAATGATCCTTGATCAACACCAGCATGCGGCTGATGCGCGCGGCCTCGCGCAGCAGCACACTGGGATCTTGCGTGTGGTGCAGCACGTCCACGAAGAGGCACACGTCGAAGGAACCATCCTCAAACGGCAGCGAGTTCCCGTCAAAAGCACGGCATCCGATTTTGCATCCGGGCCGTACCATGAACTCAACGCCTTGGATGGAAATGTCGGGGCGAAGCTGGGCGATGCGGCTGCCGATGGTCCCGTCGCCGCAACCAATGTCAAGCACGGATGCACGTGGAGGAATTTGCGCCGCAAGCATTTCGGCAAGGACGCGGGTACGGCGTTGAAATACCAAAGCACGATGCCAACTGCTCATCCAAGAAAGTGGCCATGCGTGCGGCCTGGGCGTCTGCCGTGGGTCGGCCATTTATTTCAAGTCGTAGTCGCCGATAAATGTCTCGCGACTGATGCCTAGCATGCTCAGGAAAAAAGAGGAGAAAATGATCTGCAATCCCAGGAAGAGCCACATCGACCAGAAGAGCACCTGACGGATTTGGTGCAACTCGCCGAATCCGCTGGCGGCCCATTGCCAGGTGATCCACACGCACCCGGCGAATCCCGTCAGGAACAGACCGCCTCCCAATAGCAATCCCGTCTCCAGGGTGACGCGCTTCAGTACGCGCCGCAAAGACACCGAGCGCCGGTCAAAGCGCTCCGCATAGCTGAATACTTTTGCAAACGCCCCGATGGAGAGAATCTGAGCACCCAGCAGCGTAAAGATCACGCCGAAAATCATGGTGTGAAGGTCGAGCCCCACGTGGGGAGAAATCTGGCGCGGTCCCGGCAGCAGCCAAAACACCAGGAAAAGTCCGGCCACCACGAGCGCGGAGCCCGGCAGCAGGAACAGCCAGTTCGGCGCGTAGAGCAACATGAACCGCAGGCTCCGCCAGCCGTCTCGAAAACTCCGCAGATGCGGCGCGCGCCCGCGCTTGTCCGGCCACAAAATGATGGGGATCTCCGCAATGCGCGCCCCGATTTGCGCGGACTTGATGATCATCTCGAGCGCAAATTCCATTCCCGAACTTCGCAGATCCAGCCGATCGTAGAGACTGCGCGTGAATCCCCGCATTCCGCAGTAACCGTCCCCAATGTGCGCATGAAATAAAGTATTGAGCAAAGCGGTTAGACCAGGATTGCCGAAGTATTTGTGCAGCGGCGGCATTGCCCCCGGTTTGATTCCCCCGCTAAAGCGGTTCCCCATCACGATGTCATTGCCTTCGCGAAGTTTTTCCACGAACCGCGGCACATCGGTGAAGTCGTAACTGTCGTCCCCGTCCCCCATGATAATGAACGCGCCTCGCGTGCCCGCGATGCCCGCGCGAAGTGCAGCGCCGTAGCCGCGCTCCGTCACACGAATCACGCGCGCTCCGCGCTGTTCAGCAATCTGAATCGACCCATCCGTAGAGCCGTTGTCCGCAACAACTACTTCCCCGCTTAGCCCCGCTTCCCGGAACGCCTTCATCGCTTTGTCCACGCAATATGCCAGCGAATTCGCTTCGTTCAGACACGGGATGACCACCGACACTTCGACCCCGTGCGACATGTCTCTTCGTTCAGACTGCGGGCTCTCGGAAGTCAGGATCGTCCCCATAGGCGGCACCATCATATCGCGCTCCCTGGCACATTTCACCCGCCTATCGTCCCGCAACCCGTGCTGCCCACGATTTGCTCCTGCACCAATACAGGGTAATTTTCAACGGTGCGCGTTATTCAGACGCGGAGTCTCTGAGGACTTGCGACCCTTTGGCAACTTCCACGGGCTCAGGCGGGATTGGCGTTCTCAATTTACGTTTTAGAGTCCCGACCACTCGTCCGCCAAATCGAAAAACTCGCCAAGTGAAATCTCCGTGCGGCCAAGGCTTGGAGGCTTACGATAGTTTCCGAGCAGATGACGGCGTTTGCGCCGCCGGTGATTGAAGGAAACAAACGACTCACGAGTTTGTTTCCTGGAGAGTAGCCGACTACACGTCCAAATGAAGAAAGGTAGGCCCACCGCAACTTGAACGTTTGGTGGAATTCAGATCAGCGGTGGCTCTGTACGTCTCCAGGTCTTGGGGAATTCTGTATTACGCGACATCGAAAACAAGCCCGGATGGATACGAATATTTGAGCGCGCCGAAGCGAAAAGGGTGGTTGACGGAATAAAACAACAAGGAGTTCAGTCATTGCTGTTGTTCAGCGTGTGGGTTTTCGATATCTCAAGTAGGGACCAAATAAGTTCGGCCCTACGCGGACACCAGGATTCGTGTGTCTAGCGTGGACGCGAAACATGGGGCGAGGGTTCTCGAGAGGCCGTGCAAATGCACAATCTAAGTCAAGAAAGTAAGGAGAAAGAAGTGAATACCAATTGCAGTAAGAAGTTCTGGGGCGGCGGAGCCGCTCACAGCATCATTCGTGGATTGTTGGTGGCGCTCGCAGTGATGGCCGTCTCCGGCATCGCCTCGGCACAAGACAGCAGGCTCATCGTCAACACCGGTAACCCCGACGGCAAGCTCGGGGCCCTCTCGCGGCGTCCCAGTACTGGAAAGCTAGAAACTGAAACGGCCGATGACTTCGTCTTGAACCAGACCACTGTCATATCGGGAGCCACGATTACCGGTTTGATCTCCCCGGCAACGTCCCTCGCGAATATTACTAACGTCGAAGTCGAGTTGTATCACGTTTTTCCCAGGGATTCCGCCAATCCTGACCCCCTGGCGGGAAACGTGCCCTCGCGGACCAACTCACCTTCGGACGTCGAAATTGACGCCGCTACACGTGATGGGAGCTTGGGGTCCCTCCGCTTTGCCGTAAGCCTGCTGAATGCCAACTCCTCGGTCCCAAACAGGGTAGTGAACGGGATCAATAAGAAGCCCAACAGCACTACACATGGTGAGGGGCCAGCGACCGGCGAGGAGGTTGAAATCGGCATCACCTTCACCAATCCGATTCTTCTGCCAGCGGGTCACTATTTCTTCCGCCCAGAGGTCCTAGTTACCGGTGGTGGCGACTTTCTTTTCCTGTCGGCCCCGAAACCCATCGTGTCGCCTGGGACGGCGATCGCTGGCGATTTGCAAGCGTGGATCCGCAACTCGGATTTGGCACCGGATTGGCTGCGAATCGGCACCGACATCATCAACAACACAACGCCGCCGCCCACGTTCAATATGACGTTTTCCCTGACTGGTAACACCGTTCCCGACGCCGGAACGCCCGGGCAGGCGAACTGTCACGGAGAGAGCATCTCTGCGCTGGCCAAGCAGTTTGGGGGCCTTGATACGGCTGCCTCATCCCTGGGGTTCTCGAGCGTCAAATCGCTACAGGATTCTTTTAGAGCGTTTTGCGAGCCATGAGGGACGCGCCTGCGCAACAAGCGCGACGCTCCTAGACCTTTACAATCGAAGAAAGGGCGGGCGAAACTTGTCCGCCCCCACTAGAGTCTTCCTCCTATACTGGCAGCTCCCCGATGTGTCAGGCCACGGCGCCCTCTGTCTTTGCTCTGATGAAAGCCCGTCACGCTCATGGAGCGCGCGAAAGACCCGCCCTTTTTCAGCTTGCGTCAACATGTCTGGCCTCACCGTACTGCTGGCAGTGCAGCGGGAACGCCGAAGGTTCCGTCGACCACTTCGACGAAGTTTCTTTCTTCGCGAAGAATGAGCCGTTTTGTTTGCGCCATAGTGAAGTTCTCACGGCCTTCCGCGTCTGTTTTCAGGCGAGTCCGGTACGCCTCATACGAAGACAGACTCTCGAACGCGATCAGCCCCCATGCAACATCATTCGTTCCTTCGTGAGGAAGAAATACCCGACCAGGTGTCCGCCGCATCGAGGAATGATGCGTCCCCAATTCTCGGCGTACTTCTTGAACGCGTCTCGCTGAAATGGATCGATCTGGTAACGTATGACACACACTATCGTCATTGGTATCTCCTTCGGGTTTGATCTGGCCGGTGCGTCGCAGCCAACGGTCAAGGCCATAACCGTCGCCGCGATACTTCTAATAGCTTCGCGGCGGCTGATCGCCTCGGTTGACGGCTCTGCGGGTTGCATGTGCGCCAGTATGCTAGTTGCCGCCCATCAACACTTCGTTTACCATCAAACTATGAATGTCGAGCACGACGAGGCTGCCTCCGCAATTGCCGCGGCCATCGGTGAGCCTGCACGCGCCCGCATGCTCTACTGCCTTGCGGACGGCCGTGCACGAACGAGCACCGAACTTGCGATGATCGCTGATGTATCTCCGTCAACCGCCAGCGTGCACCTGAATCGGCTGAAGACGCAGCGATTGGTAAAGCTATTCGCCCAGGGAAAGCATCGCTACTACAGTCTGGAAGGGGCCAACGTGGCCGCCGCGCTCGAAGCCTTGAGTGTGCTCGCCGGCGGATCCCGCGACACATTCGTGCCCAACACGCCAAACCGGCTGCGAGCCGCACGAACTTGCTACGATCACATCGCTGGCACCTTGGGCGTCTCACTGCACGACCGCTTCGAGTCACTGGGTTGGTTGTCGCGCGGCTCAGGTACTGACAATGCTTACGACCTCACACCACATGGAGTGAAGGCGTTTAATGCTCTTGGTATTGACATCGAGGCAACTCGGACCTTACGACGTCGTTTCGCCTACGCCTGTGTGGACTGGAGCGAGCGGCGGCCTCATATCGGTGGGGCGGTCGGTGCGGCCCTGCTAAACATCGCCATGAAACGAAAATGGGTGATCCAGGACCTCGACAGTCGCGCTTTGACCGTCACCAGAGTTGGCCGGCGCGAAATGCTGACTCGATTCGGCCTTCCTCTTTGACCAGCGCCTTGACCCTTGCCTTGAATTGACCGCCTATCTGTGGGAACCTTCGGTGATTCCTTTTTCCCCTCATTGAAGATGCCGACATTGCCGACAACAGCGCCGGGAAACGAAACAAATTCCCAAACGCAAAACACGCCATCCCTCGATCCCTGGGAAGCCGCTTATCTGCGTTTCGAAACACCCGAACGGGAAATTCAAAAATTTATCTCGCGCCTCAATCGTTTGGGTGCTCCGCATTGGCCGCGCGACGCCGAAATTGTCGAACTCTTTTGCGGCCGCGGAAGCGGTTTGATCGCTCTCGACCATCTTGGCTTCACCCGCGTCGAAGGCGTGGACTTGTCACCTCGGCTGGTCGCCCAGTATCGCGGGCCGGCCAAATGCATTGTCGCCGACTGTCGCCAGCTTCCTTTCGTGGAGCGCAGCAAGGACGTTCTCATCGTCCAGGGTGGTCTGCACCATCTCCTCACTCTGCCTGATGATCTCGATCAAGCTTTTTCACAAATGCAGCGTGTCCTGCGAAAAGACGGCCGCGCCGTGTTCGTCGAACCGTGGCTAACTCCTTTCCTGCGATTCGTGCACGCCGTTTCAGAAAACCCCCTCGCACGCCGCCTTTCAAATAAAATGGACGCGCTGGCCACCATGATTCGATTCGAACGCCGCACCTACGAGCAATGGCTCTCCCAGCCCGAACTCATCACAAAAATTGTCCGTGCCCACTTCGTACCGGTCCGCGAATTCTTCTCCTGGGGCAAGTGGAACTTCGTCGGCACTCCCCGCTAAGCCCGTTCGAATCTAAGATCGTTCGAATTCGCCACTTCCAGCTTGCATTTTCTCCTCTCCCCGATATGATGGCTGCGTTTCGCGCATCCCTCGAGACCTCACATTGTCTGAATCATCGGAAGCCTCTTCCAAAGTTAGCTCTACACCCGTGATCGGCCGCGGCCGCCTGCTCCAGGTGCTCGGAATGTGGTTTGGCATGGCCGCGGCGATCGGCAACACCATCGCCGCCGGCATCGTTCGAACGCCCGGCGATGTCGCCAAGCTTCTCCCCAATGTGTGGATGTTTCTCGGAATTTGGATCCTTGGCGGGCTCTATGCATTTTCCGGCGCTTCTTCCATGGCTGAACTTGGCGCCGCCATTCCCCGCAGCGGCGGCCAGTACAATTTTTCGCGCCGCGCTCTCGGCGATTACGCCGGATTCATCGTCGGCTGGAGCGACTGGCTCTCTACTTGCGGCACCGCCGCCGCCGTCGCTATCGTCATCGCCGAATACAGCGGCCATCTTTTCCCCATTCTCGCTGGCACCACAAAAACCGAAATCATTTCCATCGCCATCATCTGCGGATTTGGAGTCCTGCAATGGCGCGGAATTCGCTGGGGCAGCGGCGCGCAACTTTCCACCGCCGCGATGAAGACCGGCGCCTTTTTTATTTTGGTGATGGCTTGCTTTCTTCTCGGCGGCCCGGCTCACAAAGCGGCGATGGAATCTGGTTCCTCATCGCTTCCCTTGCCAACCGGATGGCCCCTGGCCATTGCCATCATGCTCGGGCTGCAGGCCGTGATCTACACTGTGGATGGCTGGGACGGCGTTATTTATTTTGGCGAAGAAGTGCGCAATCCCGGGCGCGACATTCCGCGGGCGATTTTCGGCAGCGTCTTCTCCATCATGGGAATTTATTTGCTGCTGAATCTCATCGCGCTCTACATCCTGCCGATGCGCGAACTCGCCGGAAATAATTTCGTTCTCGGCACCGTCGCTGACATCGTGTTCGGAAAACTCGGCGACCCCATCATCCGCTCCATCATGGTCGTTTCCATGTTGAGCTGTCTGAACGCCAATCAACTTTTCTGCACGCGCACGCTTTACGCCATGAGCTGCGATGGACTGTTTTTCCGCCGCGCCACGCAAGTGAATGCCGGTGGAACTCCGACGGTCTCGCTTCTCCTGAGCACCATTGTCGGCGTGCTTTTCGTCCTGATCTCGTTTCTCAGTGCCAATGCCTTCGAGCGTGTAATCGCCATGCTCTCGTTCTTTTTTGTCGCCAACTATACGCTTTCTTATTTTTCTCTTTTTGTGCTGAGAAAGAGAGAGCCGGAAATGGCGCGGCCGTACCGCGCGTGGGGCTACCCCTGGACAACCGGAATCGCGCTGGCCGCATCTGTGCTTTTTTTGATTGGCTCGATCGTCACCGACCAGAAAAACGCGCCCCTCGCGCTCGGCATGCTTGTCTTGAGCTATCCCGTGTTCCGCGTTTTGAAGTGGGCTTCCCGTGAGGCCGCCAACAAATCCGCCTGAACTCGCCGCCAGCGCTCAGCTCACTTTTTCGGCGATCGACTTGCCCTGCATGAACAGCAGCAAATAATCTTTCCCGCCCGCTTTCGAGTCTGTTCCGGACATGTTGAACCCGCCAAACGGATGCGCGCCGACCATCGCGCCGGTGCACTTCCGATTTAGATAAAGATTGCCGACGTGAAACGTCTCTTCGGCCTTTTTGATTTTTTCCGGATTCTTCGAGTACACCGCGCCGGTCAACCCAAACTCCGTGTTGTTCGCAATCTCCAGCGCCTGGTCGTAATTCTTCGCCTTGATCACCGCCAGCACCGGACCAAATACTTCCTCTTGCGCCAGCCTCGCCTTGGGATCGACGTCCGCAATAATCGTCGGCTCGATGAAGTAGCCGTCGCCCGCCGCGCGTTTCCCTCCGGTCAGCAGCTTCCCTTCCTTCTTGCCCACTTCGATGTAATCCAGAATCGTCTTCATCGCTGACTGGCTGATTACCGGCCCCATGTAATTGCCCGGATCGTCGCTCGGCCCGACCGTAATTTTCTTCGTGCGCTCCACCAGCTTCTGCACAAACGTGTCGTAAATTTTCTCGGAAACAATCACGCGCGAACATGCCGAACACTTCTGGCCCTGATAGCCAAACGCCGCCTGCGCCGTGCCTTCCACTGCCGCGTCGATATCGGCTTCTTCGTCCACCACGATGCCATCCTTGCCGCCCATCTCCAGCACCGTGCGCTTGATCCAGATCTGGCCCGGCATGGCTTTGCCCGCAAGCTCGCTGATGCGCAGCCCCACTTCCTTCGAGCCCGTGAACCCGATGTAGCGCGTCTTCGGATGCTGTACCAGCGTATCGCCCACGGCGCCGCCCGGCCCGCTGATGAAGTTCACCGCTTCTTTCGGAACGCCCGCCTCAAAAAGGATGTCAATGAATTTTGCCGCGATCGTTGGAGAATCGCTGGCGGGCTTGAGCACCACCGTATTCCCAGTAACCAGCGACGCTGCGACCAACCCTGCCATGATGGCGCACGGAAAATTCCACGGTGGAATGATGACGCCCACGCCCAGCGGAATATACATAAGGTAGTTGCGCTCGCCGCGCATGGGGACGAGCTTTTGCGGCTCGCCCAATCGCAGCATTTCGCGGCCGTAGAATTCCAGGAAGTCGATCGTTTCCGCGATGTCCGCATCCGCTTCCACCCACGTCTTGCCCACTTCGTAGCACACCAGCGCGTTCAGCTCGTATTTCCGCTCGCGCACGATGTGCGCCGCGCGGAAAAGACATTTCGCGCGATCCTGCGGCGAAACCCGCTTCCACGTGTCAAAGTATTTGTTGGCATCTTCGATCGCCTGCCGCGCCATCTCCGCCGAGGCATTCTGGAAAACGCCAATAATTTCCATCGGATGCGAAGGATTCGTGGAGGTGCGCTTTT
>WNFH01002306.1_pt1 | contig 13282 bp, 11 predicted proteins | sample 5400411 | NCBI WGS metagenome assembly WNFH01 (sample SAMN13153347, study PRJNA577476) | soil metagenome | isolation source: 200 cm saprolite under Douglas fir tree site 2 hole 3 | place: USA:California | collected 2015-04-18
TAGCGCGGGAATGGCGGCGGGTCGCCGTCTCCGAGATAGGCGAAGATCAGTCCTAGGTACTCCCTGGCCGGATAGCTTCGAACGCGGATTTTCTTGGCGAAGGAGACGGGCTCTGCGGGCTGCTCCAGACACTGTCCTGAACGGTCGTACAGCCAGCCATGATAGCTACAGCGAATACAATCTCCTTCAACCCAGCCGGCGGACAGCTGTGCGCCGCGATGGATACAACGGAACGCCGCAACGTGGGGTGTCCCGGTTTCCCCGCGGTAAAGGGTGAAACTTTCCCCCATAATCCGAATGGGCCTGGCGTGACCCGGCTGGATATCTTGAGAACGATCAACCGGATGCCAGAACATGCGCATGTACCGTCCGGCTAAAGTTCCCGGACCGGTGCGAACCAGATCTGAAAATTTAAGCTTCTTGGACCGTTTTTGTCGTCTCGGGAGCATAAATAGCTACCTCGCTCCTCTTGAAAGTAAGGGGGTTCATCGGTTACGAATGGCTAGGAAAACTTTTTAGTTCTTCCCGAGCCCCTGTGTCAAGAGCCGTCAAGCGGATGCATTCAAACTTGACCGGGAGCTGCGGAGAGGTCGACAAGCGCCGGAGGAGAATCGAATGGGACGCCAAATAACCCTTGCATGCGGGGCTTACGACCGGACGCAAGCTTTGATCGATGGAACTGTAAAACCGGAGGGGCTGGAACTGAATTGGTTGGTCCTTCCTCACTACGAACTCTGGACCCGAATGCTGAATTTCTACGAGTTTGAAGCTTCCGAACTTTCTCTTTCTTCATATATCATAGCGCGCACTCAGGGAAAGCCGCTGATTGCGATTCCTGTATTCCCAGCGCGCGCCTTTCGGCACTCCTACATTTTCGTCAATGCGAGAAGCGGCATTAGAGAGCCGCGGGATCTTATAGGTAAGAGGATCGCTCTGGCCGAATTCCAGCAGACCGCAACCGTTTGGGTTCGTGGGATCCTGCAACACGAGTACGGCGTCTCCCTGGAAAAGATTAAATGGTACGTCTGGGAGCAGCCCAGGATGCAAATCGAGATGCCTACGCGCTACGAGGTTCATGAGATTCCTAAAGGGATCGCTCCGGATCGCCTGCTCATTGAAGGGGAACTGGACGCGATGATTTGTGCGTCCCTGTTTCCTTCTCTTCGGGACGGCCATCCAAACGTCCGGCGGCTGTTCGAAGACTATAAAGCGGTCGAAAGCGCTTACTACAAAAGAACCGGAATCTTCCCCATCATGCACACTGTAGCTCTGAGGGAAAAACTGTGGAAGGAGTCTCCCTGGATCGCGACCAGCCTTTTCAAGGCGTTTCAGAAGGCCAAGGAGCTGGCCTACGAGAGGATCAACGATGTGTCTCCTTACAAAATAAGCCTGGTGTGGTTTCGAGAGGTGGTTGCGGAGCAAAGAAACATAGTGGGAGATGACCCCTGGCCCTACGGTTTATCAAAAAACCGCAAGACCGTAGAGCAGCTAATGGAATATCTTTACGAGCAGGGGCTAATAAGAGATAAGCCACCGGTGGAGCAACTATTCGCCCCTAACACCTGGTCGCTTTAGGGATGGCCGAATGATGTTGACTAGCGTGCCGCCGGGGATTAGTCTGAGCTAAACCGGCTCGCGGCTGTCGAGTTCGTCACCAGACCATGCTCCTCCCAGCGCTGAAAAATTTTAATCTCAATCAGTGGATCGAGGCCAACCGCGGAAATTGGGGCCAACGAAGAATTAGACCTATTTGGGAAAGCGCCGACTTTATCGTGCTCATGGCGCACGGCCCCAGTCAAGCAAAGGACTTCCACCTCAATGCCAAGGACGAGATTTTTTATCAGATCGAGGGTGATCTGCACCTAAACTACATCACAACCGAAGGGAAGCGAGAGATCGCGGTCCTAAAGCCGGGAGAGCTGTTTCTGCTGCCCGCCAAGGTTCCCCATTCTCCCCGCAGGCCAGATGAGACTTCATGGACTTTGGTAATAGAGCACAAACGTGAGCAAGACGACATGGACCTTTGGATGTGGTTCTGTGACAGGTGCAACCACAAGCTCTACCAAACTCTTCCTAGATTCGGCGAAGGCCCGACGGCAAGTGGCAATACCGTGCTCGACGAAGCCAAGAGAGCCCTGCGGAACGACGAGAAGCTCAGGAGCTGCGCAAACTGCGGTGATGTTTTGCCGGCGCCAACTTAATCGCGCGGGTCAAAAAGAGAAGCGCCGCCTCATAATATAGGACAACGATGCAAGTTGGCTTTATTGGCCTGGGCACCATGGGAAGGCCCATGGCCATCAACGTGGTGAAAGCGGGCCTAGACCTCGTTGTCTACGATGTCCGCGAAGAGCCTCTACGGGAGCTCGCCCGTTTAGGCGCAAAAATCGCCCATTCGCCGTGCGAAATCGCCGAGCGTGCCGAGATCATCGAGATCGCCGTCGTGGATGATGCTCAGGTGGAGGCCGTTGTGGCAGGAGAAGCGGGCATCCTTAAAGGGGCGCGGGCTGGATCGATCATTGCGATTCACAGCACGATCTCCCATAAGACAGCCAAAACGATGGCCGACCTCGGAAGGCCACACGGAGTCCAGGTCTTGGATGCCCCGGTAAGCGGCGGTCAAAGGGGAGCGGAAGAGCGAGAGCTGTGCTATATGGTGGGCGGGAGCCAAGAAGCTTTTGAAAGATGCCGGTCCGTTTTTGCTGCTTCCGCTGCTCATATCTTCCACATGGGGGAGATCGGGACAGGAGCTGCGGCCAAGATGATTTTGCAGGCTGTAGTCTGCGTGAACATGCTCGCGGCGCACGAAGCGGAGTTGATCTGTGAGAAAATCGGTCTGGATTTTAAATCCTTACAAAAGGCCTTCCATGTGAGTTCAGCGCAAAGTTTCGTCGTCGATCATTGGATCGACCGTTTCAAACGTCCCCATGACCCGATGTCAATCCGCCAGCAGCGGACGGAAGTGTTCCACAAAAGCCTGTCACCAGTCCTGGAGAGGGCACACGAGCTTGAGCTCCGCCTTCCTGGAGCTGCGCTCGCGCAGCAGCTCCTCTCTCGAATCATGGGAATAGAGGAGAGATGAAGCTCTCTTCTAAGCTTCTTGTTTGTGCTCTAGCCGTTTTGCTTTTCGTCCCCAAAGGCGAGGCAAGAAAGGTGTGGGTGGGTGTGCCGACGTTGAGCATGGTCGTCATCGCATTCACCGCTGCCGAAGAGAAAAGGTTCTACAAAGAGGAGGACCTGGACGTGGAACTGGTCTGGATGAGCGCGCCCGCGGCGGCTCAGGCGCTCATCGGGGGGAATGTCGAGTTTAGCACCGTGAGCGGAAGCGCCATTCCCGCTATCATCGGCGGCGCCCCGCTCAGATTCATTTTTACCTCATATAACCGACCGATGTTCTGGCTCTTCAGTAAACCGGAAATCGCGGATGTGCGAGCCCTTAAAGGAAGAAAAATTGGGGTTTCGGGTATCGGCAGCGGTCCGGCGACTCTTCTGATCGAGATTCTCAAGCGAAACGGGCTGGATGGGGGTCGCGACGCGGCCATCCTGAGCCTCGGGCGAATGCCGGACATCGCTGCTGGCTTGTTCAGCGGCGCAGTTGACGCGGCGATGATCGCGCCGCCATTTCATGTAACGGCCCAAGAAGCGGGGTTCCGCGAGCTCGTCTCTTTCCTCAAGGAAGATTTCGTCGAGCTTCAAGGAAGCATCGTGATTCGCGAGGAGCTCTTAAAATCCGATCCGCTCCTACTCGAGAGGTTCGTTCGCGGAACGCTCAAGGGGTTAACGTATGCGCGCGAACAGCGCTCCGGCACTATTCCCATCTTGGCGCGCTATTTAAAAATCAAAGAGGATGAGGCCGCTAAGTATTACGATTCGGTCCGGCCGGTGATGACTGCCGACGGGACGGTGAGCGAGGATCAACTGCAAAAATTTCTCCAAGTTGCCGCGCAGCGTTTGCGGGCGAAAGAGACACTTCCCTTGGAAAAAGTCTTCGATTATTCTGTGACGAAAAAAATCTACGCCGAACTTCGAGCTAAGGGATGGAGGCCGAAGCCCTAAGCCGAAGTCGGCAAAGAGAGGAAGGGTGTAAACGTCGATGGTACCGAGCCTTTCTCCCGGAGGAAACAACGTCTTTTCGTCGCGCACTTCCCCAAAACAAATCCTTGTCGGTACGGCGAACGGAGTTTTTCTACTTGAACGAGAGAGTGGCGCTAACGAGTGGCGGATTGCTTACCGCTCGCTCCCCGACCACCATGTCCATGTTCTTTTATGCGAACCCTCGAGCGGGCTTATCTTCGCGGGCATTCATAAGGGAACGGTCTATGCAAGCAGAGATTTAGGGGAAAGCTGGGAGCCGCGAGATAGAGGTATCACTGAGCCCGACATTTACACTCTCAACGCATTGAACCTCAACGGCCAAGTACGACTTTTCGCCGGCACCGAGCCGGCCCGCCTTTTCCTAAGCGACAACCTGGGAGTGAGTTGGAGAGAGATCGAGACTCTGAGAAGCGTCCCTAGCGCACCCCGGTGGCACTACCCCCAGCCGCCTTATATCGCGCACGTCAAGCAGATCGTGTTTCACCCCGAAGACAGCGGGACGATTTACGTGTGCATCGAGCAAGGGGCATTGCTACGCAGTCGCGACGGCGGCGAATCGTGGCAAGAGCTTCACGGCTTTTACGAGGATGTTCACCGGCTCGCCATCCTCCGATCTGATCTGCGGAAAATGTACCTGGCTTGCGGCGACGGTCTTTACACCAGCACTGATGCCGGCTCCAGTTGGGACAGATTGACTTCACGATCCTGCCGGATCGGTTACCCGGACGGGCTTGTGGTCCATCCACAGAGGGAGAAGTTGGTGTTTATCTCCGGCGCGGGTACCATACCGCCGACATGGAGCAAGCACGGCACCGCCAATGCAGCCATCGGTCGGAGTCGGGATGGGGGCCTGACGTGGACGTTTTTAACCAACGGTTTTCCGACAAACTTTAACGGCAATGTCGAAGCCTTGGCCATGGTCGCGTCCAATAGCTCTTATTTCCTATTTGCAGGCACCACAGAGGGAGATGTGCTGTTCAGCGGAGACGAAGGAGAAAACTGGATGCCCATCGCTTGCGCGCTTCCGCCGATCGCAAAACGCCGTCACCATCTGTATTTAAAACCGGCTCGTGCGGTGGGCTAGCAGAGAGCGGCGCTGGCGAAGGGCACAGACATGGCATTAAAGCTTACGATGAGCTGTGGCCTGTATGACAGGTCACGACCCTTCGTTGACAGTACGCAAGCCCGAAGGTATCGAGCTTTAGATCGCCCCTGAAGGCGCCCAGCTACACGATCTCTGGCTTCAGGCAAAATGGATGTGGGCATGACGACAGAGACTTGGGCACCCGATGGCCAGCCAGGGTCAATCAAATCAAGGGAGGAAGCAGGGCTAATGGAAAGACGATTTTTGGATTTTTTAGAGCTTGCACCGCGCAGTCACAAACCTCGAACCCGAGGGTTAACCACGATCCTTGAACAGGGTCATTCGAACACCTGGATAAAGGAGATGCTAGAAATATGGGGTGAGTACGTGGACTGCGTCAAATTTCCCATAAGCTGTATCTCCATGCCCTGGCGCACTGTGGAGGAGAGGGTCAAGATTTACCGCGACCACAAGATCGACGCGGCGATTGACGACCCGATGTTTGCCATCGCCTACTACCAGGGAAAGGCTGAGCAATATCTGCGCGCCGTGCGCGACATCGGCTTTACCCATATCCAAATCGACACACACTTCATGAGTGCACCTGAAAACGCCGACAGAGCCCGCCGGGATGAGGAGCGCTATTTTACGCTTGCCAAGGAGCTGGGCCTAAAGCTCGAAGGGGAGGTCGGCCAGAAGTGGGAAGAAGGTGATAAGGCCAGGGCGGGAGGCGGTTTGCTGAATGTGGACGCGATCGTAGCGGAGACCAAGAGGCTCCTCGCCGCCGGCTGTGAACATGTCTATCTGGAAAGCCGCGTGATCCGCGAGGCGATCGCCGATTACGGCGAAAGAGAAGAAGGCGCCCGACAGGTTCGCGAAATCGTCGAGGCGGTCGGTGCCGACAAGGTTTTCATCGAAATCACCGGCCAGCTCCCCTTCGACATACGCATGTGCCACCGCTTCTGGGCGGTACGCAACTTTGGGCCCGACGTGAACATGGGCGGCGGCGAACTGATCGAGGAGATGCGCTACATCGAAGGGATACGCCGGGGATTCACCTTCGTCAAAGGTCCGAGCCGGTCCACAAGTATGTTGTGGTTAAAATCTCTGGCTCAGAGCGGCGGCAAAGCTAAAGAGGGATGGTGGAGAGAAGAGGACTATCCGATCGATCCCAGCCTAGTGCAAAGGCGTGCTTATGGCGCGAAACCTTAAATACAAGGACTTTGTCCATACAGGACCGGATTCGCTGGCTGGTCGCTTTTTGCGGATGTTCTGGCAGCCCGTCTATTGCTCCTACGAGTTGCCGCAAGGCCGCGCCCTACCGATTCGGATCATGGAAGAGGAGTTCACGCTCTACCGCGGAGAGAGCGGGACGCCTTATCTCGTGGGACCCCGCTGCGCGCACCGGGCGACACAGCTTTCCGTGGGCTGGGTCGAAGAAGATTGCATCCGCTGCTTCTATCACGGTTGGAGATACGACGGCTCCGGCCAATGCGTCGAGCAGCCGGCCGAGCCTCAGCCCTTCACGGGCAAAATCCGCATTCCCGGTTACCCCGTCAAAGAGTATCTCGGTCTCGTCTTTGCCCACCTAGGGAAAGGCGATCCACCCCCTTTGCCGCGCTACCCCAAACTGGAGAGGACCGACATTACCATCGACACCGTGAGATACGATCGTCTCTGCAACTACTTCAACAATATCGACAACTCGTTAGACAATGCCCATGTCCGCTTCGTCCATAGACGGCATCGCGACACTGCGCGCGACCACGTTGTGATGGGCGACCCCGTGATTACCGCGGAAGAGAGCAACTGGGGAGTGAAAAGAACCGTCAAGTATCCCAATGGCGCAAACATGGTCGCTTACTTCGGCATGCCCAACATCAACTATGTCAATGGCCAAGTCGTGGATCCGGAGATCAAACGGGCCGACGTGCTGCTATTCAAGGTCCCGGTCGATCTCGAGAGCCATATCCACTTTGAAGTCCGCGCCATCCCGCTCACGGGCGACCGCGGAAGCGAGTGGCTTGAGCGGCGTCGGGAGAAACGGGCCATTGAGGCTCAGAATCGCAAGGAGTTCGTTGAAGCCGTGCTCAAGGGGAAGCTGCAGCTCCAGGAAATCGACCCAAGTCGGACGGATTACGTGATCATCGAGGACGAGATCGCGCAAACAGGCCAGGGTAAAGTCCCTGACCGCAGTCAAGAGCACCTTGGTCGAAGCGATGCAGGAACCATCCTCTTACGGAAGCTTTGGGAGAGGGAGCTTCGAGCCCTAGCCCAAGGCCGGCCAATTAAGCGATGGACCTATCATCCCAAGATAGTGCCGGTTTATCCATCCGGATGAAGCCATGTTCGTTGATACGGCAACAGCCCACGAATTTTTACATGACCTAGCCACGCGGGTGTAGACGCGCGCACCCTTGACGCAACTCCTGCGCGGCCTGAATTTCTTCCTATTGCTATTGATTCTCGCATCGTGTCAGCAGGGCTATACGCCTGAGCTAGGAGCAAAACCACATAGAGGCAAAACCGACCTGCACAAGGGAGAGTTAACTTTCACTTTCCGCTCCCCTATGTTACGTGGAAAAAGCCGTGATATTGAGACTCAAGACTCAGTATGGAGGCCACTTATGATTCAGTTGCTGTTCAGAGGCTTCGGAGTAGCGCTTGTTCTGATGATGGGTTCGTTTGGCCATGCAGCCGAGGAAAAGAAAGTGCCGCAAACAATAGCGCCCGAAAAAAAATCCGTCCGGGCTGCTTACGTGACGACGTCAGGAGCTATGGTCGAGCTCTGGACCGCGGTTGAGAAGAGATATTTTGAAGAATACGGGCTCACGGTCGAGCCGGTCTTGACGCGCACGGTTTCCGGCATCCAGGCGCTCATTTCCGGCGACGTCCAATTCGCATATTCTGCCTGCGCGCAGATCATGACGGCGAGAAAAGCCGGCGCTGACATTGTGATTCTCGCTTCTATGATTCCTTACAATTTATACACGATTGCCGCGCGTCACGACATAAAAGAGCCTAAGCAACTTACAGGCAAGCGCGTTGCGATCAGCCAATTGGGAGACACAACGCATCTCTCCGCTCGTTTTGCCCTTCAACAAGCGGGCATAAACCCGGACGCCGTTACCTATGTGCAGGTCGGCGGAACTCCTGCCCGTCTGGCGGCGTTGGAATCGGGCGCCGTCGACTCGGCGATTCTATCGGGCGAAGGTCTCGGAGTAGTTAAAAATCTGGGCATGAACGTGTTGATCAATCTATTTGAAAAACGGCTCCCTTATTGCAATTCAGGGATCGGCGTATCCAGAGCCTTTATGAATGCCAACCCTCAGACGGTCGAAGCTTTTATGCGCGGCGTCGTCAGAGGCAACGCATTCGCGCGCGAGGGGAATGCAGACCAAGTTAAAGCAATCATGGCCAAGTATCTGAAAACGGCAGTGAACGACAAGAAACTCATCGATGCGTATAATTTCTATCCCAAGCAGGTGAAGGCCAAACATCCGACCATTCCCCAGGAAGGTTTGGCTTTTATCATCAATGAAATGGCCTTTCGCGATAAGAGCTGGCGGGACTGGAAGCCGGAGCAGTTTTACGATTCGACTATCGTCGACAAACTCACAAAGGAAGGATTTTTAGACCAGGTTTATGTTCAGCTTCGTTAGGCCCACTCCAGGCGAAACCTCGCGCGTCGGACTTCTTGGCAAAAATGAAGCCGGCCATTGACATCGACGGGGGATGGTGTTATCGGCTCTGTCGAAGCGCGGATTTATTTTAGTAGAAAGCCGAGACGGGAAACTATGCAATACACCAAAAAAGAAGCCAAAGAATGGGCGCGAGAAAACATGAAGGGCGTATGCAACGTGATCATGCCCACATTTACAAATGACTTCCGCGCCCTGAGCGAAAAGGCCATACGTCACGATGTCCGCCGCGATATTGAGCTGGGGTTCTGGGGAGCCCTGGTCGTCTCTGAATGCGGCACCACGAAGGAGGAATATCGAAGGTTCCTTGAAATTGTCGTTGACGAAGCAAGGGGTCGCTTAAAAGCCGTTGTGCACGGAAGCTTCGATTCCATAGAGGACGTTATTGAAATCTGTCGAACGGCGGAAGGCGCCGGCGCGGATGCTCTACTCCTTGCATATCCGCCGGCGTTCTATCCGAGGTCGGACAAGGATATTTACGAGTACACGGCCGCAGTTTTGAAAGCTACAAACCTTGCCACGGTGCTTTTTGCGGCCCATCAGTGGAACTTCGATAGGGCGCATCCGGCCGAATTATCGCCGCAGGTGATAGATAAGCTCGCCGACTTGCCGAATGCGGTGGCGATCAAATGCGAGGGCGGAGGTCCTGGAAACGGCGCGCTCGTCGAGATTCTGGACTTATGCGGCGACCGCTTGCTGATTTCCGATCCGCGCGAGTTCAACTCGCCTGCATGGGTGAAGTTGTTTGGCATGCAGTGGATGGGGACCAGCAATTTTGAATGGTTTGGAAATAGCGTCCCTCAATATTTTAATCTTCTCCACAAAGGCGAGTTGAAAAGTGCGATGGAGATTTACTGGCGCATCCATCCCGCGCGCATGACCCGGCTCGCCGATATGCAATCGTTTGCCGGCGCAAACTTCATTCATCGATTCAGTTGGAAGTACCAGGCCTGGTTGAATGGCTTCAACGGCGGACCCCTGAGGCTGCCGGTCATGAGGCTCAACGACGGCGCTACCCGGCGGCTCCGGGACGCCTTGATTCGATCCAAGATCGTTCCGGAGAATACCAGAGGGGATCTTGACGAGTTCTTCCAGGGAAGAAATCCAGCCTAGCTGCGATAGATCGTTCAAAGAACGTGGCGCTTCTTCTTAAGCACGAGGAGATCGTTGGATTACTAAAAGTCGACGAGGTGATCCAAACGATCCGGTCTGGTCTTGTCGAGCAGGGACAGGGGCAGGTCCAGCTGCCGCCGAGGACGACCATCGACTCCACCTCCGGCCACGGCTGGCTACGGTTGATGCCGGCCATCCTGAATGGCTCCGGCTTGATGGGCTACAAGGCGATGCATTCAACCCCCGGCGTCGGCGTCCGGTATATGGTAGCTCTCTACGATCTAAAGACGGGGGAGCTCTTGGCCGAGGTGGACGCGGACTGGCTCACTATCCAGCGCACCGCGGCTATGGCCGCCATCGCAACCGACGAGCTGGCAAACAATGATATCCAGTTAGTTGGCGTTATAGGGTCTAGCGAACAAGCCAGATCACTCCTTATCGCTGTCGCCAACGTTCGCAGATTCTCTACCGTCAAGGTATTTAGTCCGAATCGAGACCACCGCTTTCGCTTCGCGGAAAGACTGAGCGATGAGCTCAAACTCTCGGTCATTCCAGTCGATACTCCGCAGCAGGCCGTATCAGAAAGCGATTTGGTGCTCAACGCCTACAGGGCTGGGACCACGCCGGTTCTGCTGGGAAAGTGGCTGCAACCGGGGGCGCACGTCGCGGCAATCAGTGCGGTGCGTCCTGAAGCCCGAGAGATGGACGAAGAAGTCTGGCGCCGGAGCTCCGTCATCGCCGTTGATGATCGGGAACATGTTTTGACCTCCGGGGACGGGCGGTGCGCCGTTGCGAACTGCAGCGTCCGGCCGGATGACATGATTGAGCTGTGGGAGCTAGTTTGCAGGAAGCGACCCGGAAGACGCAACGAGAATGAAATTAGCTTGTTTAAATCCGTTGGCACCGCGCTTCAGGACCTCTCTCTGGCGACGGCAATTTATCGGCGCGCAAGGGAAAAAGGAATTGGCGTTGAAATTGGTGAGTTTCCTCACGTGAGGCCGTAGAATGTCTCTGATCCTCCAGCCGAACGTCGCCATCTCTTCAATAGGAGTAGGCTATGTTGGCGAATAGCAGAGTCACCCCCAACGTTGAAAGACGGCCCCGGGTGTTAGAAGGCCTTCACAAAGGGTTGCCCAATCACTGGTATCCCGTCTTAAGATCGTCGGAATTAGGAACATCTCCAATATCCGTGCAGCGGTTTGGCGAGGATCTGGTCGTTTGGCGGGACAGCAAGGGTCAGCCGCACGTCTTTGAGAACCATTGTCCCCATCGCGGGGCCGCCTTATCGCTCGGCAGAATTCGGGGGAACGAGTTGGCCTGTTCGTACCACGGATGGAGTTTCAACGGCAGGGGCGACTGTACCGCGATGCCCTTGGAAGCGGAATCCAGTCCGCGATTACAGCGCATCAGTGTAAAGTCCTACGCCGCTGAAGATCGAGCGGGATATATCTGGATGTTCTACGGAGATTTGCAGAAGACTGCTCCGCTTTCAATCCCCTATGAATTGGAGGACGAGCATTGGTCGATGTTTCGAACCGAGTATTTTTGGCAGACCAACTGGCTGAATATCTTGGATAACATTGTAGACCCGCTTCATGCCCTTCATCTTCACGTCGGCGCCGTTACTCAGCGCAAGCGGGCCGTTTTCAAAAATTTCCAAATAACGCAGGACAATCAGGATGGCTTTCGCCTGGGTAAAGTAGGATACCGAGAGGACGACTCGATCGGCCCCGTAGAGGGCGAGGTGGAATTCAAGCTCCCCAACGTTCTTCGCCTCGACATAGCCGACGGCACGCGCCAGGGAATCTATCGAGTCGTGATCATGCCCACGCCCATCGATGAAAACAGTTCCTGCGCTTTTTATGCCCGCGGCCGCTCGGTAACGGGGTTGAAACGGCTTTGGTGGTGGATCGCATGGTCGGCCTATTACAGGCGGCCGGTAGATCGAGTGGCCGCTCAAGACGGCGTGATGATGTCGGGCATTGGGCCGATCGGGGACGCGAGGCTGAGAGAGCACCTGGCTTCGAGCGACATCGGAGTGATCCAGTTGCGCAAGCGGCTGAACCAGGCATTTTTCGGTTCCAGAGATCAGATCGAATAATCAACGCGTCCCGGAGCAGAGCGAGCCTGCAGGAGAGTGATGTCTTAGGTCAAAGTCGGACAGTGAGAATGAAGAGCAGTGCTTTAGAGCGGACAGAAAAAACCACGCAGGCTGGTGCCTATGCCGACCTGCGTAGCTGGATTCGATGTGCTGAAGAGATTGGTCAACTCAGACGCATCAACGGCGCAGACTGGAATTTAGAAATTGGGGGCGTCACGGAGATGGTCTGCCTTCAATCGAAGAATCCGGTTTCCCTGCTATTTGACGATATAAAAGGTTATCCGAGAGGCTGGCCAGTGGTCAGTAATGTTTTTGCGAATCAGGAGTTGGCGGCAATGACTCTGGGTCTTCCCTTCAAACTGAGGCCGATGGAATTCGTAAAAGCCTGGCGTGAAAAAGCGAAGGGCATCAAATTGACGCCTGTGTCAGAGGTAACCAGCGGGCCAATTTTGGAGAACGTTCTCCACGGACCCCAAATAGACTTGCACATGTTTCCAACACCGAAGTGGCATGAGTTGGATGGAGGCCGGTACTTGGGTACGGGTGATATCGTTGTGACCCGAGACCCGGAAAACGGCGAGATCAATGTGGGAACCTATCGGATGATGATTCAAGGCCGAGACAAACTCGGCCTCTATATCTCCCCTGGCCACCACGGACGCATCCACCGCGATAAATATTTTGCCTTGGGTAAACCGATGCCGGTGGCGGCGGCGTTCGGAATGGACCCATTGATATTTGCGGCAGGCGGCCTGGGTCTTCCGAAGTCGACCAATGAATACGAATGGGTAGGAGCAGTGAGGGGTGAAGCCGTCGAAGTGATCCGAGGACCTGTTACAGGCTTGCCTATTCCAGCAGATGCGGAAATAGCCGTAGAGGGATTTGTTCACCCAGACCGGTTCCTAGCTGAAGGACCCTTTGGCGAATTCACAGGGTACTATGCCAGTGCTACGCGGCAGGAAACCTATGTGGAAGTTAAGGCCCTTTACTACCGGAACAATCCAATTATCCTTGGCTCCCCGCCGATGCGACCCCCTTCGGGCCACTTCCATGTTCGCCTTCCTATCGTCCATGCCCTGATTTGGGACGCCCTCGAAGGCGCAGGCGTTCCCGATGTGCAAGGTGTAACCTACCTGCCTTTCTCCGGATACGGGATCTTGGTGGTTTCGATTAAGCAGCGTTATGCTGGCC
>WNFH01002310.1_pt1 | contig 13280 bp, 12 predicted proteins | sample 5400411 | NCBI WGS metagenome assembly WNFH01 (sample SAMN13153347, study PRJNA577476) | soil metagenome | isolation source: 200 cm saprolite under Douglas fir tree site 2 hole 3 | place: USA:California | collected 2015-04-18
CGGACGCCGAGGGTCGCGACGAACACGAGCAGCAGGAGGGCCCCGAGCCCGATCTCCAGCGTGAACGCGCGCACCGTCTCGGGGCCGGGCACCGGTGTCAGGGCCCCACGATCCGCGACAGCAGGAGGGTGGTCGCCGTGTCGATCGGGCCGATCGCGACCCCGGGCGCCATGCCGAAGAGCACGAGCACCGCGACGAGAAGCACGAGCGCGACCCACTCGGGGCCGCGCGCGTCCTCGAGGTCGTGGAAGTGCGGCGAGGGTGGCCCCCAGAAGATCTGCTTGGCGACTCGCAGCACGTAGACGGCCGTCAGGAACGTGCCCGCGACCGCGGGGAAGAGCCACCACTGGTGGTCGGAGCGCCAGGCGCCCAGGAACGTGAGCAGCTCCGCGATGAACCCGGCCGTCGCCGGCAGGCCGAGCGACGAGAGGCCGCCCACCGTGAAGGCGGTCGCGATCCCCGGCATCACCGCGCCGAAGCCGCCCATCTTCCCGATCTCGCGCGAGTGCGCCTTCTCGTAGACGAGACCGACGAGCGCGAAGAAGAGACCCGTCATCACGCCGTGGGCGAACATCTGGAAGACCGAACCGTTGAGCCCCGTCTCGGTGAGCGTCGCCGCGCCCAGCATGACGATCCCCATGTGCGAGACGGAGGAGTACGCGATGACGTACTTCAGATCCGTCTGCGCCATCGCGGAGAGCGCGCCGTAGACGATGTTCACACACGCGATCGTGCCCATGAGCCACGCGAGCTCCGCGGCGCCGCCCGGGAGGAGCCCCATGCCCATGCGCACGACGCCGTAGGCGCCGAGCTTCATCAGCACGCCCGCGTGGAGCATCGAGACCGCCGTCGGCGCCGAGGCGTGGCCGTCGGGCGACCACGTGTGCAGCGGCCAGATGCCGGCGAGAACACCGAAGCCCACGTAGAAGGCGAGGAAGACCCAGCGCTGGACCGCGGGGGCGAAGGACACACCCTCGAGGTCCACGAACGAGAAGGAGGATGCGCCGGCGTTGACGTAGAGGGCGAAGATGCCGACGAGGATGAACGCCGACCCGAAGAGCAGGTAGAGCGTGAGCTTCATCGCGGCGTATTCCTTCGTCCCGACCCCGGCCTCCCGGTACGCCCATGCAAAAATGCCGCGCGGGCGGATCTCGCCGCTCGAGCCCCAGACACCGATCAGCAAGTACATCGGCAGCACGGCGAGCTCGTAGAAAAGGAAGAAGACGAAGAGGTCGAGCGTGACGAAGACGCCGAAGACGCCGGTGACGAGCGTCAGCAACAGCGCGTAGAACTCCTGGCTGCGGACGGCGATCGTCCACGACGCGAAGACGCCGGCGAAGATGATCACCGATGTCAGCAGCACCAGGAGCAGGCTGATCCCGTCGACGCCGAGCTCGTAGGAGATGCCGAGCGGCGGCACGAGCGGCAGCTTCTCGTAGAACTGGAAGCCCGCCGCCTCGCGGTCGTAGGCGACGTAGATCCAGAGGGAAGCGATCGTCGAGACGCCGGTCGTCACGGCGGCGATCAGCCGCACCGCGAGCGGGCGGTGGCGCGCCGTGAACATGATGAGGAGGGCGCCGACGAAGGGCGACCAGGTGATGAGCGACAACACCGGCGGCGGCGTCATCGCGCCCACCACTGCGACCAGACGAGGAGCAGCAGCACGCCGAACGCGACGCCGTAGACGTAGTCCTGCGCGTGCCCGCTCTGGATCCGCCGCAGCAGATCACCGCCGCGCAGCGTCAACGCGCTCACGAAGTTCAGAACGCCGTCCACGAGGTAGCGGTCGATCCACCCGATCAGGCGCGAGAGGCCGAGGATGAAGCCTCGGTAGAGCCCGGCGTAGAGCCCGTCGATGCCGTAGCGGCGTCGCGCGAGGACGTCGATCACCGAGAGCGGGAACGTCGCGGCGAGGCGGCCGGGATCGACCGCGCCGCGCTGGTACGCGGCCCAGGCGAGCGCGATCCCGCCGAGCGCCGCCGCCACCGACAGCGGCGCGAGCCACCCGGGGCCATGGCGCCCGCCGACGCTCCCCGTCGCGAGCCTGATGCCCACGAGGACGGTCAGAGCCGCGAGGACCCAGAGCGGGCCGCGCATCGTCCACGAGGGCTCGTGCGGATGGCCCGTTGCGGGTACCCGGCCGAAGAACGTGAGAAAGACGACGCGGAACATGTAGAAGGCGGTCAGGAGCACCGTCAGCGCCAGCATGAGGAACGGCCACGTCATACCCGAGTCCCAGACGCCGGCGAGGACCGCCTCCTTGGAGAAGAAGCCCGCGAGCGGCGGCAGCCCGGCGAGCGCGAGCGTGCCGACGATGAAGACGACGCCGGTCTGCGGCATCGCGCGGAAGAGCCCGCCCATCCGGAAGATGTCGTTGGTCCCGACCGCGTGGATCACGGCGCCCGCGCCCAAGAACAGGAGCGCCTTGAACAGACCGTGCGTCAGGAGGTGCAGGAAGCCCGCGTCCGGCGCGCCGGCGCCGACCGCGGCCATCATGTAACCCAACTGCGAGACCGTCGAGTACGCGAGGACGCGCTTGATGTCGCTCTCCACGCACGCGAGCGTCGCCGCCAGGAGCGCCGTGAAGGCGCCGACCCAGCCGATGAGCACCAGCACGTCGGGGACCAGGACGAAGAGCGGGTACGCGCGCGTGACCATGAAGACACCGGCCGTGACCATCGTCGCGGCGTGGATCAGCGCGGACACGGGCGCGGGCCCCTCCATCGCGTCCGGGAGCCACACGTGGAGCGGGAACTGGGCCGACTTGCCCACCGCGCCCAGGTAGATCAGGAACATGATCGTCCCGAGCCCCTCGATCGCCAGCGCGTGCTCCTGGGCCAGTGCGAAGAGCGCGGGGAACTCGAACGTGCCCGTCGCGGTCCAGAGCATGACGATCCCGATGACGAAGCCGAGGTCGCCGAGCTTGGTGATCCAGAACGCCTTGACGGCCGCGCGCGCCGCGGACGGGCGCTCGTACCAGTATCCGATCAGGAGGTACGAGCAGAGGCCCACCAGCTCCCAGAACACGAACATCTGGATGAAGGACGGGGAGAGGACGAGCCCGAGCATCGAGAACGCGAAGAGCGACTGGTACGTGTAGTACCGCCCGAGCGACGGCGCCCGCTCGTCGCGGAGGTACGCGAGCGAGTAGATCTGCACGAGGAGCGAGACGAGCGTGACCAGCACGAGCATCGCGTTCGAGAGCGGGTCCAGCAGAACGCCGACGGTCGCCGTCGGCCCCTCGTCGGCCGGGATCCAGGCCCACGTCTGCACGTGCTGGTCGCCCTTCCACACGAACCAGCTGAAGAGCGCCGCGAGGAAGGCCACCGCGATCGCCGCGATCGAGACCGCGCCCGCCGCCTGCCCGCGCCGCCGAAGCGGCACCACCACCGCCAGAAGCACGAACGCGACGAAGGGCAGGAGCACGACCAGGAGCGCCATGTCCGTCGTCGCGGGATCGAGGCCGACGCCATGAGGCACGGCGGTGGGCACGGCCTAGCCCCTGAGCAGGTCGAGGCGGTCGGCCTCGACCGTCCGTCGTACGCGGAAGATCACGATGACGATCGCCAGTCCCACCGCGACCTCGGCGACGGTGATCGCGATCGTGAAGAGCGCGAAGACCAGCCCCCGGAGGTCGCCGTGGAAGCGGGCGAAGGCCACCAGGTTGATGTTCACGGCGTTGAGCATCAGCTCGATCCCGAGCAGGATCCCGATCGCGTTGCGCCGCGTGAGGACGCCGAAGAGGCCGATCGCGAAGACCAGCGCGGCGAGCGTGAGGTACGCGTTCAGGCTCACTCGTCCGTCCTCGCGAAGTAGAGCGCGCCCAGGAGGGCCACGACCAGGAGCAGGCCGAGGAGCTCCAGCGTGACCGCGAACGGCCCCACGAGGGCCCGGCCGATCGCAGGGGTGGCATCCGCCTCGAGCGTGGGACGCAGGACCGATCGCGGCGCCCGGATCAGGAAGCCGACGACCCCGACGAACACCGCCGCGGCGACGACCGCGCCGTTCAGGAGGCTGCGGCTCGTCTGCACGATGCGCTCGCCCACCAGCCGCTCAGTCAGCATGATCGCGAAGACCACGACCGTCATCACACCGACGGCGTAGAGGAGGAGCTGGACGGCGAAAAGGAAGGGCGAATCCAGCAGGAGGAAGACGAGGCCCGTCGCGACGAGCGCCGCCGCGAGATAGAGCACCGCGTGGAAGAGGTTAGGGGTGAGCACGACGGCGAGACTCGAGGCCACGAGCACCGCGGCGACCATCCAGAACCCCACCATCTCGAGCGTCACTCGCCGGGCTCCTTCGCTTCTCCCTTGGCCTCGGCCTTGGCCGGTTTCGGGGGCGCCTGCATGTCGCGCAGCCTGTTCCCCGTGGCCCACGACGGCTCGAACTCCCGCCCGAGGGCGTGGAGCCGGTCCTTGTCGAGCAGGAGGTCGCGGCGGTCCGCCGTGGCGAGATCGAACGACTTCAGCATGACGATCGCGTCGGTCGGACACACCTGCACGCACAGCTCGCAGAACTCGCACGCGTAGAGCTCGAGCGTGAAGGTCTTCGCGTAGTTCCGCTTCGCGTCCTTGAGCATCTCGACCTTGATGACCTGGGGCGGGCAGACGTACTCGCAGAGCCGGCAGCCAATGCAATTCTCCTCGCCGGTCTCGGGGTCGTAGGTGAGCGCGAGGATCCCGCGGAAGCGGTCGGGGTACGGCCGCTGGACGTCCGGATAGTGGACCGTCACCGGCGTGCGGAAGAGATTCCGCAGCGTGATACCCATCGCCCGGCCGACGGCGCCGACGAGCTGCGCCGTCTCCCACCAGAACCCCGGCGCGGGCCGGCCGCCGTTAGGCGCCACTGGTACCTCGCGTGGCGACGACGAGTCCGGTCGCGAGCAGGAGGACGATCGTCGCAGGCAGCAGGAGCTTCCAGGAGATCGCGAGGATCTGGTCTACGCGGATCCGGACGAAGGACCAGCGCACCCACGTGACGACCAGGAAGACGAGCACCGCCTTCCCGAGAAACCACAGCGGGCCGAGCCACGATGGCCCGGGGCCCAGCCAGCCGCCGAGGAAGAGCAGCGCCCCGAGGAAGCTCGTTCCCAGCATGTGGGCGTACTCGCCGAGCTGGATCAGCGCGAACTTCATCCCGCTGTACTCGACCCGGAAGCCGGCGACCAGCTCCGACTCGGCCTCGAGGATGTCGAAGGGCACACGGTTCTCGGCGGCGAGCGTCGCGACGAGGTACGCGACGAACGCGAGCTGACCGATGACCGGATAGAAGGCGAACCAGAGCCCCTGCTGCGCGGCGACGATCGCCGACATCTGGAGCGAGCCCGCGAGCAGCACGGGGACGAGCGCCGCGAAGACGAAGGGGAGGTCGTACGAGATGATCTGGTTGACGGCCCGCATCGCCGACAGCAGCGCGTACTTGTTGTTCGACCCCCAGCCGCCCATGAAGAGCCCGACGATCTCGAGCGAGGAGACCGCCAGGAAGAACAGCACGCCGATGTTCAGGTCCGCCACGCCGAGCTCCGGGGCGAACGGGATCGTCGCGAAGATCAGCATGCACGGTACCAGGAACACGACGGGCGCGAGGTTGTAGACGCCGCGGTCGGCGGCGGCCGGGACGACGTCCTCTTTGAGCATGAGCTTGAGCGCGTCCGCGATCGGCTGGAGCCACCCATGCGGGCGGCCCACGTAGTAGGGGCCGATCCGCGACTGCATTCGCGCCGCGAACTTGCGCTCGAGGAGCGTCGCGTAGGCCACCAGCAGGATGATCGCGTTCAGGGCGATGAACGCCCCGAGCGCGGCCCGCGCGACGGGCGGCAGGGTCATGCGCCTTACCGATCGACCTCGCCGAAGACCGGGTCTACCGAGCCCATGATCGCGACGACATCCGCCACCTTGTGGCCCGGGACGATGTGCGGCAGCACGGCAAGGTTCGAAAAGGACGCGCCCCGCCACTTCATCCGGTAGGGCTTGGGGCTGCCGTCGCTGATGATGTAGCAGCCGACCTCGCCGCGCGCCCCCTCGACGCGCGCGTACCCCTCGCCCTTCGGCACGCGGACCTGCCCGACCGACTTCACGCCGGGCCGCGACGAGATCGGCCCCTCCGGCAGGCCGTCGAGGGCCTGGCGGACGATCCGGATCGACTGGCGGAACTCGACCATCCGCACCCGGTAGCGCGCGTAGCAGTCCCCCTCGGTCTCGACCGGCACGACGAAGTCGAAGTCCCCGTAGGACGAGTACGGCTCGGCGCGCCGCACGTCGTAGTTCACGCCCGAGCCGCGGATGAGCGGCCCCGAGACGCCCACGTCCTGGGCGAGCTCGCGAGAGATCACACCGACTCCCTGCGTGCGGACGCGGAAGAACGTGTTGTGCTCGAGCATCGCTTCGTACTCGTCAATCCGCTGCTCGATGAAGTCGACGGTCTCGCGGACCTTCTTGTCCCAGCCCGGCGGGACGTCGTAGCGCGTCCCGCCGACCTGGTGGAAGCCGTAGAGGAGCCGCGCGCCCGTCAGCTCCTCGAAGCGGTCGAGCACCGTCTCGCGCTCGCGGATCGCGTACAGGAAGACGGTGGCGCCGCCGCCCAGCGCCCCGCCCATGTCCAGGCACCAGGTGCCGAGCCAGAGGCAGTGCGACGCGATCCGCTGCAGCTCGGCGGCGATCACGCGCAGGTACTGCGCGCGCTTGGGGACGTCGATCCTCGCGATCTTCTCGACGGCGGAGACGTACGCGAGCTCCGAGGTCATCGCGGCGACGTAGTCGGTCTTCGATGCGATGGACGGATACTGGACGTAGGTGAGCGTCTCGCCGAGCTTCTCGTGGCACCGGTGGAGGTAGCCGATCACCGCGTCCACGCCGACGACCGTCTCACCCTCGAGCGTGAGGATCATGCGAAAGACGCCGTGGGACGACGGGTGCTGAGGCCCCATGTTCATCATGAGGCGCTCGTTGCCCCCGTAGCCCAGCTCGACGACCTCCTTGGTCTGGGTGTCGGGCATTACTTCATAGGCGAGGCCGGCGCGGGATTCAGGATGATCGCGCGCATCTCGGCGAGCAGCGGCGTCGCCTTGGAGATGAACGCCTGCCAGTCGGGGTCTTTCAGCGCGTTGGCCCGGACCTCTGCGCGGTGGTTCAGGTCGCGGTACGCCCAGAGGTGGACGACCTCGTTGAGTTGCGCGATCTCCGTCTGCCACAGCCCGACGTTCTTCGAGTACTTCTCGCGCACGGGCATGATCGCCTTGAAGTGCCCGAGCCACTCGCCCGTCTTGCCCACGTGGGCGCGGTACGTCCGCAGCTCGTACACATGCGCGCCGTCCGCCGGCGGCTTCAGTGGCAGCTGCGCCGAGAGGATCTTGTTCTCCTGCGCGACGAGCATGGGCCGGATCCTCGGGACGTACTCCTTGCTCCACGCGTCGTTCTTCTGGAGCTCGGCGCGCAGCCGATCGCGCTCGTCGAGGCTCGGATAGCTCCAGAGGTGGACAAACTGGTTGAGCGTGCCAGACTCCGTCGTCCAGGAGCCCTCGAGCTTGCCGTACTTGTCGCCCCGCAGCGGGCGACCGACCTCCTGGTTCAGCTTGAGGTACTCGCCCTGCTTGCCCGGCATCAGCGTGTAGGTCCTCAGCTCGTAGATCATGGCTGGCTCCTTGCGTGGCGGCTCATCGGTATGGTGCAAAGGGCGTGTCGACGGCGTAGTCCTTGCGGAGCGGATGGCCCTCCCAGTCCTCGGACAGCAGGATCCGCCTGAGGTCCGGATGGCCCTCGAAGCGGATGCCGAACATGTCGTAGCACTCGCGCTCCATCCAGTCGGCGCCGCGGTAGAGCCCCGTCAGCGAGGCGCAGCGCGTCTCGCCCGGGCCGAGGCGCGTCCGCATCGTCAGGACGAGCCCGGCGTCGAGGTTCTCGACGCGGCAGACGACCTCAAACCCCTCCTCCTTCCAGTCGATGGCGGACAGCCAGTTGAAGTAGCGGCAGCCGAGCTCCCGCATCGCGAAGCGCCCGAGCGGAAGCCACTGCTCGCGCGGGACGGCGACGGTCACCAGGGCGCCATCGACCACCGCCTCGACGCCAAACGTCTCCCGGAGTCGCGCGCTCGCGTCGGCGGCCGTCGTGCTCACTTGGAATCGGAGGCGGTCGGGCGCTTGCCGGTCTTCTGGAACTCGGCGACCTGTTCCTGCAGCTTGAGCAGGCCGTACATGAGCGAATCGGGCGTCGGCGGGCACCCCGGGACGTAGACGTCGACCGGCACGACCCGATCGACCCCCTTCACGACATGGTAACCGTGGCGGAACGGGCCGCCCGAGTTCGCGCACGAGCCCATGGAGACCACCCACTTCGGGTCCGGCATCTGGTCGTAGATGCGCTTGAGCATCGGCGCCATCTTGATCGTCACGGTGCCCGAGACGATCATGAGGTCCGAGTGGCGCGGCGACGCCCACGGGACCATCCCGAAGCGCTCGACGTCGAATCGCGACGCGAACGTCGCCATCATCTCGATCGCGCAGCAGGCGAGCCCGAACGTCACCGGCCAGATCGACGACTTGCGCGCCCAGTTGAAGATCTTCTCGGTCGTGGTCGTCACGATCCAGCCGCCCGGCATGTGATGGATCGTGTCGGCGATCGCGGCGAGGGCGTTGGAGGTCTTGTCGTCGGTCGCGCGCTCCTGGTGGTACTTCTCCCACTCCTGGAGGTCTTTGAACTCGGTCCACACGGGCGGCGGGATCTGCGGGATGGGCGGCTTCACTTCCACTCGAGGACTCCCTCGCGGTAGGCGTAGAGCCAGCCGAGCCCGAGGATCGCGACGAACACGGCCATCACCCAGAACGCCTCGAGTCCCGCGCTGCGGAGCACGAGCGCCCACGGGAAGAGGAACACCGCGAGCGCGTCGAACACGATGAACACGAGGGCCACCAGGTAGAAGCCGACGGGGAACTGGACCCACGCCGAACCGATCGGCTCGGCGCCGCACTCGTAATTCGTGAGCTTCACCGTGGCCGGATTGCTGGGACGCAGCAACCGCGAGACCACGAGCGACACGACGCCGAACGCGACGATCAGGACGGCGAAGATGAACACGGGCAGATAGCCCGACAACTGCCTCCTCCTTCGTGGATGGGCCCGGAACGTGAGTATATCACGCGGCGGTCGCCGCGACCGCGACGCGGCGTCTCGCCCGACCTCACCTATCGTGGTAGTCCGAGCGGGACGCGAGAACCGGTGATCGAGGACGAGCCGGATCTCGACGACGTGCTCCGCTCACGGAGGGACGGACGGTCAGGCCTCGGCGAGCGACGCGAGCGCGCCGCTCCGGTCGGCCGCGGCGAGACGGGCGAGCACACGGTCGGCCAGCGCCGCCGCGCGCGCCTCGGCGTCGGGTCCCTGGAGCACCAGCGCGCGGTAGCGCGCCGCGAGCTCCCGCGACGCCTCGAATCCTCCGCTACTCGCGGCTTCGCATTCGGCCGCGCGCATCACGCCCGCGAGCAGCCGGTCGAAGTGAGCCGTCATGCGGCGCCGCACGTCGCCGTAGCCCTTCACGAGCTGGGCGCCGCGCGCGACTTCCAGGGCGAGTGCCTTGTCCCAGCCCGCGCACCGCGCGAGGGCGGCGAGCCAGCGGTCCATGCGCGCGTGCTCTTGGCGCGCGCGGTACGAGATCGGGCGGAGCGGACGGAGCAGCGTCAGCAGCCATACGCGGAGGTAACCGAGGACGGTCGTGGTCTTGACCTCTTGTCCGAAGGCCGGACGGCCGTAGGGCCAGCGCCGCTCGGCCCAGCGCGCGAAGGGCGCGACGAGCCGGTCGGGTAGGATGCCGTAGATCTCGTCGAGGTCCGGCTTGAGGAAGTCGGTGACGACGATCTCGCCTCGCTGCGCGCCTTTCTCCCGCCGGATCCGCTCGAACCGGCTCGGACGCGTCTTGAGCTGGGCGACACGGATCGCGTCCTCGTACGTCATCCAGACGGCCAGGTGACGGGCGACGACGCGCGCCAGCTCGGGGTCGCGCGCGAACGGCGAGAGCCGCTCGAGATAGCGCTCGGCATAGCGCCGGTCCTGGTAGTCGACAAGCCGGGCGAGCGCCTGATGAAGCGTCGGCCGCAGCTCGGCGGGGAACTCCGCGATCCTCCGCTCGAAGTCGGGATCCAGCGCCGGGGCGGTCGGAGCGGGAGCGGGGGAGGGGTCCCGGGCGAGTGGGGTTCCGAAGCCCGGCGACCCCTCCCCCGCTCCAGCTTTCAGACGTGTCGCGACGGCGAGCCCGGCGTCGAAGCCGCGGAGGTTGGCGTCGACCTGCACGCCCTTGGTCCGGATCGCGTCGCGGTAGGCGTCGACGCGAATCGGCAGGACGCCCGAGCCCGCCAGCGCGCCGAGCAGCACCGCATTGGCCTCGGTCCCGTGCTCGCGGGCGAGGACCAGCGCGTCGAAGGCGTAGAGGGTCCTCGAGAAGGCGCGAGCCGCGGCGTGGAGGTCCTCGATCGGATAGATGCCTTGGCCCGTCGCGATCTTCTCGTGGATCGAGTAGAGGCGGTGCGTGCTCGCGATGATCGTCGTGCGGTCGGGCGACGGGAAGCCGAGCTCGATCATCCGACCGATCTCGAGGAACTCGGGCGCCAGGAGGACGTCGAGCGCGCCGGGCACGGGATAGAGCGAAAAGGTCGGCGGCTCGGCCGCGCCGTCCCGCTCGGCCAAGAGCTCGACGTAGTACGTGGTCGAGCCGGTGCGTTGCGCGACGCCCGGGATCGAGGTGCCGTGGACCTGGAGCCCGTCGGCGAGCGCGGCCTCCACGATCCACTCGAGGAGGACGCCGCCGCCCTGCCCGCCGACGGCCGGGATCAGGACGGAGAGGAGCCGCGCGTCGCTCACGCCGTGACGGCGGCGAGGCGCCCGATGACGGCTCGACGCACGCGGGCCACGAAGCGCGTCCACCGCGTCGGGTTCGCGATCACCTTGACCTCGTAGAAGGACGGGCAGAGCACGGCGGCGTGCGCGACCTCGCCGCAGACGCCGCAGCCGACGCACGTCTCGTCCACGGAGGCGATCGGGTCGTCGCGCAACGGGTCAGGGTTCTCCCGGAGCGTGAGCGACGGGCAGCCGTTCAGACGCATGCACGAGTGGTCGCCCGTACAGACGTCGGGGTCCACGCCGAAGCGCGGCTGGACGACCTCCTCCCCCGCCGCGATCGCCTGCCGGACCCGGGGCTTCTCACGGCGCTGGAGCTCGAGCATGCACTCGTTCTTGGCGATGATGACCTTGAGGCCGGGCACGCGCGTGGTGAGCGCCTCGCGGAGCGTCCGGGTGACCTCGGCGATCCGGTAGGAGTTCACCGTGCGGATCCATTTGACGCCGACGCCGCGGAGCGCGTCGGGGATCGTCATCCGCAGGGGCTCGTGGCGAGCGTTCGTGCCCGTGGACGGGACGTGGTGCTGGCCCGTCGCCGCGGCGTAGAAGTTGTCGAGGATCACGAGCACCGAGTCCTGGCGGTTGTACATCGCGTTCGCGACGCCGTTCGTCAGACCGTTGTGCCAGAAGCCCCCGTCGCCCATCACCGCGATCGTCCGCTTGCCGAAGAGCGGCGCGACGGCGCTCGACGAGGCCAGCCCCAGGCCGTAGCCGAGCACCGAGTTGCCGACGTTGAAGGGCGCCTGCGTCGAGAAGGTCGAGCACCCGATGTCGGCTGAGACGTGCGTGTCGCCGATCGCGGGCTCGCGCTGGCGGAGGATCTTCAGCGCGCTGAACACCGGACGCTCCGGGCATCCCGTGCAGAAGGAGGGCGGCCGCTTGGCGACGGGCTGGGGCAGCACGGCCCGGACCTTCTCCTGGTGGGCGGTGAGCGCGCGGTAGCGCGCGTCGATCTCGGCCGCGGACCGCGACGCGAGCCCGGCCGCGGTCAGGAACCGCCGGAGCCCGCCGATCACGAGCTGCGGGACGTACTCGCCGTGCGGCGAGAAGACGTCCTTGCCCTGGAGCTCGACGTCGAGCCGGGCGTCGTGGGCGAGCGCCTTCAGCTCGCGCTCGATGTAGTTCGGCATCCCTTCTTCGACGACGAGCACACGCCGCTTGCCACGGAGGAAGGCGAGCAGCTCGTCGGGGACGAGCGGGTGGATGGCGTTCAGGACCAGCAACGGGATCGCCGTGCGGCCGCGCGTGTCGGCGAGGCCGAGCACGTGGAGCCCGCGCAGCGTCGTGTTCCAGAGGCCGCCCTGCATGACGATCCCCAGGTGGTCCTCGTCCCCGCGGTGGTGCTCGTTCAGCCGGTGCTCGACAATATAGCGCTGCGCCGCCGGCAGCCGCTTCTCGAACTTCTGCGCCTCCATCTGATAGGTGAACGGCGGCAGGTTGATGCGGTCGAGACTGAAGCTCGGCTCGCCGAGCGGCGAGAGCATGCTGATCGTCGGTCGCACGTTGTCCCGGCACGCGAGCGTGCCGCGCATGTGGCAGGCGCGGATGCGGATCGAGAAGAGGACGGGCTCGTGGCACGCCTCGGAGAGACCAAAGCCTTCCTCCACGAAGCGCGCGAAGGACTCGAGGCTGTTGCGCGGGTCGAGCAGCGGGATGGACGACTTCAGCGCGGCCGAGTGCGTGCGCTCCTGGAGGATCGAGGCGCCCTCGCCGTAGTCCTCGCCGATCACGATGACCGCGCCGCCGATGACGCCGGCGGAGGCGACGTGCGAGAGCGCGTCGGAGGCGACGTTGGTGCCGACCACCGACTTCCAGGTGACCGCACCGCGTATCGGGTAGTTGATCGAGGCGCCGAGGAGCGCCGCCGCGGCGGCCTCGCTCCCCGACTGCTCGAAGTAGATCCCGAGGGGCCGGAGCACCGGCTCGTTCGCATCAGCCAGGACGTCGATGAGGTAGGAGACGGGCGCGCCCGGGTAGCCGCCCACGTAGCTCACGCCCGACTGGAGCACGGCCTTGGTGATCGCGAGGATACCCTCGCCGCGCAGGATCTCCCCCGCGCCGTAGCCGAGCTGCTTGACGTCGTCCGCGAACGATCGCTCACCCATGGCCGGCTGTAGTTTACTACGTCCGTGGACGCCCTGATCCGCCGAGCGTTGCCCGCCGACGCCCGCACCCTCACGCGTGTCGCGCGGTCCGGGGCGCGCGCGTGCTCGGCGCTGCCGCTGCTGGAGGTGGGTCTCCAAGAGGCAGCGGTATCTAATTTGACGCGTTGACCGCGCCTGGATTCGCGAGACGCTGGAAGCGTGGGGGCGCGCCATCCATCGCATGTGCCGGTCGACGCTGATCTGTTGAGACGACTCTACATTGACGAGCGGCTCACGGTCGCCCAGGTCGCCGCCC
>WNFH01002312.1_pt1 | contig 13280 bp, 9 predicted proteins | sample 5400411 | NCBI WGS metagenome assembly WNFH01 (sample SAMN13153347, study PRJNA577476) | soil metagenome | isolation source: 200 cm saprolite under Douglas fir tree site 2 hole 3 | place: USA:California | collected 2015-04-18
GAAGAAGCCCTGGCGCGCCGAAGCCATGAAGTGATGATGGTTGTTGTGCCAGCCTTCGCCGAGCGTCAGCAGCGCGAGCAGCCAGTTGTTCTTGCTGGTGTCGGTCGTCTCGTAGCGCCGCGAACCGAAGAGGTGCGAGAGCGAATTGATGGTAAACGTGTCGTGCCACAGCAGAACGGTGCTCAGGCAGAAGCCCCAGATGAAGAGCGGCCATCCGCCGATCAGCCACAGCACCACGGCCAGTGCGACGGGCGGCACCAGGTGATACTTGTTCAGCCAGCGCAGCTCGGGAAACTTTGCGAAGTCGGCGATGTATTCGGTCCGCGTGTCGTTGTATTTATCGGAGATGATCCAGCCGACGTGCGACCAGAAAAATCCGAAAAGCGTCGGCGAATGCAAATCCAGCTCCTGGTCCGAATGCCGGTGATGGTGGCGGTGATGCGCCGCCCACCAGAGCACGCCCTTCTGCGAAGAGGTCATCGCCATGAACGCGATCACAAACTGGAACACGCGGCTGGTCTTGAAGGAGCGGTGCGAAAAATAGCGGTGATAACCCGCGGTGACGAAGAACATCCTCACGACCAGCAGGCCGAGGCAAGCCACCAAGTAATACCAGTGAAACGGCATGAAGAAAATCAGCAGCGAGGCGATGTGAACGAGCGCAAACGGCAAAGAGAGGAGAACGGAAATCCGCGAGCCGTTCGGCAGCGGTATAGACAAAAAGCGAGAAGCTGAAGCCATCCGGCAAAATCCTCCGCGCCCAGGTTCAGACGCTTATGAGTGCATCTTTCCGCGAGCGCAAGAGATCCAGCCGGAGCTTCGCGCCACGAATCAACAATTTCAGTGTACGGTTGCGTTGAGCAGCGGTCAAGCGCAGCGAAGTACAGGGTCCATTAATATGGATGCCCGAAGGTACGGGTTGGTTGTAAAACATCGCAGATTAAGTTTCTCTAAGAGGAGATTCGCGGGCGCTGCGCGCAAGCTCACAAGAATTTTTTGCAGGGACTATGCTATCGTCCCTGTGCACCGATAAAATCAGGAGCATCGGCCCCGGAACGGCAAGGGGGCCACACAGAAAAATGGCGGAACGCCCCGTACTCGTTGGACTCATCCCGCAAGTCGTCGTGATCGATGAAGGCGACCAGGTTTCCTGGATCTCCGACGCGGGCAATTTGCGCGTCGAATTCGATGTGAACCGGTGTCCGTTTTCGTCGAACGTTTTTCAGGCTCCTGCCGGCATGCGGCTGCTCAGCGGCCCGCCTCGTCCCGGGAGCAAAGCGGCCACCTACAAGTACCGCTTGTGGCTGAACGACCAGCTCGTGGGCCAAGGCGAAGTGATTCTCCGGGAAAAATAATTCGGCTGAAAGCAAAACGCGGGGCGGCCACAAGCCGCCGCGTACACTTCCACTAGTTCGATTTCTTTTTCGGTGCAGCCACTGCGGCCGCGCGATAGCCGGCTTTTTGCGCGTCCGCTTCGGTCATGTACTTGCCCTGTTTCGTCTTTCCATACCAGCGCGTGCCGGGCTTGTGATACACGCCGGAGTCCGTGTTCACCCAAACCATTCCAGCGCTGATTGCCGGAGGCGCCTGCTGAGTGGCTGTTGTCTTTGAGGCGGGTGCGCTCGCGGAAGCCGCGGCCGCAGGTGTGGCGGCGGGCTTGCTGGCCGGAGCAGTGGGAGCCACCGGAGTGGCCGCTGGCGCAGCGGTTGTTGATTTTGCCGGAGTTGTCGCGGGAGCAACTGCTGCTGGAGTTGGCGACGCTGCCGATGTCGTGGACTTTTTCGAACGGGCCTTTTTCGGAGTGGTGGAACTATCCGCAGTGGCGTTCTTGTCCGCAGCGTCGGCATTCGAACTCTTCTTTTTCTTATCCTTCTTGGCGGTGCTGGAGTCACTCTGGCTCTGATCGCCGGTCTGCTGCGCCGCTTGCGCCCAGACGCTGACGCTACCGGCAACGAGCAACAAGGCCCCGAACAAGGCGATGTACATACTCCTCATAGTTTTCATATTGAAGTTATCCCTTCGCCCGAGGCGGCTGATCCATCCTGCCAAATACATTCGCAATCGAGTGGCTGGGTGGGTGGCAGGTTGCTTTCAGGTGCGCGTCGCGGGTCTTCCTCAGTGGAATCGGCGCATGATGTCGGGGAACGAGTGGGAAGTCAAGAAAGAAGAAAACAATTGGGCCCGACTGCGCTATGCGCAAGTGCAAGTGTTTGTGGCACTTCAGCCGGGAACTTTAGTGTCGTTTTTGGGGAAACTAGGAAGCGGAGGAATTACCGCGGGTCAGGAAGGTCGGGTGGCGTTACTTTGGCGCTCGGGCTTACGTCTTTAAGGATGAGAGGGTTTGCAATGGGGATCGTGGTGATGATGCACGGGAAACAGTTCTTGCGCTTGAGTTTGCTGTTCTTGCTTGCGGCAACGGCCGGGCGAGCGCAGGCGCCCGCGCCTGCGGCGCTGGGTCAGGAGCAGGGAGCGCCTCCGGCAGCAGGCCAGAGGCCAAGACCAAATGACGGCCGGGGCCAGCCGCTGTTCGGAAAGATTACGGCGATCAACAAAGGATCTTTCGAATTGGTCAAGCCGGACGGCACAACGGTGGCAGTGAAGTTTACGGACAAGACGGAATACCGCAAGGACCGGCAAACTGCGCGACTGGAAGATTTCAAGGTTGGCGACATGGTATTCGTGCGCGGGGAGGAGAACGCGGATCACAGCGTGACCGCGCTGTTGATTGGCGGGCGCTCCGGGGGAGGAGCGGAGGACGGCAGAGGGTTCGGCGAAATGGGGAAGGATTTCATTTTGGGTGAAGTGAAGTCCGTCGACGCGCCGAAACTCACAGTGTTGCGACCGGACAACGTGACGCAGACGCTGGAGCTGAACGAGGAGACCTCGCTCCGCAGGGGGCGCGAAAGCATCACGATGGGGGATATCCAGCCCGGGGACCACGTGGTTGTGCGGGGAGGCTTCCAGAACAATCTGTTCGTTCCCAAAAATGTAATGGTCCTTTCTGACGAGCAATGGAAGCGCCTGCAGGAGATGGGCATGAGCAACGGAAAGGGCCCTGCGGGAAGTACACCTGCCGGAAATTCACCCCCAAATGCCCCAAAAAGAAATCCGCCGCAGTCCTAGTTCGCTCAGGGAGACCAAGATTTGAAATCGATCGCTCGCGGCATCCTCATTCTCCACTTCGTCGCGATTTTTTTTGCGGCGAGCTTGCGTGCGCAGGATGCGGCACCGCCCTCGCCGGCGCCGCAGTCCGTAACGACTCCCGCGGCAGCTCCAGCGTATGAAATCAGCGGTTCAGCACTAAGCGGCAAGACTCCGCTGCCGGGGGTCACAGTTACAGCAGCCAACACGTTGACGGGGAAAAAGTACGCGGCCGCAACGAACTCCGAAGGCAAATTTGGATTGTCTGGAATGACACGCGGGAGATACGTAGTGCGCGTCGAGTTCATGGGATTCGCCGCTTTCACGCAGGAAGTGGTGCTGAATCCGGAGAACCCATCCGCGAAAGTGGACGCCGAACTTATCCTGGCTTCACGCCAGCAGGAGCAGTCGAACAACAACAACGCAGCAATTGCTGCGGCAGGCCGAGGATTTCAAAGCCTGGCGATGGACAGCGCACTCTCTTCGCTTGCGGGTGGAAACTCCGGCTTTGGCGGAGCAGGCAGCAGGGGCCAAGGCAACGGCGATCTTTCAAGCCTTCCCATGAACGGAGCGGGAGCGGAGGGACCGACGGAATCGGTGACCATCAGTGGCGCACAGGGACGGACGCAGGACTTCGGCGGCGGGAGCGAAGAGGATCTGCAACAACGGATTCAAGAGTTTCGCGATCGCATGCAACGCGAAGGCGGGGGTGGTTTCGGGGGCGGCGGGGGTGGCGGCTACGGTGGGCCTGGCGGTGGGATCATCGCTCTTGGCAGGATGCCCAAAGGATTCAACATCAATCAGCCGCATGGCGTGCTGTATTTGTCCGATGATAACGCAGGATTGGATGCGAAACCGTATTCGCTGACCGGAATTGAATCACCGAAAGCGGATTACAACCAGGCTCGTTTCGGCGTCAACATCGGCGGGCCGCTGAACATCCCAAAGATTTTTAACGGGGGCAACAAATGGTTCTTTTTCGGCGGATGGAACGGGTCGCGCGGGAGCGCGCCGTACGATGCGTTCTCAACGGTGCCAACGATGGACGAACGCGGCGGCAATTTTTCCGCAGCGACGTACAATGACGGCAAGCCCGTCCAAATCTTCAACCCTAAAACGGGGCAGCAATATCAATTCAACGGTCTGCAGAATGAGTTTGATCCGTCCTTGATCAGTCCGGCAGCGACGGCGCTCCTGCAGTTCATCCCGTTGCCGAACATCGCAACGACGGCTTCCGGCCAGAACTTTCACTACGTGACGTCCGCGGAGAGCAATTCCGATACGGTGATCCTGAGGCTGATCCACAACTTCGGCGCAAGCAGCGGTCCTGGATTTGGTCCGTTCGGCGGAGGTGGTGGGGGTGGTGGAAGCGGCGGAGGCAGACGGCGTTCGCAGAACAACATCAACTTTGGGCTGAACTGGTCGCACAGCTCCAGCAACATCGTGAATCCTTTCCCTTCGCTCGCGGGAGGAATGGGAACGCAAGGGCTAAACGTCAGCGCAGGGTGGACCTATGGCAAGGGCCGCGTCACAAACATCTTCCGGGTGAACTATAACCACAATCATGTTTCCACAACCAACCTCTATTCGAACGTTATTGACGTTTCCGGACCGGGTGGCGCGGGGATCGGGGGGATTTCGAATGATCCGTTTGACTTTGGCCTCCCGGGAATCAGTTTCACGTCGTTCGGCGGGCTGAGCGACCCGACACCGCGCCGTGAGCTCGACCAGACCTACTCCATCTCGGAGACAGTTTCGTGGAATCGCGGAAAACACAACTGGCGTTTCGGCGGAGATTACCGGCGGATATTGCAGAGTTTCCGCTCGGCGAGGAATGCGGAGGGCAGTTTTGTTTTTACCGGGTTCGCGACATCACAATACCCAGCCGGGAGCACGCAACCGGTATCGGACACGGGGTACGATTTTGCAGACTTCCTGCTGGGATTCCCGCAGCAAACGTCGCTGCAGTCCGGCGCAACCTCGTACAACTTCCGCGCCAATGCGTTTGATATCTTTGCGCAAGACGATTGGAGGTTCCGTTCGAATCTGTCATACAATCTGGGGCTGCGCTACGAATACAACGGACCTTATACCGAGGCAGATAATCACATCGCTAATTTGGACGTAGCGCCCGGTTTTACAGCCGCCGCGCCTGTGCTGCCTGGCCACGCCGGGCCGTTCAATGGAGCATTTCCGGCATCGCTCGTCCGGCCGGACCGCAACAATTTCGCGCCGCGCATCGGGATTGCCTGGAAACCGCAGAAGCAAACGGTGGTGAGGATCGGCTACGGAATCAACTACAACCTGGCGCAATACGGCGCCATGATCCAGAACTTCGCGTTTCAACCGCCGTTCGCGAGTACAGCGACGAATACCACGGATGTTAACGGCCTCATCGGAGCGAGTCCGCTTACGCTCACACGCGGATTCCCGGCCGCCGCCGGGAGCACGGTAACCAACAACTTCGCCGTCAATCCGAACTATCGCCTTGGCTACGTGCAGATTTGGAATCTCGATGTGCAGCACGAATTGCCTGGCGGGGTGGTGATGAACGTGGGTTACAACGGTGCGAAGGGAACGCGGCTGGATACGGAGCGCGCGCTGGTGGTCTCCGGCGGCCAGCCATTTATTTACGAATCTTCGGAGGGAAACTCGATCTTGCATGCGGCCTCGGTACGCGTGCGTAAGCGCATGGCGAAAGGGCTGGGGCTGAGCGCGCAGTATGTGTTTTCGAAGTCCATCGATGACGCGTCATCGATCGGAGGCGGGGGGAGCGTCGTGGCGCAAGATCCGTTTGCCATCTCCGAGGACCGCGGACTCTCCAGCTTCGATCAGCGGCACAAATTCACGGGAAACTGGATTGTTGATCTGCCATTCGGCGAAAACCGGCGGTTTGCTCGCAAGGGTGCATGGAGCCACATTCTGGGGGGATGGCAGTGGAGCGGTGACTTCACGGTTGGCTCCGGGCTGTACTTCACAGCGCGCGTGCTGGGCGGAGGGCTGGACATCGGGCGAGGCGTGAGCGGGTCGCTGCGCGCAAACGCCGTCGCGGGGCAATCGATTTCGGTAAGCGACCCAACCGCGCTCAAATGGTTCAATACGGCTGCGTTTTGCCTACCGAGCACCACGTGCGCCAACCCAAATGGCTTCAACTTTGGCGACGCCGGACGAAATATTATCGAAGGGCCGGGACAAGTTTCGATGAACATGTCGCTCAACAAGACGATCCAGATCAAAGACTCCCGCGCGCTCGAGCTGCGCATCTCCGCGAACGATGTTTTTAATACCGTGCACTTCACTTCCATCAATACGGTGGTGAATTCATTTACCTTCGGGGAGGTCACGGGGACGGGCGGCATGCGGCGGGTGACAATGCAAGCGCGCTTCCGGTTCTGAAGGAAGAGGAACATGCGGCTACCGAGAAAAACATTTTCGATTTTCATCGTGGCGGGGCTTGTCTTACAAGCGGGGGCGCCGGTAATTGCCCAGCAGACCGGACAAGCCGGAACGAATGAGGCGCGCATTCAGGTTACGAGCGAACTCGTCCTGGTGAATGTGGTGGCACACGACAAAAAAGGGAACCTCGTTCGCGATCTGAAAAAGGGAGACTTCACGCTCTTTGAGGATGGGAAGAAGCAGGCGATTTCCACGTTCGATTTTGAGAATGTGGACGAGTTGGCAACCGCCGGGGCGGCGGAAGCTACCGTATCGGGCGTTGCAGGGGGGACGCTGCTGCGTTCCGGAAAGCAAGCGGCGCCGTCGCTGGACGCGCGCGACCGGCGATTGATTTTGCTCTTTTTTGATTTTTCGGCGATGGATCCGGAACAGATCGGCCGGTCCGTCGATGCCGCGAAGAAATTCGTCAGTACAAAAATGCAGCCCGCCGATCTGATGGCGCTGGCGTCGCTGGCCACGAACATGCGCGTGGACCTGGATTTCACGGACGACAAGCCCAAATTGCTGGCGGCGCTGTCCGCGTACAATTCCGGACAAGGACAGGGTTTCGAAAACGGCAGCACGGGAAGCGCGGAGGGCGCGGCGGAAACGAGCGGAGCGTTCTCGGCCGACGATACGGATTTCAACACGTTCAACGCCGACCGCAAGCTCCTGGCGCTGCAGTCGCTCATGCAGGCGCTTGGCAAACTCCCGCAGAAAAAGAGCCTCATCTATTTCAGCAATGGAATCAGCCAGTCGGGCACGGACAACCAGTCGGCCCTGCGCGCCACGACCGCGGCGGCGGTGAAAGCAAACGTAGCGATCTATTCGCTGGATATCCGGGGCCTGCAGGCGTTCCCGCCGGGAGGCGAAGCGCAATCGGCCAGCTTGCACGGGCAATCGGCCTATTCGGGCGCCGCCGTGCTGAATGATCTAAATGGAAACGCCGCTTCGCAGGAAACGCTCGCGACGCTTTCCTCAGACACGGGCGGGAAGGCGTTTTTCGATTCGAATGATTTCAGCGGCGTATTTTCCCAGGTTCAGAAGGATAGTTCGGCGTATTACGTTCTAGGCTTCACGAGCAACAATCCGCTGAAGGACGGAAGATTCCGGCGATTGAAAGTGCAGGTCAACCGGACCGACCTGAAGCTCGATTTTCGCGCGGGTTATTATGCGGGACGAGATTTCGAACACTTGAACCGCGCCGACCGCGAGCAGCAGCTCGAGGACGAGCTGGACGCGCAACTGCCGCGGGTCGACGTGCCCCTTTACGCGGGAGCGGCGTATTTCCGGCAGGACGATTCACATTATTATCTAGCGGTTTCGCTGGTGATTCCGGGATCGCAGATACCGTTTGTAACGGAGAAGGAAAAGGATAACGCGACGATCGACATCATCGGCGAAGCTCTGGGGGGCGGGAAGTTGCGTGTTGGGCAATTGCGCGACACCGTGAAACTTGCGGTCGAGACCACGCGGCAGGTCCGCCGCAAGAACGTGCAATACAACACGGGCTTCGTACTCGCACCGGGCAGCTACCATCTGAAGTTCGTCATCCGCGAGAATCAGACAGGGCGGATGGGCTCTTTCGAGACGGACGTGCAAATCCCCGACCTGCGCAAGACGCCACTGAAAATGAGCTCGGTGGTACTGAGCAGCCTGCGCGCTCCCGTCACAAACAAGAAAAACGGCGCGAATCCCCTCGTCCGGGACCAGATGGAACTGGTTCCGAACATTACACATGTTTTCGCGCCCGATCAGCATCTCTATCTGCAGTACGAAGTGTACGACGCCGCAAAGGGAAAGAATCCAGCGCCCGCGGCGGCTAATGAGCAGATCGCGTCAGCCAAGGATGCTCCTGCAGCCAAGCCACCGAAGGACAGCATCCGAGTTTTCACTAGCATCGAGTTCTTGCAAGGCGCTACAAAGATTTACGAGTCAAAACCAGTGGTGGCGAACGAAGTGACGGCTCCGGACCGCAAGGCGGTCATTTTCCAGATGGATTTGCCGCTGCAGGGATTGAGACCCGGGCTTTACCTGTGCCAGGTGAACGTGATTGATGACGTGGCGGGAAGCTTTTCCTTCCCGCGGTTTCCCCTGCTGATCCGCGAAGCCTTGGCGACGGCGCCGAGCACGGCTGCGGATTGAAACCTACCGGGCAGGGTGTTGCGGCGGAGAGACGGTTCAAAATAGGAGACTTAGGATTAGGCGCCGGCGGCCGCGCTTCGAGACATTTCGCGAGACATTTCGACGGATTCGGCCAGGCCCCGGCGCATCGGTCCCAGGACGAAGGCGGGCACGTCGCGCTCCGGAGTCAACGACACGTTGGTAGCCTTTCGCGGGAATTCCCTGCGGCGGTCCAGGCGCAACCCCGCTTCTTTCAGAAACTCAGCCGAAAAACCCATGTCTTCGGCGCGGTCCACACCCCAAAACCACAGCTTCTCTTCCTGGCGCTGGAGGAAGTCCAGGGCTTCTTCGAGCTTTTTCATCGCACGGTCGAAGGATGAGGCCAGGAAGTAGACGCCCAGGGTCCATGCATGGCGGGGGTAGTGCACCTGGATGCGGACACAGTATTTCCCCGACTGGTTGCGGTCGATGCTGCAGCGGTAGTCATTGCGAACGGCGGAGGTACGGGCTGCCATGTTGGTATCACCGATCTTTGGAGTCTTGGCGCTGGGTGGCCATGATTGCTTCTGCTCCGAATTCTGGACTCTGGCCCTGGGACCCAGGCTCCGCCAAACAATGGCGTTTCGGGTCGAATTCGGTTTCAAGGAAGACACCAATAGGGTATCGGGACGCGCGAGGAAAGACAAGCGTAGGCCCTAAAAATATATAAATCTTTTATTTTGTGCTACTTAGACTAGCCGAAGGAGCCGAAACTCTTCAGTTTGTCAGGCATGAGCTTCAGCTTGCCTTCCTGTTTCAGGCGGTTGTCCAAGGCCTTCTGGAAGGCCTCAAATGCCAAGCTCCGCTTGGATTGGAGGAGCTCATCGGTCAACTGCTTCTTTTGTTTGTCGAAGTCGGCTGGGTTGGCTTCCGTTTTCTCGGCCACGCGGTAGACCAGCCAGTTCTGGCCGAGGCTCAAGGGAGCAGCCACGTCGCCAGTCTTCAGGTTAAAGGCCGCGCCGACCTGCTTGCCACTGGCCGCGCCAGGTATGGACCCGTCGCGCGCGATGGGATCACTCGTTTTCGGCTCCAGACCGAGGACTCGGGCGGCGGCATCGAACTTCTCACCCGACTTGACGCGCCTGGTTAGCTCTTCCGCCTTGCTCTTTGCCATTTCCGTGGACTTTTCGCGTTTTAGATCGGTGATCACACGGTCGCGGACTTCTTCGAGCGAACCCTGGTGCGCCGGCTGGATCGACTTCACCGACAGGACAACATAGCCGCGATCGGTTCGAACGGGGAGGCCTACTTCATCGGGCTTCAAGCGAAAGATGGCATCCTTGGCTTCTTGGGAATTGGCAAGCTCCAGCAAGGGGTCTGTCGCGCTGACGGGCCGCGTTTCGTTCACGGTCAGGTGATGCTGTTTCGCCAGATCGTCCAGGGAGATCTTGTTGGACTGGCGGATGGCCGCGGACAACTGGTCGGCCATGTCGCTGGCCAGCTTATCCGCCTGCGAGAGCAAGAGCGGCGCGCGCAGTGAATCCTTCACCTCATCAAAGGGCTTGGTGTGAGCGGTCTCTTTTTCCAGGACCTTGATGATGTGGAAGCCGTACTGCGTCTTGACGAGATCCGAGACCTGGCCAGGGCTGAGGCTGAAGGCTGTCTTTTCGAACTCCGGGACGGTCTGTCCCTGAGTGATCCAGCTCAAGTCACCGCCCTTGTCCTTCGATCCCGGGTCTTCGGAGTATTTCTTCGCGAGATCTTCGAACTTTCCGCCCTTCTTGACCTGCTTAAGAATGTCCTCGGCCTTCTTCTTGATCTCCTCGACTTCGGCATCCGTCTTCCCGACGGTCATGAAGAGAATGTGCTCGACGTGCACGCGGTTCGCCACTTGGTACTGCTGAATGTTACTCATGTATTGCTGCTTAAGCATGTCATCGGAGACTTGCACGCCCTGGCGGATCTGGTTTACGTCCACGAGGGCGTAGCGGGCCACGCGCCGTTCGGGGACCTGGTATTTCGACTTGCTCTTTTCGTAGGCCGCGCGGATTTCCGCCTCATCCGGTGAAATCTTGCCTTCCAGGTCTTCCGGCTTGATCAGCGCGTAGTCCAGCTTCACCTTTTCATTCTTGTATCGGAACTCATCCTGGAGCTCGGCGGGTCCCACGCTGATCCCGTCGGTCACGAGCTTGCGGAATTTTTCCTCGAGTAAGCCCTGACGGATCAGCTCTTCGAACACGGGCACGGTCAGTTGGAAACGCGCCTGGACTTCGGCCGAATAGCGATCCATGCCGACAAACGTGCCGCCATTGAACGCCGTCGGAACGTATTGGCGAATGCGATCGGCCCGTTCCTGATCGGACACGGCAATTCCGAGGCGCTTGGCTTCGTATTCAATCTCTTTTTCAAACACGAGTTGCTTCAGGATCTGCTGGGCGTAGAGGGCCTCAAGAGGCTTCGGGACCTGATTCCGCTGCTCGATCTGGTTGAGCTGCTGGCGCACGTCTTGCACGCTAACCGACTCATCCCCGATCTTGGCCACGGTGTCCGTGGAGATCTCGCCGCTGACCGGCGACTGAGGAACAAGGTAGAGCAGCATGCTGCCTCCCAGGACCAGGACCACGGCCCCTAGAAGGATGCGGTACCCAAGTTTGCTTTTATCTGCGCCAGCCATCCGATGAGTCTCCTACGTCAGTAGACAAACTTAGGATTATAGGAGATATAGGCACGCGCCTCAAACACAATCGTCGCCGCCCGGCAGGTCAGAGAATTCTTCAGAATCAGCCATTGGGCGCACCCTCGGCACGGTCCAGCGATGCAAGGCATGAAATAGTAGACTGGCAGAAGCGAGCCACCGCAGACGGAGGCCGCGCATCGAAACCGCATGCCGATCCACGCCGCTCCAAAACTTCGGGTGTTCCTTCTTTACGGTGGTGCGCTCGCTTTGCTTCTGATGTGGCTGAGCGGATCGTTCGCGCAGTCCGCTCCCACAGCGAGTCCGCCGACCTTTTATCGCGATGTTCTGCCGATCCTGGAGCAACACTGCCAAAGTTGCCACCACACGGGGGGCATCGCGCCGATGCCGTTCGAAACGTACGAAGAGACCCGGCCATTCGCCAGCGCGATTCGCCGCGCGACGCAGGAAAAATCCATGCCTCCGTGGTTCGCCGATCCGAACATCGGCCAGTTTTCGAATGATCCGTCGCTGAGGCCGGCGGAGATCGGCGCGCTCGCGGCGTGGGCCGAAGCGAAATCGCCGGCTGGGGACATAAAGGATGCGCTGCCGTCACGGCACTGGGCGGAAAGCTGGAGCATCCCCAAGCCAGATTTGGTCTTGAAGATGCCGCAAGCTGTGCCGCTTCCCGCGAGCGGCGACATTGAGTACACCTATGAAATTGTTCCCACATATTTCAAGGAAGATCGCTGGGTGCAGATGGCGGAAGTTCTTCCGGCGCTGCGTTCGAACGTGCACCACGCGGTTGTGTATGTTCGCCCGCCGGATTCGAACTGGCTGCGGCACGCGCCGGTTGGTGTTCCCTTCACCGCTTCGACGCTGACGGATCCGGAAGATCGCCGTGGCGCTCACTGGACGGACAGCGACGTTCTGCTCGTCTATGCACCGGGGAGCTCGCCGGATGCGTGGCCCGAAAAATTGGCGAAATTTATTCCTGCGGGCTCCGACCTTGTTTTTCAAATGCACTACACGGCCAAAGGCCGCGCGGCCTCCGATCAATCAAGCATCGGACTGATTTTTTCGAAACATGCGCCCGAGCAGCGAGTGCTGACGCTGCAACTCACGAACGACCATTTCGTGATACCGCCGGGCGCGCCGGACTACCGGGTCGAGGCGCGCGGTACGTTTCCCAATGACGCCACCTTGCTCAGTTTTTTCCCGCACATGCATCTGCGTGGAAAGCGATTCGAATACAACGTGATTCGCAAGAAAACGAGCGCCGATGGCAAGCCCGATTATGAAATCGAGCCGCTGCTCCGCGTCAACTATCATTTCCACTGGCAAATGAGCTATCGGCTGGCGGAGCCGCGATTCCTAAGAGCGGGAACGGAACTTCAAGCCGTCGCGTGGTACGACAATTCGAAGTCGAATGCGCACAATCCGGATGCGGATGCAGAGGTGCGCTGGGGCGAGCAGACCTACGACGAAATGATGGTGGGCTTTTTCGACGTCGCGGTAGCGGCTGGGGTAGACAAGCAGCACTTTTTCATCCGGAAAAAAGAGCAACAACAGGTTCGCTGAGAGACCTGCACTAAGGGACAGGCGAAGGGCGATAGGGCCGGGCGCGGCCGGGCTATTTGCAATTTGACTACGCGCGATTCCGCAATTCATCCATACGGAAACCGCTGTGCTAGATTGAAAAATTGGAGCGTTCGCAGCACACTCAACCGTGACTACACAAACACCGATCGATCCGAACCTCGCTCAGGGCCACCAGAAGGCACCGCGCGTCGAAGTGTACTGGAAGGCGGTCACTTACAAGACGGTGGTGGGCTACAGCTTTTTGGGCGTGGCGATTCTATTCGGGGGAATGTATCTGGCAAAGCCCGATTGGTACTCTTTCGCCTACAAGAAATTCACCAACGCC
>WNFH01009379.1_pt1 | contig 13280 bp, 12 predicted proteins | sample 5400411 | NCBI WGS metagenome assembly WNFH01 (sample SAMN13153347, study PRJNA577476) | soil metagenome | isolation source: 200 cm saprolite under Douglas fir tree site 2 hole 3 | place: USA:California | collected 2015-04-18
AATACCTGATCAAAAGCGATCAGTTTCTCGAGCTGGAGCAATTGCCAAAACGAATTATCTTCGTCGGCGGTGGTTATATCTCTTTCGAATTCGCCCACGTCGCCGCGCGCGCGGGTGCGCAAGTCCGAATTCTTCATCGCGGTATTCGTCCGTTAGAGGGCTTTGACGCAGATCTGGTCGAACAGTTGGTAAAAGCCACAAGCGAGATTGGCGTAGATGTTCACCTGAACACAGCCGTGGAATCGGTCGAAAAAGAAGGCGATCATTTTGTTGTGAAAGCTTCACCCGAACAAGGTAAACGAGCTTTCGCGGCGGACTTGGTTGTTCACGGCGCGGGTCGCGTTCCAGAGATTGACGATCTCGAATTAGAGAAGGCTGGCATTGCGCGCGAAAAGAAGGGCGTGTCTGTCAACGAGTTCCTTCAAAGCGTGTCGAACCCGGCAGTCTATGCCGCCGGCGACGCGGCAGCCAGCAGTGGTCTGCCACTGACACCAGTCGCCAGCGCGGAAGGGCATGTAGTCGCAAGCAACATGCTGAAGGGCAATCACCGGAAGCCGAATTACTCTGGAGTTCCTACGGTCGTCTTTACCGTACCACCGCTTGCTTCAGCGGGATTACAGGAAGATGCGGCGAGACAACAAGGCTTGAAGTTCATGGTGAAGCACGAGGATACTTCGGGTTGGTATTCTTCTCGCAGAGTGAATTTGAAACACTCAGGTTTCAAGGTGCTTGTGGAAGAAGATAGCCATCGAATCCTTGGGGCGCATTTACTGGGTGAACATGCTGAGGAGGTAATCAATCTGTTCGCGCTCGCCATTCGTTCCGGATTGAAGGCAGATGATCTAAAGACAATGATCTATGCCTACCCGACGAGCGCCTCTGATGTTAGCTACATGGTCTAAAGCCGAGTATTCGGATCGGCGAGCGCCTGTCGTGGCCCAAGTGTTAATGGTGCGTCAATCATTAGCGACGAAATCTAGCCGAATCATCATTGCATTGAGATCGAACCCGATGCACGCTTGAGAGCGTTTATGCGAGCATTGATACTAATGTGTTTACTGTTTGTTTGCGCGGCTGGTCAGCAGTCTGATCCGCTCGTGGAGTTTTCGCTACCCAAGCTTGACGGGCAAACACTGCGTTCGCAGGAACTCAAGGACAATATAGTAGTGCTCGATTTCTGGGCCACGTGGTGCGAGAACTGCGTGAGTGAAATTCCTGAATTCAACAAACTGGAAAAGGAATATTCGTCGCGCCGCGTTAGGGTCATCGGTTTGGCTGTACAGTCAGGGTGGGCGAGCGACATTCAGAAATTTGTCAGGCAGTACAACATGCGTTACACAGTCCTGGTCGGGAACGACGATACAGTTTCTGATTTCGGAGTGATCAGTTTTCCCAACACCTATGTGATTGGTCCAGGCTGGAAGCTTTACAAGAAATATTCCGGTGTCTCCGAGACGAAGGCGGCAGACATTCGGCGAGACATTGAGACTCTATTGAGGACGAAGCCTGAACTAAAAGGAGCGAAGATCGCCAATGAAGACTAAACCTTGGTTGCTGCTGCCCGTGATCGCGCTACTGCTGTTCGTAAACGGCGCGCGCGCTGCTAATGATCAGGCACAGCTCACTGCTCAGGAGCAGAAAGTTATCGATTACCTGGTGAAGGATTGGGGCGAAGACTCCAGCGTCAGCAGTGTCGATATCGCGATGAACGCAGTCAAAGTCGCCCCGTCAGACGAGACTCGCTTCCACATCGGCAACTACATCAAAGTGCATCCCGAGTTGCATGAAATTATTCGGCGATGGGGCTGGGTCACGCTCGTGCTAACGCCCGATGAGAAGTTGATCGCACGCGCACTCATCAATGCCGAACGAGATAGTAAGCCGATGCCGTCGGTATCGGAATTAGCGAAGGCGGTAGGGATTAAAGAACCTGATGTAAAGCGCGGGCTGGCGATGCTTGAGCGATACGAGATATTGAGCAAAGACAGCAAGGCTGGTGGCGTAGGATATGTCGTGATACCGCGCTATGTGAAATGGCAGCCGCGACTGGACTTCGTGTTTCATAAGATAAGCCTGGACAGCGGGCGACAGTTCAATGTGAATTGAGCGCTCGACTCGCTGTCGCTGGTCAGCGGCAAACTCGCCAATGAAAAAGTCATAATCGACGATTCCTCGCCGGAGGGAACGTCCCGCATTCATCTGGTCTTCGATAAAGCAAAATTGATTAGTGCCGAGCCCGCGTCAACCGTCTTCTTCGCGGGCGGTGGTTGAGGGGTCATCAACTTCTTCAGGTCTGAAGAAGCACTAAATCAATGGCTGGTTCGTTATCCGGAACTGAAAGACAAACCGCACGGCACAGTCGAACAGGCGTTGGCAGAAATTAAGAAGCGCAAAGCTTAAGCTCCTGCCGTTGCGTAAATGGCACAACGTCCGATTGGCGAAAATTTCCGAAAATGCTATTCTCCGCCTCATGGCGACCTGTATCGTGTCATTCGTGGACTTGGACGGCATTCGCCATTCGGTCGAAGTCGAGGCCGCAGGGTTGTACGAAGCCTCGGTTTTAGGGTTGTTCGCCTTTCGAAAGCATGAGCTTGAGCCCGGCGGGTTGACTCAATTGGAAGTTGAGGTGCGCAGCTCGGTCACGCACACGCTGCCAGTGACCAAGGTTCGAGAGTGGTTGCAACGTGGAGTCAGATCGCCGAAAGAGGCAGTCCTAAAGGAACGCTTGAGAACTCTGCTGTCAGCGTAATCGCTTCGGTTTTGTTTTAGGTTTTCCAGATCTGGATGTTGGCTCTTCGCGTACGACCTCGTTTGGATTCTTGTCCTCGCGCAAACCTTGAAACGATGGATGCCTGATTGAGCCATCTGAAGTCCATTCCGTGAAAGCGATCTCTGCGATCATTTTAGGCTCGGTCCAATGGGTTTGACGCAGGCCTGGGTCTTTCGGCACGAGTGCAAACGGCGAAGTCTGACGCGAAAGCTTATCAAGCTGCTTCTTCAAATCACTGCGTTGTTTGAATGTGAAGCCCGTGCCAACGCGTCCCGCGTAAACTAGCTTTCCTTTTTCATAAACACCTAAGCAGAGCGAACCGAAGCCAGGAAGACCTCTCGACGACGGCGTATATCCCGCGATGACAAACTCCTGTTGCTTCGCGCACTTCACCTTGAGCCAGTTTCGATTGCGCGTCGATTCGTAATATGAGTTGGCAAGCTTCGAAACGATTCCTTCAATTCCATACTCGCACGCGTGTTTGAAAAACTCGTCTCCGCTGCCACTGATGTGTTCGCTATAGCGGATGACGCTGCGCGAATTCGATCCCACAAGACTCTTGAGGAGTTCTTTGCGATGCTTGAGGGGAGTCTGAGTGAGGCTGAAGCCGTCGAGATAGATGACATCGAAGACCTCGTAAGCAAACCCAGTCGTCGTGGCCTTGCCCATTGCGCGCTGTAGCTTTTGAAAACTCGACCGGCCTTGCGCGTCAACGATCACGATTTCACCATCGAGGATTGCGCTCGTGGCCTTTAGGGACTTAACCGCTTCGACGACATTCTGAAATTTCTCGGTCCAGTCTTTTCCGTTTCGGCTCCAGACGGTGACGCGACCCCGATCGACGCGGCAGAGCATTCGATAGCCATCGAACTTTAATTCATGGAGCCATTCATCGCCGGATGGAGGTTCTTTGACGAGGTAATAATTGTGACTTGAAGCATAAGTTGGCGGCCGACGACAGCTGATGCTTCCAATTAGCAAGCCGCCAACTTATGCTTCCAATTTCGTTCATCAGCTGATCGCTTTCAGTATGCGTCCCATCCCGCCCGCGCTGATCTGAGGGCGGATTTCGCAACGGCCAAATCGTGTGCTAGTCGCAATCGTCAAAGCCTTTTCTTCTATCAAATTATTGCGGCAGTCCGACACGCCGCAGCAAGTCTTCAAAGCGCGGGTCGGAGCGCAGGCTGTCGATGAGCGGATCAACTTTAAGATAGGGCATATCGAAAGCGCGATCTTGATAGCCCCTTTCAAGCCATTGAAATGCTTGATCTTTCTCCCCGAGTCCAGCATAAAGCAATGCAAAAGCGTAGGCCGGAACGTAGCGATGCTTGGCAATCTCCTTCAGTTGGTCGAGGGTTCTAGACGCCTCATCTCTCTTGCCTGACGCAGCATAGGCACGTCCCATCAGTGCCAGCACGGTCGGATCATCATTCAATGCTCTTGCGTTCTGATATTCAGTCATCGCCTCGTGGAGAGAGCCTTTCAGCTCGTAGGCCGTGCCTAGCCGCCAACGCGCATAGTAAAAGCTCGGATCCATCTCGATTGTCTTGCGCAATTGCTCGATTGCTTTGTCGTACCGGCGAGCGTAGATGTAAGTCGTTCCCAAATCGGCGTTGATAATCAACGAGAGCGGATCCAACTCCTGCGCCCGCTTCTCCTGCGCGATGGCCTCATCAAATCGGCCCGTGACCCGCAAATTTGCATCACCATACCAGTGGTGAGCGGTCGGATAATTCGGATTCAATTGGATAGCTCGTTGAAATTCTCTGTCGCTTTCCGCAAAGTTCCAATCGAAAAGAAAGAGCACCCAGGCCAATGAGGCATGCGGTTCGGCGAGCGTGTCATCTATCTCCATCGCTTTCTTTGCTGCCGCTTTTGCTTGCGGGTAAGACTCCCGTGGCGAGGCGGCGGAATAAGTGGGAAACACGCAGTAAGCGTCGGCCAGACCAGCGTAAGCCAGAGCAAAGTTCGGGTCTTTTTCAATCGCCTGGTTGAAATATTCGACTGATTTTCTGAGCGCGTCTGCGTTACGCTTGTTCCAGTAGAAGCGGCCCTTTAAATAAAGTTGATACGCCTCGTTGCTCTCGGTGTAATGCTTGGCCAGCCCTTTCTCTTCGCCTGAAACCTTGAGCTTCAGTTTGTCGACAATCTCTCGCGCAATCTCGCGCTGGGTCTGAAGCAACTCCGACATCTTGCGGTCGTACTGCTCGCCCCATAGCAGCTTGTTGTAACGAACATCCACCAGCTCGGCGCTGATTGTCAGGTTGTCGCCGCGTTGGACGATCCTTCCCGACAGCACGGCATTCACGCCAAGTTCCTGACCGACTTTGACGGGGTCTATTTCCTTTCCTTTGTAGCGAAACACTGAACTGGTGGGACTGACTTTCAAGTTGGGCAACTGCGATAGGCGATAGATGAGCGACTCTGCCAAACCTTCGGAAAGATACTCGCTGTCGGCCTCGGTACTCCGGTTCTGGAACGGCAGAACCGCGATCGATTCAATCGCGACTTCGGTGTTGCGGGCGTGCAGATACAGGCCGAGACCGACTGCGCCGACGACAAGCACCAGGAGCACAATCACCGCCGCGAGTTTGTGTTGTTTGATTCCGGAGACGATGTATTCTGCGCTCGAGGCGGACTGCTGGCTAACTGACACAGTACTTTTCGCGCGCACGTCGTCGTCTGTGCTCTTTATCGCCTCGCTCGTCGTCGCGTTCGCTGAAGGCGCCACAGAGCGTTCAATGTCGCTCACGCCCTTCATCTCTTCGATCAATTCTTCAAGATCGTTGGCGGTGTCGCGTATCGTCTGGTATCGCTTCTCCGGCTCTTTCGCCAGACACTTACGGATGACGCGTTGCAAATCAGGCGAAGCTGACGGATTAAGGTCAGTGATGGATGGCGCCGGCTCGTAAATTATCTTGTGCAGCGTGTCAATGATGGAGTCTCCCACGAACGGCTTTCGACCAGTGGCTACTTCGTAGAGGATGCAGCCGAAAGAAAAGATGTCGGAGCGCTGGTCAACTGTTTTCGCCTGGGCCTGTTCGGGCGACATGTAACCGACCGTGCCCATCACGACGCCGGGCATGGAATGCTGAACGGGCATCATGGCGGTTGCGATCTCGCTCGAGCCGAGCCCTCCCTCACGGTCGGGCTTCTGCCCCGCTGTCTCAAGCAGCTTTGCCAGACCGAAGTCAAGAATCTTTGCGTGGCCGTCGCGCGTGATCATGATGTTGTCGGGCTTAAGATCGCGATGCACGATGCCGGCCGCGTGCGCTTTCGCCAAACCTTCCGCCCCGTGTTGCAAATAGCGCAAGAGCTTCGCCAGGTCGGTCTGCCCGCCGTGAATTACTTCCCCCAGCGTATGCCCATCGACGAACTCCATCGCGATAAAGTTCACGCCGTCCGCCTGGCCGATTTCATAGATGTGCGCGATGTTCGGGTGATTAAGCGCCGCGGCAGCCTTTGCTTCTTGAGTGAAGCGACGCAAGCGATCCTGATTCGCGGCAACATCGGCGGGCAGAATCTTGATTGCTACTTTGCGATCCAGTTCCGTATCAAGAGCGAGATAAACCTCACCCATTCCGCCCGCGCCGATGCGTGACTTGATCTCGTAGCGACCTAAACGCGCGCCTGCGGGATGGCTTGAGCTCATGGTGCAGAAGCTGGGTTCGCCAGTACGAAAGAATTTGCTTAGAGATTAGAGAGCACCAATTATGTTCTGCTCGATGGGATTCATTCTAGGCCAAGATAGGCCGCGGCAGCCAGCACTATTCAGTTTGGGTGATGATCTAAGTCGGGATTGGTTTCATTTGCCCTTCAGAGCACAACCTCTAAAGACTGAACTTGTACTTTTGGCAAGCCGTTGCTTCCAAATAAGACTTCCGGCAAACGGATGCTTCCATTTTATCTTTGCGGGCAATTTTGGGATCTCGAAACAGGCGCTTTTTGCTGTTCTTGCGGCAATCGCATGCTTCCTATCGCGGCAAACGGTCGGGTAAAGTCATAATAATAGTGGTGATGATAGATGTAGTATAGCGGCGGTGAGTCTGCTGTGGTGGTTGTTGTGACTGGAAACCACATGTTTGCCGCAACGGAAGGCTGATGCTTCCAATTACGGAACGGCAAACTTATGCTTCCGATTTCCGTTCGGTTCCGCTTGGGCCATGATAACCAACTTGAAAATGTACGCGGGGTACTTCTATGCGAAATTTGTTCGAAAAGGTGAGGCAGGAAAAATTGGCTACATTATCTTGTGGTTTTAAGGCTTTGTCCTGACTCCAGCCGGTCAAAGATTGGGCTACGGGGTTGAGAAAGGTAACACGGCCTTCGGCATCGATCGTGATCCCAGCATCGCCAATACTCAACAGCGTCCGTCTCATTAAAAAAGGTAAGACAATCGTCGATAAGAAAAGGCCGGTTTGCAAATCATCTGCAAGCCGGCCCCTCTCCCTTCTAATTCTGGTTCTTATCTGACTACAGCCCACTCGTGCCCTGAGGGCTGCCAAGGCCGGTTACAAAGTCCAGCCGACAGTACAACTGAAGCTGCCAGCTGAGCCGGTCAGAATGTCGCGAAAGCTGGGTGTGCTAAGGAGGCTATAACTGTTAGTTAGAAGTGCCGGACTGTTTGCGTAGTTATGGCCCGACAGGTTTGCCATTCCAGCTAAGCACGGCGAAGAAACGCTGGTTCCACCGAAAACGAGCCAGCCGCTTAATCCCTGACAACGTGTGCTGTCATAGACGGAGACGCCTGTATTTGGATCAGCGTCGGAAGAGATGTCAGGAATGCCACGCGCTGAGCCCACAATGGCGACGATGCCATTTTGGTATGAAGGTCTGGACTCGAAAGCGCTTGGACCGCCGCCGCTCCCGCTCCAGCCGGTCTCATTGACGAAGGCGCCAGAGCTATTTGTCTGGACGCTGGTGCCGCCGGCAGCTACGACCCATGGGGAAGCGCTGGGATAGATGGTCTGTCCACCCGTGTCACCGCTCGAAGCAAAGTACGTGACTCCGGTAGTTTGAAAATGGCCATCGTTAGAGGCTTCGCTGGAAAACTCGCTCCCGCCCCAACTCATTGAAACTTGTTTCGCTCCGCTGAGAGTCTTACCAACATCCACAGCGGCGAAAAGATTCGCGAAGCTGTTAGTAGCGGCTTCCACCAAAACGATCTTGGCGCTGGGCGCCATCGCGTGGGCCCATTCAATATCCAGCGCTGCCTCCTGTGCCCAGCCACAATTGGCGCGCGGCTTGCTGCCGCTGGCATAAACCACCTGAAAGACTTGATTCGTTGGCGCCAGCGGATCAGTCGAGGTTTCTTGTGGCAGACCAAACTGTGCCGAGAAAACATTGAAATCATTAAGCGCGGTCGCATAGTGGAAGGCATCTACAATGACGATTAGACCAGATCCGCCGCTGGAACCCAGAGCGTAGAATGACCGAAGTTGCGCCGGCGTCATGCCTCCACCTGGTCCCAGGCCACCCTCAGGTTCACCTATTCTTATCAAGTGATTGGTATGCGCTCGTAAGCCCCTATCCGATGGATCCTCTATGGTTGAATCCGGGACATGTATCGATCCCTGTCCGCGTCCCTGAGATTTCACATGCCCCGCGCTCAGCGCCAAGCTCCCTACTATCAGAGAAGCGCAAATCGCCATGCTCTTAATTCCAGTGTACTTCATACTTTTCCTCCAGATCTTTTTGGTGAATAACTTGGGACCGTCGTGGTGATCCCGCCTTGTCTTGAATTACGCGCGTAACTCCTGTACCGAGCGAGCGAGAAGTTTAGCATTGTGTATCGTCAAGTCAAGCGCGAGGCCGCTCTCCCAGCAGTGGGCGGTCCTGCGAGGCAAGGACCATTTCGTCAAACGCGCCGATCGAGAAATAAAAGACGCAAAGCGCCACTGATCAAACGCGCTGGACGCCAAATATGAAGAGTGGCCCGACGAGAAGTCTGGCTGCTCTTTACTTTGTGGACTTCGGTCTTCGTTGGGGCTATTCCGCTGCACTGATGGCCTGATTGTTGACGCGCAGAGTTTCGTACGGACAGTGGCGACAACCACTGTCGCAGCAGTAGCCGCGACGCAGAAGATAATGTGCGGTGAAAACGATCGCGGGTCCTTCGCAATAGTAATCTTCACCCTCCACGAGCGTAGGCGGCCATTTCGTAGGGGTTTCGGTTGACGTGGAGGTGTCCGTGCCGTCGGCAGGCAGTTTTGAAATTGCTGCGCTTAGACACGCAGGACAGAGACAGTCTTGATCCGCACCGGCGACTAGAGAGACCAGAGGTAATTCCTCGCACCAGCAGCTACCTTTCCCAGCCGCTGGCCCGCAGGTAAAACTCACGCCACAATTTGAGCAGCTTTTCTGTTTTGATTGATCGCGGAATGGATCTGAAAGGATTTGTTCGCTGACGCTCACTATCATCCCTCAAGAAAGACCGGCTATCGAGAGGCTTGTGGGAACAACCTTTGCGGATTCGATCCTTCGAAATGCTTCTTGCGGTCCTTCCCATTGGAAAAGGTCGGGATGAATAAGATGGGCCAAAAGCTCTGTGCCCTCCACAACTCTCGGCCCCGGTCGCGCGAAATAAGAGTTCGCGTCCACTGCGTAGACACGGCCATTGCGCACCGCTGGAAGATCCGACCAGCCCGGATTGCTGAACAGTTGCGGCGTTAGCTCAATCACTTTGTCCAAGTTGAAGCCACAGGGCGTGATGATCAGAACTTCTGGCGCCCATTCCAAAACATCATTCCACGCAATGCGAACCGAATCCGTTCCCTTGCGCGCGAGGGCATCGACGCCGCCCGCTATCTCCACCATCTCCGGCATCCAGTGACCACTGCAATAGACTGGATCAAGCCATTCCATGCAAAAGACACGCGGACGTTGCGACAGAGCGCGTGTAATGCTCGCGATCTTCTCCAATTTAGCGCGGCCCGCGGCGATCAATTCTTCAGCCTCTTTCACGCGATCAGTTGCCTGGCCTAACTCGCGCAGGTTATCGAAGATTTCTTCCAACGATTTCGGCGTCATCCAAAGGATTTGCGGTTCGTTGGGAAGCAACTCCAGAGCTTGAGCTACCTCATTCCCTGAAGGCGCGCAGACCTGACACAAGTCTTGCGTCAGAATTATGTCGGGCGCGAGTTCTTGTAACAGCTTCTCATCCACCTGATAGAGGCTAAGGCCGTCTCGCATTCTGTGCGTGACCGCCGCATCAATCTCCGGCTGGCTCATCTGCTCGATTGGAAGAACATTGCGAACGACTACAGGCTTGCCTACGACCTGAGGAGGATAGTCGCACTCATGTGTGATTCCCACGAGTTGATCCCCCAGACCGAGAGCACAAGCCATTTCGGTTGCGGAAGGTAGAAAGGAAACAATCCGTGCGCTCGTCATTCTGATTTTACGCTGATTGTGCGTGTCTCAGATCGCGCTCCCGCAGAAGGGGAAATAATTTCTCGGCCAGCGCAAAGCCACCGAACAGCACCGCCGTGTAGAGAGCATCGCCAGCGAAAGTGTTCTGGAAGAACGGAATCGCCGCCACGTAACAAGCCAACAGGCCGGCTGCGGTTTTCGGATACAAGGATTCAAAAGCCCAGACACCGAAGTTGGTGACGATAAAAAATATGACCGAGCTTGCGAGAGCTGCACCGGCAATTCGCAATGCCGAACGTTTTCTTTGCAGCCAGAAGCCCACGCAAACCACCAGCAGAAAACTTCCGTAAATTACCTCCATGTGCCTGTAAAAGCCCAGAACGAGATCGCTGAGCAGCAGGGCAGCCAGTGGCACGATCAACGCCAACCGTTTGTTGGTTAGGTATGCTCCACCAAAGAGAGCAACGGCAGTAATCGAGGCCACATTCGGTGGGTGCGGAATCAGGCGCGAAGCGGCTGCGGCCAGAATCATCAAGACCAGGACTAACAATCGTGGTTTGGACATTCGTTTCACTCCTCCTTACTGTCGTTGCTTGTCGGCAAAGACGCACTTTATCACTGCGGCAACAAATCGCAAAACCAGAAAGAATCTCTTTGAATGGTCTCGCCAATGGAAAACTTGACTGCCTCTTTGAAGTTCGGTCCGTCGAAGACAAACGTATGAAACTCTCCGTTCTCTCCGCATGGATCGACATTCGCAGGCAGTGCAGAAAGAAAACTTTTGTCAATGATCATTCCCGCGAACGAAGAATCCAGAACGTCGGCATTGACGCAAGTGGTGACCGCCTTGAAACCAAGATCGATGAACTCTCTGATGAATTCAGTCGGACCCTCTGCGGTTCTCTCCTTATTGTATTTAAACGAAAGCCTCGCGCACCTTATCATACTCTGTATGTGAGCGCCCAAAATTCTAATTGCCGGCTCACAAAAGGATGTCGGGAACCTCAACTTTCATTGTGCTGCACAGTGTAAAGTTCAACGGGGTCTGCGCCATGACGCGAATCCTTCATGCTCTTGGGTGATAACATCTTGTAAGTTATGACAACTCAAACTAGAACATTTCAGCTTGTGTTTTGAACCGATTGGAAAGGCGGCACAAGCAGAATAGCAGCGCTCATGGAAAGGTCCATCCCAAGTTCCTAAATTATCACGGGGTTCAGACTGACATCGCGTCAGGCAACCTGATCAACACGAAGGCTACGGCTGGAAGACAGTCTGATTGCTTGGATTGTCGGATCAACAAATTGAGATGGGCGCAGCCCTTCCCGCGGACCCCGCGGACCGGGTGCACTTTCGAACCTGCTAAATGAAGCGTACAATCATCCGGTGCCGCACACACAGCGCGTTGGGTTTCAGTTGGAATAGATCCTCCGAAAATGCCGTCATGTTTACGAGTCCGGCCCCCACGTGTCCGTGTAGTAGGCTACTCGGACACTACCTCGCAGCGATTTCGGTTTCGACGGCTTGAGTCAACAAGTGCGGATACTTCTGCAATGGCGTACCAAGCCAGAACAGCCCAGCGAACGACTGCATAACTCTTAATTCCGCATAGCCCTCACGCGCGCGCGATTTCAATAGCGCCTCAGTGTCACCCTCGCCTGCAAGACACTAGTTGCCAGACCACGTATCTGCGCCTGAGCAAATGTTGAGGTCGGTACACTGCCTTCAGCGCAAAACCTCTAAGCCTGACCTTGTACTTTCGGCAAGCCGTTGCTTCCAAATGAGACTTCCGGCAAACGGATGCTTCCATTTTATCTTTGCGGACAATTTTGGGATCTCGAAACAGGCGCTTTTTGCTGTTCTTGCGGCAATCGCATGCTTCCTATCGCAGCAAACGGTTGGGTAAAGTCACACGTTGTTGTTGTGACTTGAACCATAAGATTTCCGCAACGGAGGGCTCATGGTTCCAAATAGTGAACGGCAAACTTATGCTTCCAATCAGCCGATCAAAGCAGAACGCATCGCCTTTGAGTAACTACGTGAACGGTACCCCTGGGCAAAGACAGACTGGCTCGTAACGCGCCGAGTTCCGCCAGAGCAGCATCCGTAGTCGGAAAGCGAACTGCCAGGGCACGCAGTGTGGCTGGTTCTTCTGGACTAGATGTAATGACATTACGAACAGCAAATTCTAAACGACGGGAATCTCATTTTCGCCATTCGTCGATCAGCGAAGCAACGAGGCCAGTCCAACCCGTTTGATGCGAGGCTCCCAGGCCCTTCCCTGAATCGCCATGAAAATATTCGTAGAACAATAAATAATCGCACCAGTGAGGATCGACTTGTAGTTTGCGGATGTCGCCGTACACGGGACGCTGGCCGGTTTCATTGCGTGTGAAGAGCGCGATCAAGCTTTCAGCGAAGTCCTCCGCCATCTTATCGAGTGTGACTGGCGGCTCGCCCGGACTTTTTATCTCCAGCAGTGGGCCATACGCCTTGCTGAGTTTGCGCAGGGATTCGATCATCATAAAAGTCGTAGGAAACCAAACCGGACCACGCCAGTTCGAATTTCCGCACATGATCATTTCAAGGGACTCACCAGGTTCATAACCAACCTGGCGGCTCTGATCGAAAATGAACGGATGAGCCTTGTGATCTTTCGATAAGCTGCGCAACCCGTAATCGGAGCGAAACTCCTTCGGGTCCCACACGCATGCCAACAGACGCCGCATCTGTTCTTTGTCGGCAATCGCGAGCACGTGCACTTTCTTGTCATCGCGCTGTATGTTTCCGGCAGCGGGTTTACGCCGGGCGAGCAAGTGCACATCACCGTGAAGAATGCGCCAGGATTAAAGTCCCCTCAGCTTGGATACCCCGTTGGAAGAGTCGGTAAGCTGGGCAGGGTCAGCATTCAGATCCCGTATTCTTATAATGGCATAGGCCCAGGGTGCGCTTTCGGATCGACAGCGGGAAGGAACTGCAGTATAAGCTGGGGAGCGTGCCCGGCTTGAAATATTGACTCTCGGGCCGACCTTACGTCAATGATAATGATCGAGAGGTGAACTGAGATGCGAAGAACGCCCGGATTATCAACCGCGCTTGTTATCGTCGTTCTGAGTCTGCTTGCCGGCGGCCGGTCCGT
>WNFH01002314.1_pt1 | contig 13278 bp, 9 predicted proteins | sample 5400411 | NCBI WGS metagenome assembly WNFH01 (sample SAMN13153347, study PRJNA577476) | soil metagenome | isolation source: 200 cm saprolite under Douglas fir tree site 2 hole 3 | place: USA:California | collected 2015-04-18
GTGTCCCATCTGTCGAGCCGAGGATTCCTGGGAAGGAAATCCGCATCGTCCGTTTTGTTCCGAGCGCTGTCGGCTGATGGATCTCGGAGCCTGGACCGGAGGCCGGTATCGAATTCCGGGAGAGAAGATAGATCAGGAACCGGACAGTGAGGATAAAAATGACAAGGAGAAATCCTCCTAAGGAGTATCCGGTCGGGAGAGAGCCGGGTGAGAAGACTTGCCTAAGAATGCGTAGTCACAACAAGGGGCGAATTCAAACCCTAGCCATCAGATAATTGGAGAAAACCTCAGCGTCTCTCCAGACCCGGTAGCTCTTCTGGAGTTTGTTAAATCCTCAAGGGGCGCCGTCTGCCTCGCTGCCTAAGGCTGCGGGGTCCCAGCCGACATCGAGAGCTGCTGCTGCGGCTGTGGCTGTTCAGGAGGAGCGGAGCCGATGAAGATCACAGGCTGCTCTCCCTTTAGATGGCTCGGCGTGACCACATAGGTTCCCCGAACCGACGGATAGATGATGTTGTTGGCTACATCACCCCTTCCGGCGCTCAGCACATAGCCTAGCCCCCCTGTTATGAGGCCGAGTCCGGCATAAGTGATCTTCGCCGGCATGTAGAAGAGATTGGCGACGACAGAGCCGAAGCCATACCCCATCTCCTCAGTCACGGAAGGCTCCGCAGGCTGCGCGGGCTGCGCAGCGGGCTGATTTCCGGTAGGGAGATCGCCAGCACTTAGACGGAGGGGAGATAAAAAGAGAGAAAGGATGAGAACCAACGCTGAAAGCGTGGAGAATTGTGTTTTCATGTTCTGACAATTACCACAGCATTTTATAATTGTCAAAATATTTTTTAACTTTTAAACAAATCTATTGTAAAAAGAAGCGATCGTAGCAGGCTCGAATGCGCTCCCGCTTGAGCTCGTACGCTCGAAGCAGCTGCTTGCCGGCGTTCCTTTTGGCGCGACTCTTGTGTCCCAATGCCTGGGCGACTCCTTGGAGCTTTTCACTCTCCCTTTCAAGGATATCGATCGACTGATCCCGCTCAAGCCGGAGACGGTGATCCAGCCGACGGAGAAAGAGGTAGCCCTCCGACAGCAGGCGGTATTCGCGCTGCTTTAGAATCTTTAGCTCACTGAGAACTCTAAGGGCTTTCAGTGTTCCTCTCTGCCGCAACGAGGGATAACGGTTTCCGTAAGAAAGCTGAAGCATTTGAGCGAGGAACTCGATATCGACCAAGCCGCCCCTCCCTTTTTTCAAGTTGAACTGCGAGTGGTCTTCCTGCGCCAGCTCTCTCTCCATGCGCATCCGCAGATGATGGATCTCGGCTATACCGTCTTGCGTGAGGCCTTTGCCATAGGCAAAACCCTCGGCTATCTCTTCTGCTTTTGCCCCCAAGCCTCGATCTCCAGCGACACACCGGGCCTTGATGAGCGCTTGTCTCTCCCATAGCAGGGAACTCGTCTGGTGATAGTGGCGGAATGCCTCCAAGGAGGAGACCAAAGGTCCTGCCCTCCCTGACGGGCGAAGGCGCATGTCGACCTTATAAGCGACTCCCTCTGCCGTGGGGGCGGAAACAAAGGTGATGAGCTTCTGTCCCAGTCTCGTATAGTATTCGTGGGCTGGTAGACGGCCCGACTTGCCTCCCTCGCTTCTAGCCTCCGCAGGGGCATCGTAGATAAAGATCAGATCCAAGTCGGAGTTGTAATCCAGTTCGCGCCCGCCCAACTTGCCCATGCCCAAGACCGCGAAACTGCCGCCCGCAACCGCGCCGAAGTTCATCTCCATCTCTCTCCCTGAGGGAACGAGAGCGGCTTCAAGGCATGCCCCGGCCAAGTACGAAAGTTGGATGAGGATTTCTTCGAGCTTTAAGGTTCCGCCTAGATCATGCAGACCGATGCGAAGAAACTCCTCTGCCCGGTAGCGCCGGATCGCGTCCAACTGCGCTTCGAGATCGGCGGTTTCACCCAGATGAGCCAACAGCTCTTCAGCCATCTTATCTCTCGATTTTCGCCATTGAGTCAGGTCCACGCGGATCAGGCTGTCAATGAGTTCAGGACGCTTGAGAAAGAGATCGGTCAAGAATTGGCTCTGGGTAAAGAGAGTGATCAAGAGACGCATGGTTTTGGGGTTCTCCGCGAGCAGAGACAGAAAGCCGGTGCGCGCCCCGATGCGATGGCTGAACTCAGCGAGATTAAAAAGCGCCTGATCCGGAGAAGCCGATCTTGCGATCTCCGCTATCAGCGCCGGACCTAAAACCCGCATCACCTGATGCCTTCTTGCGCTGGGTGGAGAATAGGGTTCCCCGTCCCTTACGGCGAGGAGGCTCTCGTAAGCTCTTTGCGGATCGGAGAAGCCAAGCTTATTGAGATCACGCAGAATCAGATCCTCCTGATCGAGATCTTTCCAAGGCTCGCCCGGTACTGAGGTCTCTGCTCTTTGGGTCTCTTTCTGCGCTCCGTAGAAGAACCTGTCGAAAGCTCGCCGCACCACCCGAGTGTGTCTGCGGAAGTCGTGCCAGAAAAGCTTCTGCTCACTTTTTCCCGTTCTTCGGGAGTAGCCCAAGCGTCGGGCAAGGGCACGCTCTTCCTCATCGGTCTCGGGGATTGAATGGGCATGGGCCTCCTGAACCACCTGGATCTTATGCTCCGCGTCGCGGAGGAAACGATAGGCTTGGCAGAGCTCTTCCTTCTCTCGAGGCGGGATGTAGCCGAAATGCGCCAGGAGCTCCAATCCCCGGGTGGTGCTCCGGTCGCGAATGCGCGGCTCATGGCCTCCATTGAGAAGCTGTAAGGCCTGAGTGAAAAACTCGATCTCCCGGATGCCCCCGCGGCCAAGCTTCAAGTTCCGTTCCTGTTCCGTCGGAGTCAGCAGCTCATGCTCGATCCGCGCCTTCATGTGTCTCAATTCTTCGACGGTCGTGAAATCCAAGTAGCGACGGTAGATAAAAGGTTCTAGGTCGCGAAGGAACCGCTCCCCCAGTTCTTTACCTCCAGCGACAGGTCCGGCTTTGATCAGCGCGGCTCTCTCCCAGCACTGCCCCCAGCTTTCGTAATAGAGCAGGGCAGAGTTCACGGATTGGACCAGAGGGCCGTTGCGTCCGAGCGGTCGAAGGCGAAGATCGGTGCGAAAGACAAAGCCATCTTCCGTCACATCTCCCATTGCGCGGGTGATTCTCTCTGCCAAGTTGGTGAAAAATCGGCGCGGATTTGTCTCGCCCTTACGCCCTCCTTCACTCTCGCCTTCATCCTCTTCGTAGAGATAGATGAGGTCGATATCGGAGCTGAAGTTGAGCTCCTCGCCGCCCAGTTTTCCCATGGCAAGAATCACAAAGCGATTTTCCTCTGCTTTTCCTGGAAGTCGGAGCCGTCCGAAATCCCTTTCGACCTCAGATCGGTAGAAGCGATAGCTCACCTCGAGGGCAGCCTCCGCCAAGGCGGTAAGCTCCCTCATCGTCTCTTCCACAGTCACCGAGGCTAGGAGATCCCGACCGCCGATGCGAAGGTACTCGCTTTGCTTGTGGCAGCGCAGCGCCCGGCAAAAGTTGTCAAACGAGCTTTCCTGTTCGAGCAAAGGCAAAAGCTCGCGTAGATGATCCGCCGCTGTTTTCTGCGCCGCTCCGATTTGCCGAAGGAAGAGTTCAGGCCAATTCTTGCCTTCCCGGATCAAAATGTCGCTTAGGAAAGCGCTTCCACCGAGGAGGCGGAAGAGGTCGGGAACATGGTGAGGAGGGATTTTCTGTAAAGACTTTTTGCCGGATATCTCAATCAGCCTGAGGAAATTATTACGGGCCAGTGGAGGGGATGGGCTGGTCTTAACTAGCCGCTCGATTTTTTGCCGCTCGGTGCGAGAAGAAAAAATCTTGCCCAGATTGCTCACAGCCTTAAGCTAATGGTCTCTTAGAAAAGCTGCAAGCCTTGATCGATTTTAGATTTCTGATTTTGGATTTTCGATTGGAAGAAATCACAAAACCCTTCGTGCGCGGGAATCAACTATACCTGGATTCTGGATAGTGCCAACTTTGGATTTGCGATTAGAACCAATCCCCAATCCCCAATCCAAAATCTAAAATCGCAAATCTAAAATCGTTTACAGGGTTCCCCACCTTTTCCAACGCGTGGGAGTGATGCGGATCATGGGTCGCTCGTGGATGGCCATCTGACGATACTGGGGATATTTTTTTCGCAGGAGAGCGACAGCCTTGCGGTGCTTGAGCCCCTTGCGTAAGACCTTGGCTCTTCCGGTGATCAGCACGTAGGCGAGCCGCTTCCAGTTCTCATCGTATCTGTCCACCACCACAGAGACCTGCGGGTTGACGAGAATGTTCTGAATCCTCTTTAACTTTAGTGGAGAGCTCTTTTTGGGCTTCTCATCAATCGGGGAATAGAGTTCGTGGCCGTCGAAGACAAAGCAGATGGGAATAACCAGTGGCCGGCCTTTTTTGTCGGCGGTGGCGAGGTGTGCGACGCGGGCAAAGTGGACGAACCGACTTGTTTTCTTCGCCACCTTCAAATTTTGAATTCGCCGACAACGTTCGGAGCAAACACCTCTTCCACCTTGACCGGCCTGTCGATGAGTCCCTGCTCGCCCATGTAGCGGATTAAGGTCTCCAGCGTGTGGCGGTTGGGCTCAATGCCATAAGGCCACCAGTCGGAGCCGAAGATCTGTTTTAGCTGTTCGATCTCGGCAAAGAGCCATGGCAGCGTGCAGGCCAACGTGTTGCTCACATGCATGGCCTGGATGGCGCGCTGCTTCGCTTCGCAAAATGCCTTGTACAGGCTCCGGGCGACCCAGGGATGTTGCTCATAGACTTCCTTCCGGATCACCAAGACATGCATGATCGGAAATATTTTGGTTCGTTTGTAATAATCCACTTCCACTTCTTTGTAGTTGGGGAACAGGCGGCGGACCTTGGGCGAGCCCTTGACGAAGCAGGAAGGGGCGCGAGCGGAGATCAAGGCGTGGATCTCGCCGCTTTCCAGCATCCCGTTGAGGGTCTTATCAGCGGCGATGGGGCTCAACTTGATCTCGGGGGGCAGCTTGAGCGCGACGCGCTCCCTTCTTCCCGGTTCCTCTTGTCCCCCTGAGAACCATTCCATGTCATGCGTTGCGACCCCGTAGTCGTCTTTGAGCATGCCGCGAATCCAGACGGCGGCCGTGATGGAGTATTCGGGGGCGCCGACTTTCTTGCCCTGCAAGTCCTGGGGTTTTTGGATTCCCGAATCGGCGTTGATAAAGACGCAGGAGTGCCGGAAGAAGCGGGAGGGGAAGACCGGGATTGCGACGAAGGGTGCGTTGCCCCGGCTCACCATGGTGATCTGGTTGGAAAGCGACATCTCCGAGGCGTCGAATTCCCGATGGCCTCCCATGCGCCAGAAAATTTCCTCAGCTTGGAGAGGAATATAATTGAGACGGATTCCCTCGGCCTGGACGCTGCCGTCTTGCAGCGCCTTGGTCCTGTCATAGTCGCCGCACGCGACGGTCACATGCAGTTTTTCCACAACCACTCCTTACCGCTCAGGACTCGGGTATGAGTTGTGAGTAATGAGTAATGAGGTTAGGACAGCAATTTCCTCAGTACTCAGCACTCGTTACTCCTGACTTACTTCGTTTCCCAGCGCGAGTAGCGCTGGGCGATGGCAATCAGGATAATGGAGATGACCGAGATCACCAGGCCGATTGCCGCGACGCGCCCGCGCATGCCGTCCAGATAGAGGAAATAGAGGAGCGGACCGAGCGGCTCTGACCCTGGACTGTAGAGAAATAGGGTCGTGCTAAACTCGCGCATGAAGATGGTGACAAGAATGATCCAACCGGCCATGACTCCGGGGCGCATCATCGGAATGAGGATGCGGCGGAATGTGGCGAGAAAACCGGCGCCACACGCCATGGAAGCCTCCTCGAGTTCTTTATGAATTTGAATGATCGTGCTGCTTACCGCCCGCAGGCCATAGGGCAGGAAGCGGGTAACGTAGGCAATCAGGATGATCCAGATCGTCGCGTAGATAGGAATCGGGAAATCCACATAAGCCCAGAGTAACCCGAGAGCAAGAGCCGTTCCCGGAAAGGCCCAGGGGATAAAGACAAGCCCCTCTAGAATGCCCCGGGCCGCGATTTTAGTTCTGATAGTGATGTAAGCGGTCAGAGACGCTAACAACATGCAGAGCGAAGCCCCCATAAGTGCCAAGAAGAGGCTATGAGCGAACGCCCTATGGACCCTTGCGGTAGCAACGATGTAGCGGAAATGGTCGAGAGTCAGATTCTGCCAGGTCTGCCAGGTAGGAACATGATAGTAGGGCAACAAGGCCACGAGGAGCAGAACCAACATGGGCAGAACGACCATCAAAATTAAAAGGATGAAGGCAACGACAGAGGCCAGGTAGCGCCACTTCCCCAAATCGATCTGATTGGGCCTAAAACCTTTTCCCGTAACCGTCGAAAAGCTCTCAACCTGCGATGTAAAACGGCGGTAGAGATAGACAAAGAGCAATGCGATGGCCAGAATGCCGACTCCGTAAGCGGCCGCCAAGTTATGGTTCGTTGGAAACGACCCCAGAGCCTCGCGCCATATTTTCGTGGTAAAGACCTCGATGCGCGCCGGCAGCGCGATGATCGCCGGCGTATCAAAACTCTCGATAGCTCGGACGAAGTTCAAAGTGCCGGCCGCCAGGATGGCCGGTCTGATGAGAGGAAGGGTGATGCGTCTGGCGACACCGAGCTGGCTCGAGCCTAGAGTCTTGGCCGATTCCTCCAACGAAGGGTCCATCCCTTTCAGCGCGGCTGCAATGATAAGAAAGGCCAGGGGAGTAAGGATCAAGCCTTCAACAAAGATGAGGCCCGGAATGGAATAGATGTTGAATGGACCCTTTTCCAGTCCGAATATCTTCACCAGGGAAGCGTTGATCAAACCGTTGCTTGGGTTCAACAGCATGACCCAAGAAATAGAAATCAGGATCGGCGGCATGATGTTGGGAATGATGGCGGTCAACTCGAAAAGTCTGTTGAAAGGGGCGTTGGTTCTGATCGTGATCCAGGCCAAAGTCAGGGCCAAAAATATAGAAAGTCCCGAGGCGCCGATTCCGAATACGAAAGAGTTCAGCAGCAGCGGATATGCCTCTGGATCGGTGAACGCCCGGATATAGTTCTCGAAGGTAAAGTGACCGGGCACCCCCAACGGGGCATCCGTAAAGCTGCCATAGAAAAGAAAAACGGCAGGATAAAGGCTGAGAAATGCGAGGATCCCTCCCACGCCGATGAAAACCCAGCCAATCGGTTGGCTTAAAAACGAACCGATGCGCGTCTGGGCCCAAACGGCGGGGAGAGAGCGCCCGTAAACATCAGTTCTTTGGTTAACGGACATCTGCCAATTTATTTCTGCAGGAAGATCTTTGAGTATTCCTTTTTCTTCTCGGCAAAACCTTTTTCGTCAAGATCGTACATCTCGACAAACTGGATCTTGTCGGCGTCAGGCAGCGGCGGATAGACCCCTTGCCGGTTCACAAACTCGCCCATCTTGGCAATAAGGGACATGCTCTCCTGACCGAGCAAATAGTCGATAAAGGCTTTGCCGGCGTTGGGATGGGGCGCCTTGTTGCCAAGCGTCAGATAATGGCCATCTCCCATCATCTTTCCGAGTCTCACATAATCCAATGGGGCGCCCTTTTGACCGAAGATGTAGGCATATTTAACATAGGTGATAGCTATGGGTGTCTCTCCCGTGCTCACGCGTTCTGCGGCGGGTAGAAGAGACTCGACCAAGATAGGCTTCATAGCGGCCAAGTCCCGAATGTATTTCTCAGCCTTTTCCTTGCCCATGAGCTTCTCCAGGCTGGCGACCCATTGAGTCGTTGTCGTATGCTGCGTGGGGTCGGGCATGACGAGCTTGCCGCGATATTGGGGTTTGACAAGGTCTTCGAGAGATTTGGGGGCATCGGCGGGCTTGATCACGTCTTTATTGTAAACGACTCCGATGATGACATTTCGGTATCTCGGACCCAAATTCGGATCAATAGAATCCTTCGTGAAGTCCTTGGCCGATGGGGAATCATATTTGGCAAAGATCCCTTGTTTGAGCATGATCTGCATCGGGTTATCGTTGGTTAAGATAATATCGAAGAGAGGTTTTCCGGCGCGATACTCGGTGAGCGCGCGGTCCATGACCTTGGTAGCCGACGCTCTCCAGTATTCTGCCTCAATTCCGGTCTTCTTTTGAAAAGCCTTTTGGACCGCTTCCGCTGTGTCGGATTCAAGCGAGCCGTAGATGACGACCTTCCCTTCCTTCTTTCCCGCCTCGATGAGTTTTGCATCCTGAGCGAATAGCTTTGGGGCTAGAAAAGAGCCCATGAACATCAGGGCGAGCAGAAATCTCCAATTTTTTGCCATGATTGTCTTACCTCCTTACTCTGTTCTATTAGACGCAGCAGGGGTGAATACTTTCAAATTTGGCAGCTGGAGTCAAGGTTAGGTGGGTTGGGAACCTCCTATCCCTTCGCTCCAGTGCCTCCTCGTCGGGAACTCTTCGCTGCTCGCTTCGGGCAGCATCGAAACTCTCCGCCAAAGAACGGTGGCGGATCGGACATCGATGCTGCATATCCTCAGCTTCGCAGAGAGTTCCAACGACTCAGAGTCAATCTTCGCTCAGGGACAGGGAGGTTCCCTAGGGATGGAAGAGGCTGAGTGGATTCCCTGAGCTGGGTGATCTCAATCTCTACGGGACGGAGCAGCGGGGGAGAGACCGAGGGGAGCGCGAGCGAGGCTGCGGACAAGCCCTTCGGGATGGCAAATAGCAAATTTCAGATTGCAAATTTGAGATCTGTAATTTGAGATTCCTCGCGCAGCGAGGACTGGGCCCATCGGCTGCAGCCGAGAGCGCGCTCCCCTCGGCAGATCCGCCCCATTGTGTTGACAGTGCGCTGGGTGAGTCATATAAGGGTCTTCCAAGTTTTGCCGAACGAGATGGATTGAACATGGAAAAGATTGATTTGCTGGTGAAGGGCGGAAAAGTGTGGACGCCTGGCGGCTTCGTCCAGGCGGATGTGGCTGTACTCCAAGGGGAGATAACAGCATTGGGTAGGCTGCCGGCCGATTCCGGGGCGTCCAAAATAATAGACGCCAAGGGTAAGATCGTGATTCCTGGCCTCATCGACACGCACACGCACCACCGCGAGCCCGGCTTTACCCACAAAGAAGATATCACGACGGCGACCCAAGCGGCCGCGGCCGGCGGAGTGACTCTCTCGGTAGGGATGCCGAATGTCAATCCGCCGACGACCACGGTGCAGCGCTACAGAGACATCATCGAGCTCAGCAGGAAGAAAGCGGTGGTGGATTTCAACCACAATCCTTCAGGAACTGTGCCGGACGAGATCCCGAAGCTGGCCGAAGCCGGCTGCCTCGCCTTTAAGATCTTTATGGTGAAGGACACCGGCAGGGACTATCCTCATATGCCCGGCATCGGGCTGCACCACCACGGCGATCTCTTTCGCTGTTTCGAGACCGTGGGCCAAACTGGACTGCCGCTCATGGTCCACCCCCACGATCAGGACTTGATGGATGAGATCGAGCAAAGATACTGGCGGCGGGGGGATCGCAGCCCGCAGGCTTATGGCAAAGCGTACCGCGATTTCGACGGCATCATTTGGGACACCGCCATCGCGACTCTCGTACGTTTTCAGAAAGCGACCGGAACGAAACTCCATATTCTCCATATGAGCACGCCCGGCGGATTGGAAATGGTGCGGAGGGCAAAAAACGAAGGTCGGCCGGTAACCGCCGAGGTGAATCCCTGGGCGCTCTTTCTTGCGACCTGGGAGAATGTGGAGAAGCTCGGCCCTTATTGTCTCGGTTTCTGGGTGCCTGATGAACATGCCGAAGCCCTGTGGCAGGGAATAAAGGATGGGACGATTGACGTTGTGGGGACCGATCATGCGCCGCATACCAAGGAAGAAAAGGATATCGGCTGGAAAGATATGTGGCAGTCTCCCGGAGGCGAGCCACAAATCCAAGACTATCTGAAGCTTTTTCTGACAGCTGTGAACCAGGGCAAGTTGACTCTGGATCAGTTAGTACGAATCACCTCCTACAATCCGGCGCGAATCTTCGGCGTTTATCCGCGCAAGGGAGTTATCCAGGTCGGCTCCGATGCCGATCTCACAATTATCGATCTAGAGAAAGAAGAGACGATCACAAACGAGACAACCTACACCCGAGTGGGCTGGACGCCTTACCATGGCAGAAGAGTGAAGGGCGTGCCGATCTGCACGATCGTGCGGGGCAAAGTGGTCATGGAAAACGGCAAAGTGGTCGGCAAGCCGGGAGACGGCGAGTTCATCACGCCTCTAAGTCATTAGGCCGCAGAATCCTAAGACACTTTAGAGTCGCGCGACGTTCGAAAAAACACGATGACCGCTTGGAAGGCCCGCATCGGATATCTCTCCCCGTCGGTATTTGAGTTTCCCTCGGACTGGAGTCTGATTCTGCCGCCCGGTTTCACGTTGGTTGCGACGGGTCTGAATGTCGAGTCGCACACGCCCGAGCAATTCGACAAGGCGATCGGCACTCTGGAGTCTTCACTCTCGGTTTTCCTTGCCGAAGAAGTCGATCTGGTGCTTCTCGCCGGAATTGCGCTCGCCACGCGCCGCGGTTACATGGCGGAGAGGGAGATCGTCGCCGCTCTCGCGCGACGGCTAAAACTCCCGATCAATTCCGCGCTCGGCTGCAACGCGGAGGCTTTGAGCTATCTGGGAGCGAAGAAGATCGTTATCGCAACCGCCTACAAAGATGAAATCAACGAGAAGGTTCGGCAATATTTCGCAGCGGCAGGATTTCAGGTGGCCGGCATCCGCGGTCTCAACGTGGCGCGGCCCGTCGATCTGGTAAAGCTCCCCGAAGAAGCCTCCTACAACGTCGCGCGGCAGCTTTTTCAAGAGCACTCGGACGCCGACGCAATTCTCATCCACGGCCGTTGGCGCTCGGTCCTCAACGCAGAGAGACTGGAGAGAGAGATCGGAAAGCCTGTGGTAGCAAGCGCTGCAGCCTCAATGTGGTGGATCCTCAAGGCCTTGGGCTTGAAGATCCCTATCCCGGGTTACGGCCGGCTTCTGCGCTAGCTTCCCCTGTCAACCGGTCGTGCGGCGGGCGCCGAGGACTTCCACCGGATCACTTGAAATCCACAAGGAGATAGGCCGCGTTGGAAACTTCGCCGCCCATCCCTTCATGCTCCACAACCACGGAGTATCTGCCAGCCTTGGCGATGAGCTTTGGATCGACCGTCGCCACAATCTGATTGGTCTTGCGGCCGTTCTGAGGGAAATTGATCGGGGTAAATTTTACCTCAGTCGGCACGGCCTTGCCGTTGATCTTGACGACGGCGGCGCTCATGAAGTTCTTTCCCGTGATATTAAGCTGGACCGGACCTTGTCCTTGCTTGACGGAGCGAGGGCTCACGCTTGTTATCTCCGGCGCCTCCCTGTCGGGGAACGGCTGGCGAATGGGGTTAAGGAAGTTCGCGTGGTAGGCCGGCTTGATCGCCCTGCCTTCCTGGAAGACGAGATCGATCTCCCGAGTCGCGGAAATATCTTCCAGCGGATTTCTGTTGATGATCACGATGTCCGCGAACCTTCCCGGCGCGATCATGCCGAAGTCCTTGTCGCGGTCGAGCCGCTCGGCGGTGTTCCTGGTCGCCGCGACCAACGCCTCCATCGGCGACAGCCCGGCCTCGACGAAGATCTCCATCTCGTAGTGGATGGGAAGGCCGGGCACGACGGAATTGGGGTCGGATCCGGTTTGCAATTTGCCTCCGGCTTTGGCGAAGCGCAGAACCAGATCTTTTGTCTTTCGATATCCGGTCTGAATATCCTCAAGCAGCTTGGGATCCAGCTTGGCTGTTCCTTCGAAATACTCTTTGTTGTTTAGCCTGAAGTAGGAAGGAACGTAGCGAAGCCCCGGCAAAGCCAGCAGCTTCATTTCCTCCGCCAGGTACTTCTCTCGCCTCGGGGAAACGGCGCGCCAGCTGTTCGCCAGCGTAGGTGTCCAGTGAACGCCCTTCTTCACCAGGGCCTGGATCACTCGATCGTACTGGCCTTCTTCCATGAAGGCGTGAACCTCCTGGGTGGTCATCCGGTTGACGCGGCGAGTCCTTCCCTCTTGAAGTTTCTTTCGCGATTCCTCGCTCGCCACGGTGGCCAGGCCGACCGAAAACGAATGCTCGATGGAGTCGACGTCCACCCCGGCAAAGACCGCCTCCGGGCCGTTGATGGAGTGGGTCACCACTCTCTTGCCCGCTCGATGCGCCTCCTCTACGATCACCTTGAGCTGCTCCGTGGTGAGATTCTCCAACGCCTTGATCAGGTCGGCACTGGCGGCGATAAGCCGTTGCGTCTCTTTGCGGGCCTGCTCGGGGCTGGTTACGACCGCCTCCGCCGGCTCTTCTCCCAGACTCGGATCTTTGGATGGGGCATTCATTCTGGGGCCCCAAAGAAGCCTCGGGCCGACGATCAGCCCTTTATTGATGCCGTCCCTCTGCGCGACCGTCCAGGCGCCGACTCCGGCTCCGATATCCAGAGCCGTTGTCACACCATGGTTGACGTAAAGCTCGCCCATCCATTCCCGGTAATGCGAGTGCGCGTCGACCAAACCGAGGATGGCGACCTTGTTTCTCAGGTCGATGATCTTGGTTCCCTGCGGCAATTTGATATCGCCGCTCCGCCCGACCGCTTCGATGCGCTTCCCTTTGATGACGATGACGGCGTTTTTGATCGGCTCGCCGCCGCTGCCGTCGATCAAAAGGCCCACGCGAACGACGGTAACGCGTTCATCCTGGGCGTACGAGGCAGCCGCGAATGAAGCGAGCAGAAAAAACCCGAAGCTTAATGAGATAAACGGAGTAACGCTTCTTCGCAGGATTTGCCTTTTTGCCATAGAGCCTCCTCTTTGATGTCCCTGAGTTGTCGACGGCGACAAGGCTGGTCAGAAATACCGGCAGACACTAGCCGAACAGACTCTTCGGTGTCAAATCGAACGCGTCAGCGCCAGGACTAATCCTGGCGCGGTTCCGATATCTCTTCGTCAGGATCGATCCGGTTGATGACCAGACCGGTGATGAGCTTCGGGTAGAAGTAGGTGGATTTCTGCGGCATCTTCTCACCGCGCTGAGCGACGGCCAAGATTTGTTCGGGCTGCGGGGGGTGCAAAATGAAGGCGGCCTTGTAGTCTTCTTTATCCACTGCCGCAAGCACCTTCTCTTCATCCTGCGAATAGCTGACGGTATCGCCTTTGACCTGTTCTTCAGGACT
>WNFH01004620.1_pt1 | contig 13275 bp, 10 predicted proteins | sample 5400411 | NCBI WGS metagenome assembly WNFH01 (sample SAMN13153347, study PRJNA577476) | soil metagenome | isolation source: 200 cm saprolite under Douglas fir tree site 2 hole 3 | place: USA:California | collected 2015-04-18
CACCAATGTGCCATTCGCGGGCTTCGGCAATTACTTCCTGCCAATCCAGATTGGTGCGGAGGACATGGCATTTCCCCGTTTCAACATGATGTCGTTTTGGACCACGTTCGTGGCCTTTCTCGTGCTGGTCAGCGCGTTCTTCGTCGGTGACGGGCCACCGCTCTCCGGTTGGACTGCCTACGCCCCACTGAGCGCGGTCGGGGCGGTTGCGGGACCCGGGCAAGGCACGGGCCAGGTCCTCTGGGCGACCTCCATTGGGCTCTTCTGCATTGGCCAGTTGCTAGGCTCCTTGAACTTCATCACGACCACGCTCGACCTACGCACCAAAGGCATGAGCCTGATGCGCATGCCGATCAGCACGTGGGCATGGTTCATCACCAGTTGCATGGGCCTGACAGCTTTCGCCGTCTTGCTGCCTGCGTGCGTGCTGCTCATTCTGGATCATGTGGCCGGAACCAGCTTTTTCATTCCGTCCAATCTGGTCATCAGCGACCAACTGCTGCCCCACTCCGGGGGAGCGACCCTTCTTTGGCAGCACCTGTTCTGGTTCTTCGGACATCCCGAGGTGTACATCGCAATTGTGCCCGGCATCGGTATCGTATCCCACATTCTGATTACCAACATGCGAAAGCCGCTGCTCAGCTACAAGGTGATGATTGCTTGCCTAGGCGCCATTGCGTTTCTGAGCTACATGGTCTATGGACATCACATGTTTCTCAGCGGGATGAACCCCTTCACGGCACTGGTGTTCTCTTTCCCCACGCTGGTGATCACTATCCCGGCTACCATCATCGTGCTCATCTGGATTGGCAGCCTTTACGGTTCGAAATTGCGGATCAACCCTGCTTCGCTGTTCGCATTGGGATTCATTTCGATGTTTGTCAGTGGCGGGGTGAGTGGCTTCTTCCTGGCGCAGCCTTCGATTGACATCTATCTCCACGCCACATACTTCGTGGTAGGCCACTTCCACATGGTGATGGGGGTGGCGGCTATCTTTGGAATGTTCGCGGGAACTTACTTCTGGTTCCCCAAAATGTTTGGACGCATGATGAACGAGACTCTGGGCAAGATCCACTTCTGGCTCACGTTAGTGGGCACATATTGCATCTTCATGCCATTCCATTACTTGGGATTGGCTGGAAACGTCCGCCGTTACTCGGCGTTCGTGAATGATTATCTTCAGCCGCTACTCCCGGTGCACAAGTTCATCACCATCGCTGCTCTCTGCACCGGTGCTGCCCAGCTCATTTTCTTGTACAACCTGATTCACAGCCGATTCAAGGGAGAGCCAGCGCCGCAGAATCCCTGGGAGGGAACTTCGCTGGAGTGGACGGTACCCTCGCCCCCGCCGTTCGACAACTTTGGCGGGAAGCATCCCGTGGTTTACCACGATCCATACCAGTATGGAGTGCAGAGTTCGACTGGCGACTATGTGATGCAGGATTCGCCCGAGCAGATTAAAGCTGTGGGATAAGAAGCGAGTTCGAATTACAGGCGTAGCGTTAGGGAGAGTCTGGGGAAAATGGCAACCACAATCCACGAACCACCAAAAAGCGAAGCTCCGGAGGCTCCGCCGCAACGGGGTCACTCTGGTGGCGGCTGGCGGAATCTGGTTCCGACTGACGGGAACTTGCGGGCGGTTCAGGATCGCTCGCCAGAACCAGCCAGCACCGGCATCTGGGTGGGGCTGGCGGCGATCGCAATGTCATTTGCCGCCTTCACCAGCGCCTTGATCGTTCGTCAGGGCGGATCCACCGACTGGCGGCACTTTATTCTGCCTCGCGTGCTTTATCTCAACACGCTGGCGCTCTTCATCAGCAGTGTGACGCTCGAGATCGCGCGCCGCCGTTTCGCGAGAACTAGCCACCCAGTCTACGCGGCATCGCTGCGTGCGCTGTACGCAACTCTGCTCCTGGGCCTGGTGTTCGTGATGGGCCAATACGTGGCCTGGCTTGATTTGAGGTCCCAAGGGCTTTATCTCGCGACTAATCCCAGCAGCTCGTTCTTTTACGTGCTTACAGCTGTGCATGGATTGCATGTATTGGGAGGGCTTGCCGGCTTAATTTATGTCATAAGGAAACTCCGCAGGTCGGTTTTACCCCGGAGTACGCTGGATGCGGCTTCCTACTATTGGCATTTCATGGACATTCTTTGGCTGTATCTGCTTTGGCTCCTTTGGATGAAGCTTTAGAACACTCAATAGGAGGCAGCGTGAGCGAAGCCAATTTGACGATGACGGAACACGCGGCAGGCTTGATGGAGGGGTCTCCGTTTGCGATCCCGTCCAAAAAGCTGGCGATGTGGCTGTTCATCATCTCCGACACCATGACTTTTGCCGCGTGCCTGGTGGCGTATGGATTTCTGCGCAACGGCACTCCCGACTGGCCAAGACCTTTCCACAGTGTAATCAACGTCGCGTTTATGACGCTGATCTTGATCACCAGCAGCTTGACTATGTTGATCGGTGTCCGGGCGGCGCAGACGGGGGACAAGTCGAAGGCTTTCCGCTGGATTCTCGTCACGGCGGCAGCAGGAGCCGTTTTTGCCCTGCTCCATATCCGTGAATGGCTCGCGCTGATCGATGAAGGCGTGCGTCTGTTCCAGAACCCCTGGGGATCCGGACTGTTTGGCGCGGCGTTTTTTAGCGTCACCGGGTTGCACCTCTTGCACGTCAGTGCCGGCGTTGTCGCCCTAATCGTTGTCGGGCTCGGCTATCGGCATGGCCGTTACGACTCCGCTCATCTCGAAGTGACCGGCCTTTATTGGCACTTCGTGGATATCGTTTGGATGTTTGTTGTACCCATGGTTTATCTCTTGAGCATCGCGCGCTAGGTCCGTTTATGCGGGAGGGAAAAATCCTATGAACGCAGGCGAACAACAGAAGGGTGGATTGGGCACCGATATCATTGTCTATCTCTGCCTGCTCGCCCTCTCAGCACTGCAGTTCATTCAGGCCTATAGTGGTGGCACGGGAAGAGGACTGGCTGCTCGCCTGCTGATCGTGGCCGCGGTCCAAGCATCGATTGCAGTTCTGTTCTTCATGCATCTCCGCTCAGAGCGGCGCAGCCTGGTCACCTTCGTCTCTATCTTTGCACTTTTTGTGCTGGCGACGATGAATTATGGGTGGCCCGACAGCTTCCGGCTCTTGGGCGGTGCGCCGTTTGCTAAGTAGCCGTGAGACTGGGACCCTTCGTTAAGAGGACAGAGGATGAAGATTGACCGACCTCTCCGGCTGGCTGGAATTGTTTGCGTGGGATTGGCCATGCTCGCTATGCCTCTGCCGGCCTTTTCCCAGAGTTGCGCACTCTGCTACACTCAGGCCGCCTCTGCAGGCGCCCGAATGATTCACGCACTGCGCAGCGGAATCCTGGTTCTGATCATTCCGCCCATGTTCTTGTCGGTTGGTATCACGTGGCTGGCTTATCGAAAGCGCCACCAGTTTCGAGAAACTAAACACACAGATCGATCTGATTATCCTACACTGACGAATCAATGGAACCCACTCACGCGGTAGCAGGTTTGAGCCCGATGGATACTGTGCGCTCCAAGCTGCTGGACTACTACACTCTGACCAAGCCCGAAGTAAACCTGCTGATTCTGATGACCACTTCGGCGGGTTATTATCTGGCCTCTCGTGGCCCTTTCCAATTTGCCAGGTTTACCAGCACTCTGCTTGGAACGTTGCTGGTGGCTAGCGGCACGGCCACTCTCAATCAGTTCATGGAGCGCAGGTACGATGCGCAGATGCGCCGGACTGCCAACCGGCCTCTAGTTTCAGGCAGGCTAAGTGCCCGGGAGGCACTTTGGTTCGGGCTGTTGTTGAGCTTTGCCGGAGGCCTCCAGCTTGCCTTTGCCGTTAACAGGCTGGCCGCTTTGCTCGCCGTCTCGACGCTGCTCGGATATCTTCTGATTTACACGCCATTGAAGCGAAAGACTCCGCTTTGCACTCTGCTGGGCGCGATCCCAGGTGCCATGCCGACCCTGATCGGTTGGGCCGGGGCCTCCGCCCGCATCGACCGCCCGGCCTGGGGCCTTTTTGCCATTCTCTTCCTGTGGCAGTTCCCGCACTTCCTGGCGATTGCTTTGATGTATCGGGAAGACTATGCTCGGGCCGGCTTCCGCATGTTACCCCAGTTTGACGTCGAAGGACGTTTCACCAAAGCTGAGATTCTCATATTCACCGTCATTCTTGTGCTTACAACGATGGCTCCATCTGCCGGTCGCGGAGCGGTGCTCTACTTGCTGTTAATGTTCACTGCGGGAGTCTTCTTCTTGTATTACACAGCCAAGCTAGCCCGATCGAATTCAAGGGTGCTTGCTGGCCACGTGGTTCACGCATCAGTAATCTACTTGCCGGTGGTTCTTGTCATCATGATGGTTTGGAAGTCCTGAGTTCCATTTCCAGATGCCATTCTTCGGGATAATACTGCCCCAGATGTCGAAGTTTTCTCAGTCGCAAAATCAGGAAGATCATCCATAAGTGACGAATCGGGGTAATAACGACCCCGAAGCCGCAGCTCATCACCCCACAAAAGGCCAGCCTGCACGCAACGGTGATTCTGATCAAGGACAGTTGCTGGGAGCTCGGCGGCCCGCAAAGCGCGCCTTGATCCAACTGACCTGGTCGCTCACCGAGCCTCCGAGCAGCGCGCTCGCGTCGAGATCGGGATATTTATAAAAAAGCACCCGGTCCCCCTGCTTACACATCCGCGCAACCGCCTTGGCGGTGATGCTTGCTGGGACATCAGGGTCGGCCTCGCCACTGAGTACCAGGAGTGGACCTGAGGCAGGCTTCCGGCCGGGAGCATTCCGGGTGAAAAAATCTTCCACGAAGCGATCGTTTTCCCAGCCCGGCTTCAGCATTTCGCCTGGGGAAAGTTCCGCCTCCGCGTTGGCATCGCAACCGTGGCTGGTCTGCTGATACATCGGCATCGCCTTTGCTGTCAGCATGTCGTCGACTCGAAAATCAGGAAAGACGTTCTTGATGCCGCGTGCCAGGAAAACAAGAAAGCGGCGGGAAGAACCAGCCGACTGTCGCTCGTAGATATCGCGCGCGTCGGCAACGCCTGAAATCGCGACGGCACCGAGGTAGTTGCCATCGCGGATTTCGTTCTCAGCCTCGGCCACTCCCACAGCAGCGAGACCTCCCTGGGAATATCCCATGGCCACCCACCTTGTCCCAAGTTGGGGCACCGCGGCGCGGGCTGCGGGAACGGAATAGATTACATCCAGCGCACTCGACTGCATGTCCAGCGCTGCATAGGGAAAGTTGGTTCCCAATCCGGCGTAATCGGTGACCACTACCGCGTAGCCGAGGTTCACGTGCATCGTCAGGAAGGGCCCTGCGCTCAGGTTCTTCATTAGCGAGGGGGCACACTGGCGAGCCGCGCCCCTGAAATCATGCGCCCAGGCAATCACCGGCCAGCCGCCAACTGGCGGGGCTCCGGGCGGAACCAGCACAACCCCCGATACCGCGATGTCCTTCCCTTTCGCCGAGCGCGAATGATAAAGAATACGAACGGCCGAAACCGCCAAAGGTAACTCGTAGTCGTTAAGCGGCTCGAAGCGGATCAGTCCGCCCGGTTTCCCCGGAGGCAGAGGATTGGTTGTGTCATAGAACTTCGTCAGCGGGAGAACATGCGGCGGGTGAGATTGCTTCGCCGGGACAGCCATCTGGCCGTGGGCGAACGCTGCAACAGCCGCCAACAAAGCGGCAGCCCATAGGACCTTGAGGACAACGGAAGGATCTGGCTCTTGTACAGCTTGAAGTAGATGATGTGAGTAACGCTGCTTACCTAATGTGTTCCAGTGCGTCCTTGACCGCACCCTCCTCGGGCCTGCACTCATGCTTGTCGAAATCGGATTGGAGTTGCTGTTTAGCTTTGTCGGCGTCAAGTAGAAACTCCTGGCGCGTCCTGAAGGCTAATCTGCAGACGTCGCAGTACGCGGTGCTCGGGGTGCTCCCGATGAACCTTACTATCCTGAGATTCCGATCTGGCATGGCAACATCATTGCAGGACATTATTAGCGAGTCAAATGGCTACCCGGGCAGCCAGTGAGTCGGCACGGACCCAGCCGTACTGAGTGTTGCTCGGAGCGGGTGCGCCGGATTGCTTGTACATCCGACGCAGCTTTTCGACGTAATCGCCAGGCATGGGGTTGCGTTTGGCTTCGGGGTCCACACCATAGACGCGCGCGGCATTGAGACCGAAGATGTTGCGCTTGACGTCGGCGGTCAGTGGCTTCCATCCGAAACGCTTTATTAGCTCGTCAGGCATTTCCAGGCGGCGGAAAGCCTCGATCTGCCATTGAGGCGAGCCCCACCAGATGGAGTCGGTGCCCCAGAGAAGGTGGTCCGGGCCGAACGCGTCGATGATCATGCCCAGCACATGGGTGGCCAGTAGTGGGCTGGCGGAGATCATCAAGGCAAAGGTGCTGCCCATCTCCATGTAGATGTTGCTCACCTGTGGGTTCTTCTTCTTCCAGTCGCAGATGTCTGAAACCCAGGGGACGTATGCGGTCTTCTTGAAGCCGTCCGCGGCTGCCGGGAGTGCCTCCTGCAGATCTTTGAACCCGGAATGGTAGACGAGGAAGTTGAGATGGGGGAAGTCGTTGGCGGCGCGCGTGACATCCATGGGATTCCACCAGTTGGGATCGCCAGGAAATGGCAACCCCTTGTGCAGGCAGATGTTCTTGACGCCCCGCTTCTGTGCATACTCCAGCGCCGGGTAGGCCAGCTTCTCATCGTCCACCCGCCAGCCCTGCTTTCCCTTGGCGCGGGCAACACCCGTGTAGCCCTTCCAAGCGTCAATCTTGAGCTTCTCCATCTGGGCGTGCATGTACTCCAGGTTCTGCTGGCCGAGATCAGGCGAGAAGTAGCCGTGGCTGATGACGCGCGGCGAGCTCGTCAGTTCGTTGATCCAGCTGCGGCTCTTGTAAATCACCTCCGGCGTGAGCACATCGGTTTCCTCCGATGCACCTGGCAGAGCACTGAGCGCGACCACGTCAGTTTCGCTGTCGAGAAAGACCTCCTTGATGTAGTTTTCCAGGTAGATATCCTCGATCCGGGGTTGACGGTCCTTCAGGGCAGGGTTCATCTGACGGGCCATGCCCCGCAGGTTGAGTGCCGCTTTGAGGAAGTCTTGATCGGCGTGCGGGGCTTGGCTGGGCGTGGCGACGTGGTGGGTCTGCACGTCGAAGATGAAGACGCGGGTCCTGTTCTCGGCGACGGCCGAAGGCTCAAGCAGCTCGGCGGCGTCCACGCGGAAGAAGCGGCCAAAGACCGTGTTCATGGCGGCAAAGGCGAGAGCCATACCGCAGGAGGTGCCCAGGAAGCGGCGGCGGTCCATGCCCAGGTGGCGGGCCTGGCGCTCGGCGCCAGCGACGATCTCCTGCTCCAGACGGCGCTGCTGTGGGGTTTGCGGGATGGGCAGGTACTCCTCGTTGGAGATGACCTGCGTGGGCACGGGCAAGTAACGGTCAAGCCACGCGTCCAGATCGGACTTGCGAACCCAGCCATCGCGGACTTCCGGCTTGTGATCGGAGCACGCAGTCTTCGGATTGGGCATATTCACCTCCGGGAACCACGGGGAATTCGTCCGCCCAAGAGATTACCTGTAGCTAATTCGGTTTACAAATAGATCTTTTTGCCGCCAAACCTACCTGTGCCTCCGCGCGGGGTCAATCCGCGATATCGGGATGCCGTGTGGCAATACGGTAGCGGCCGGAATGAAAGACAAGAGGCTCGCCCTCACTGTATTTGTACTCCTCGACCTCGCCTAAAAAGATGACGTGATCGCCTCCATCGTACTGTCGAACCTTGCGGCAAATGAATTGGGCAATCACGCCGTTAAGAATCGGTACGCCGCAGCTGTGCTCTCTAAACGCGACTCCCGCAAATTTGTCTGTCAGCGGGGTAGAGAACTGTCGCGACAGGTGGTGCTGGTGCGCCTCCAGCACGTTGACAGCGAAGTGAGTGGCATTCTTGAAATCGGCGAAGCTCGGTGTCTGACGTGACAGGCTCCAGAGTATGAGGGGTGGATTCAGAGAGACGGAAGAAAACGAGTTGACCGTTACGCCCACTCTGCGGCCGTCGGATGCGCGTGCAGTTACGACGGTGACGCCGGTGGCGAACTGCCCTAGCGCCCGCCGGTAGCCGCGCCGGTCGAAACGCTCGGCAACGGCTTGCGCTTCCTTCTGGACAAAAGCATCGGCCTCGGCCGGATCCATGAACCAGGGGTAGAGCGTACGTGGATCGTCGAAGCCATTGACGAAAGCACTGGCAACAGCCGCGATCTTGCCGGCGGAGTTGAGGAGATTGATGACGTGAGCAGGCAGCTTGAGCAGCAGGTTGGTCCAATCCACCACCCAGCGTGCGTAGCCGGTCCAGTAACGGTCGAATGTCTGCTGCATCCACTCCACATCGGCCGGCGCGTCCCCACGTTCGGTGATGCTCTCCAGGTAAATTTCGGCGCAGCGTGCGGCATTGTTCGAGCCCTGGCCGGTGATGGGATCGTTGAGCACAACGGAGTCGGCCATACCCAGCACGTTCCGGCCAGAGGGCAGAGTGCCGATGGGTTTGCGCACGGTGGGGACAACGTGGCCGGCCAGGATGCCTTTGTCGTCAGTGAGCTCGACGTTGCGGCAGCGCTCGGCCTCCCACGGCATGAAGCTCTCGAGAATGGATTTGCTGCGGGCGAGATGCTCGGCGGGTGTTTTGACATCCGTCCAGCAATCCATTGGCCCGCCGGGAATGCCCTCGAACACCATAATCTCGCACGAGCCCGTGGTGGTCAGGGCAGGGAAGACGAAGTACTCACCAACTTTAGGAATGAGGTTGAAGCAAACCGCGGGATAAGGCTCGCGCGGCCGCATGCCTGTGACATAGGTGAGCGCGAGCGCCCGTTGTGGTTCAGAAAATGGCGAGCGGCTGGCGTCACGTTCGAAGAGTTGGCCGATAGCGCCTTTGCCGCTGGCTACGATCACCAGGTCGTGGCTGCGCGCACAGCCCTCGAGATCATCAATGCCGACAGCCTTGATCTGCAGGTTTCCGCCGCGCTTCTGAAACTCGGCCATCCAGCGAGGGACCTTCAACCTCTGATCCACCGACTGGGCGAAATTGTCGAGGCGCGCCGCCCAGTCAATGACTTTGCCGCCGACCAAATCAGGGACGGCGAATCCAATGCCTTCAACTTTAGGACATTCCTGCTCCCAGTAATTCAGCCCGAGGTCCCGTTCGGTTTCCAGCGCCGAATCGAACATGCACTGGCTCGACATCACTCTCCCGTTCTGGATTTCATCGGCCGGGCGATCGGAATAAAGAGTGACTTGGTGCCCGGCGCCAAGCAAGCCAAGACCGAGCTGCAGTCCCGATTGACCGGCACCGACGATGGCGACGCTCTTCATTCAGGATTGGCCCAATCGTTCAGCACTCATTCCATCAGCTTGGGAATTGCCGGCGTGGCCATCTCGGGTCCCATGGCCGAATAGCCGCCATCGACTGCAAGATCGGTTCCGGTAATAAACGAAGCGTGGTCAGAGCAGAGAAACAGGACGGCTTCAGCAACTTCTTCCGGTTCACCGATCCGTCCCAGCAAGTGGAAAGGACCGCCCACGCGATTGCTTTTCGCCTTGTCGCCGCCAGCCAGTTCCTTGATCACGCGGGACCAGGTCCAGCCCGGGGAAACGGAGTTGACGCGTATTTTGTCGTGAGCCAGATCCATGGCTTCATTTCGCGTGAGCTGCAGCGCCGCCGCCTTGGTCACGGGGTATAGCCATCGGCCGGTCTGCGCCACCTTTGCGCTGATGCTGCCAAAATTGACCACGGCGCCGCCTCCCCGTTTCACCATGTGAGGCTTGACGGCTTTCAGCATCATCACGCCGCCGACGACGTTGATGTTGTAGCTGTCGAGCCAATCCTTGCGAGTTGCATTCAAGGCGTCGTCAATGTAAACGCAAGCCAGGTTAACGAGGAAGTCGATGCCACCGAAGTTGGAAACGGTACGATCCACGCAGGCGGCAATCTGGGCGTCATCCGCGAGATCGGTTTTCACGAACAGTACATCTTTGCCAAGCGAATTAGCGACGGCCTGCCCGGCTTCGTCGTTGATATCCGCAATCACGACCCTTGTACCCTCGCGCTGAAAGGCACGCACCACCGCGGCGCCGATCATAGTCGCACCACCAGTGACAATGGCAACCTTCCCCTGCAGTCCTTGCATGCTGGTCCCCCCGAGTGAAGCTGGTTTTGGCAGGGGGAAAAGCTACCATGGGTGCGACTGAGGAACAAGGGGGACTCAACTCGGTGCTTACCTAGGGAAGTCTCAGCAGCGTGCTTTTGAGCTGTTTCCTTTTGGGGAGACTTGACGGATCGGGTATATTTGGGCACCCAGCAGGTAAGAAGAGGCGAGCGGGCCCAACCAGGAGAACGTGGCATGAGAAAAATTGCTATCGTAGGGGGCGGTCAGTCAGGTTTGCAGTTGGCATTGGGACTACTGCAGAAGCACTACGAAGTCAGGGTCGTCTCTAATCGGACGCCGGAGCAGATTTTCAACGGCCGGGTCACCTCCAGCCAATTCATGTTTCATGATTCTCTTCAGAACGAGCGCGACCTGGGGATCAACTTCTGGGAGAAGAAATGCCCGATCACCGAAGGCATAGCTTTCACCATTCCCGGACCCGACAAAACGCGCGCTCTTTTTTGGGAGGCGAAGCTCGATGGTTATGGACAGTCGGTTGACCAACGAGTGAAGTTTGCGGGATGGATGAAAGAGTTTGCCAAACGCGGCGGAGACCTGGTGATCAAAGATGCGGGGCCACAGGATGTTGACGAACTCAGTAAAAGCCACGACTTGGTGATCGTGGCTGCCGGCAAGGGCGAGATCAACCGCATGTTCGAACGGGATGCAGAAAAGTCTCCCTATGACAAACCGATGCGGGCACTGACCCTGACATACGTTACGAACATGGTTCCGCGAACGCCTTTCACCGCCGTGTCCTTCAACCTGGTCCCTGGTGTGGGCGAATACTTCGTATTCCCGGCGCTGACCACCACTGGAGAGTGCGAGATCATGGTCTTCGAGGGCGTTCCCGGTGGACCGATGGACTGCTGGAACGACGTGAAAACGCCGGAAGAGCATCTCGCCAAGAGTAAATGGATTCTGGAAACGTTCATGCCGCTGGAGGCCGAACGCTGCCACAAGGTCGAACTGACCGACGACAACGGTATTCTCGTGGGGAGATTCCCGCCTACCGTCCGCAAGCCGATCTGCAACCTGCCCTCGGGCAGGTTAGCGCTGGGAATGGCAGACGTTGTGGCCACGAACGATCCCATTACCGGCCAAGGTTCGAACACGGCAAGCAAGGCCGCCACCATTTACTTACAGCGGATCGTCGAACGGGGCAACAAGCCGTTCGATGCGCAATGGATGCAGCAAACGTCTGACATCTTCTGGGATTACGCGCAGTGGGTCGTAAAGTGGACGAATTCGCTGCTGATACCACCCGCGCCTCAGATACTGCAACTCTTGGGCGCGGCCAGCCAGATTCCGCCGCTGGCCAGCAAAATCGCGAACGGATTCAACAACCCGCCGGATTACTCTCCCTGGTGGTTTGATCCAGCCGAGGCTGACCAGCTGATCCAGCAGATAGGAGCCGCTGCCTGAGCACGGGTGGATTCGGCCTGGAGAGCATCGATAGCATTTCTCGTCCCCATGTCTTGCGATGTTCTGTTGTAGGGTCTAACGTGAGGTCTTGACAACTGCATCCATCCCGGTATTGAATTGGCCCCCACACTCAGATTGCGGGCTTTGCAGGTCGCTTAACAAGCGTTGGGCAACACTTATCACGAACGGCTTAAGTTCGCAGTTAATCAGTAGCGGGCAGCGGAAAATCCAGATGAAGCGAGCGCCTCGGCGCTCTGGATCGGGGAAAAAGCCCCATTTAAGGCTGGATGGCTTGAGGGGTGTGTTCGGCAGTAACTGTGTTCAACTTTTCAACATGGGAAAAGCTGGGGCACGGGCAGTAGTAAACACAGTCAACCGGGGAGATCACAATGAAGCGGACTTCGTCTTGGTCAGTTGCTATAGCTGCGCTTGTGTGTGTTGTGTTGTCGAGCAGTGTCCTTGCTCAGGAGTTAGCCACGTTGAAAGTAACCGTCAGCGACCAGACTGGGGCCGTGATCGCTGGTGCAACAATCACTCTAAGGAATACAGAAACCGGGGCCAGGCGAACTGTCATCACTGAATCGCACGGTTTGTCCGTGATCCCGGGTGTTCCCGCCGGAAACTACGAGATGACGGCCGAAGCCAAGGGGTTCAGTTCGGTGAAAATGCCGGTGGCGCTCTCCGTCGGTCAGATAGCCTCGCTCACGGTCACCATGGGCATTACTGTCAAGGAAGAGGTTAAGGTGGAAGAGATCGCCCAGGGGGTTGACACTGAGAAATCAGAAGTCAGCCAGGTGATCGATACTCCCAAGATCAACGACCTGCCTATTTCCGGGCGTGACTTCATTGACTTCGTTCTGCTTACGCCTTCGGTCAACGTGGGGCGGAGCACCGCGGTGGGCGCGCAGTCGCCGTTTACGGAGACGGTGTTGAAACTCAGTTTCGGCGGCGTCCGCGAGAGCCACACTTCGTTCTTCGCCCTGGATGGCATCGATTACACCACCAGCATCTCCGGCGTGCAGCGCATCAGCCCCTCGCAGGACTGGGTACAGGAGTTCCGCGTGGTGGACAGTCCCTACGGGGTAGATACAGGGCGCAACCTCGGTTCCGTCGTTAACACCATCACCAAGTCAGGAACCAATGATGTGCATGGCACGGTATACGAATATTTCCGCAACAACAAGCTGGATGCTAGAAACTCGCTCTCGGCCCCGGGTTTCAATACGCTGCGCTTCAATCAGTTCGGGGCCACAGTTGGCGGCCCCATCCGCAAGCAAAAGAACTTTTATTTCCTGGGATATGAAGGGCAGAGGCGGGCGGAGTCACCGCTGTATTCGTCCTTCATCCTGCACTGCATCGACGGAGAGGGCTGTCTGGGCCCTCGGGGTGACGGTACGCCCACGCCCAGCATTAACGAGGTCAAGCAGATGCTTGGTCTCCAGGCAGAAAATCTGGGATCAATCCTGCAAATTGACGACTACGACAAGACGATCGTTAAGAGCAGCAACATCCTGGGAGAAAAAACGTCCCTGAATATCACTTATCTATTCAACGATTCGCGCAAGCAGAACGCGCGCGGAGCGGTACCCGGCGAAGGATTACCTTCCTCCTA
>WNFH01002316.1_pt1 | contig 13266 bp, 8 predicted proteins | sample 5400411 | NCBI WGS metagenome assembly WNFH01 (sample SAMN13153347, study PRJNA577476) | soil metagenome | isolation source: 200 cm saprolite under Douglas fir tree site 2 hole 3 | place: USA:California | collected 2015-04-18
AGCCAATCGTTTTAGAGGGAGCAAACCAAATCGTCGTCGAGAGATAAACCGGAAGGAGACGCATGGTGAAAAAGAGCAAGACCCCGACATTTTTGTTGGAATTGCCCCTGGTAGTGGAGCCAGGACAGGCCAGGCGTCTCCGTGCCCATTTTGAGGCGGCGCGTGCGCTCTACAATGCGCTCTTGGGAGAGGCGTTGAAACGGCTACGCCTGATGCGTGAAGACCCGCAGTGGCAAGTGGCACGTGCCATTCCACGGACACACAAGCAGGAGCGAAATGCAGCGTTCTCTCGCCTGCGCCAACAGTACGGGTTTTCTGAGTATGCTCTACATAACTTCGCAAAGAAGGCCAATTGCACCTGGATTGCTGACCATATCGATGCGGTGATGGCGCAAACGCTGGCAACTCGCACCTATCAGGCAATCAACCGGGTGTATCTGGGCAAAGCCAAAAAAGTCCGGTTCAAGAGTAAGGGACGTGGCCTGGATAGCGTAGAGGGCAAGCGCAACGATACCGGATTGCGCTTTGTGCTGCAAACTCCCAAAGAGGGCAGCCAGGGCTGGCTGGTCTGGAGCAAGGACCGTCTCTCCGCCATGATCAACTGGAAAGACCCTGTGGTGAAACATGGACTCGATCACCGCATCAAGTACGCACGGCTGGTACGGCGCAAAGCCTCCAGTCCACATGCCAAGGGTGCAGACGGCCAGGGCTATCGCTACTGTGTACAACTCGCCTTAGAGGGTAAGCCCTACCAGAAAAAGAAGAACAAGCCAGGACCCGACGTGATCGGCTTGGACCTGGGACCCTCGACCCTAGCTATCGTCCCGCGCGAGGGTGAAGCTCGTCTAGCGCCCTTGTGCGAGGAACTCAAACCGGATGCACGCACGAAGCGACGCCTCGAACGCAAGCTTGACCGCCAACGCCGCGCCAACAACCCACAGAACTATGACGAGCAGGGTCGTATCAAGAAACGCAGCAAGCAGCGCCTCACCTGGAAAAACAGCAAGGGCTACCTGACCACGAGACAACGACTCGCCCATCAGCAAGGCAAGCTTGCCGCTCATCGCAAGAGCTTGCATAGGCGATTAGTGAATGAGATCGTGACGGTTGGCAATCAGATTCACATTGAGAAGATATCGTACAAAGGCTGGCAGAAACGCTTTGGGAAAAGTGTAGGACTCCGCGCCCCAGGGATGTTCATTGAGATGTTGAGACGCACAGTTGCAAAAACTGGCGGCACCCTGCATGAAGTTTCGACACGTACCACCAAGCTGTCCCAATATTGTCACGGCTGTAGAACCTACACAAAAAAGCCTCTCTCAGAGCGGTGGCATCGCTGTTCGTGTGGCGTAGGCCCCGTACAACGTGACCTCTATTCGGCATTGCTGGCGGCCTATCTCCATCCACCAGACACTCTCCCCTCTATCGCCCAGTCTGACTGGGAAGGTGCGGAACTGCGCCTGCGGGCAGCGGTAGAGGTCTTACATCAACGTGCGAAAGAAGGGCAGGTCTTGCCCCAAAGCGTGGGTATTCCTCGCGCCAGAGCGCGTCTGCCCAAAAGTCTTGCTCCGAACCAACAAGGGCTGGTCTACCGACGAGGGAGGCTAGCAGCGTTGGCGTTGGAACAAGAACCTCCCGCCTTTAGGCGGTGAGAGTGTCAGTATGCAAAACTCTTGCAAGATAAAAGTGTGTAACAAATGGCTTCTGATAGGCACTACTTCTCCGACGCCCCTTGCAGGAAGCTTTACCGACCTGGGGGGACGCACAGGGAGAAAAGTATGAAGCACTATTACACTTCAAGGGAAGCACGGCAGCAATTAGGCATAGATGTGGGTGCCTTCTATTACCTTATCGAGACAGGGAAGATCAAGAGGCTTACGCCCCCTGGGAAAAACCGAGGTTTCTACTCAAAACACCAGATCGAGCGGCTGGCAGAAGAGAGATTGAAGTGCGTGACCGGCGAGGAAGGACCAGAAACAACATTCAGGAAGGCCACGCTAGGCGATATCCATGAAGAGTACGAATTAGCTGCACTCGTGCTCAATGGTAGTGCAGGATATGGCGTTCCAACATATGAAGCATGGTTACGCAAAAATGCTGATACCAATTTCATTATCAGGGATCAAGGTCGATTAGTAGCATTCATGCATGTGCTTCCGGTGAAGCAGAAAACCATCAAGCAATGGATGAACGGAGAAATACGAGCCTGGGAAATTGGTGCCGAAGATGTACTCCCGTACAGCCCAGGATGTTCAGCGGAATGTATCATTATGAGTATGGCAACAACATCAGATGTAGACAGGCAAAAAAGACATCAGTACGGATTCCTGCTGATTAGAGGCTTCCTGCATTTCTTACATGACCTGGCAGAAGAGGATATCACGATCACCAGGTTCTATGCCATCAGCGCTACGCCAGAAGGAAACGCGATCTTGAGACAGGCAAGATTTGAGGAGAGAGGAGAGATAGGGAGGCGCATGGCGTTTGAACTCAACCCGATCACCTCGCATACGCGCCTGGCAAAAGCGTATAGGGCGGTGATGAAGGACCACACGATGTGGTTGTGACGCAACCTGAATGAGTGGTGACGATATATATTCACGTCTTATGAGGAGTATACAATGGGTTTACAGCAAGCTTATGTGATTATCGGGAATGGTATTACAGGGGTTACTGCTGCCGAAATTCTACGCGCTGAAGATGCTTCCTGCTCAATCACGATTGTGGCAGATGATCCCTTGCCGACCTATTATCGTCCCGCCCTCAAAGATTTTCTTGGTGGCCGTTTGCCAGAAGAAAAACTCTGGGCGCGTCCCGCCACATTTTACCAGGAGCAGCACATCCGGTTTATTCCTGGCCGAGTCGTGGGCATCAACCCCGTGCAGCACTTCGTACAACTGCAAAACGGCAAGCAGATCAGCTACTCCAAATTGCTGCTTGCCAATGGGGCACGCCCCCGCCACCTCTCCTGCTCTGGCCTCAACCTGGCAGGCGTTTCCACCTTGCGCACAGTTGCCGATTACCAGGAAATCTTACGTCGTCTCAGAGATGTCAACCGCGTCGTGGTTTGCGGGAGCGGTACGTTGGCTCTAGAGAGTGCTGAGACCTTGCGGCATCGCGATTTCCAGGTCACACATCTGATACGCGGCAACACACTATGGTCAGAGGTGCTTGACCCCGTCGCTTCTGACCTGGTGCTGCAAGAGGAACGCCGCGACGGTATAGAGGTGCGTATCGGAGAAGAAATCGCTGAGATTGCCGGCAGGCATGGACAGGTTTGCGGCATTACCACCACACATGGAGAACACATCCCCTGCGAAATGGTGCTGGTCGCCATCGGTATTGAGCCAATCATCGACTTTATTCGCGCCAGCGGCATCGCCTGTGGACGAGGGGTCAAGGTTGATCACAGCATGCATACCAACATCCCGGATATTTATGCTGCCGGTGATGTGATCGAATGCACCGAGGAGTTTAGCGGGCGCACACGAGTTCTGGGCCAATGGTTTCCCGCCATTCAGCAGGCCCAGGTCGCAGCCTATAATATGCTTGGCTTATTTCCTCCCGATCGCGCATTTTACCCCAGTTCAAACAACGAGTTGCGCACTGCCTCCATGCATTACTACAATGCAACCTTTTTATACGGCCTGGACTTTGTTTCCATCGGGTTAACCACGCGCCCATCGTCTCCAGGCTATCAAGAGATTATCGCTGATCCGCAGCCGCGTAGCTATCGCAAAGTGATCTTACACAACGGTACGATGGTTGGTGCTCTCTTGCTAGGTGAGCGCGAGCAGGCCCTGGCCTTCAAGCGCGCCATTGATCATCGAGTCAACCTGGCTCCAGTTGACAGCCAGTTGTTCACGGCAGGCTTCAATCTCGATGCGTGGCTCGACCAGCAGCGTATACCCGACCCTCTACTGAATATCAGAAAAGAGGGCGCAAGTCCAGGATATACACCCGGGAAACAGGGGGTGATACATACTCCCTCGCTGACTTGCGAAGAATATACCCGTAATTTCTTACCCAAAGATGTTGATGCATTCTTTGTGCCTGTTCCACATCCCAAAGTACATGTTTCCATAGCAGAAACGCAACTTACCAACAATGGCCAGGCAGTCGTACATACCATCGGTCGGCAATCCGGGGTTTCGCTCCTACTTGAACATAGCTCTGTCTCGCGGCTTCACGCAGAGATAAGCTGTAGCAATGGTGAATACCTGCTACGTGATAAAGGCAGTTCCAACGGTACCTTCATCAATGGTTTTCAAGTGGCACGCGATGCCGTTTACAGATTGCATCAACATGATCGTGTACGATTTGGCGATGTGCAATTCCGTTTCGAGGTGCGCCCCCGGGCATCATATACCAGTTATTTAGGAGTCAACACGCCACCACATGCCAGTTTCTTGCATATCCAGGGTACAGAGCTACACGATAGTATTTCGCGTATCATTCCTGAAAGCATTCTGCGCACACTCGATGATACACCCACCCTGGTACTTGTGGGACAACATACTGCTCCAGAAGTCGCTCCCCTGACATTTGGCAGGCACTATACGCTCGGGCGAGACAAACAGAACGATATCGTATTAGACGATACTTCCTCATCGCGTCAACATGCCGAGATATTCAGCGCGCCCGATGGCTTCTATGTGCGAGATCTGAACAGTCGCTACGGTGTGTTTGTCAACAAGGTCAAGATCAATAATGCCTATCATCTCACACATGGAGATCGCATTGTGTTAGGCAATATGCTGATCTACTTCTCTTATCCGCAGCAGGGTGCTATTAAACAAGCTGCCACCAGTATAGTAAGCATAATGCAACAGACTCCTCCATCGGGCACCTTTAAGGGTGAAACAGTGATTACGAGTAGCACGAATCGAGGCTCTTTGGTGGCAAAAAATAGCTCACTAGGGGAGAAAGAGCCTGTTGTGGTGGGGCTTGAGCATCTTCGAGTAGTACAGCGGCTAGATGAGGAACGTATCAACTTTGAGATTGACATGTGTATCGGGTGTAATCGCTGTATGGATGCGTGTCCGGTGCCCATTTCATCCCAGGTCACTATCGCTGACCTCAACGCTGCAACAACTTCAGAGAGGGTTGCACCTCATGTCACACGTTTTACCCACGAGTGCATTATGTGCGGCTCCTGTGTACCCGTTTGCCCCGTAGATAATCATCGTGATCTCCTGATGTTGTCGCTAAAAGAGCGGCTCGGGGTTTCATGGAACAGCAGACCGGATATGAACAGCGTAGCGGGTGCGCTGCCCAGCGGGTGGACGATCGCCATGCTTATCAGCCGCTTACGCGAGCAAGCTATCTTGTGTGATCCACAGCAGGTACCGGATACCTACCTGCTGCACATCATCGCTGCCTCCAAACAGCGTACCCTCACACCAGGGGAGATGGTTATACGCGAAGAGGAGTACGGACGTGATTTGTACCTGATCCTGGAAGGTCTCCTGCAACTGGTGGCAACCGATATAGACAATGCAGAACTACCCATAGCGGTTCTCAGGCGGGGTGAATATGCGGGAGAAGACGGTATGCTCACAGGCCACCCCTACAAGGCTTCTGCACGCGCACAGACACCCGCACTATTACTACAGATACCAGAACAGGTGATGCAGCGACTTATAGAACTTGTTCCCAGCGTGCGCAGCCACTTTGAACGCTTTAATAATGCCCGTTCGCTGAAATCCATCCTCAAACGCCTGGCGCTCTTCCAGGGCGTTGCGGATGCCGATATCCAGTCACTCATCCGTCAGACACCGGTCAAGCAGTATGAACGCAATGAGCGTCTTTTTGCGGAGGACAATAGAGGCCGCCCTTCACGGGAGACCTTAACCATTTTGCTGGAGGGTTTCGTTAAAGTCACACGGCATACGAAAGCCGGAACGGGACAGCGTAGCAGCAACGAGCGTATTATTGCCTATCGCCAGGGTGGCGACTATTTTGCTGGAGGTCTCGATCTGCTGGGTGATGGTCAAGCTGTCTCTGTTACCACTATCAATCGCTGTCGTATAGCAGAAGCACCTCGACATGTACTCCTCGCCCTGCTCCAGAAATACCCGGAAGTGGATCACCGCTTTTCCATGCGCTTACGCGAATATATCGAGACAACCGCATCTACCCAGGGCTATGCACTTTCAACTGGAGCACTACGACATTTCACCGCCAGTCCCGCCGACCTTGATGTACAAGCAGGGCTACACTCACTGGTAGGCGACGGCGTAGTAGAGGGAACAGAGGTACTGGTGATTGACCTGGATAAATGTATTCATTGCGATGAATGCGAAGAGGCATGCGAACGGCGACATGGACATTCTCGCATGAACCGCAAGGGTATGGTCATCGGCAATATCAGCATTGCTACTGCCTGTCGCCAATGCCAGGACCCGGTGTGCATGCTGTGTAGCCGGGCAGGTATCGCACGATATCCCAATGGAGAGGTCTATATCACCGAAAGCTGCATTGGCTGCGGCATCTGTGCAGAACGCTGTCCTTACGGGGCAATTTCAATTGTACAAATCGAAGACAAATCTGTAGAGCGACCTTCCTGGCAACGCTTCAGTGAATTTTTCACCAAAGGCACTGGAAAAGAACGCTCCCGCAAAACGCTACCAGTAGTAAGCGCAGATGCGGCAGGTGGGAATTACGTGGCTCCCGGCCCGTTCGATATCACCCAGCCACGCAGCGGCTACGACGAGTTGCGCAAGAAGGTCGCGATCAAGTGCGACCTGTGCGCAGGATACAGCGACCAGGCGTGCGTACAGGCGTGTCCGACAGGCGCGGCTATTCGCATCCAACCCATCAAATTCTTCGGCTCAACCGAAGAGATTCTAAGCCGAAGAGCAAACTAAGAGGGATACAGGAATGGTACTGGTAAACAAACCACCAATGAAACAAGGAATAGTACGACGTATCTGGAAAACACGCGGATCAAAATTCAACTGGCTCTTCCTGGTAAGCGCACTGCTACTGATTGGCTGGGCAAACATGATCTATCGTTCCGCGATTGCCACACAACTGTATCCTGGCCCATACAATGCGCCATTCCGGCAATTCGGCATTGTTTCCTTCGTACTGGTGCTGCTCGTAGCTGCCTATACCATGCGCCGTCGTTTTGTGCGTGGCTTGCCCGGAAGAGTGCAGGATTGGCTCTGGCTACATATCTGGTTTGGCGTTATTAGCATCCTTATCGCCTTCATGCACGAAAACTTTCAAAACATCACCCGCAATTTCTCATTCATGCGTGACCGTTTCACCGAAGCCGCTTATGGCACAACAGCCCTTTACGCGCTACTCTTGCTGGTTCTTACAGGGATCATTGGTCGCCTGCTCGACATATGGCAGGCGCGTGTGATTGCCAGTGATGCCGGTACCAATGGGGTCGGTATCGCCCGTTCGATAGAAGACCGCCTGTTTGAACTATCACTGGCCGTTGAACGACTCAGCGCGGGTAAATCTGTCCAGTTCAAGCAATATTGCGAACAGGCATTGCACACTAAAGGAATGCAGCTCAAATTGTTGCCGGTGTTGGTTTCTTCTGAAGTAGACGATTTTCAACGCACCTATGATCTACTCACTGAATGCACACGGCTTGAACGTTCGCTTCAGAGGCAGAAGCATGCTCGGCTGATCATTCTCATCTGGCGCTATATCCATATTCCCCTGGCGTGCGTTACGATGGTAGTGATTTCCTACCACAGCATTTTCGAGTTGTGGAAGATGCTGGTACTACATCAATAGCGGTGCGGCTTTCTCTCGAGAAAGCTGTGCCTTCTGGAGTGCTGGCTATTTGGGGGCATCCGTTTTTGAATAAGTACTGTGTAATGATAAAACAACGATCCTTTCTGAAGACGAACTGGCCTCTCTTGTCTGCCTGTCACGCTGGTCTTCTTGGGGATAATCGGACGCCCGTCGGTTCCGTCGATCAATAAAGCCATTTATTAATATAGTAAATTGCATTATTTTTTATCAAACATTTCTTCAAAAAAGTTTTCAGGAAAATAGCTACATACGTCATCTTCACGGTAAGCAGAGCCACTTTTAGTGCCTGCCATCCCTGTCCCTGGCTCAGGTAGAGACGTAGCAAAGGGAGTGCAGCTTTCGCTACTCCTTTTGCATGTCCAATTTCTTTGTAGGTAGCCAGAGCTCCTGAGAGGAGCAGTATTGCGTATTGTGGTTGTTTTAGATTGATCATCAGCTTCCCCTGCGCTATAAACAGTCGCCCCATTTCAGGCTGATCACCGAGCCGACTGGCTATCTCCAGGGCTTCATCGTACCTCTGCCCGGCTATCTTAAAATCTCCCTCAATACGCGACAAGTCGCCCAGCAAACGCTTGGTAGATGCCACACGACGCAGGCTCCCAATCTGTTGACTCATCCAAAGACTGCTCTCCAGTTCTGACCGCGCTTCGATCAGATTACCCCGGAGGAAGGCAACTTCCCCTAAGAAATGATGACACTGCGCAAGCATAGCAACTTCCTCGGTGTTTGCCAGGCGCACAAGACTTTCTCTTATCCATTGCACCGCTTCTTGAAAGTCCCCCCGGTCGCGAGCGAGGAGCGCCAGGACGTAATAGGGATGGGCGAGCCATTGATCCTCATCTAACTCACCGGCTTCGCGAATCGTTGACTCACATAACTGCCTGGCTTCAATCAACCGTCCCTGTGCGCGTACAGCCAGTGATCTCATGTGGCGGCTTTTAATTGCCATAGTAGGTTCTCCCAACCTACGATAGCCTGCTTCACACCTCTGATACAGCCCTTCCGCTTCGTGATACTTCCCCTGTTGGTGTAGGATGTCGGCCCGATCATGCGTAAAGCGTACCGCACTGATCTCGTCTGCAAGAGCTTGCGCTGCTTCAATAGCCCAGCCGTTCAAAATAAGGCTCCGTGACCAGTACCCGCGTCGATCGAGAAAGGGCCGCAGTGCGTCTTGAAAAGACAATACAATCTTCCAGGCTTTTCGCTGGTAGCTTTTTTGCACTACTTCCCAGAGATTAGGCAACTCATGCTCCAGGGCCTGATAGTTGTTGCACTCTCTTTGAGCAAAAGATAAGCGAGTGGTAATAGCTTTATCCAACACCCGCTGAAAAAAACCGACGAGCTCAAACCGTGTGTCCTCAGCTTTTACTTTTTCCACTGCCGCTGTCCTACTGCCCATGTTAAAAGTTCCCGAAGCATACTCATCATGCGCTGGCGACTGAGTACACCCAGACGGTGGTAGATCAGCAGGCTTTGCCACACATGTCTGAAAGCGGCCCCCAGGTGACCCACGGTGAGGTATGCAATCGCCAGGTGACGTAAGCTGCTGGCTTCTCCTTGTTGATTGTGCAACTGGCGACGCATGAGCAGCGATCTCTGTAGGTGTGATACAGCTTCACTGTCCTGTCCAGCAGCCAGTTCTATGCACCCCAATTGTTCATAGGCATCCGATAAGCCTCTCTCATCGCCAATCTCCTTGTAGAGCACCATCGCTCGGCCGCATAAGCTTCTGGCCTGGCGCAAGTCTCCCTGGCTTAGATAGACCCACGCTAAATGGTGAGCAGTGGTAGCTGTCGTACTACGGCTTTGCTGCACCTCTCCACGCTCAATGAGCCGTTGCAGATACTTAGCAGCACTCTCATAGTCTTTCTTCTTTCGGTAGACCACGCCGAGCATCAGCAGAATATGATCAGATGGTTCGGGTGCTCCGGCGTATCGACTTCGGCGATCTATTTCAAGGTAAAGGGAAAGCGCTTTATCCAGATCTCCTTTATTGAGATGATAGGCGGCCATCTCTGCACGAATGGTCATCAACCGTTCGTCATCCATTGTCGGGGCGAGGCATGTCTCAGCTGCTCGCATCGTCTCAAAAGCGATTCCGTACGCACCCTGGTTAAACTGGAGGCGACCAAGAGCAAGCAAGGCGTGGGCATGTGTCTGTGGGTCTTCTCGTTCACTCGTCTCAATCGCAGTTCGGAAGCTCACGCTTGCCTCATCCCACCTCCCAAGTGCGTTCTGTGCCTTGCCGCGGAGGAACAGCAGCCATCCAGAATGTTGCCGCACGATCTCACTTGCATGCAACCCGGCCTCGCACCAATCCACTAGTTCAGCCTGAAGACCACGCTGTTGGAGGTAGGGTGCAAGCACTCGAATATATTCCAGCAGGAGGTGGGTTTCCCTTGGACATTTCTGACTAGCGAGCCAGGATTGGCATCCACGCAAATTGGCAAACTCAGCATCCAACCAGTCGTACTGATCTTGGTGGTAACGAGCGAGCTGAAGCCGAGCTGTAGCAGACAAGAAAAGTGATGACGACCAATAGTGGACCGCCTGGTTCGATACTTCTACGTTAGTTTGCTGAGGGATGATCATAACAGTCCTTGCTCTCGCCATAGTTCAGGCAATTCACTGTTGACGAACTGACGCGTCAGTTGGTGAGCGCCATAGCGTACCTGATTGGCAGCGAGAGAGACTTCCAGCAGGGAATAGGCCACGAGTTCATCAATAGACGCTAGCAACTGCTCTTCGCTTTCGGCGATCTCCATACCCACTGTGGCGAGCTCTTCCCATCCTATCGTTGTTACCACCGTGCGACCAATATAGATGAGTATCTTTTGGGCGATAGGCGAGAGCTGTTCCCAGCTCTGACGGTAGATGAACGAGTAGAGTTTACTACCAGCTTTGCTCAGTCGTCTTAATACGACGTCCAGATCGAGAAACCTGGCTTGAGCGACGACTAACTTGAGAGCGAGTGGCGCTCCACCAGTAACCTTATGAATTTCGACTAGCTTTTCTTCAGAGGCATGCATGAGTTGTTCCACTCTGCGCTGTTCTAGATCCTTGCGTAAGAAGAAGAGTGAATCTTCCTGAGTCAGTTCTTTCAAGGCATGAGCCTTTACAAAATCGTGGCGTACTTGCCTACGGCTGGTGACAATGGCGCGGCTCACGCCAAGCAAGTTTCGTAGGTGAGCGACGAGCGCATCGGCGTTTTCAGCAGTTTCGAGATTATCCACCAAGACAAGGTAGCACTGTTGCCGCAGGAGTTGTGCAATCATAGCGCGTTTCTCTTCTCGTGGTAACGTAGTTAGCTCCCAACGTCCGCGTTGTCGCGCAACGGTGTCCAGGAGAGCATCGAAATCGAGCGTGGCTTCGTTGACTTTGACAATTTCTCCTCCAGCAAAAAGCTCCTGTTTCGCGCTGTCACCAATGACGCCCTTGAATAGCCCCTGGTGCAGAGCACGGCGAGTAAGTTCAACAGCCAGTGCGGTTTTTCCCAGGCCACCCAGCCCATCAATAGTGATGACCAAAGCTCCCTGCGGGTCTTGCAGGACCGCCAACAGGTTATGCAGATCTCTCTCACGACCAGGCAAGGAATAATAAGGCTCATCGGGCAGATTAGGAGGCCACACAACCATTACTGGTCCCTCGCCATCATTATCAATATGCAGTGCTTCTGCCGAATCCCGGTTTGAGAGTTGGTGGTAGCTATCTGTCGGGGCATGACTAAGGTTTTCTCCCTTTTCGGCAATGAATCCCAATGCTTCGGCATCCTTGCCAAAAAGGTCGACGAGCCTCTGTTGAAAGTAGGGGCTAGGAAAAGTGGGACCGCGCTCCCATCGACCAACGGTCTTGGGATCACTTCCAATGCGAGTTGCTACATCCTCTTGCGACCATCCACGCAATTGGCGCTCACGCTTCAGGTTGTGCTGCCAGGACGAGTTCTTCTCCATGAGGCATCTTCTGTCCTCTATTTTAAAACGCGCTACCCAAGATACTTCTTTAGAAAGACCCTGTCCCGTAATTGTACTCTGTAAATCCCGGGTGTCAAGTAGGCACGCCCAGCATAAAATAGGGCATTGCTACAGGGTCTCAAACTTTCTCTGTCAGTACTATCTCCTCGGATTTAGCCGAGGTCAATGCGACAGGCTCTTTGCCGCGCTAAGAACTCCTTATTCCTTGTAGAGCATAGTATTTTTCTTGGCACTTTCATTACCTGCTGGTATGGCGCGATGGGATCACTCCAAAAAAGTGTGTCTTGCAGAGAACTGGACTCCCTTCGCATTAGCTCATCTATGGAGAGATTCTAAAAGTGGGGCAAGCTCACAGTAAAGGGATGAGCTAGCTAAGTAGCACCGTGAGCTTTCTTTGAACGTTTATTCTCACGATTTCCGGTCTGCTCTAGATGTCCGAGCTGCGCTAGAAGCAGAAGTTCCCGTTCTCCACGCTCCACTAGTTGCGCCTCCCACTCATCCTTATACTGACGCAAGGTAGAAACGAGTGTGCGTGCCACGAGCAAATTGCGATACCACTTCTGGTTAGCAGGAACGATATACCAGGGCGCTTCATCTGTACTGCACTTGGAGAGAGCCTCCTCATAGGCCTCTTGATAATCGTCCCAGTATTTACGCTCCGCCCAATCAGCAATAGTGACTTTCCATGCATCCGTTTGATTCTTCTGTTGGGCCAGTAGGCGTCTTTCCTGCTCATCGTAGCTCATATGCAAGTAGAGCTTCAGAATAATCATGTCATGCTGAGCCAGCAAGTGCTCAAAGTCGTTAATGGCTGCGTAGCGGCGACTCCAGGCTTCTTGTGGCACCAGGTTATGCACGCGCACCACCAGCACGTCCTCGTAGTGGGAGCGATTGAAAATGCCAATGACACCTCTGCCTGGAGTGACCCGATGCACACGCCAGAGGAAGTCATGGTCCAGTTCCCGAGATGTAGGGACTTTAAACGAACGCACCTCGCATCCCTGCGGATTGACTCGGGAGAGGACCTGGTGAATCGTATCAGCCTTGCCACTGGTATCCATCCCCTGCAACACGACAAGTAAGCTATGATGGTGTGCCGCTGCCAACAACTCCTGTAACTCACCGAGTTCCTTGCCGAGTTGTTCCAGTTCTGCCCTCGCCAATGCGGGATCAGTATGCTCATCAACATAGTCGGGATCATAGTCCTGCAACTTGACGTTGCTCCCTGCTTCAACTTTCCATGCACCTTGCATCATCTTTCTCCTTTCTCGATGTCGTCTTCTTGGAGAACCCTAGCTACGTAGTAGAGGCGTTGCTGCAACAGGATTACCTCCTGCCTGCTGCAACTTCTCTATACGCGCAAGTTCACGCTCGCCCCGCTTCACTAATTTGGCTTGCCACTCCTTTTTATATGGACGCAAGGTAGAAACGAGGGTGCGTGCCACGAGCAAATTGCGATACCATTTACGATTAGCTGGCACGATATACCAGGGAGCTTCATCCGTACTGCACCTGG
>WNFH01004965.1_pt1 | contig 13259 bp, 10 predicted proteins | sample 5400411 | NCBI WGS metagenome assembly WNFH01 (sample SAMN13153347, study PRJNA577476) | soil metagenome | isolation source: 200 cm saprolite under Douglas fir tree site 2 hole 3 | place: USA:California | collected 2015-04-18
GATCTTGTCGGAGAAGAAGTAGGCAACGAAGTTAGTCACGGCCGCGATGCCCAGGGCGAGCAGCATCCCGTTCTGGCCACCCAAGGCGCGGCCGACCGCCATGAGCAACAGTGTCAAAGCGGTCAAGAGAAATGCGGTTTTGAATGTATTCCCCATAAAAGTGCCCTCTTGATTAGATGGTACGCCCGGCGAAGGGATGCATGTGGGAATACCGAAGGCGGCCGGAGGACGGTTCCAGGTAGCGCCGGTATCCTTCGAATGCGCTCACGGCAGGCTTTACCGTCAAACGGGCCGGACAAGACGACCGAACAGCCGGCAGGACGCCGGCACCAAGGGTCGGGGCTACTTCAACGCCGCGCGCTTGAGGGCCCGCTCCAGAGTCTGGTCCAGTGCCGCACGGGCTCGTTCGTATTCCTGCCGCGATATGCCGCCCTGTTTGTGCTCCACTTCGAGCTGAAACAGCTCATCCTTCAGCGCTTCGAGGAGCAGCCCGGAACGGCCGGAAGCCGGGAGCCTGGCAGGCATGTCAGGCAATTGAATATCGGAGGCAGCGAAATCGGGAACGGATGCGGCTCTGGAACGGCCGGTGATGTAAACCGCACCCGCCGCTAATGCCAACCCGAAGCCACCAAGGATATACCAGCGATATTTTTCTAGAGGATCGGGCGCCTCAATGGGCGGACCCAGTCCTCCGCCGGGTCGGGCGTCGCGTCCAGTCGTGGCAGCGGTAGCGCTATCGGCAGGGGCTGGATTTCCCTGGCTGTCGTCGCCCGCCTGACCCAATGCACCAGTGCCCGAAATCTTGAAAGCCAGCGGCTGTCCCACTTGCGTGTTCGAAGCAACCTGAACCAGCGCATCGGACTGACGTGGGTCCTTCATCGCCTTGAAGTCCGTGCCCGCCGCGCCGGTAAACTGCATGGTCTTGGGCAGCATCACGACAAAATGCTGCGCCCCGTAAAGCGGCTGGGGATCGACGCTGAGCTCGCCGCTGTAGGGCAGGTGAAACACGACCTGAAACTGGGTTTCGCCGGGCCGCAGCGGAAAGACGAAGCCATAGCAGTCCTTCTCTTTCTCCGGCACCGGTGAAGAGTTGATCGGTTGACCGCCCGCGGTCATCGCCATGGCCTGATCGATCTGGGCGCCCGCAGGCAGGAAAAACTCGAAGTGTTGGTCGCCCATCTGGGTGCGCGGCGGGTTGGAGGTGTTATCGACGGCGAACAGGCGTATCCCCTGCAACTCACTGCCCTGAGCCTGAAAGCGCATAACGTCGGCAGTAACACTCACGCCATCCGTTTTCTTGGACACATCGTAAACTACCACTTCGACCGAGTTCGCTCCTGGAGGCACCATGCGGTGGTAGGTCACACCCTGGTGAATGGCGCGAATCAGGTGTGGGCCTGCGTCGGGGAGTTTGAAGCTGAAGTGACCGCTGACATCGGCCTTGGTGCGGGCGGCTTCCTCCATCCCCTGCGCCAGTTTGATCAGCACCACGTCATCCCCGGCGGCCGGCTTGCCATTGGTTCCGTTCTTGAGCGTGCCTGCCAGAGTTTGAGCAAAGGCCGCCGGACCGCACCGCAGCAACACTATGAAAACCGCCGCAATCACTAAGATTTTTGGGGAGAGCGTCAAACTCTCGCTCCTTTTCTACTAGCGTCGAGTGCGGAAGCGGCCGCCGGTTCGAGCCCCGCCATCTCCGCCAAAATGCCGGCCGCTTCTGCCTCGAGCGAGGACTTAAGCGCCTGGTAGTCCTGATCGGGAAGCTTGCCCGCCTGATGTTCGAAATTCAGATCGCGCAAGTTCTCGTATACCGCGTCCTTGCGCTCCTGCAAGTATGCCAGCCGGGTCTTTTCCGGACCCATGTGCAGTCTTCCGGGAAGATAAAAGATATAGAACAGCGTGCCGAGAGTCACCATGGCACAAGCGAGAAATGCGACCGTCATAATTCCGTGTCCTTCCGGGCCTGAGTACGAAAGTGTTCGAGGTCCACGCCACTCACGGGCAAAACGCCGCCTGGCGCTGTCAGTATCGGTTTTTTCTTCCATGCCAGCACGATGAATATGGTGGTCAGCAGCCCAAGCGCCAGAGCCAGAAACGGCATGATCCACGCCACCCGGTTAAAGCCCTTGGTCGTAGGAGCGAGCAGAACCGCAGGGCCATATTTTTCAACAAATGTCTGGAGGGTGCGATCGTCGCTGTCTCCGCGGTCGACGTTCGCAGCCAACTCGCTACGCATGCGGTCCGAATACGGGCATCCCACGTGGTTGCACTCCAGCAAGACATAGTTGCAGCCGCAGACGCACATCAGCCGATGACCCAGATTGTTGAAGCGCGCCGAATCGTCACCGGCCCCAAGAAATGCAAACACGGACAGGCAGATTAACCCCACTTGCAGGCCGCGCCGGAAGATTGGCTTGGGCTTCGCCATTGGACTCGCCTGGCAGGAACACGACGGCGGAGTCAGACCGCCGCAAAAACATCTAAGCATCAATCTCCCGCCCCTGCCGGAGCGGTTTCGATCCGCGCCGGGGCCGCGACACGCATCGGCACTGCATTCGGGATCAGCGCCAGGACAGTCCCGCCGATCATAATCAGGACTCCCACCCAGATCCACATGACCAGCGGATTAAGGTGCGCCTTGATGATCGGCCTGCCGGTGGTCTCATTCAGGCCTTCATAAGTTAGGTAAAGGTCTTCTTTGACCGTCGAGCGAATTCTGGGCAGGGTTTGCGGCTGCTGGCTGGCCTTGTAAAAGCGGCGCTCGGGATACATGGTTGTAATCTCCCGGTCGCCCTTAAAAACATTGATGATGGCCCACTCGTTGCTGTAGTTCGGATTGTCGTCCTGGGTATACGACTGGCAGACCAGCGTGTAAGGGCCGATGGTCATTTTGTCGCCATAGCCCATTTCCTTCTCTTTGTCCTGATTGAAAGGTGTGCCCAGGATTCCGATGATCACCACCGCCACCCCAAAATGCACGATGTAGCCCCCATATCGGCGAGTGTTGCGGTGCCACAAGTGCACCATTGCGGCGGGCAGGCTTTGACCGGTGTGGCGCGAGATCACGCGGGCGCCGCGGATGAACTCCGAGGTCACGGTCAGCGCTACCAGCGCGGCCAGCATGGCTGCCATGAGCGCATAGAAGTAAGCAATGTCGTTCCAGGGACGAACCCCGAGGACGATCATCAGAATCCCGACTGCAAGCGCGCCCAGCGCCGGCCACATGAAATTTCGTCTCAAACTCTCGATTGAAGTCTTGCGCCACGCCAGCAGCGGGCCCACGGCGGTGAGTAACAGCAGCAGCAGCGCCACCGGGATCGCTACTTTGTTATAGAAGGGCGGACCCACCGTGACCTTGTTACCTTGCACATAGGCCGAGATCAACGGGAACCACGTACCCCAGAGCACGGTAAAGCAAGCCAGCAGCAACAGCAGGTTATTGAACAGGAAACTCGACTCGCGCGAAATCAAGGATTCGAGTTTGTGCTCACTGCGCAGGTGCGATTTGTTCTTGAAAAAGAAAAACGCAAACGCGCCCAAAGTGACCAACAGAAACCACTTGAACCAGCCGCCGATCGAAGACTGTGCGAAAGCATGCACCGAACTGATGATTCCGCTGCGGGTGAGGAACGTCCCCAGAATCGCCAGCCAGAACGTGGCGAAGATCAGCCACATATTCCACATCTTTAGCATGCCCCGTTTTTCCTGCATCATTACGGAATGCAGGAACGCGGTGCCGGTCAGCCATGGCATGAGCGAGGCGTTCTCGACCGGATCCCATCCCCAGTAGCCGCCCCAGCCCAAAACTGAATACGCCCAGTGCGCGCCGAGGAAAACGCCACAGGTCAGGAAGGCCCATGTCACCATGGTCCAACGGCGGGTGATGCGAATCCACTTCTCCCCGGGATAGCGCATGATCAGCGCACCCAGGGCAAAAGCGAAGGGCACGGTGAAGCCCACATATCCCAGGTACAGCATGGGCGGGTGGATCACCATCTCGGGATATTGCAGCAGCGGGTTCAGCCCGGCGCCGTCCGCGGGCAGCGTGCCCGTCATCAGGGCAAAAGGATGGGCGGCGAAGTTCAGCAGCAGCAGAAAGAAAATCTGTACCGCCGCGATGACGACGGAAGCGTAGGCGAAAAGCCGAGTGTCGGTCTTGTGCCGCAGCCGTAGTACCAGTCCATAAGCCGCCAGCAACAGCGACCAGAACAGCAGGGAGCCTTCCTGACCCGACCAGAGCGTTGCGAACTTGTAGGGGGCCGGCAGATCGCGATTACTGTGATGATAGATATAGGCGATCGAGAAATCGTCCTGGAAGGCGGAGGTCACTAACACGACGGCTGCGAGAAACACCAGGGCAAAGGTGGCAATACCCGCGCGCCGCGCCGTTTCGCCCAGTCGTTCCGACCCCGGCCCCGGACGAGCCAAAGCCAACGCTCCGGCGAGGAACGAGTACGCGCTCAGCGCTAACCCGAGCAGAAGCGCAAAACTGCCAATTTGGGACATGGAGGATCCGAAAGGCTATTTTTTCAGAAACAGGGGGCTGAGGCAACCGATGAATCACACGGAGGTACAAATTAGAAGGGCAGAGTAATGCATCACGTTACCCTGCCGATTCTCACATCGGAATTGGACTGCACGCGAATTCTCTCAGCCGTGCATCCCCAAGCGATGCCGACGAAGGCAATCCATGTTGCCGAGGCCCAAACCTAAGCGCTCTGCTGCTGATCGTGACGGCCGAGGATCTCTCGCTCCGCTACCAGCCAATCCTCATCCTCGTGACCTGGCGTGTATCCCCGCTCTTCGTACAGTTGGTAGGCGCGAATGCGGATTTCCTCTTCCAGGTCCACCGTGGACGACTTTTTCTTTACTTCAAAAGGTTTCGGTGCAGCCATGGTTGTAACCTGCTTGCGACTTGTGTTGCCGTTGCCAGGGGTTTTTACGCGAGCCATAAACGAATACTCCTTACATAGGCCAAGGTTCAGCTTTTAAAGCCCAGCAATGAACCGAATTGATGAACGGGGCACATCCGCGTTGGACTGTCACGCAGTGGGCCCGAGATAAATTGTGGTGATTGAGCACTTCAATCATAACCGAATGGGCGTGGTCGGGGGAGAGGAGAAACAAGAAAATATTCGTTTGCGGGAAACGATTTTGGTAATCGTTTACATCGAAAGCTAGTAAAAATCGTGCGAACTGGTCGCCGCTCGAGTAACCGATAATGGCATTACCCGCCGCGCCTTCACCGAGATAACGTTGTCTTGATTTTGCAAAATGCCTTCCACCATAAGGAATTGTTCCGAAGTCACGAGCATCCGGTTTTTCTGAAACAGGTCGGGCATGATGATGACATTGGCTACTCCAGTCTCATCCTCCAGACTGAGAAAGACGAAACCTTTAGCGGTGCCAGGACGTTGGCGGGCGATAACGCATCCTCCAATACGGAGATATTTGCCATTGGGAATGGCGGCGAGATCGCTGGCCTTGCGGATTCCAATCGCGTCCATCCGCACGCGGTGATAGGCCATGGGGTGAGGGCCAACGGTCAGGCCGGTACCGCGGAAGTCGGCCACCAGCCGCTCCTCCGGGTTCATGGGACGAAGCGGGGAGCTAAAGTCAGGCCCGGAAAGTTCATCAAGCAAAGGTCCCGAGTGACGTACTGAGCGCTCGATTTGCCAGAGAGCGTCGCGGCGATGGAGTTTCAGGTTTCCAGTTTCAGGTTTCAAGTGGCCGGGACTGCGAACCGGGAACTGGAGACTGGAAACTGAATTCAACGCTCCGATTTCTGCCAGCGTATTCAGCTCATCCTTGCGCAGTTCAGGAACGCGATGGACGAGATCGTGAATAGATCCGAACGGAGCAATATTGCGCTGACAGACGAGCGCCTGGACAGTTTGCTCACGCAAACCGCGGGCATAACGTAGACCGAGGCGTAGCGCCGGCGTCCCGCCGGCTGTCGGGGCGTTCCGCCCACCGCCTGTCAATCTCTCAGATGGCAGGTTCTTTCGCCCCTGCGGGGCTTCACTCTCCTCTGTTTCTCTCCCACGGCTTACGCCGTGGGCTGCATTCTTTCGCCGCTCCGCGTCTGGGTTTCCCGTTGGATTGCCACTAGGTTCCTGGCCAACGGCCATCCCGACGACTGTGCAATCCCACCCCGAGTTCATCACATCAATTGGAAATATCTTCAGCCCGTGCCGCTGCGCATCTTTCACAATCGTCGCTGGACGGTAAAAGCCCATCGGCTGGTTATTGAGCAGGGCAGCGGTGAAAGCCGCCAGGTAGTGGCATTTCAGATAAGCGCTGGCATAGGCGATCAGCGCGAAGCTGGCCGCGTGGGACTCGGGAAATCCGTACAGCGCGAAAGAAGTAATCGAAAGAATGATCTGCTCCTGCGCTTCGCGTGAAATGCCATTGCGTTCCATGCCAGCGCGAAGTTTGGTCTCGATTTCCTTCATGCGCTTTTCCGAGCGCTTGAATCCCATCGCCCGGCGTAGATCTTCCGCCTCGCCGCCGCTGAATCCGGCGACCACCATGGCCATCCGCAATAACTGTTCCTGAAAAAGCGGGACGCCCATAGTACGCGCCAGCACAGACTCGAGCGAAGGATGCGGATAGGTCACGCGTTCGCGTCCCTGGCGCCGCTGTAAAAACGGATTCACCATCTGCCCCACAATCGGCCCAGGGCGAATGATGGCCACCTGCACCACGATGTCGTAGAAACGTCGCGGCCGTAGGCGCGGCAAACATGACATCTGGGCGCGGCTTTCGACTTGGAACATGCCAATGGTGTCGGCCTTTTGCAGAGTGGAGTAAACCGTGGGATCGTCAGCCGGCAGGTGGGCGAGATCCACTTCTTCGCCGTAGTGGTCGCGAATCAGTCCCAGAGAATCTTCCAGCACTGCCATCATGCCCAACCCGAGCAGGTCCACTTTGATAATGCCGAGATCGGCGCAATCGTCCTTGTCCCACTGCGCCACCACACGACCCGGCATGGACGCGGGTTCGAGTGGCACTACAGAATCAAGCTGTCCCTGGCAGATGACCATGCCGCCGGAGTGCTGGCCCAGATGGCGCGGCAAATCCTGCACCGCCTCGCACAGCTCAAAATATTTGCGCAGGCGAGGATGGCTCAGAGCCAACCCTGCATCGTGGAAGCGGTGATCGAGCGTGTCATGGGAGTCGCGATATTCCCAGGTGGAGACTGCGGATGAAACTTTGTCCAGAGTCTCCGGATCGAAACCCAGAGCCTTTCCCATTTCGCGTGACGCCATGCGGTTGCGGTAGGTGATGACGTTGGCGGTCATAGCCGCGCCGCGTTCGCCGTAGCGTTTGTACAAATATTGAATGACGCGCTCGCGCTGGTCGCCACTGGGCAGATCGAGATCAATATCAGGCCACTCGCCGCGCTCCTCGGAAAGAAAGCGCTCGAAAAGCAGCTCCATACCGATGGGATCCACGGCGGTGATGCCAAGCGAATAGCAGACGGCGCTGTTGGCGGCCGAGCCTCGCCCCTGCACTAGAATGTTCTGCTCGCGGCAGAAGCGAACCAGGTCCCACACAATAAGAAAGTAGCCGGCCAGATTGAGTCTTTCGATCAGCCCCAGCTCCCTCTCAACCTGCTGCTGGGCACGGCTTTTGAGGCCGACATCTGACCGGCCATAGCGCTGCTGAAAACCTTCCCGGGTGCGCTCTCGCAGGAAGGACATCATGGTCTCGCCTTCCGGCACGGGATATTTAGGGAATTCATATCCCAGATTCTCAAGCGTGTATTCGAGCCGTGACGACAGCTCCACGGTGTTGGTCAGGGCCTCCGGCAGATCGGCAAAAAGCTGTTGCATCTGCTGCGGCGATTTCAGATGCCGCTCGGAGTTGCGCGCCAGCAGACGCCCGGCAGTCGCCAGCGTGCAATGGTTGCGAATGGCAGTGAAGACGTCGCAAAGTTCGCGCTCCCGCGGAGTCGCATAGCAAACACCGTTGGTCGCCAGCAGCGGCAGCTGAAGCGAGCGAGCAATTTCGATGGCAGCGCGGTTGCGGGCTTCCTGCTCGCGATGAAAATGTCGCTGCAGTTCCACATAAACGTTTTCCTGGCCAAACATATTGGTCAGGCGTTCGACCGAGCGTCGCGCTTCTTCCATACCGCCTCGGGCCAGCGCGATGGCCAGCGGACCGTCATCGCCGCCAGTAAGGCAGATCAATCCGCTGCCATGTTCCTGCAATTCTTCCATGCGGACTGCACCTTCGCCTTTCTTCGTGCGCAGCTTCATTTTGGTAATCAGGCGGCAGAGGTTCTGGTAGCCGGAGCGGCAAGAAACGAGGAGGGGAAGGCGGAAAGTGATTGACGAATTTTCGCTTGTCAGCTCCGCCCCCAGATGCGCCTTGATCCTGGCTGTCTTTGCCGCCATGTAAAAACGGGGTGCGCCATAGACGCCGTCGCGGTCGAGAAGCGCCATGGCCGGCATGTTCAAGTGCGCGCATGTGGCGATCAGGTCTTCGGGTAGAGAAGAGCCCTCGAGAAAACTGAAGGCTGAGCGGGAATGGAGTTCGACGAACATCGTCCCAAGGATGAGAGCGGCTAGTTTCGCTCTTTGTTCGCCCTAAATTTTGCCGATATAGAGGGGGATTGTCAAGGGCGACTCATCGAGGGGAAGCTGTAATTCTGGGTGGAGACAAAAACAGTGATCCGTTTCTGGTTGTCGGTTCCCCAGTTAGCTCTTAAGGTTGCGGCGCGCGCATGGACGCGCGCCGCCAGGCTTCGACAGGACCTACGCCGGCACTTTGGTGCGTTTGCTAGTTTGTCTCACTGTAACCGGATCGAGGAAGGTCATCATGGCCCGCAACTCTTCGCCCACCTTCTCGATTTTCTGCTGCTGTTCTTTCTCGCGGGTGGCGTCAAACCATTCCCGGCCAGTCTCATTCTCCGCGATCCACTTGCGGGCGAAGCTTCCGTCCTGAATCTCGCGCAGCATCTGGCGCATGGTTTCCCGCGTCTGCTCGGTGATGATGCGGGGGCCTCCGGTGTAATCGCCGTACTCGGCGGTATCGCTGACCGAGTAGCGCATGTAATTTAGGCCACCGCGATAGATCAGATCCACAATCAGTTTGAGTTCGTGCAGGCACTCGAAATACGCGATCTCGGGCTGGTAGCCCGCTTCGACCAGGGTTTCGAAGCCTGCCTTCACCAAAGCGCTCACGCCGCCGCACAGCACGGTTTGTTCACCGAAGAGGTCGGTTTCGGTTTCCTCGGCGAATGTGGTTTCGATTACGCCGGCGCGGGTGGCTCCGATTGCCTTGCCGTAGGAGAGTGCCAACTGCTTCGCGTTTCCACTAGCGTCCTGATGAATGGCCAGAAGCGCGGGAGTACCGCCGCCCTCCACGAAGACTTCGCGCACGCGATGTCCCGGCGCCTTGGGTGCGATCATCGTAACGTCGACGTTGGCAGGAGGTTTGATCGTCCCAAAACGGATGTTGAAACCGTGAGCGAACATCAGCGTCTTGCCGGGCGAAAGGTGTGGCGCTACTTCCTTTTTGTAGACTTCTGGTTGAACCGTGTCCGGCACCAGGATCATGATGACCTCGGCCCAAGCGGCGACTTCAGCGACCGTTCCGACCGTCAGCCCGCTCGCTTTGGCTTTGGCCCGCGATTCGCTGCTGGCGGGCAGAATTCTCGTGATACATCTTCGGCATGATGTTTCCCTTTCGGTAGAAATGCGGTTTGATTTCACAGATCTGGATTAAACAGAACCGAGCTACACAGAGCTTGGTTACAGAACTGAGTTATACAGAGTACGAAACGTCTTCATCGGCAGCGGCAATGTGCGGCGCCGTCGTCTTGGCCGGATTCACCGTAGACGAAGTAGTTCCCCGCCGCATGGCGACAATGCCGGTGCGAACCATTTCCACCACGCCATAGGGACGAAGTACCTCCAACAGCCCGTCGATCTTGTCTTCACCGCCGGTGATTTCGATGGTCAGCGACTCGGGCGCGACGTCCACCACGCGGGCGCGAAACACGCTGGCCAGTTCCAGCACGTGGGAACGGGCTTCGTGGGTCGCGGCCACCTTGATCATGGCCAGATCGCGCGCGATCGCCGGCTCGTGGGTGATGTTCTCGACCAGCAACACGTTCACCAGGTTGTACAGATTGGCCTCGATGCGTCGCGCCTGGTCTGGATTCGTGTCCACGGTGATGGTCATGCGCGAAACTTCGGGCTTTTCCGTGCGGCCAACCGTCAGCGAGTCGATGTTGAAAGCGCGGCGGCGAAACAGCGATGCCACGCGGGTCAGCACGCCCGGCTTATTTTCCACGTACACCACAAATATGTTCAGCATTTTTACCTTATTCGTCCGCCGCGGTTTCGACGATGGGACTGGGCCGCCGGATCATGTCGTTAAGGGACGCGCCGGCCGCGACCATCGGATAGACGGTATCCTCCTGCTCGACTTTGAAGTCAAGCAACACCGGCCCGTCATGATCGCGCGCCATTCGCACCGCGGGCAGGACCTGCGAGCGCTCGGTTACCGCGACACTACGGATTCCATAGGCTTCCGCCAATTTCACAAAATTGGGATTCAGCAACGGCGTCGCTTCATAGTTGCGCTCGTAGAAAAATTCCTGCCACTGGCGAACCATCCCCAAAAAACCGTTGTTGATGATCGCGATGTGGATCTTCAGCTTTTCCTGCACGATAGTGGCGAGTTCGGACATCGTCATCTGGAAGCCGCCGTCGCCCACGATCACCCAGACTTCAGCGTCCGGGCGCGCCACTTTGGCTCCAATGGCCGCGGGCAAGGCGAAGCCCATGGTTCCCAAACCTCCCGAGGTGATGAGCGAGCGTGGCCGTTCGTGCTTGTAATACTGCGCTTCCCACATCTGATGTTGGCCGACATCGGTCACTACCACGGCGTTGCCGTTGCGAGTCTCGCGCCACAGGTCGTTGATGACGTGCGCCGCGTAAAGATGCCCGTTGTCGGGAAGTTTCTGAATATCGCGCACCGCGGAGTCGCCCTTGAGACGGTCAATGGAATCCAGCCACTCGCTGTGGTCGACCGATTTCACCCGAGGCAACAGTTCCTGCAGGACTTCGCGAAGATCCCCGACCAGCGCCACGTCCACCTTCACATTCTTGTTGATTTCAGCGGGATCGATCTCGATGTGAATCTTTTTGGCGTCCTGAGCGTAGGTCTTCAAGTTGCCGGTGACCCGGTCGTCAAAGCGCATACCCAGCGCAATCAGCAGGTCGGCTTCCTGGATGGTGTGATTCACCCAAGCTTCCCCGTGCATACCCATCATGCCCAAATTCAGCGGATGCGAAGCGGGAAATGCTCCCAGCCCAAGCAGGGTCAGAGCCACCGGAATGCCCGCTTTCTCCGCTAGGGTCAGGGCTTCTTTCATGGCGCCTGAGACGATGATGCCGTGTCCCGCGAGGATCACGGGACGCTTGGCATGGTGGATCAACTCCAATGCCTGCGCGTACTCGGATTCGGCGGGAGAGAGATCAGGACGATAGCCGGGCAGTTGCGGCTTGGCCGCTTCCCAATCAAATTCGCACGAAGACTGTTGCGCGTCCTTGGTGATGTCAACCAGAACCGGACCGGGACGGCCGGAACGCGCAACATAAAAGGCCTCGCGCAGCACCCGCGCTAACTGGTCCGCGTGGGTGACCAAATAATTGTGCTTGGTGATGGGGAGCGTGATGCCGGTGATATCGGTTTCCTGAAAGGCATCCGAGCCAATCAGTTTGCTGCCGACTTGCCCGGTGATGCAGACGATGGGAGAGGAATCCATCATCGCGGTAGCAATGCCGGTAACCATATTCGTGGCGCCCGGTCCCGAGGTCGCAACCGCTACTCCAACCCGCCCGCTGGCGCGCGCGTAGCCATCCGCCATGTGGGTGGCGCCTTGCTCGTGACGCACCAGGATGTGATGAATGTCGCTGTGCTTCAAGGCATCATAAGCCGGCAGTATTGCGCCTCCCGGATAGCCGAAGACGTGCTTTACGCCTTCGCGTTCCAGGCATTCCCAAAGAACCTGCGCTCCCGTTTTTGTCATGAACCCAGTCCTCAATAATAGTGAATCAATTCAGTTGCCAGGCGCTTCAGTTCGCGCATCTCTGCGACCCGCAACCCGCCCCGCATGGCGCGCCGTCATCATACTCCCCACAAATAGTCTTCCTGCTCGCCTTCGCGCTCGTGGGCATGGGCGGCGCGGGCCTTTTCTTTTGTGCCTGCGGGATCGGCAGGTACCGGCTGAACCTCCCCGTGGGTCACATCTCCATGGCTCATATCCCCATGAATCATGGGAGCCATCCATGTAGCCGCCGTTCTCGCTGCGCTATCTGGGATGGTCGAGGTTCGGCTGGGTAGGTCGTGAACTAGCTCCAGCAGGTTTCCATCCTCAACCGTCTTGATTTTGTCGGCTAAAGTCACAAAACGACGGTAAATATCGTCGAGTTGAGCACGGTCGAACGTAAAGCCCAGGTTCTCGTAGCGTACCCGCAAAGCATTCCGGCCGGAGTGTTTTCCCAGAACCAGCTCGTTGCGGGGAGCGCCAACGGACTGAGGCGCTATAATCTCATAGGTGGACGGATCCTTGATCATTCCATCCTGATGAATTCCGGCTTCGTGCGCGAAAGCGTTCCTGCCAACAATGGCCTTGTGGGGCTGCACGTATACGCCGGTGATTTCGGACAAGAGCTGGCTCGAGGGAAACAGCTGCTCGGCGCTGACCGCAGTCTCATACGGATAGTGCTCCGCCCGCACCCGCATCACCATGACCAGCTCTTCCAATGAGGTATTGCCCGCCCGCTCGCCGATGCCGTTGACGGTGCATTCCACCTGCCGTGCGCCGGCACCGATGGCTGCCAGGGAGTTTGCCACAGATAATCCTAGGTCATCGTGGCAGTGAACCGAAATGGTCACGGCGTCGATTCCCCGCACTCGACGCCGCAGGGTCTGAATCAATTCCGCAAATTCGTGGGGCACACTGTAGCCGACCGTGTCCGGGATGTTGAGCGTGGTAGCACCCGCCCCGATCACTGCCTCCAGCACTTCACAGAGAAAGTTGATATCGGTCCGGCTGGCATCTTCAGCGGAGAACTGCACGTCTTTGCAGAACGACCGGGCCAGCTTTACGCCGTCGCGCGCCTGCTCCAGACATTGCCGGCGTGAAATCTTGAGCTTATGTTGCAGGTGGATATCGGAAGTGGCAAGAAAGGTATGAATCCGCGCGCGGGCGGCCCCTTCAAGAGCGCGACCGGCTCGTT
>WNFH01008323.1_pt1 | contig 13259 bp, 8 predicted proteins | sample 5400411 | NCBI WGS metagenome assembly WNFH01 (sample SAMN13153347, study PRJNA577476) | soil metagenome | isolation source: 200 cm saprolite under Douglas fir tree site 2 hole 3 | place: USA:California | collected 2015-04-18
CATTAAAAAACAAAGGATAAGTCGCGAGCGATTGGCCGCGGTACTGCGGGCGAAATCCGAAAAGGAAAATGCGGCCTTTACCTATCGTGACTTCGACCAGTGCGGCTTTGCCTTTAATGCGATCGCCGCCGAGCAGCCAACCCGATAGCAGAGGATCTTTGTCTTTCGGATACCAGGCGATCACTTTCACAGTCGGTGAGCCCTCCCTTACGGTCGGGCTACTGCCCCGTGCTGCATCGATGACCTCAAACACCGGGGAATTCTCAGCCCAGGCGATCGACTCTTTCGGCATTCCCTTGGCGATTGGATTAGAAGTATCGAGCTCAATGCGTAGAATCGATCCCGGCACATAAAAATCTGTGCGCGGCAATCCGTCGACGATGTCGCGCACCGGCAGCTTGAGCTGCTCGATCGCAAAATCCGAAGCTCGATTAAGACAAACGAGTGTGCCGCCGTGCTCGACAAATTCGCGCAGAGCCTTCACGGCTTCTGCTCCCAGACCGCCAGTGTATTCAGGTGGCATCGTGCCGGCGCGATAGCCGTTGAGGATTGCGGCGCGTGGTTGGTCGGGGATGATGATCGTGTCGTATTTGGCGGACAGCTTGCCAGCGCGTGTCTCAGCATCCATCAGCGAGGAAAAGGGAGCGCTGCGCCCGGTTCCTACTACGACATCCATATTGGTCGAAGGGTTTGTTCGTCCGTTTTGCTGAAGCACCCACCTCGTCCATCCTTCGTCCATTGACGGTACGTGGGATTTGTAAATGGCTACCCGCCGAGACCCTTTGCCGAAATAATTGAGTTGAGACTCTTCGTCGAAGTCGACGAGTACTTGCTTATACCGGAGCGACGAATAGTAGGGATTAACCGCAACTCCTATCAACAACGGCAGGCTGTGCGCCGTGACATCGTAGGGCGGTATCGGGCGCCCGGTTGCATCACGCAGATCGGGGTAATGTTGCGACTCAAGGAGCGCCTTGGCAAAGCTAGCATAGGGCTGGGCCATTGGCACATACATTAAGAGAGGAGCCAGATTCCCTGTTGGCATACTACGAGGATGGCCGTAATCCACCTGCACTCCGCCGCGATTCAGAATATGGCGGAGAAGCACCGGATCACCTTCTCGGCCGATAATTTCAAACCCTTGCAGTTCACCTGTCTTCCTGGGCCGCACCGCTTCCTTCTCGATCTCATAAAACCTTTCCAGCCAGTGTTCGCGATTTTGCGCGGCGTTCTTCAAGAGAAAAAAAGCGACGGTGGTCATGGTGTTGGTGATATCGCGGATGTGCCACTCGCCGCCGCGCCAGAGCGGACCAAAGTTGGCTGATTCTTTCTGCGGATCATAACCTTCGCGCGATTGCAGTTGCTCGAACTTGACCGTGATCGGAGTCGCGAGCCGGCACGACGCCGTTTCCTGCAAGATGCGCACGCCTCCGTGATAGTGCGAATAAGCGCGTGAAGGCGACCAGGCGTCGTAAGTTGAATCAGTCGTGATCCCTTTGAAGCCCGAGGCCCGCATCTCTTTCGCGAGGTAGTTGCCGAGCTCGGTGTAGCCTTCGACGATCTGTTTTGGCACGTTGGGCTCGACGGGTTGCATGTACGGAGGCAGAAACAGGCGCGAACCGAACGCGCCCTGTTGATGAATGTCGTGGACGATCTGCGGATGCCAGACGTTGAGGATCTTGTCGACTACGAGTTGCGTCTCGACCTGCGTGAACGCGTACCAGTCGCGATTGTCGTCGTGGCCGGTGTACTTGTGATAAAGCTCCGGCGGATCGGTGCCTTCGTAGGGTGTGCCCAGAGTCTTCTGATACCAATTGTTGACGATGTCTACCCCGTCAGGATTCGTCGAAGGCACCAGCAGAATGATCGTGTTGCGCAGAATCTCCTGAATCTCCGGTGCATCTGATGATGCCAATCGATGCGCGATGAGCATGCTGGAGAGATATGAGCCGACTTCGGTTGAGTGAATGCCGCAGGTGATTGCGATGACGGTTTTGCCGCGCTGGATCAAACTCGCGGCTTTGCGATCGGCCATCATCGATTGGGTCGGCGAGCCGAGAACGCGCGGGTCGGCGAGTTGCCGCTGAATCTCTTTGAATTCATCCAGCCGCTTCAGATTCTCTGGCGCGCTGATCGTCGCGTAAACAAACGGGGCGCCCATCGTTGACTTGCCAATTTCTTCAAACTTTACGCGATCGCTGGCCGCGGCGAGCTTTTGAAAGTACTCGACAACCTTGGCCCAGCTGGCGAGCTTGCGATCGTCACCGGGCGTGAAGCCGAGCACGTCCGCAGGCGCGGGAATGCGTTTGAGATCGGATATGCCCTGCGCAAGCGCGACGGTGCGACGAACGATCGCGTCGGATTGAATCGAGAGCGCGATGAACAGAAGGGAGGCAAGCGTTAGGAGCAGGCGTCTTTTCATGCAAAGGTCTCCTCAAATAATGAGGGCAGTACCACCCGCGTTAGCGGGTGGGATCATGACTCAACTTGGCATTCAACTGAAACGAATAACCAATCTCTTCGGATCGTGGGTGCAATCTTAACCCACCCGTTAACGCGGGTGGTACTGACCTCATGATCTGCATCGATCAAACCCCGTGCAGCCGCAAACGAAATTCATCATTGAACGCGGAGATGTCGGGCAGACGATTCGAAAAGGATCGCGATTCGCGCAAGAGCATCGGCAAACCACCGCGCGCCAGTGTCAGGCCATAGGCGAAGTTGGAAAAAATCGCGGCGAGCCCGGGGTTCAATCGCTCCGGCATTCCGTATCGAATCGCCTTTAGGGCAACGGGGGCGAACCCGGCACTGCGGCGCGGATTGACTATCTCGATTGATCGATCAAAGACGTTCAGCCGAGTAGTGATGTCACGCAAAGCGAGGTCGCGATGAATGATTGCGTTGGTGACCGCTTCCATCACCACGCCGCGATGATAGTTCGCGCGCGCCGGCACGGGCGCGTCATCGGGGGTTGACCTGGTTCCGGCAGGGCGCGCGTCCCACAAATCGCCGTAGCGCGAGACGAATCGCACGGCGCCTTCATAGACGGTCGCCAGGCTTCCTTTCAATTCAACGCGCTCAATGATCGGGGCTTGATTGTTTTCGCCGCCGAACCTGGTCGCGACGACTGCCGCACGTGGCAAGAGCCGGGCGACGCTCGCATCGCGGCCAAACAGCAAGAGGCCGCCCACGGTTGGCACGGTCTCGCTGCCGTTATTTGTGGCCAGCAACAGATGACGTTCAAGTATTTCGGCGGTGGGATAGTCTCTGGCGCTCGCTTCGTCGAACGCGCCGCCTGCAAATGCGCGCACGAAACTCCACAAGTGCGCTTCGTCGATATCGCTCGTGCTCGCGCCCAGAGCCGGCAGGCTTTCGTATGACAAGGGCCGCGCATCGTCAAACAGCGTGGCTAACTCTTCCGGCGAAGCTTCGCGCTTTTCCGCGCCGACGCGAATAAAGAATCGGCCATCGGGAGTGCGATAGGGAGGCCGCTTGCCACCGACGTCCAGCGCGAGGATGCGCCGGCCGTTGTCGAAAGCGATGCGATCAATGAAAGGAACGATCGACGGGATAACCTCTTCGCGACAGATACGAACCAGTTCGTCCTGGACGGCTTCGCCCTCTTCGATGCCTTCGACGCGCAACTGATCGTTGACGCCAAAAACGATCACGCCGCCGCCGGTGTTGGCCAGCGCGACGATTTCCTGTGCGATCCGCTCGGAATTCGAAAGCTTTACTTTAAGTTCGAGGAAGGTGTCTTCGCCGCCGCGCACCAGGCGCATCAACTCAGTGCGGGAAGTCTGCGGCGCGCCGCTTGAATAGAGGTACTCCTGGAAAGAGCGTTCGGTGACCGGCTCGTGCCGTTGATTGCTGCGGAATCTTTTGCGAGCCATTTGTGTAATGGCGGGGCCGGCGACCCGCCCGGATGCCAATAGCCGCGGCATCACTGGGGTGATTTTGAAATCAAAGCTTAACTGATTCGTCGCAATCAGTGTAGCATAGCCCCCACCTTCGGTTATGTTCTTGAATCGCAATCACGCAAGCAAGGCTTACGTTGCCCTCGGTTCCAACCTCGGCGACCGGGCGGGGAATCTTTTGCTGGCCGCGCGCGGAATGATGGAAGCCGCGCTGGTTGTGACCAGAGTGTCGTCGATCTATGAGACTCAGCCGGTCAGCGCAGTGGAGCAGCCGCCTTTTCTGAACATGGTGATTGAGCTGGGAAATCCTCTGCCGGCGCCGGAGCAGGTCATGGCGCGGCTGCTGCGAATCGAGTACGCGCTGGGACGGATTCGAGATGTAAAGGATGGCCCGCGCACGATCGATCTCGACTTGCTGCTTTACGGCGACCTCAAGAGTGATACGGAGTTCCTGAAGCTTCCGCACCCGCGCATGCACGAGCGGAGGTTTGTGCTCGAGCCGCTGGCGGAGATTGCTCCGCACCTGGTCCTTCCCACATTGAAGATCACGGCGGCGGAGTTGCTGGAGAGTTTGGAAGGTGAGTCGAGAGTGATTCGTTGGTCGCCGTGATTTTTTTGGAGTGCGCCGGCAGAGCGAAGCGGCGACGGCGCTTTGGTTGTGAGGGCCAAACGATCGGTAATCCAAAGCGGTGTCGCGCTCCGCTTACTACCGCACTCCAAATTCAACCCAACTTCGCCGTCGGCAAGAACTGTGGCGCGCGGCGCGCTTTCGTCGCTTGCTCGAACGCGTAAGCAAACTTGATCAAAGTTGGTTCGCTCCACGCGCGACCGAAGAATGAAATCCCCACCGGCATGCCAAAAGCCATTGATCCAGTCAGTAGTCCAGCCCGGGCCGCCCGTGGGCGCGATCAGCGCATCGAGCTTGTTCTTGTCCATCACAAAATCAATGCCTTCTTTGCGCGACATGCGATGGTTCTTCGCCAGGGCGTCGCGATAAGCTTTGTCAGTCAACGGCCCTTTCGCCTGCGCTTTGATAAAAAGATCCTGGCCAAAGTAAGGCATCTCGCGATCGCGATACTGCTCGTTGAAGTCGATGATTTCTTTCAGAGACTTCACCGGGGCGCCCGGACCCAGCGCGGCGAGATACGAATTCAAGTCGGCCTTGAATTCGTACAGCAGCACTTCGAGTTCCGAATCGTCGAACTTGCCGGCTGTGGGAATGTCCGCCGGATCAACGATGATCGCGCCGCGCTTCTTGATGATATCGATGCAATCATTCATCAACTTGTCCACCGCATCATTGAAACCAAAGCCCTTTCGATGAATGCCGATGCGCGCGCCTTTCAAGCTATTGGCGTCGAGAAACTTCGTGTAATCAGCAAAAGATTTGCTGGCGCTCGCCCTGGTCGCGTCGTCGCGCGAGTCTATGCCCGCGAGCGCGCCGAGCAGAATTGCTGCGTCGGTGACGGTGCGGCACATCGGCCCGGCCGTGTCCTGGCTGTGCGAGATGGGAACGATGCCGGCGCGGCTGATCAATCCCACCGTTGGTTTGATACCCACGAGCGAGTTCGCATTCGAAGGACAAACTACCGAGCCATCGGTTTCGGTGCCGACGCCGATGGCCGCGAGATTCGCCGCCACCGCAGCACCGGTGCCGGAGCTCGAGCCGCATGGATTGCGATCAAGCACGTAAGGATTTTTCGTTTGCCCGCCACGCCCGCTCCAGCCGCTGGTCGAATGGCTGGAACGAAAGTTGGCCCACTCGCTCAGATTAGTTTTGCCGAGGATTACGGCGCCCGCCTCGCGCAGCTTCTTCGCGACGGACGAATCCTGAAGCGGACTCGATCCGCCCAGCGCCAGAGAGCCGGCGGTTGTCGTCATGCGATCGTGCGTGTCTATGTTGTCTTTGATCAGAACTGGAATTCCATGCAAGGGACGCCCTCCCGACCCTCTAGCCTTGCGCTCTTTATCAACTTCAGCCGCGATTGACAGCGCGTCGGGATTCAACTCAATGACGGAACTAATAGCCGGACCGTGTTTGTCGATCGCGTCAATGCGATCAAGATATGCTCTCGCCAGCGAGACCGCGGTGTATTTCCCCGAAGCCATTCCCGCATGCAAATCGGCGATGGTCAGCTCGTCAAGCTCGAACGCCGGGGGCGCGCTCGTCGAAGCCTTAGCAGGTGACGTTTCTTTGGCCGCGGCGGTGACGTTAACGGTCGCCAGGCCGATGCTGCCGGCGATGCTGTGGCGGACAAAACTTCTACGATTCATGCGGAGTTCCCTCAGTGATGAAATGATCGACCGACGGCACTTCTATGCTGACGTGCCGGAAAAGTCAAATGGATTCTAATGAGTGCCCGAGTTTCGTTTCGTGTGTTGCTGCGGATCATACAAGAACGATCCACGAAACCACACGAAAACGCATGAACAAAGGCGCTTCGTGATGTGATTTCGTGGATCGTCTTCCATAGCAAGCCGATCTCTCAAAACTAGAGGATCATGACACTGTCGAGGTCTTATGGGATTCAGACGAGTACTTCGTCCTGCTCGTCGCCTTCGAGCAGGTCGTCAAGGAAAAACGCGCGGCGTTGAGGCTTGAGATTCATACTGATCGGGGTTCCATTGCGCACACTTTCGGCCAGACGCCTGGCGTCCGGGAGCACGCCAATTGCGCGCAGCGCCTGCGGATCGCTTTCAAGCAAAACTCTTTGGCCGGCGTCAGCGCCGAATGCCGCGGTGATGATCTCTTCGCGCAGCCGCAACTTAACGAAATCGAGATCGGCATCAACCGAAGCGACCTGCAAATGGCGGGTTTGATCCTTGCGCAGGTAATTGCGGAAAGCTTCGAGAACGCGATCCGTGATCTGGTAATCGGTGTTCTTCGGGGCGCGGTTGTATTCGACTTTGTCGACGCGATACGCGTCGAGTCCCGGAATCGAGCCGGCGGCGAGTTCGCGCGTGAAATAAAATGCTGCTTCGACAATCCGCGCGCGGGTGGGCGAGGCGCTCAGGGCACGTGCCTCGATGTCGGGCGTAATGCCGCCGCCGCCATAAAAAATCCGGCCGGCGGCCGTGCGAAATGCCGGCGCGTTCGTGCCGCGCGGCGGCGCCGATTCGTTGGGCGACGGTTGGCCGGGCTGTGTCGGCTGTTGATTCTCGTTCTGGTCGTGACGGACGTAATAGTCGTAGAGCGAGCCGCTCGAATAGTCGCGCTGCAGCGAACGGCCGTACGGCGTGTAGTAGCGCGCGGTAGTCAGCGTCAGGCCGACATTGTATGGTGCTATTTGAAAGATGTGTTGGACCAGGCCCTTGCCAAAACTGGTTTCGCCCACAATCAAGCCGCGCCCATGATCCTGAATCGCGCCCGCCACGATCTCTGACGCCGAAGCGGTGTTGCGATTTATCAAGACCACCAGCGGAAGATCTTCCGGCTCGCTGCCGGTAGATTTGTAAACGACGGGCTCGCGATATTCGCTTCTACCTTTAACTGAGACAATAACCTTGTCGCGCGGCAGAAATTCGCTGGCGACGTCGATCGCCTGGTCCAGCAATCCTCCCGGGTTGTTGCGCAGATCGAGAACGAGTTGGCGCATGCCATCCTTCTTGAGGCTGGCAATAGCTTCGCGGAGTTCGTCGTCGCTGGTGTGCTGAAAGCCGCCGATCAATCCGATATAGCCCGTGCCGGAGCCAACCATGAAGGCGTTGCGGATCGAAGGCAGCGGTACGGCGTCGCGGACGATCTTAAAGTTAGCCGCCACTTCTTTTCCGGCTCGCTCAACTTTCAGCTGCACTTCTTTACCGCGTTCGCCGCGGACGTTCTTCGAAACTTCTTCGCTCGACCATTCGCGCGCGTCTTTACCGTCCACTTCGACGATCCGATCGCCATAGCGCAATCCCGCCCGCGCTGCCGGCGTTCCCTCGACCACGGATTGAATGTACACGCCGTCATCGTGTCGCAAAATTTGCACGCCGATGCCGTAAAAACTGGAGGATTGATCTTCCTTTAGCTTTTTGAAGTCAGCTGCCGAAAAATAGACCGAGTGCGGATCGAGCGTGAAAAGCATTCCCTGAATCGCAGCCTGGGTGGCTTTTTCGTAATCGATCTCGCCGGCGTACTTGTCTTCGACCGTCGTGATCGCCTCACGATAATCGTTTTCAACTTTGTCGGCTTCGTATTTTTCCGCCGCTGAAGCTTGCTTGGCGCTGCTGGCGTTGACGTGCTCCACGCGACGATGCGCCGAGCGCGCGCTCAGGCCCCCGGCCAGGCTGGCCGTGACGATGACGAACGCTGCGACGATGTTGAAGTTGCGAGTCATATAACTATCAAAATATAGCACAGCCGACGGCTGGTGTCAGAACCGGGAGCGGTAGCGACCGGGTCAAGCACGCAACGCGAAAAGAACTCGCGTCGTCCTGCTAATCTCGCGTCGTCCAGCTAATGTTGGGTAGCTTGATCCGGTCGCATCCATCACCCGCGCGGGGACCCGGTCCGCTCCCGGTTCTGCTACAAAAAGACGGCGAGGCCTCCCACAACCCCGCCGCCAGAGGCCCGCCCTCCCACAAGCGGGCCTGACTCCTAATGAAAGGAGGTTCAGACGATACACCGCGCCTGACAGACTTTCAAGATTACGTTCCGCTTGGAAATCAGGCGCCGCGCTTGTCCGTCGACCGCTATTCATCGAGAATGAGTCCTGCCAACCATGCCCCCGCGTCTGTCCATCATCGTTCCCGCTTACAACGAGGCCGCGCGGCTGGGAACGACGCTGCGCGCGATCCTCGATTACTTGAACGAGACCGAAGAGGGCGCTGAGCTAATTGTTGTTGATGACGGTTCCCGGGACGACACGACCGTGATCGCCGAAAGAGCCATCACTGAATGCGGCGCCGTCTCAGCGCAGGTGATTCGCTATGAGCGAAATCGCGGCAAGGGTTATGCGGTGCGCGCAGGACTGCTTGCCGCCGGCGCGAATATCGCGCTGTTCTCAGACGCGGATCTTTCCACGCCTATCGCTGAGACGCCCAGACTGGTCGATCCGATCAGAAACAACGAATGCGATCTCGCGTTTGGTTCGCGGGCGCTCGATCGCAGCTTGATTGGCACACATCAGCCGTGGCGACGCGAACAGGGCGGGCGCGTTTTCAATCTCATCGTTCGCGCGGCGACCGGCCTGCCGTACTGGGACACGCAGTGCGGCTTCAAAGCCTTTCGCATGGACGTGTGCCGGCCGCTGATCGAGGCCGCGCAAATCGAACGCTTTGGTTTTGACGTGGAATGGATCTATCTCGCTCACCTCGCCGGCTTGAGGTTGCGTGAGATTCCCGTGCGATGGAATCATGACGCGGCCAGCAAAGTCGCGGTCATGCGCGACAGCTTTCGCATGGTTGACGAAGTCAGGCGAATTCGGCGTGGCGTGGCTCGCGGCGTTTACCGCGAGGCGATGAACGCGGCGCGTTCGGCCGCAATGGCCGAGCCGAAGCAGGGTGTGTAAGATCATTTACCACCGAGAAACAGAGAAAGCCTAAACGAAAAGGGTCGAATGTTTTTCTTTCTATCTTCTCCGGTCCGCTGTGGTTATTCTTATTAATTTGGAGCAAACAATGACAGCACGACTCAACGTCAACATCGATCACGTCGCGACGGTGCGGCAGGCGCGGCGCGCGCCTGAGCCGAGCGTCGTTGCCGCCGCGATGATCTGCGAACAAGCCGGCGTGGACGGCATCACCATTCATCTGCGTGGCGACCGCCGGCATATTCAGGACGCCGATCTGACTGTCCTGCGCCAGGCGGTCACCACCTACCTGAATGTGGAAATGGCTGCGACGGAAGAGATGATCAAGATTGCAATCGACGTGCGTCCTGATGCGGTTTCGCTGGTGCCGGAAAACCCCAGGGAGATCACCACCGAAGGCGGACTGAACGTGCGCCCTAACATCGCCATCGTCCGCGCCGCGGTTAATCGCTTACGCGACTCAGGTATCGTCGCGAGTTTGTTCATCGATCCCGATCCGCAACAGATCGAAGCGGCGCGTGAGGTCAATGCCCAGCAGGTCGAGTTATGCACCGCGGCGTATGCCGAAGCGACTTTGGGTCCGCACGGAATCCACGGCGAAGGCGCGGTGCGCGCAAATCAGGAACTGCGGCGTCTGCGCGAAGGCGCGGCGTTGGCGGCCCAGTATGGTTTGCATGTCGCCGCGGGTCACGGCCTGACGTTGCGGAATGTTGGGGCGGTAGCGCAGATCAGTGAGATTGAGGAATTCAACATCGGCCACAGCATCATCTCAAATGCCGTCTTTGTGGGATTGGAGCGGGCCGTGCGCGAGATGCGAGAGGCAATCAGCACTCCCGGCTAGGGCTTGGTTGCTAGTTGCAGACGCACCATTGAACGTTCCAGTTTCGCGCGCGCTTTTTCAAAATCTTCTTCGCTCCCACTCCACGAACTCAATTGTTTTTCCGTGTGATCGCGCGCCAGGCGCGCGCGGGCCGCGTCGATCTCTTCGGGGCGCTCGGCAACTTCGGCCAAAACTGCGACGCGATCGTCGTTGACCTCGACGAAGCCACCGGAGACATGCAATTGCGCGCTGCTTCCGTTCTCAGTGTAGCTAAGCACTCCGGCCTGAAGTTCTGAGATTAGCGCGGCATGGCCGGGCAGAATCTGCATTTCCCCACCGCGCCCGGGCACGGTGACAGAGTTCACCGCTTCCCGAAGCACGCGGCGTTCGGGGGTTACTACTTCGAGTTGTAGCTGATCAGCCATAATCTAAGTGATGAATGATGCGTCATGAGGTATCGAGCAGCGACTGGCTTGGAGTTCGCTATCTATTCGTATTTCTTCGCGGCCTCGACGACTTCTTCAATCCCGCCGGCCATAAAGAAGGCCTGCTCAGGCACGTCGTCGTGCTTGCCCTCGATGATTTCCTTGAAGCCTTTGATCGTGTCTTCGAGCTTGACGTACTTGCCCTCGCGGCCGGTGAACTGTGACGCCACGTGGAACGGTTGCGAGAAGAACCTTTGAATCTTGCGCGCGCGCGAAACCGACAGCTTATCTTCGTCCGACAGTTCGTCCAGACCGAGAATTGCGATGATGTCCTGAAGGTCCTTGTAGCGCTGCAAAATCAGCTTAACGCTCTGCGCCGTGTTGTAGTGGTCTTCGCCGACTATGCGCGGATCCAGAATGCGTGAAGACGACGCGAGCGGATCGACCGCGGGATAAATTCCCAGCTCAACAATCTGCCGCGACAGCGCGGTGACCGCGTCGAGATGCGCAAACGTGGTCGCCGGCGCCGGATCGGTGTAATCGTCGGCGGGCACGTACACGGCCTGGATCGAAGTGATCGATCCGGTCTTGGTTGAAGTGATGCGCTCCTGCATCTCGCCCATCTCAGTCGCCAGGTTCGGCTGGTAACCGACCGCCGAAGGCATGCGCCCCAGCAGAGCCGAAACTTCCGAGCCCGCCTGGGTGAATCTGAAAATGTTGTCGATAAAGAGTAAGACGTCCATGCCCTGATCGCGGAAGTATTCGGCGACCGTGAGACCCGACAGCGCCACGCGCAGGCGCGCGCCCGGCGGTTCGGTCATCTGGCCATAGATCAGCGCGACCTTCGACTGCTCGATCGCTTTCATATCGACTTTGGTCATGTCGAACGAGCCGGTCTCATGCAGGTTCTTGTTGAACTCGGCGCCGAACTGAATGACTTCGGACTCGACCATCTCGCGGAGCAGGTCGTTGCCTTCGCGGGTGCGCTCGCCCACGCCGGCAAAGACCGAGAAGCCCGAGCGGGCTTTGGCGATGTTGTTGATGAGCTCCATGACGATGACGGTCTTGCCCACGCCGGCGCCGCCGAACAAACCAATCTTGCCGCCGCGCACGAACGGTTGAATCAGATCGATAACCTTGATTCCCGTTTCGAACATCTGGAGTTCGGTTGATTGCTCTTCAAAAGTTGGCGCGTGACGATGAATTGGATAGCGCTGCTTATGCGGAATCGGGCCGAGGTTGTCGACCGGGTCACCAATCACGTTCATGACGCGGCCGAGCGTGCCTTCACCTACCGGCACCGTGATCGGACCGCCGGTGTCGGTAGCCTGCATCCCGCGCACCATGCCGTCGGTGGGCAGCATCGACACCGCGCGCACGCGGCCTTCGCCCAGGTGCTGCTGCACTTCGGCGATTACATTGATCGGATCGGGAACGTCAAAACCGTCGGAAGTAATCCGCAGCGCCTGGTAAATCGGCGGCAGGTACTTTTCGGTAAATTCCACGTCAACGACAGGTCCGATGATTTGCACGACGCGGCCTACGTGTCCGTTCGTGCCGTTTGCGCTGGGCGTAGCCATAGATTTAAAGAGAGAGAAGGTAACATACGGCTTCCACCTAAGCCAAACAGTGCGGCTGATTTTGGAGCTCGCGGTTGGTCTCCTCTTGAAAGCTGAAATTACGGTTGAAAACCGGAAACCTCCGGTGTACTATTGTCGTAGTACAATAGCGAAGTCAGTCGATGTTCCACATAGATGCAAATCATCCGACGCCGCTTTACGCTCAACTTGAGCGGTCGATCAGGTTTGCGATCGCTACCGGCAAGCTGCGTATCGGCGAGCAGTTGCCGACCGTGCGGCAGTTGGCGGTGCGCATCAATGCGAACACGGTGGCTAAAGTCTATGCCGAACTGGAGCGCGCGGGCGTGCTGGAAACGCGCCGGGGCGTGGGCACGTTCGTCATTGCGCAGCCCGAGGAAGCATCGCTCGGCCGCCGCGACCGCGAAAAGCACCTGCGCGAACTCGCCGATCATTTCATCGCGGAAACCGGAACGCGCGGCTTTTCGCTCGACGACGTAATTGAGCATCTGCACAGCAGACGCAAGAAAGTAGCGCAAATTGACAATTTGCGATCTCGTCGGTAGGGATCACCGCAAGTTAACAACTTGCGCTACACGCAAAAAGGAGATGAAGACGTATGGCTAACATTCAACTGAGCGAGAACCGCAACTTGTCCGCGTTGAACGCGCCGCGGGTGAACTTTATCGCGGCCCTCTCGTTTATCGTGCCGGTCGGGTTGGGAGCGCTGGCGACCCTGGTTACGCTGAATCCGATCAGCGCGATCGTGGGCGTCCTGATCGGCTTTCTGCTGGCCCAATCGCCAAAGATCGCTAGGCAATGGGAGCGCGCCGTAGTGCTGCGGCTGGGAAAGTTCACCGGGCTGCGCGGTCCGGGTCTCTTCTGGATCATTCCGTTCGTCGATAACATCTCGACCTGGATCGATCAGCGCGTGATCACGACGGCCTTTGCGGCGGAAGAAACGCTGACCAGCGACACCGTCCCGGTCAACGTTGACGCAGTGCTTT
>WNFH01002323.1_pt1 | contig 13253 bp, 10 predicted proteins | sample 5400411 | NCBI WGS metagenome assembly WNFH01 (sample SAMN13153347, study PRJNA577476) | soil metagenome | isolation source: 200 cm saprolite under Douglas fir tree site 2 hole 3 | place: USA:California | collected 2015-04-18
CAAGGGTGGTTTTAGTGACGAGAATGGCCAGTGGCACGGGTCCAGCCACCACTACAAGATTGACTACTGGGAGGTCCTCAACGAGGTTGATTTCGAGCATCAGATGTCCCCGGAGACTTACACGGCCCTCTATGACGCGGTCGTCGAGGCGGTCCGGCGGGTGTCGCCTGAAACGAAATTCGTCGGTCTGGCCCTGGCGGCCCCGACAAAAGCGCCGAAGTTTTTTGAATATTTTCTGAATCACCAGAATCACAAGCCGGGGATACCGCTCGATTTGGTTTCCTACCACTTTTACGCAACGCCGACCGCCGACCAGAAACCCGAAACATACCAGTTCACATTTTTTGACCAGGCCGAACGTTTCCTCGATTCGGTCCGCTATATCGAATCCATTCGCGAGCGCTTGTCGCCGGAGACCCGGACGACCGTTGACGAGATTGGAGCAATTTCGTCCGACGATATGTCGCAGGGCGAGCCGGGTTACGTCTTCAAGCCGATCCCGGCTGACTGGTGGAATTTGTGCGCGGCGGTTTACGCCTACCTTTACGCCGAACTTGCCCGACTGGGCATCGATGTGGCCGGGGAATCGCAGCTCGTCGGGTATCCCACGCAATTCCCCAGCGTCAGCATGGTGGACTGGAGCTCGGGCCAGCCGAATGCTCGCTATTGGGCGCTTAAATTGTTGCGCGACAATTTCGGGCCCTCGGACAAACTGGTCGAGACCGGCATTAATATTCCGTATGTCTATGCGCAGGGTTTCAGCACGCGCGACGGTAAGCGAAAAGTATTGCTGGTGAACAAACGCGAGCGGGCCGTCGAGGCAGCCTTGCCGGGGTCCGCGGGTGCCGTTGTGGAGGTCGTGGATCAAACGACCGGTCTCCAGGCTCCCGTTTCAACTCGGTTAAAGGCTGATAGCCTGACACTGGCAGGCTTCGCCGTCGCCGTGGTGACGTTCCCCCGATGAAGTCGATAGAAGCCAAGATGAAACGTCTCCCTTTGCCCGCGACTTACCCCACTCGGTCCCTCTTCTTACTGCGCCCCGGGGTCTCTTCATGAGGTGGAGCGATGCAGCGAGCTGCGTTTCAATTGAGGCTCAAGCCGGGTGCCATCGAGGAATACGAAAAGGCGCACGCCCACGTGCGGCCGGAGTTGACCGCCAAGCTGAGGGATGTGTTCGACATGAATTAAAGTTTCGGATTGGGGTACCTTCCTAGCGGGACCTAGGGTAGCGCCCCCGGGGGCGACGAACTTGCGATAGTTCCGGAATTCGGGCCGACCAAGGAGTCAACGTCTTGCGCATCACCGATATCAAGGTCCACCCCATCCCGATGAAAATCTCCTGGTTGAGCGAAGGTCTGATCGCCAACCCGATGGCGGTCTATCCCCCCTACAAGGAGAAACGCTCGAGCTGGTTTGGGCCAATGACGTCGGCCATTATTGAAATTCAAACCGACGAACAGATAAACGGCCTGGGCATGGTCGGCGGGGGCAAAGGGAAGTTGGCCTGCCCGATCATAGAAGAACAGTTCAAAAAACTTCTCCTCGGTCGAGATCCCTTCGAAATTGAGTTGCTATGGGAACAAATGTTCCAAGCGTCCCAGTTCTATGGCAGAAAAGGCGCCGTGATCGAGGTGATGAGCGGAATCGATATCGCGCTTTGGGACCTCGTCGGGAAAGCACTCGGGCAACCTGTCTATAAGCTCGTGGGTGGCAGGACAAAAGAAAAAATTCCGGTTTATGTGACGGGGAACCTGACCGAGCGGCATCTTCAGGAAGGTTTCCGGGACGTGAAGCTGGCTTTGCCGCACGGGCCGGCCGACGGCAAGGAGGGCCTGCGGAAAAATGTTGAACTCGTCGAGAAGACCCGCAAATTGATCGGCCCCGACGGCGACATCATGCTCGATTGCTATATGTCTCTCGACGTCCCTTATGCGATTGCGCTGGCCAGGGCCGTTTCCGAATTCGACGTCTTGTGGATTGAAGAGCCCGTTCCCCCGGACCAGATCGACTCCTACCGTAAAATCAAAGACGCCGTTCCGGACATGCTGATCACGGGCGGCGAACACGAATTTACCCGCTACGGGTTTCGGGACCTGATTGAGAAAAAAGCCGTGGATATCCTCCAGCCCGATATTTATCGCGCGGGAGGTCTGTCCGAGCTGAGAAAGATCGCCGCCATGGCCAGCGCCCACGACCTGCCCGTCATCCCCCATGGGGTCGGCGCTCCCACCTACCACTTCGTTATGGCGACCACCAACGCCCCCCGCGCCGAGTTCGTAGATATCTTCGCCCAGGGTGGAAAAGCAGTCCTGAAGGGCGAGCCGCAGCCCCGGAACGGGTTTGTCGAGCTCTCCGAAAAACCGGGCTTCGGGTATGAGCTGGATCAAGATGTCCTTTCCGGCAAGGCACCCGCGGCGCTGATCTGGTAGTCCTTCCCCCGCTGCTTCTTTCGGGCTTCCGAGCCAAGTGTGATTTCAATTTGTGGAGGATGGTGCGAGCTGAGAGGAACGACGAGCCGTCCGCGCGGGGACGGCTCGTCACGGTGCGTTGGGAAGGCGATCAATCAGCGCTTGCGGACCTTCCTGGCGACGAGTTCCGGGCTCGCCGTCGTCTTAAATAGCAGGCCGCGCAGAGAAACGGGATCGCCGGAGTTCAGCGCAGTAACGTTGGCGACGTCCTCGAACTCTGTCTCCATTGTGGTGACCACGTTAATCTCCGTAATTGCAGGACTGGCGCCCGTGAATAAGGTCGGCAGGTTGTTGACGGTGAAGTTGCTGCCGTTCACCGAAGCGACCTTGGCTGGGAACTGGGACATCTTCAGAGTTAGCCGATCGGTAGTAACCGAAGTCCCCGAAGAGCCGGAGATTAGCCTCACCTCGACATTCTGCCCCACCAGAAGGTCAGCGGAGCTGTTGAAAAACACATCAGAAGGCAACGTCAGGCCGTCGGCGTCCACGCGGAAGCTGGCGCCGCTCTGAATGGCGACGGTGACGACATTGCCCACCTCCATGCCGGCGATGTCCGGCATCTCATCGAGCGCCACCACCTTGAACTGAGTGGGACTGTCCACGGAAACAACGGTGCCTTCGACCTCTTCGCCGTTGGCGTTCTCCTTGAGCTCGACTTTCTTGGCCAGCAGGGCGCCGCCGGACATCAGGCCCAGATCAACCTCGAGGTTCTGCCCCATGGTCACGCTCGAAAAGCTATTCGCGAGCCCGATTTCGTCGAACCCTTCGAACTCCGTGCTGCCGTTCACATCGATTGTTAGAGACATGGTGGCGTCCGTCTGCAAAGTGAACTGGCTCTTGTCCGTATCCTTCCCAGTGACCTGGCCCATGACCTCTTCGAGGTCCTCGAGTTCTCCCGTTCCCTGCACGGCCGGAAGTTGCGTGAAGGTGATTGTTGGAGTGACCGACAGGTCGGTCTGGATGGACGCGTTCAAGTCGAAGTCCAGCAACAGACCGACAGGAGTGTTCGAAGTTAACGTCAGGGGGAAGGGCGAAGCGGAGTACATCACGGAGCCCTGGCTGAGCGCAGGCTTCAGCTCGCACACGGCGCCGTCAGCGCAGTTTCCAATCGGGCTCCCCGACTTGTTTAGGATGGTCAGCTCGGGGTTGGCAAAGGTGAGCGCAATGCTGTTATAGACGCCGGGCTGTGCGTTGGCCGTATTGAGAAACGCGGTCTCGGTTTGCAGTTTCTCAACTTCCACTGTGATCGCTTGGTTGACGAGAGGGACGTCCCCGGGCTCGAGGAGAGCGGCCGTAACAGTTATCTCAAAAGACAGGACTGTCACGCCCACCGGGGGCGCATCCCTCATGGTCAGGCTTACCGGAGAGCCCGTCATCAGTTGCGAATTGTTGGCGCCTCCGCATGAGCTGAGCAGTGTCGCGAGACTGGAAATCAATATCGCGGCGAAAAAGTGAGTTCTTCGCATCGTTCCCCCTTGGGCTCGGAATGGATTGCACGTTAACCGCTTCTCATCGTTCGAGCGAGAGTGCCGAGATACCAAAAGCTCCATCAGTGCGTATCCTTCAATCAGATTTCCGATAGGCCGCATGTTACCATCCAGCTTTCGGGACGCTTGTAATCGGGTTGTAAAATTCGTGTCATTTTCTATTCGCAATTACTCGGTCTTCAATAATGTCCTTCTTCGCGGAGGAATCTACGCACGGTCGTATTTCCTGGTTTGTGTTTCTTCAGCGTCGTTGGAATCGCTCGGGTCATGGACTCCAAAACGGCTCAGAGGACGCAGATTGTCAGGCAGAGCCGCCCCTTAGCCACCTCGTCCGCGAATGCGGGCCAGGCACGGCCGCAGTCTGTTCCACATATCGAGCCGGGCGGGGTTTTGGCCTCATTCAAAATTTCTGATCCGTCAACGCAAGCCCGCAGTGCCGCCCGGCTTCACGTACGCTTCCGTAGTGGAAGTTGCAAAGTCTTGCACAGCAAGACCTGAGCCAAATCTAATCTCTCGATCGGAGTTTGTCTATCTCATTGATAAAGTTGGAGTTACCGATGCCCGGAGGATGGCTGCATTTTTTGAAAGGGCCGGACAAATGGAGCAATTACCCACTCCATCCAAGGACTACACGGTCTCAGGGCTGTAACGCCTCGCGCGGCAGCCGATACAGTTTGTTCCTGACCTCCCTCGGAGCTGCCTTGATTTTTAATTAGCTCAGTATTTCATTTCTGACCGTAAATTAGACGTGATGGGTGGGAAGATGCGCCCCGAGTGCGCTGGAAAAGCTCGGGGCGGGACAAGGCGGGCAGAGACTACCTGACGGACTGCGGTCCCGGCGTGGCAGCAACGCGGCTGAGCCGTGGCCTTGGCGGGTCCTCAAATCTAGATCAGGGTGTGGCTTAATTCACCACGAATGTTCAAGGCCGGAAGCGCGTCGTTTTGACGGACCATCTGCCGCAGGCGGGTCGCCGCTTCCAGGCTCAGCGAAATAAACTCCACGGCCATTCCGACCTGAGGCTCGACGCGCCGGACGACGGCACGGACTTCGATGGGCGGGCCGGACTCATCAATTCGGAACCGGACGTCCAGTTGGCGTCCGATCGGAAGCGGCCGCTCATCCGCAATGAAAGCCCCCGTCTCGCTGAAGTCCCGGATCTCGGCCTGGAGGCCTGGAAATTCAACTGAAGCTGCGTGCTCCGGCTTGATGCGCCGGCGAACGCGACGTTCCGGGTCGAGGCCCAGGTCGCCGAGGTCCCGAGTGTCACGGCTTTCGATCGAAGCGGCCACGCCGAAAAGGCGGCCTTCAATCTTCGTTCGCAATGCGATCCCTCGGCAGTGTATCGCGAGCGGTGCGGTGGCGGTCAATTCTGCGGGGAATACGACGTCAAATTCGACCCGCTGGCCCTGGGGGATTGGCTCCTCGACGTGGCAGTAAACACCAAGAGGGCTGAAGTCGAAGGTCATCCCGCGCGTCCGGCGGATGACGCCTTGTCTGGGGGTCCATTCGAGCGAAATCGGCAGACGCACCCCCATGCGCTTTCGTGGCCGCCGCCGTTCCTGTTGAGCTGCTTCCGCTTCCATGAAGACGAATCCCTCCTATTCCGCGCTGAGTTCCGTGAGGAAGCCCGCCATGTCTCCGTAGGTCTTCTCGAGCGCCGTGACCACCTCCGGCAGGAACTGCGTTCCCTTTTTCTCCCGAATTTGTTCCAGAGCGAAATCAAGTTTTTGGTGTTGACGATAGCTCCGGTTGGAGCAGATCGCGTGCAGCGTATCCGCCGCCGAGACCACATTCGCTTCAACCGGGATGACGGTTTCACCGAGCGGATAACCGCGCCCGTCGGGCCTTTCGTGGTGCCGCAGGACGATGGATGCCGCCTCGGGATATATGGGGGACACGATCCGGAAGGAGTGATAGGGGTGCTGTTTGACGAGTGCCCACTCTTCCTCAGTCAGGGGGCCGGCCTTGGTCAGCACGCTGTCCGGCACATTGATCTTGCCGATATCGTGGAACAGGCCCGCCAGCCCGATGTCCACACCGAGCACGCCCGCGATGTTCTCGCTGATCTTCTGGACCGATTGGGAATGCGAGGACGTGTACTTCTCCTTGGCCTCCAAGGCGAGCGTCAGCGACTCCACCATCCGCACCAGACCTCGTTCCGTAAGCAGTTCTTCATAGACGCGCACGTAAGTGTTTGTGGCCCAGTGCAGGACGTCGTCCAATTTCACAAAGCTTTCGCAATCCGACCAGCGCACCATCTTCGCAGTGTCGCGAAACGCGTCGAACCCCTGCATGACATGCCAGGCCTTGAAGCCCTCTTTCCCCCGGTTGAGCGCGCTTTCCTGGACGAAGCGCTCCAGTTTCGCCCGGTCTCCGTCAACGGCCTGCTTGACGGCGTCCAGGCAGCGTCCTGCAAACCGCTCGAGCTCCCGGATATCGCGTTGGGCGTACGGGGTTTTTCGCAGCTCTTTAAGCTTGGTGGCGAATAGAGCGATGAAGCGTTCCCTCTCGGGATCAAATTCGATCATTCTTCCTCGGCGGCGGACCGCAGTGTTCGGCGGGTAGCCAGGATTAAGATTCGCTGAGTATCCATTCAAATTTTCAAGCCCCCGACCGATGGGAGTCAACAGTACCTAAGTACTGGTACCGGGGTGCTCGGGAGTGATCGGACTGCTCGGGAAAAACGGTGGATGGAAAACTGCCGGTCGGACCCGCAAAAACTCGAAGTCTTTAGAGGTCACAAGCCAGGCGACGGGCCGGTCTGAATGGGCCGTCTCACGCGGGTGTGGGAACTGCCTCAGGTCTTGAGCTCGAGACTTAATTTCGAGACCTGACGTTGGCCCGCGGTCCTCGCGTCTTCGACTGTGACACCTTAACGGTCGTCCAGGCGCGGATGAGTTCGCCAACTGTCCAGGCCTGCGCGATGCAGCCCCTTGGGGCGAACGGCGAGTCGCCGTCGAAGATCTCACCGGCGGTGCCAAGGCCGTAGGTCCCGAGGTGTTGTGCCATCGGTTCAAGAAAGGAAGCCGCAAGAACCGGGTCCTTATAGACGCGCAGATGGGCCAAGACGAACGGCCCGAGCAGCCATCCCCATACGGTCCCCTGGTGGTAGGCGGAGTCCCGGTCGCGGGGTGGTCCCACGTAGGAGCCCCGGTAATGAGGGTTGTCCGGCGCCAGGCTGCGCAGTCCACAGGACGTGAGGAGACGGCGCGCGCAGGCGTCAACGACGGCGCGCTGCTGGCCTGGGGTGAGAGGACTTTCCGGCAGCGAGACCGCGAAAATCTGATTAGGGCGCAAGGACGCGTCGTTTCCCTGGGGCCCGTCGATGACGTCAAAGCAGCACGCCGCGGTCTCGTTCCAGAATCGACTGAATCCGACGCGAGCGTGCTCGGCCATCTTCTGGTAGTCGCGCGGCGAGCGTTTTAAAATACGGGCCCAATCGGCCATCGTGGTCAGCGCATTGAACCAAAGCGCGTTCACCTCAATGGGTTTGCCGGTCCTCGGCGTTACTGCCCAGTCGTCTGCTTTGGCATCCATCCAGGTGAGCTGCACGCCGGGCTCGCCCGCATAGAGCAGGCCGTCCTGAGGGTCCACATGGATGCGGTGACGCGTCCCTTGCGCGTAGTCATGGATGATTTCCGCAAGCAAAGGAAACAGCTCGCGGAGCAGGTTGGTGTCGCGGGTCGAAGCGTGATACTGCCTGAGCGCGTCGAAAAACCAAAGCGCCGCGTCCACGGAACTGTATTCGGGCGACTGGCCCGATTCGGGGAAGTAGTTCGGGAGCATACCGCGATCAACGAAGCGCGCGAAGGTTTGCAGGATGGGGCGAGCGACTTCCGGGCGGCCGGTCGATAGCGTCAGGCCAGGCAGGGCGACCATCGTGTCCCGTCCCCAGTCGCCGAACCAGTGGTACCCCGCAATGATCGTGCGCGAGTCGGGGTCACGCGCGACCGACCGGCGGACAATAAACTGGTCTGCGGCGAGCACCAGCTGGCGGACCCACGGCGGGGCTGCCTCGGACAGGGCGGGATACGCGGTCGCCCATCGCTCGAGCAAGGAGCGTTCAAAGTCCGCACTCCTTTCAAGCGCCTGGGGCCCGTCGAGGTCGGGCGCGTGGTCTGTGCTCAGGACCAGAGTGACCGAATCACCTGGGTCAAGAGCAACGAGAAAATTCCCCGCATGAAGGTGGTCTTCGCGGTCGTCGAGTCCCCGCTCGCGCTCAACCGCGAGGTCGAAGTTGCGGTACCAGTCGTGATGGGCCTCGACCTCGGCATCCGCGCTGAGCAGATAGAAAGGCGTGGCGCCCTCGAACGCCGTGACACGCAGTCCGTGCTCGACGGGCTGAAGCTCCATCCGCCAGTTACCGGCTTGCGTGGTGGCGTGGAAATCGCGGTAGTTGACGAGGACTTTGACGGTAAGCCGCATCGGCCCGCTGGCGCGGACCAGTTCGTAGCGCACGTAGGTTGTGTTTGCGCCGTGTTCCATCCACACGCGTTTCTCGAGGAGCGCGTCGGCGCAAGCGAAAGTCCACACAGGCATCGTCCCTTCCAGGCGGAACCGGTCAAGGAACCGGTAGCCTTGCGGCTCGATGGCCCCGCCGGCCCAGCGGTTCGCGCTCAGCGAGAAGGCTTGCCCGTTGTACGAGGCAATTTCTTCGACTTTGGCCACCAGGAGCGTTCGACCCAGCGGCGGGTCGAGCGTGGCGACCAGGAGGCCGTGGTAGCGGCGCGTCGGGAGACCCGGCACGGTGCCGGAAGCGAACCCTCCGAGGCCATTCGTCACAAGCCACTCGCGCTGCTGCGCGACGTAAAGGTTGCTCGAGATTTCCCGGCCAAAGTCGATCCACGGAAGTCCCGATGCGCCGGGGTTCTTTATGGCGTCGCCGTCAGCTTTGAGCAAGCCCGCCTCCGCTAAGAATAGAGCTCAGTGTCCGCTTTGTTCGAGGAGCTTTGTGACGAGGCTGGTCCACCCCGTCTGGTGGCTTGCGCCCAGGCCGGCACCGTTCTCTCCGTGGAAATACTCGTAGAACAAGATGTAGTCCCGCCAGAAGGGGTCCGCCTGGAACTTTTCCGTTCCTCCATATAAGGGGCGGCGGCCGTCCTTGCTGCGGAGGAAAATGCGCGTCAAACGGCGTGAGATGTCCGCCGCCACTTCCCACAGCGACTTTTTGCGGCCGGAACCGGTCGGGCACTCCGCCTTCAGGTCGTCGCCGTAGAAGTGGTGAAATTTCTGAAGTGATTCAATCAGAAGGAAGTTCAACGGGAACCACACGGGGCCGCGCCAGTTCGAGTTGCCGCCGAACAGGCCGGTCGTCGATTCGGCCGGCTCGTAATCCACTGAATGGGTGGCCCCGTTCATGCGGAGAATGTAAGGATGCTGGAGGTGATAGCGGGAGAGCGCGCGCACGCCGTGCGGCGAAAGGAGTTCCGCTTCGTCCAATAAATTCCGCAACACGCGCAAGAGTCGTGCGCGGTTCACGAGCGAGAGCAGACTTCGCACGCCGCCGGAAGGTCTCCGAGCCGTCTCGATGAGTCCCGCGACGTGAGGGACATTCTCAATAAACCATTGCATTCGCCGCTTGAACCCGGGAAGATGGTCCACCATTTCCGGCTCGAGTGTCTGCACGGCGAACAGCGGGATCAGCCCCACCATCGAACGCACCTTCAGGAAATGGTGGCTGCCGTTCGGCAGGTGGAGGACATCGTAGTAGAAACCGTCCTCCTCGTCCCACAGGCTGATGGCCTCGCCACCGAGGTTGTTCATGGCCAGGGCGATATAAACGAAATGTTCGAAGAATTTGCTGGCCACGTCTTCGTAGGCGGGGTTCATCCGGGCGAGTTCGAGCGCGATCGCCAGCATGTTCAGACAGTACATGCCCATCCAGCTCGTCCCGTCGGACTGTTCGATGTGCCCGCCCTGGGGCAGGGGCGCCGAGCGATCGAAGACGCCGATATTGTCGAGTCCCAGAAACCCTCCCTGGAAAACGTTCAGACCTTCGGGGTCCTTCCGATTGACCCACCAGGTGAAGTTGAGCAGCAGCTTGTGGAAGACCCTTTCGAGGAAGACGGGGTCGGCCTTCCCTCGGATGCGCTTTTCGATCTTGTAAACGCGCCAGGCCGCCCACGCATGCAAGGGCGGGTTGACGTCGCCGAAGGCCCATTCGTAGGCGGGTAATCGCCCGTTCGGGTGCATGTACCATTCGCGAAGAAGCAGCACAAGTTGCTCCTTGGCAAAATCAGGGTCCACCAGGGCCAAGGCGATGCAGTGAAATCCCAGGTCCCACGCGGCGTACCAGGGGTATTCCCACTTGTCGGGCATGGAGATGACGTCGGCGTTGTAGAGGTGAGTCCACTCGTGGTTTCTGCCTTGCAGCCGTTCCGGCGGAGGGGGCGGGCCAGCAGGGTCGCCTTCCAGCCACTCGCGGACGTGGTAGTGATAGACCTGCTTCGACCAGAGCAAACCGGCAAACGCCTGTCGCTGGACGGCGCAGGCGTCTTTTGAAATGCATTTACCGACGCATTTCACGTAGAACTCGTCGGCCTCCGCCATGCGGGTGGCGAAGATTTCGTCAGATTCTTCCTTGACCAAGCCGGCGGCCGGCGGGCGATCAATGAGCCGCAGGCGGAGGACAGCACTCCCCCGCTGGTCGATCTTCCATCGGTAGCGCGCTGCAGCCTTGGTGCCGGTCAACGCCGGGTTGACGGCGCTGCGGACCCCGCCGACAACGAAGTCGTGGAAGCCATCCTTGACGTACGGTGAGCGATTCGGTATGCCGAAAAGTCGCTCGAAGTTCGTTTCGTTCTCTGTAAACAGCAGGTCCGGGCCGCCCTCGCAGACGAGCCAGCGTTTGCCGTAGTAATAATGCTCTGCTTCAACGACGGCGGTCCCTGGCGGAGCGGCGGCTCGCGTCACCTGCGGGCGGCGGCTGTCTCGCCCCCAGGACCAGGTGTTGCGAAACCACAGCGTGGGGAGCAGGTGAAGCTCAGCGGGGTCGGGTCCGCGATTGTGAGCTGTGATGCGGATGAGGATATCTTCAGCCGAGGCTTTCGCATATTCGATGAAGACATCGAAATAGCGGTCTTCATCGAACACGCCCGTGTCGAACAGTTCGTATTCGGGATCGTCGCGGCTCCGGCGGCGGTTTTCTTCAACCAATCGCGCATAAGGAAATTCGGCCTGCGGATACTTGTAGAGGTATTTCATGTAAGAGTGGGTGGGGGTCGAGTCCAGATAAAAGTAGCACTCTTTCACGTCTTCCCCGTGGTTCCCTTGATTGCCCGTGAGCCCGAAGAGGCGTTCCTTCAAAATGGCGTCCCGGCCGTTCCACAGAGCGAGAGCGAAGCAATTAAACTGGTGACGGTCCGAGATCCCGCCGATGCCATCCTCACCCCAGCGGTAGGCCCTGGACCTTGCGTGGTCGTGAGGGAAGTATTCCCACGCAGTGCCGTAAGGGCTGTAGTCCTCGCGGACGGTCCCCCACTGGCGCTCGCTCAGGTAGGGCCCCCAACGCTTCCAGTCGATTTTGCGCAGGCGGGATTCTTCTAGTCTGATTTCCTCCTGGGTCAATTTATCCTCCAAAAGATTGGATGCGGGGAGACACGCCGGAAGGCTCGCCCGGAAGCGTCATGGAGAAGGAAGTTGGACGCGGGAGCTGTCGCGTCCGAATCGGCTCGGAGCGTCGGGCGTCATCCGGGCGCGCCAGGTCTCCATAAATTGGCTCTCGACGGCGGGAATTGAAGCGACCACGGCTTGAATGGGGGGCCGCAAAGCGAGCCTCCGGGCCGGTTTCATCAGCAACTCGTGGAACTGAACATCCGACCGAAGCGATAGCGCGGGCCGGGCGCGGCAGTTTTCCGGTGCTGCTGAAGTCCTGCCACACACTCCACCTTAATGAAGTTTGGATGAGGGTTGAATTGAGCGGGAAGTCAGCCGGAAAAACCTCGCCAACATCCGAGGGTCGAGCCCTTCTCTATTTGAGTCGGACTCGAATACCTTTCTTGTCTCGAACGATGTCAACCTTCTCTTCTCGCGCCAGCCACCCGACGGCGAAGTCCAGTAGGTCGCCGGTCAGGTTGAGTTTCTTCTTGGCTTGGGCGAGCGTCTGCGGCCCCTCGCGCTCGAGCAGGTGCCAAATTTTCCCAGCCGTTTCGCCGACTTCAGCTTTGATATCCATCGCCAGATCAAACGTCGTAATTTTATCTGCTCTTGCAAGGGTATTCAAGGTGGTGTGGGACAAACGTCAATCGCCGGACCCACCGGCGCCGAGTTGCATATTCCCGATGAGGGGTCCAAAATACCGGGTTGTAAAAATGCCGGTCTAAAAAAGAACCTCAGCAAGAATCGTAGATTAATTGCTCGAATTTCATCATTCGATATGACGAAACTCAGTTGGCAAGTGTCCATCGTCCGTCTGGCTCATAGCCACACTTAGCGGAGGGCACGGAGGAGGAAACAATGCTTGAGAAATGGTTCGCTGGTCGGCATGACTGGGCTCCGGTACCTTTACGGCTGTCCTTGGGAGTAATCTTTTTTGCTCACGGGGCGCAAAAAGTCCTGGGCTGGTTTGGAGGTTACGGCTGGTCCGGCACAATGCAGTTCTTCACTCAGACGCTCCATATTCCCGCGCCGCTCGCGGTTCTGGCATTTCTTGCTGAGTTTTTGGGCGGAATCGCGCTGCTTGTGGGCGGCTTCACCCGGTGGGTAGCGCTGCTGCTTGCGGGGGAGATGTTCGTTGCCGCTCTTCTCGCCCATCTCCGCAACGGGTTCTTTCTAAACTGGACGAACGCGCCAAACGCGGGTCACGGAATCGAATACAACGTCGCCCTGGTCGGCGCGACTCTGGCGCTGGTGATGACCGGCGGCGGAAAGTTCAGCTTGGATAATGCACTCAAGAAATAACCTGGGGTAATCTCTTCGCCTTATCGCGTGCGCCGCCCACAGACGTCAATCGGAGACACTAGAGGAGGGGACGATGAGCGAAACAACCTACAGGCGGCTTGTTGTCGGATTACTGTTCATGCTGTTGGCTGTGAGCCTGTTGAACCGTATCGATCCTCCTGGCCGGTTCGTTCCACAAAATGCCGGTGTGGTCCTTGACACACAGACTGGTCGAACTTACGGCTTGGACGGAAAGCCTTTATACCAGGCTGCCGGGCCTAGGGAGTGAACGTCGGAGACACTAGAGAAGGAAATGATGACCGCTCCCACGTTGTCACACATAGGGGGTGTCTTGTATTGACCCCATGCTGAGTATCGTGTTCAAGCGGGTAGCCCAGTGATGTTCTGAGCGGATGGCAA
>WNFH01003651.1_pt1 | contig 13253 bp, 8 predicted proteins | sample 5400411 | NCBI WGS metagenome assembly WNFH01 (sample SAMN13153347, study PRJNA577476) | soil metagenome | isolation source: 200 cm saprolite under Douglas fir tree site 2 hole 3 | place: USA:California | collected 2015-04-18
TGATGGTCGGCCCTTCGGCGGCCAGCCCAGCTACGGCGAAGGCCATGGCGATGCGGTGATCTCCACGCGGATCGATCTCCGCGCCGCGTAGTTTACCGGCACGCCGTCCCTCGACGCAAAGCCCGTCCGGCCGCTCTTCGACGGTTGCGCCCATGCGACGCAGATTTTCCGCGAGCGCCGCAATGCGGTCGCTCTCTTTGACGCGCAGCTCCGCGGCATCACGAATCTCGATTCCTTCTTCGGTGTAAGGGCCGAGGGCGGCAAGCATAGGCAGTTCGTCGATGAGCAGAGGTATCTGCTCGCCTTCAATCACGCCGCCTCGCAGCGAGGCGCCCTTCACGGACAAATCACCAACGACTTCGCCTTGCGCACTTTTCAGCGCGAGCATCTGAAGCGACGCGCCCATCGCCGCAAATAAATCCAGGATCCCGGTTCTCGTTGGATTCAGTCCGACATTGTGAAGGAGCAGATTCGAATCGGGAAGGAGCGAAGCGGCAGCAATAAAGAACACCGCCGAGGACAAGTCCCCGGGGACATCCAGCGATTTCGCTTTGAGCGCTCCGCTGCCATTGCCACCGAGAAGACCATGAATCGTCGTTGTTCGGCCATGCTTCTCAATCGCCGCGCCGAACTCTTCAAGGGCCAGTTCGGTGTGGTCGCGCGTGCGCGCCGGCTCGGTCACGCTCGTGGCGCCATCCGCAAATAATCCCGCGAGAAGTACCGCAGACTTCACTTGGGCGCTGGGCATGGGCATTTTGTAATCGATCGCGCGCAGCTTCGCGCCGCGAATCTCGAGCGGCGCAAAATTATCGTCGCGAGCGCGGATGTCCGCGCCCATCTCTCGCAGCGGAGCCACGACGCGCTTCATCGGCCGCTTCTGGAGTGAATCGTCGCCGGTCAACTTCGAAGCAAATTCCTGGCCGGACAAGATTCCAGCCAGCAGACGGATGGTCGTACCGGAATTTCCGGCATCCAGCGCGCGCCAACTCCCTTTGAGGCCGCGCGGCCCGCGCCCGGTGATTCGAACGGCGTCCTTCTCGATTTTCACTTCTGCGCCCAACGCGCTCATGCAGTCCAGAGTGCTGCGGCAATCCGCAGCAGCGGAAAAATGCCGCAGCTCGCTGGCGCCCTCTGCGAGCGCCGCAAGCATCGCGTAACGATGCGAGATGGACTTGTCCCCGGGTGGCGCCACGCCCCCGGTCAAGCGCTTCGCCGGCTGTACGGTCTGCTTTTTCACGATCGCAGTTTATCACGCCGTTTTCCGGAGCACTTCGGCGGCGAAACCCGTCCGCGAGGGCAGTTTTTGCGTGGGAACGCGCAACGCAGGAGATGAAATTTCCATCCAATCTCATGCGTATTATGGGAAGAGGAAAAAATTGATGTCAGCGCGCAGTACGATATTTCGTTTTGCGGCCAAAGCCGCCATGGTTTTCGGGGCGCTCTTTCTGGTGACGGTTCTGCTGGCCGCGATGCCCGGGCACCGCTCGCCCGCGGCGCAGGACCCTTCCTCGCAGGAATCCTCGGGTTCCACGTCGCAAGACCACAAGCAGATGGATCACAGCAAAATGCCCGGAATGGACATGGGGGACGAACGAGCCAATGAAAAGGCTGCCGTCCACGACATGCCGCCCGGCCATCACAACGCGCACAGCTTGCACATGCACATGACCGCAATGCGGTCGCAGACGCCGGAAGACGTGCAGCGGGCCAACGAAATTGTGGCGCAACTACGCAGCGGGATCGAAAAATACAAGGACTACCACGTCGCGCTGAACGAAGGTTACAAGATTTTCCTGCCCAATCTTCCGCAGCCCGAATACCACTTCACGAATTATTGGAACGGTTTCATGGAAGCATTCAGCTTCGATCCGGCGCGCCCGACTTCCCTGCTCTACAGGAAAACGTCCACCGGGTTCGAGCTAGTCGGCGCAATGTACACCATGCCCAAGCGCGCCGCGGAAGATCAGCTCAACGCTCGCGTCCCGCTGAGCGTGGCGATGTGGCATCTCCATACGAATCTGTGCATGCCGCCGCGCGATGGTCTCCGCAACGCCGACTGGCATAAGTTCGGCCTCGCCGGCTCAATCGCCACGCAGGATGCGTGCGACGCCGAGGGCGGGCGCTTCCAGCCCATCATTTTCGGCTGGATGGTGCACGTATATCCGTACGAGGACAGCCTCGACAAGATCTTCACCATGCACCATCACATGGACTGAAGAGCGGTGCGCTAATGACGTTGGACTTCGCGGAGACCCGCTCGCGCAGTCACCACTAGTCTTGATTCTTGAGTTTTAACTTGCTCTTGTTCTGTTCGAGGAATTTGCGCAGGCCGTCGGTTGCCTCCAGCAGGCGGATCCACTGCTCGTAATAGAGCGTGACGGGAAAGCGCCCAAGCCCGTAAACGCTCACCCCGCCCTTCTCCCCCAACTTCCCGTCTTCCGGGAGCCGGCCTGCTTTTCCAGTTCTGCGATGCGTGCCAGCAGCTCTTCTTTGCTTGGTTCAGCCATATTTGCATCTCCAGTGAATCTCAGGAACTCCAGCGTTCCACGATGCCGGGACAAATCCTATCAGGTTTGTTCGCCGCCCGTCATCGCAGTCAGCAGGTCGAAGAACCGCCGTTGCCTGCTTGGTGTGCCGGGTGTAGGATACGCAGTTAAGCGGGTACTCAAAACCGCGCTAGTCTCGATCGCTGGTAGCATGTTCAACATTTCATCGTTTGCCCTGCGAGGAGCTTGTCCTATGTCACGATTCCTGCGTTTTGCTTCCATTTTCTGCCTGGCAGTGCTTCCCTGCGCCGCACAGCAAAAACCGGCAGCCCAAACGGCCCAGCAGCAGGCCGCCGCGCCAGCCGCGGCAGCCGCTCCGGCCCAGCAGCAGGGGCCCAAAAAGCGCGTCGCCGTGATGAACTTTGATTATGGAACGGTGAAAACCGTCGTTGCATCCATCTACGGCACCGACCAGGACGTCGGCAAAGGCATTACCGACCTGATGGTGCAGAAACTCGTCCAGGACGGGAAGTACTCCGTCATCGAGCGCGCCGCGCTGGACAAGATCCTATCCGAACAGAATTTTTCCAATAGTGATCGCGCGGACGCCACGTCGGCCGCCAAGATCGGCAAGATCCTCGGCGTCGACGCCATCATCCTCGGTTCCATCACCAAGTTTGGCCGCGACGACAAGAAGGTCGGCGGGGTTGCCGGCGGGCGGAGCGGATGGACGGGGGCGATTGCGGGCATGGGAAAGAAGGATTCGAAAGCAGAGGTTTCCATCACGGCTCGCATGGTGAACACCAGCACGGGAGAGATCCTGGCTTCCGTGACGGGGAATGGCGAATCCGCGCGTTCCGGGATGTTCCTTGGCGGAGCGGGTGGTGGGCCGGGAGGCGCCGGTGGCGGCGCTTTTGACATGAGCAGCAGCAATTTTGCGCAGACGATCCTCGGCGAAGCGGTGATGAAGGCGGTTGCGGATACCGCAACGCAGCTCAGCGCTGTAGCACCTAGTCTACCGACGGTCAAAATGACCTACTCGGGCCTAGTCGCCGATGTGAGCGGGAGTACGCTGATTCTGAATTTCGGCAGCAAATCGGGCGTGAGGGTGGGAGACAAAGTGGATATCAGCCGGGCGATCCGCACGGTCAAAGATCCAGCGACGGGTAAAGTGCTGAAAACGGTGACCAATAAACTCGGCGAGGCAGTGGTAACGGAAGTCGACGCAGACTCCGCGACGGCTACGTACAACGGCGCTACGCCGCCCAAAGTTGGAGACGTGGCGAACAACGCACCGTGAGGCAGTTTCGCCGTAAGGCTGAAGGTAAACGATTGTGCCGGTGAAATCTCTGCGGTTTCGAGTAGGCGAGGCAGCTTTTTAGTCGGCCTCGCCTGTTCTTTTGTTGGGAAGGAGTTTCTTTATGAGCCAGGAATTTGAAGCAGGCCAGCGCCTCGGCGACTACGAAATTCTTGGCGTCCTCGGCGCCGGAGGCATGGGCAAGGTCTACAAGGTGCGCAACACAATCTCCGACCGCGTCGAAGCCATGAAGATTCTCCTGCCAAATCTCGCCGGCCAGAAGGACCTTGCCGACCGCTTTCTGCGTGAGATCAAACTCCTCGCCAGCCTCAATCATCCCAACATCGCGGCGCTCCGCACGGCGCTGACGCTGGACAATCAACTCGTCATGATCATGGAGTTCGTCGATGGGGTCACTCTGTCTTCGCGCTTACAGAAGGGACCGATTCCGCCGGGCGAAGCCGTCAAGTACATCGACCAGGTGCTGGACGCGCTGAGTTACGCGCACAAGCAGAACATCATTCATCGCGACATCAAGCCCGCGAACATGATGATTACTCCGCAGGGCGTCGTGAAGCTCATGGATTTCGGCATTGCCCGCTCCGGCAACGATCGCAGCATTACCATGACCGGCACCACGCTCGGCTCGCTGAACTACATGCCGCCGGAGCAAGTCAAAGGCGAGCCCGCCGATGCGCGCTCGGATTTGTATTCACTCGGCGTCTCCCTATATGAAATGGTCACCGGCCAGTTGCCGTTTGCGGCGGACAGTAACTACGCATTGATGGCGGCTCACCTTCAAGAACCCCCCAAGCCTCCCATTGTTCTGCGACCCGGCATCCCTCAGCCGCTCAATCAGATTATTCTCATGGCTCTGGCAAAAGAGCCCGCCCAGCGATTCCAATCCGCTAACGCATTCCGCGCCGCGCTGAAAAGCGTCCCGATTCAGGGCGTCCCCACTCAGCCAGATATCTCCGCGCGATCGCCGATCCCTTCGGCAACTCCGGCGGGCGGCTCTGCCACGGCGCTGTTTCAGGGAAATCCACCTTCTCCAGCCACCCTCCTGGATTCACCCTCCTACGCACCGACACAGCCCTTTGGCGCTGCGGCTCCCGCTGACATTCCACCGCCACCCTCGGCAGTGGCCACCCGCAGCGGCCATCGCGGCCTTTATATTGGCCTCGGAGCGTTCATCGTCGTCGGGGTGCTGTTTGGGGCCGGCCTGTATCTGCCGCGGCATGCCAAGACTCAAGCCGGCGGAGAGAAAACTTCGTCCTCCTCGATTCCACAGACGGCCGCAGACTCCTCGGCCTCTTCGACCTCGCCCGCTGCCGGTGCCGCAAATGCTCAATCTTCGACTTCAACCCCGTCTTCCAACTCTTCGGCTGCCGTTGCGACAAATGCAACGCAAGCTTCTCCCTCAAGCCAATCGGCTTCCGACACCCCGCCTACTTCTTCCGCCCCTTCGGCTCCAGCAGGAGACGCGACGACGACGCCCGCGTCAGGTCCAGATAGTCGCACTCGCATCAATTCGTCTCGATCCGCGAAAAAGAAGTCTTCCCCGGGGGCAAAGCAGAGTGCTTCACAGTCATCCGTAGGGGGCGAGAATGCTCAAGCCGCTGCGGCAGACGCCGCGTTGGCGGAGGAAGCAGAGCATCAACTGGACCAGCTCCAAAGCCGCTCCACTTCGGTGACGCATAGTCTCGATGGTTTGAAGCGTCAGCAGGCGGCTCAGGGCTACGGACTTCGCGGAGACATCGTCGCTGCCGAAGAGCGCATGAAGACATACATTTCGAAGGCCGAATACTTTATGCAGCGCCAGGACGCGAAGAGCACAAAGAAGTATCTCGACATGGCCGAACCTGAAATCGAAAAGCTCGAAAAATTCCTCGGACACTAGAGCCAAAGAGGAGAACTATGGCTATCTCACGACGGACATTGCTGCAAAGACTTGCCGCGGGCGCGGTGGCTGGAGCAGCCGCCAAATCTTTCACGGGCATCGCGTTCGCCGAGGAAGTTGCGCCGCCAGGCGCCGCTGTGATCGTTGAACCTCTCCTGCTCTACCGCAACGAAAACCCGTACGGCCCCTCGGAGAAAGTCCTGGCTGTCATGCGCGAGGCCTGTTCGTGTGGCAACCGCTATCCGCGCAACGAGGAATACGATTCTCTGCTCAACAAGATTGCGGCGATGCACGGCGTTAAGCCGGAACAGATTGTGCTGGGGTGCGGCTCCTCGGAAATTCTTCGCCTGTCGGCTACGACATTTCTGGGTCCGCAGAAAAAACTCGTTGAGGCTGCGCCGACATTTCCGCTTCTCGGCAAACTTGCCCAGGCTGCCGGCGCAGAGGTCATCGATGTCCCGCTCAACACGAAGTTTGAGCACGACCTGGACGGAATGCTTGCCCGCGCCGATACCTCGGCAGGCCTCGTGTATGTCTGCAATCCCAACAATCCGACGGGCACGATCACGCCACGCAAAGACATCGAAGCCTTCATCCGCAAGCTGCCCGCGAAGTCCACAGTGCTCATCGATGAGGCCTATCATCACTTCGCCGGCGACACTCCGGACTACGTTTCGTTCCTCGATCGCCCCATCGATGACAACCGCGTAATCGTCGCTCGCACCTTCTCCAAAATCTACGGCCTGGCGGGAATGCGCGTCGGTTACGCAGTTGCGCCGCCGGACGTGGCGCGTCGTCTCTCCGCCGACCGTATGCAGTTTGCCGTCAGCGTCATTTCCGCGCGGGCGGCCTCGGCAGCTCTCGACGATTCCGATTACGTTCGCATGGGCGTCAAACGAAATGCCGCCGACCGCCGGGAGTTCATGAGTCAGGCAAATGCACGCAAGCTCCGCCCCATCGATTCCCACACAAACTTTCTTATGCTCGATCCGGGGCGCCCGCCGCAGGAAGTCGTCGACCATCTGAAGAAAAACAACATCCTCATCGGACCCATTTACCCAGCAATGGACAAATACATTCGCGTATCTCTTGGAACACCTTCCGAGATGCAGATATTCTGGAGCGCATGGGACCTGATGCCAGCTCGCAAGATGGCGATGTAGGGCTTCTTTTTCACCGTATTCCAGGCCCAGTTTGCTATCCTACGCCGCGTGCCGCGCCAATTTCTGATCGACACGGACACCGCCTCCGACGACGCCGTTGCTCTCATCATGGCCCTGCGCGCCCCGGACATACGCGTCCTCGCCATCACGACCGTTGCTGGAAATGTCGGCGTGCAGCAGGCCACGCGCAATGCGCTCTACACCGCCGAACTTTGTGGCGCCAATACCCCCGTCTACGCGGGCGCGGAAAAACCTCTTATTCGCCCCCACCTCAGTGCCGACTGGTTTCATGGCCTGGACGGCCTCGGCGACCACGGTTACCCGCCTCCCCGCCGCGCTCCGGAAAAGCTCCACGCCGTCGATGCCATCATCGGGACGATTGAAGCCCATCCCGGTCTTGTGCTTGTAACCCTCGGACCCCTCACCAATATCGCTCTCGCGCTCGCTCGCAAACCCGGCATCGCCGCCAAGGTCAGCCGTTGTGTCCTGATGGGCGGCGCGCCCTGCTGCGAAGGGAACGTCACTCCCGCAGCCGAATACAACATCTGGTGCGATCCCGAGGCCGCAAAAATCGTGCTGCACAGCGGTCTTCCCGTGGAGCTTGTCGGCTGGCAACTGTGCCGCGGCGACGCCCCTCTCAACCCCAGCGAAATTGAGCGCGTGCTGAGCTTTGGCACTCCACACGCCAGGTTCGCCATCGAGTGCAACAGCCGCGCCCGCGAAGCCTACCTCGAACAAACCGGCGAGCACGGAATTTCCCTGCCGGACCCCGTTGCCATGTCCATTGCCCTGGACCCCGCCATCGTCACGCAGCGCAGCGATCACTATGTGGAGGTCGAAACCTCCAGCCCGCTGACCTTAGGTATGACCGTCGTCGACCGCCTTAATGTCGCATCCAACGAACGCAATCGCGCGATTTGGACCCCGCTTTTGAATAAGGCTCCGAACGCTACGGTTTTCTGGACGATCGATATCCGGAGATGGAAGGAAGCTCTTTACTCAGCGTTACGGTAGTGTCCGCGCGAGAGACAGGAAATCCCAAAAGCGGGCAGCAATCCGTTCTTAGTTCTGGCGTGGCCAGCGTAAGCGCCTTAATTGTAATAAGTTAAGGAGTTCCCGAGCGGAGCTCCGTGTGCGCTGACTCCACGGGCAATGGACTGCGAAGGGGGAAGCATGCGAGACTTCTGGCACGACGTCCGCTACGCCGTTCGTGGGCTGTCGCGGTCCCAGGGTTTCACAGCCATTACGATTCTGACGCTCGCCCTCGGGATCGGCGCCAACACGGCAATCTTCCAGTTGCTCGATGCCGTCCGGATGCGCACTCTTCCGGTCAAGAATCCGCAGGAGCTGGCGGAAGTGCGCATTGCCGACATGGAGGGTGTCAGGGGCAGTTTCAGCATCTGGCACGCCGCGGTCACTCACCGAATCTGGGAGCAACTCCGGGACCGCCAGCAGGCCCTCTCTGGACTCTTCGTCTGGAGCCCAGGCAGTTTCAATCTTTCTCCCAGCGGGGAGGCGCGATTCGCGTCGGGCCTTCTTGTAAGTGGAGAGTTCTTCAACACTCTGGGCGTGCGCCCCATACTCGGCCGGGTGCTCACTAGTTCGGATGATGATCGCCGGTGCAATTCACTTGGGGCCGTGATCAGCTACGGGTTCTGGCAGAAAGAGTACGGAGGAGACCCCTCCGTTGTCGGCCGGAAGCTCACCCTGGAGCATTACCCGTTCGAAATCATCGGCGTCACGCCAGCCAGCTTCACGGGCCTCGAAGTGGGCAAGAATTTCGATCTCGCGGTCCCATTGTGCGTCGAAGGGCTTCCCCCGTCCGAGAACAGCCGGCTCGACTCCGGCGTCGACTGGTGGCTCATCGCAATGGGCCGCCTGAAGCCCGGTTGGACCTTGGAAAAAGCCAGCGCTCACTTGTCCGCGATCTCTCCCGGCATATTTCAAGCTTCGCTGGCGCCGAATTATCCCCGGGCCAGCGTGAGCAAGTATCTCGGATTCAAGCTCGCGGCCTTCCCAGTTTCCACAGGTGTTTCCCTTTTGCGCGAACAGTATTCAGATCCGCTGTGGTTTTTGCTGGCGATTTCTGGCCTGGTGCTGCTGATCGCTTGCGCGAATCTGGCGAATCTTATGCTCGCTCGCGCGGCTTCTCGCGAACGCGAAATGGCCGTCCGCCTTGCTCTGGGCGCGTCGCGTGGAAGGCTCGTCCGCCACCTGCTAGCAGAAAGTCTCTTGCTCGCCACGGCCGGCGCACTGCTCGGAGCATGGCTGGCCGGCGTGCCGAGCCGGTTCCTCGTCAATTTTATCAACACGGAATCGAACCCCTTGTTCCTCGAACTGACCTTGGATTGGCGCATGCTCTTGTTCACAGCTGTCGTTGCGCTCCTTACCTGCGCCTTGTTCGGGCTAACACCTGCTCTAAGGGCGACTCGCGTTTCTCCCGAGGCAGTGTTGCGCGCGAGCGGCCGCGGAATGACCGCCGGCGCTGGACGATTTGGTCTGCGGCGGCTTCTGGTCGTTTCGCAGGTGGCTCTCTCGCTCGTGCTGCTTGTGGCGGCGCTTTTGTTCACCCGCAGTCTGCGCAATCTGATGACTTTAAGTACGGGATTGCAGGAGGACGGCATCCTCATCACCTATGCGGACATGAGCCGCCTCAACCTCCCGCCCGAGCGCCGCCAGGAATCCAAGCAGGATTTGGTCCGCCGGCTCGAACGGATTCCGGGAGTGCTTTCTGCTGCCGAAACGAATATCGTTCCTCTGGCCAACAGCTCCTGGACCAACAACGTCTGGATGGACGGCTCCGATTCGACACACCAGGTTGAGTCCCACTTCGCGTCAGTGAGCTCGGGATACTTCAAGACGATGGGAATCGCTCTGCTAGCGGGCCGCGATTTCAATGAAACCGATACTCCCAAGTCTCCCAACGTCGCTGTTGTGAACGAAGCGTTCGCCCGGCAACTGCTGCATGGCGCGAATCCGGTCGGCAAACGATTTTGGCGGGAGGCAACGCCCAGCACTCCGGAGACGGTCTTGGAGATTGTCGGTTTCGTGAAGGACGCCAAGTATAGCAATCTCCGGCAAGCACTGGTCCCGACTGCCTACACGCCCTCTTCCCAAAGCAAGAAGCCTGACTCGTTTGCTCAGATTCTCATCCATTCGAACATGTCGATGTCCGCGTTGCTCCCAGCCGTGAAGGAAGCCATCAGACAGGACAGCCCGGACATCACGCCCACATTCCAGGTATTCAAAGAGATGATTCGGGATTCCCTTGTGAAGGACCGCCTCATGGGAACGCTGTCGGGATTCTTTGGCTTTCTCGCTGTACTGCTTGCCACCATCGGTCTTTACGGCGTTGTTTCGTTCACGGTCGCGCAGCGCACGAACGAAATTGGCATCCGTATGGCTCTCGGCGCTGACAGGGGCGCCATTCTTGGGATGGTTCTGCGGGAAGCCTTCGTACTCCTGGCCATTGGCGTTGGCGCCGGCACCGCCCTAGTATTAGCTGTAGGGAGGACGGCGAGCGCCCTGCTCTTCGGGCTGAAACCCTATGACCCGCCGACCCTTGCTATCGCAATCGCCATCCTCGCTGCAGTGGCTGTCAGCGCAAGTTATCTGCCCGCGTGGCGCGCTTCGCACGTCGATCCTATGGTTGCCCTGCGTTACGAATGACGCGGCGCAAAGACACCCGCCACAGTTATAGCGACTCACGGCGACGCTGATCGTTCTCGCCAGCGCCCAACTGCTTTCGGCGTTATCGCAAATTTCTGTTGCTTGTGATGGCTATTTCCAAGAAACTTTCTGCCGTATTCCATGGGACCGGAGCCTGCGATGAGTCGATTCTGCCGTGTATCCTTCTACTCGATGCTGCGCGCATTTCTTCCAGTGCTGGGCCTGGTTCTGCTTGCCAACTCAGCTCCCGCTCAGAAGTCACCTGCGCCGTCAGGCTCCATCGAAGGAAGCCCCGTCCCCGCGGCTCCGTTGCTTGCGGCTCACGCCCTCGAAAAGTCTGATTTGGAAGCATTCTTTGACGGCATCGTCCCGCTGCAACTGGAGCGCAGCGACGTCGCCGGTGCAACGGTGCTCGTGATGAAAGACGGCCAGGAACTTCTGAAAAAAGGCTACGGCTACTCCGACTTTGCCAGGAAGAAGCCGGTAGATCCCGAGCTCACGATGTTCCGGCTCGCTTCAATCTCGAAGCTCTTCACCTGGGTGTCCGTTATGCAGTTGGCGGAGCAGAGCAAACTCGATATCGATACCGATGTGAACAAGTATCTTGATTTCCCGATTGCTCCGGCCTTCGGCAAGCCCATCACGCTCAGGAATCTTATGACCCACACCGGCGGTTTCGAAGAGGAGATTCGCGACATTCTCCTTACCGACCCGAAAAAAGCCGCGACGCTGCGGGATTTTCTGGTCGCGAATCAGCCCCGCCGCATCTATCCTCCGGGCGAGGTGCCTGCCTATTCGAATTACGGCGTCGGGCTCGCGGGCTACATCGTCCAGCGTGTGAGCGGTCAACCGTTTGAAAACTACGTCAGCGGGCGCATTTTCGAGCCGCTGGCGATGAAGCACTCCAGTTTCGCCGAGCCCATGGTCGTGCCTCTTGCGGCTTTCGTCTCCGACGGTTACAAAAACAACACGGAAAAGCCCGCGATCGGTTTCGAGATTTTCAATCCCGCTCCCGCGGGCGGCATTTCCTCGACCGCGTCCGACATGGGCCGCTTTGCCCGCGCGCTGCTTAACGGCGGCGAGCTCGACGGTCGCCGCATCCTGAAAACCGAAACATTGGACACCATGTGGACGCGGCAGTTTGCCGCTTCCGATGCCTTGCCCGCCATGTGCATGGGCTTCTATCAGACTTGGCGAAATGGCTTGCACTTCATCGGCCACGACGGGGATCTGATTGCCTTTCACAGCATGTTCCTTCTGGAGCCGAAGGAGAAATTGGTGCTCTTTGTTTCCTACAACTCCGCCGGTTCCGCGCCCAAGACGCGCACCGAAATTCTGGATTCCTTCGCCGATCGCTATTACCCCTATTCGAACGCCCCTGATTTTCAGAAGCTCCCCGTCGAAAACCTCAAAGCCATCGAGGGCACTTACCAGGCCACGCGGCGAGCCGACAGCACCAAGATGAAGCTCGCCAACCTGATCGAACAAACTGGCGCCAAAGTGGATAAAGAAGGCGTGCTGAAGGTTGACGCCTCCAACGATTTGCGCGGCCATGTGCGCAAATGGAAGCCCATCGGTAAGGACCTTTGGCAGGAACAAGACGGCCAGCATCGGCTGTTCACCATTCGTGACGCAGCGGGAAAGATCATCCGGGTGGCGATCAGCTTTCCGGGCGTGCAGTTCGAACGCGTTTCGTGGTACGAAAATGGCAATGTCGTCCTTCCCGTTCTCGGGGCGAGTCTGTTGATCCTGCTCGCGGTGGTCCTCGCCAGCTTATTGCGGCTGGGCCGGCGGCTTTTTCTCTCCAAGCGTCCGCTGCTGAAAGCCCAGCCTGGCACACTCTGGCTGACCGCAGCCCCGCGGCTATCCGCCTTTTCCTGGATTATCCTGGTCATCGGCATCGGACTGCTTATGAACTCGCTCGAGAGGGAAACCACTCTCCCAACTCATTCCCTTGACAAATATTTCGTCCTCGTGAATTGGGCCACCGCTCTCGTAATTCTCTTTAGCGTATTCGCAATCCTGGCCGCTTTGCGTATTTGGCGGCGTGCCGAAATCCGCTCGACTTCCAAGGTAAAATTCTCCCTGGTCGCCTCCGCCTGCCTCTTTCTCATCTGGTTCTCGATCCACTGGCACCTGATTGGGCCGGCGCATCGTTTCTGATTTGTGAATGGGTTGAGCCGCGGTGCCACAGCCCATGACTCCTCTATTTCCGGATGAGGACAAACCTATTCACTCACATCGTCACCGACTTGTTCAACGACCTGAAGAACGGCACGCTTCCGGCCGTCTCTTTCGTCAAGCCGGATGGTGCGATGGATGGCCATCCCAACTCCCCGCCTCCGGTAATGGGCTAGTTTCCGTATAGCCGACCATCCGCCCACAATCATCTTTCGCTTCTCTAACTCCTTTTGTGAACGCTGAGATCGGCGCAAGCTAGACTGCCAGGCTTGGTTTGCGTTATCGTCTCGGATACAATTTTGCCAATCGGAGGTAGACCGATGGCCCCGACTACCAACTCCTGCCCAACCTGCAGTCGCAGAGACATCTTGAAAGCTAGTGCTTTGGCCGTAATTCCGCTTGCAGTTCCCTCCGCGATTTATGCGTTGCATGACCAACAGCCGATGACCGCGAACGGCAGCACCGATCCTTGCCCAATTCCCTGGCTAGATAAAAATGGCAGTCACAATCAGCCAGCAGGCCCGAGTCTAGAACCGTCACACATTTACCATTTCAAA
>WNFH01002603.1_pt1 | contig 13241 bp, 9 predicted proteins | sample 5400411 | NCBI WGS metagenome assembly WNFH01 (sample SAMN13153347, study PRJNA577476) | soil metagenome | isolation source: 200 cm saprolite under Douglas fir tree site 2 hole 3 | place: USA:California | collected 2015-04-18
ACGATGGGGACGTCGAGCTGGTGGGAGGCGTCGCCGTCGTAGTTGAGCATGTTCACGCCGATGTCGTCCTGGCTCGAGTCGGTGATGATCGCCTTGGCGTTCTGCTGCTTCACCAGCTGCAGGGCGCCGGCGCGCGCCATGTCGGGCGCATTGCCCGAGTTGGCCTCGGCCACCTCGAAGCGCACCGTCTTGCCGGACTGCTTCAGGGCCTCGTTGGCGTGCGTGACCGCCAGCCGGATCGACTCGGCCCAGCTGGGCGTCGCGATCGAGCCGGTGCGGTCGATCAGCTGGCCGAGGACGATCACCGAGCCCTTGGGCGCCTGCGGCGCCTCCGCGGCCGGCTTGCACGCGGCGGCACAGAACGCGAGACCAAACAAGATTCGCTTCATCAGTTTCTCCAGGTCACGGTGCGTCGGGAGTCGCCGCGGCCGTCATGGTGACCTTCGCACGGGCATTGCGCGAAGGCGAAGATTCGACCTGCGCGGCCAGGGCGGCGGCGGCGAGGAGCGCGAGCGCGAAAATCAGCCGGCCCGCGCCGCGGCTCGGGGCGCGCCGGTCATCCCTGGCCTTCCAGGAAAGGTCCTGCCGGTCGAACTCCATGGCTTCCCCCGGACTGCGAATGCGCGTCGCCAGGGGAGTAGCAAGAGAGGAGTGTAAGAGTGCAAGGCTACGCCCGGGGGCGGCGAGGGGTGGCTCTCGCGCGATGTGGGGCGGAGCGTCACTCGTAGTGCTTCACGCGCACCCACAGCTCGGCGGCAGGGACGCGCAGACCGCGGCAGGAGAAGATCGGCAGGTCCTGCTCATACGGCATCGCGTGCTCCACGTGGGACACGCGCGCCAGGGTGCGCACCTCGGAGCAGGCGCGGCGGTGGTCCTCCTCCCGCCCGCCGACGACCAGGAGGACGTCGGCGCGGGGGGGGCCCCAGGTGAAGTAGCTGTTGTGGCCGCTGACCACCGGCGGCAGGCCGCGGCCGAGCAGCTCCAGCGCGCCCGCCTCGCCGTAGTTCTGCGTGAACACGGCGGCCCGCTCTCCCGGCGCAAGCTGCGCGGCCGCCTGCTCCACCGCGCGCGCGAGCTCGGGCCAGCCGAGCTGGTCGGCGAAATGCTGCGAGAGCGCGCCGAAGCGGTGCTGCTCCGTCCGCGGTGGCTCGGCTCGGAGCAGTGCTTGCCAGCGGACGAGGGCATCCGGAGCGAGGAGCGGAATTGCGAGCGGCGCGGTGGCGAGCCCGAGCACGGCCACGGCCGCCAGCGCGACGGCCCGGGCGCCGTGGCCCAGGACGCGCTCGAGCTGCACGCCACCGGCCGCGAAGAGCGGCGGGAATACGGGCGAGGCGTAATAGGGCTTTCCCCGGAGCAGCGCGAAGAGGGCGACGATCCCTACCGCCGAGAGCGCGAACGGGCGCAGGCGCGGCGTGCGCCAGGAGAGCCACAGGCCGGCAATCCACACCGGGACCGTCACCGGGTGCATCTCCAGCGCGATCTGCGCCACGAAGCGCAGCGGCGGCAATCGCACGTTCTTCCACTGCTGCGCGGCGAGCATCTCCAGCATGGGGAACCCGTTCCGCGCCTGCCAGACGGCGTGCGGCAGCACGATGGCCGCTCCGAGCGCCGCTCCCAGCAGGGCATACCGGGAACGCAGGATGCTGCGCTGCGGAGTCGCGAGCAGACCGGCCAGAAGGGTCGCGCACAGCAGCGCGAACGAGTGCTTGTTGAGGACCCCGATGCCCGCCAGCCCGCCGGCCGCGAGCAACAGCCGCGGATCGCCGCCGTCGATCACGCGCAAGATCACGTGCAGCAGGGCCATCCAGAGGAGGATCTCGAACACGTTCATGCTGAGGAGGTGCCCCTCGGCGAGGAGCGTCGGCGCCAGCGCGGCGCAGATGCCCGCCAGCGCGGCTGCGAAGCGGCCGCCGCCGAGGCGCGCGGCGAAGAGTCCCACGAGCAGCACCGTCGACGCGTGCGCCAGGATCGCGGGCGCGCGGAACGCCAGCACCGACCCGCCGCTCAGCCACAGCGAGGCGCGAGCGACGAGGGCCACCAGCGGGGGCTGGTCCACGTAGCCCCAGGCGAGCCGCCGCCCGCAGGCGATGAAGTACAGCTCGTCGCGGAACCAGCCGTAGCTCCCGCCGCAGGCGAGGTGCAAGGCGACGGTGCCGAGCGCGACCAGCAGCGCGGCGCGCCGCGCGCTCACCGACGCCTGCGGAGCTGCCTCCTCCACGCGGTCCGCTTCTAACACGCGCCGGACTTCCAGGCTGGCCGCGGCGGCCCCCGCGCGATAAGTTTCCCGCCTCCCGGGAGGAATGCAGCGTGGCCATCCGCAAGGTCCTCATCGCGAATCGCGGCGAGATCGCCGTCCGGGTGGCGCGCACCTGCCGCGAGATGGGGATCCGCACGGTCGCCATCTACAGCGACGCGGACCGCGCCGCGCTACACGTGCGCAGCTGCGACGAGGCGGTCCGGGTGGGGCCGCCACCCTCGCGCGAGAGCTACCTCTCGATCGACAACGTGCTCGCCGCCGCCCGCAAGACGGGTGCGGACGCCGTCCACCCCGGCTACGGCTTCCTCAGCGAGAACGCGAAGTTCGCCCGCGCCTGCCGCGAGGCGGGCATCACCTTCATCGGCCCGCCACCGGAGGCCATGGAGGAGATGGGCGAGAAGACGCGCGCCCGGCGGAAAGCCAGCGAGGCGGGAGTGCCGATCGTGCCCGGCCTGAAGGAGCCGATTCCCGAGGGAGGCGAGGAGCAGGCCAAGCGCTCCGCCCAGGAGATCGGCTACCCGATCATGCTCAAGGCGGCAGCCGGCGGCGGCGGCAAGGGAATGCGGCTGGTCTCCGAGCCGCGCGAGTTCGACGCCGCGCTCGCCACCGCGAAGCGGGAGGCGCTCTCGGCGTTCGGCGACGCCCGCGTCTACCTCGAGAAGGCCGTCTCGCGCCCCCGGCACGTCGAGATCCAGATCTTCGCCGACCAGCTCGGCAGCTGTCTCTGGCTGGGCGAGCGCGAGTGCAGCGTCCAGCGGCGGCACCAGAAGGTGATCGAGGAGACCCCCTCCCCGATCGTCACCCCCGAGCTGCGCGCGAAGATGGGCGAGGTCGCCGTGCGCGCCGCGCAGGCGGTGGGCTACGAGGGCGCGGGGACGTGCGAGTTCCTGGTCGACGGCGACACCCGCAACTTCTACTTCCTGGAGATGAACACGCGCCTGCAGGTCGAGCACCCGGTCACCGAGTGGTGCACCGGGCTCGACCTGGTGCGCTGGCAGATCGAGGTGGCGCAGGGAGAGCGGCTGCCCTGGACGCAGGACGACGTGCTCCGCAACCTCCGCGGCCACGCCATCGAGGCGCGCCTGTACGCGGAGGACCCGGCGCGAAACTTCCTGCCCAGCCCCGGGCTGATCACCGACGTGCGGCTGGCGGAAGGGCCCGGGGTGCGCAACGACTGGGGAGTGGAGTCGGGATCCGAGGTGCCGCGCTACTACGACCCGATGATCGGCAAGCTCGCCGTGTGGGCGCAGACCCGCGAGCAGGCGATCGCGCGGCTGCGGCGGGCGCTCTCGGAGACGGTGGTGAAGGGCATCACCACCAACACCCGCTATCTCAAGGCGATCCTCGATCTGGAGGAGTTCCGCCGCGGCGACTACGACACCGGCATCCTCGCGCGGGCCAGGGACCGGCTGCTGCCAGGGAAGCCCGAGGGAAAGCAGCTCACTCCCGAGCAGGAGATCGCGCTCGCCGCGGCCGCCATCTGGCAGCTCGAGCAGGACCAGCGCGCCGCGCTCGCTCCAGCCGCCCAGCCCGCCGCCCGCGAATCGGCCTGGGCGCGCGCCGGGCGTCTCGAGTCGCTGCGGAGGAACGGGTGAGATACCAGGCCATCATCGGAACCGTGGAGCGCCTGGTCGAGGTGACCCCGCGCGGGCAGACGTACCGGGTGACGATCCACGGCGGGACGGACCAAGCGGCGAACGCTCGCGCGCTGGAAGTCGACACCGTGCATCTCGCCGGGCACGCGATGTCCCTCATCGTCGACGGGCGGAGCGTCCGCTGCGAGGTCGAGCCCGGCAAGGACGGCCGGGTCGCGGTGCTGGTCGGGGACGAGGTGCACGAGCTGGAGATCCTCGACGAGCGCCGCCTGCGCCTGCGCCGCGCCTCGGGCAAGTTCAGCCTGGAGGGCCCGCAGCGCGTCGACTCGCCTATGCCCGGCAAGGTGGTGCGCGTGCTGGTCAAGCAGGGCGACCAGGTGCAGGAAGGTCAGGGTCTGGTGGTCGTCGAGGCGATGAAGATGGAGAACGAGCTGAAGAGCCCGAAGGTCGGCGTGGTCGCCGAGCTGCACGCGCAGGAAGGGCAGGCGGTGGAGGCGGGAGCGAAGCTGGCCGTGGTGGTCTAGATGGACGCCCCACCACTGCCCCTCGCTGAACCGCCGGAGGTGCTCGCAGGCGCGCCGGCCTGGCGCCGCGAGCCGTACCTGCTGCTCTTTCCCCTCGGCGCGCTGCTCGCCTGGGCCGGCGTCTTGCCCTGGCTGTTGTTCTCGCTCGGCGCGACCGAGCTGTACCGCCCGATGTTCGCGGCGATCGGTTACCGCGCCGCGTTCCATCCGGTCGCGCAGGTGGAAGGGTTCCTCACCTGCTTCGCGGTGGGCTTCCTCTTCACCTTCATCCCGCGCCGCACCGGGACGGCGCCGCCCTCGCCGTGGCAGATGGCGGTCGCGCTGGCCGCGCCGGTCGCCTCGGTCGTCTGCGCCTGGTTCGAGCGGTGGCTCCTGGCGCAGATCTCCTGGATCGCGCTCATCGCGGTGCTGGTCGGATTCGTCGTCCGGCGAGCCAGGCACGGCAGCCGGCGGATCCCGCCCAGCTTCGTCTGGCTGGCCGCGGGTCTGCTGATGGGCGCCGCGGGAGCGGTGCTCGCGGGCCTCGGCTCCGCGCTCGACCCTCCCCGCTTCTGGCTGCACCTGGTCGGGCGCGGGCTCCTGCTGCAAGGCCTGTTCACCGGCCTGGTCCTGGGGACCTTTGGCCTGCTCCTGCCGGCCATGACCCGCGGCGTCGATCCCACGTCTACGCTTCCGCCGCGCGCCTGGGCATACGGGCTTCACGCGCTGCTCGCGGCGGCCTTCGCCGCCACCTTCTTCCTCGAGCACGGCCTCTCGGTGCCCATGGCCTATGCCGTGCGCGCCGCGATCACGCTCGCCGTCGTGATCGGCTCGCTGGAGGCGTTGCAGCCCCCGACCCTGCCCGGCCTGCACCGGCGCGTGGCGCGCTTTTCGGTGTGGATGCTGCCGGCCGGGTACCTGTGGGTGGCGGTCGCGCCCGAGTACCGGCGCGCGGGGCTCCACCTCGTCTTCCTCGGCTGCTTCACCGCCCTGGTGCTCGCCGTCTCGACCCAGGTGGGCCTGTCGCACGGCGACCGCCCCGGGCCGCTGCGCGGGCGGCCCTGGCAGCTCGTCGCCTCGTGCGCGCTGCTCGTCGCGGCGCTGGTCGCGCGCGTCTTGCTCGAGGTGGACCCGCCCCACTTCCACCTCTGGCTGGGCGCTTCGGCCGCGGCGTTCCTCAGCGCGACCGTTCCCTGGGCGGCGCTGGCGCTGGCGAGGCGCTCTTGAGCGAATCCCGCTACATCCACGGCACCGCGCCCGAGGAGCAGGCGCGGCTCTCGCAGCTCAACCAGCTGCTCAACGACGCGGCCTTGCGCGAGCTGAGCCTGCGCGGCGGCGAGCGCATCGTCGATTTCGGCTGCGGGCTGGCGCAGCTGACGCGCGCGATGGCGCGCCAGGCGGGCGTGCGCGCCGTGGGCCTGGAGCGGAGCGCCGAGCAGATCGCCGAGGCGATGCAGCAGGCGCGGGCGGCGGGCGAGGAGCGCCTCCTCGATCTGCGAGAGGCCGACGTGCTCTTCGCGCAGGTGGAGCCGGGCGCCTACGACCTGGCGCACGCGCGGTTCGTGCTGGAGCACGTCCCCGATCCGCTCGCGGTGGTGAAGGCCATGGTGCGCGCCGTGCGCCCCGGCGGGCGCATCGTGCTCCAGGACGACGATCACGACGTCCTGCGCCTCTGGCCGGAGCCGCCCGGACTGCGGCCGCTCTGGCAGGCGTACATGCGCACCTACGATCGGCTCGGCAACGACCCCATCGTGGGACGCCGGCTCGTGGCGCTCCTGCACGAAGCGGGAGCGCGGCCGACCCGATGCACCTGGCTCTTCTTCGGCGCCTGCGCCGGCGAGCCCGCCTTTCCGGCCTTCGTCGAGAACCTGCACTTCCTGCTCGCCGCGACCCGCGACAGCATCGTGGGGAACGGGCTGCTCGGGGCGGCCGAGATGGACGAGGCGCTGGCGCAGATCCGCCGTTTCGGGAAGCGCCCCGAGGCCGCATTCTGGTACGCCGTCGCGTACGCGGAAGGCGTCAAATGACCGGAGGCAGTAGTCGCCGCCGATAGGGCGGCGCTACGCCTTTTCCCAGCGCGGATGTCGTGGCATCCGTTTAGGCTGTAGCCTCGAGGACGCACATGGCCAGCAGCACGCGACGAGTCGAGGCGGCGCTCGAACGGTGGGCGCGCGAGGTGTACGGGAAGGCCGCCCGGAAGCCGGGCGCGCTGCGCCAGGAGCGGTTCGCGACCACGAGCGGCATCGAGCTCGACCCGCTCTACGGACCGCGCGACACCGACTACGAGGAGAAGCTGGGGTTCCCGGGCGAGTACCCGTACACGCGCGGCGTCCAGCCGACCATGTACCGCGGCCGGCTCTGGACGATGCGCCAGTACGCCGGGTTCGGTACCGCCGAGGAGACCAACCGGCGCTTCCGGTACCTGCTCGCCTCGGGGCAGACGGGCCTCTCCACGGCGTTCGACCTGCCGACGCAGATGGGCCACGACTCGGACAGCCCCCGCGCGCGCGGCGAGGTGGGGCGCGTCGGGGTGGCGATCGACACCGTCGACGACATGGAGCGGCTCTTCCAGGGCATCGACCTGGGCAAGGTCTCCACCTCGATGACCATCAACGCCACCGCCGCCACCTTGCTTGCGCTCTACCAGGCGGTGGCGGAGGCGCACGGGACCAGCGCACGGGATCTGTCCGGGACGGTGCAGAACGACGTCCTCAAGGAGTACATCGCGCGCGGGACGTACATCTACCCGCCCGGCCCGTCGATGCGCCTGATCACCGACGTGTTCGCCTATACGGCCGAGGCGATGCCGAAGTGGAACCCCATCTCCATCAGCGGCTACCACATCCGCGAGGCCGGCTCGACGGCGGCGCAGGAGATCGCCTTCACGCTCGCCGACGGCATCGCCTACGTGGAGGCGGCGGTGAAGCGCGGCCTTGCCGTGGACTCCTTCGCCCCGCGCCTGAGCTTCTTCCTCAACGTGCACAACAACTTCCTCGAGGAGGTGGCCAAGTTCCGCGCCGCGCGGCGCCTGTGGGCGCACACCATGCGCGAGCGCTTCGAGGCCAAGGACCCGCGCAGCTGGACCCTGCGCTTCCACGCGCAGACCGCCGGCTCCACGCTCACCGCCCAGCAGCCGGACAACAACGTGGTGCGCGTCGCCTTGCAAGCGTTTGCCGCGGTGCTGGGCGGTTGCCAGTCCCTGCACACGAACTCGCGCGACGAAGCGCTGGCGCTGCCCAGCGAGGAGTCGGCGCGCATCGCGCTGCGGACCCAGCAGATCGTCGCGCACGAGAGCGGAGCGGCGGACCTCGTCGATCCGCTGGGCGGAGCCTACGCGCTCGAGGCGCTGACCGACGAGCTGGAGGAGAAGGCGATCGCCTACCTGACGCGCATCGACTCGATGGGCGGGATGGTGCAGGCGATCGCCTCCGGATACCCGCAGCGCGAGATCGAGGAAGCCGCCTACCGGTACCAGAAGGAGATCGAGAACAAGGAGCGCGTCATCGTCGGCGTCAACGAGTTCGTCAGCGAAGGCGACCCGCCGCTCGAGACCATGCAGGTGGACCCGCGCCTGGAGGAGCAGCAGGTCGAGCGGCTGCGGGCGTTCCGGGCGGCGCGCTCACAGGAAGCCGCCCAGCACGCGCTCTCGGACCTCAAGCGGGCGGCGCAAGGGACGGAGAACGTCCTGCCTCACATCGTGTCGGCGGTGAAGGCCCGGGCGACGCTCGGTGAGATCGCCAACGCGCTCCGCGACGTCTTCGGGGAGCACGGCCGCGGCTGATTCGTCAAGACTGCTTGCCAGAACGCTCGCGTCTTCACCCTCCGGATCCGGCGCGGGGAGCAGCAAGCGAAGGTCCCGGCGACGCGGGCTTGAGGTGCCAGAGGACCAGACCGAATCCTCCCGCGTGGGCGCCGGCGACCAGCTCGAAGCGGTCCGGCGCCGCCGCCATCACGCGCACCATGGCCGAAGGGTGGGGCGAGGCGTCGGTCACGATCCACTCGCTGGAGAAGCCGCGGACCGCCTCGGCGACGGCGTCCGACCCGGAAGGCGCGCCGTCGCACCTGCGCGCCCGGCAGTAGGTGGCATCATGGACGGCGTGGTGCCACTGCCAGAACAGCTCCGGATTGGCCGCGTGCAGGAGCGACGGATCGGCCATCGAGATGTAGCGGTATTCGGGCAGCGAGGCGTAGATGGGCGCGGTACGGAAGGTGTCGTCGGTGAAGAGCAACGATCGGGGCGGCACGCGGGCGCGCACCTCTTCGGCGAGTCGCTCGTAGGTCGGAGGCGGGCCGAGGTTTCCGTTCCCCGCCTCCCAGGCGATGGACAGGTTCCGGGCCGCCAGCGCGGCGGCGCAGAGGGCCGCAGCGGCAGGGAGGAACCGCCGCGCTCCTTCGCCCAGCCCCTCCCGCGGCCAGAAGAGGCCCGCGGCGAGCGCCAGGAGCGGCGGGACGTAGTCGAGGAATCGCGCGGTGCGCAGCGAGAGAGGGAGCACCACCGCGATCGCGAGCAGCGCGGATGCCCGCATCGCCCGGCTCCCGGCGGGCGTCCGCCCGCGCGATGCCCAAAAGGCGCCGGCAACGAGCGCGAGCCCGAACCAGGTCTCCGCAAGCAGGAACTCCAGTGCGAGGGGCTTCGCCTCCAGCCCCGAATTCGGAAGCGGCTGGCTCCCGAGCAGGTCGAGGGTCGTCGCGTTGTGGAGGAAGGCGACGGTGAGGTACTGCGCCCGATCGGGCCGCACCAGGAAGGCGAGGGCGAGCCCCGCGATCGACCAGAGGAGCGCGCGCGGCGAGCCGCGCCCGCCTGCGATGCGCGCGCCGCAGAGCCCGAGGAGGACGAAGAACGGCGAGAGCGGCGAGGAGAGGTGAAGGAGGCCGTGGAGGAAGGCGGCAGCGAGCGCGAAGCCGGGATGCAGCTCCCCCGCGCCCGCAGCGAGGCCCGCGAGGACGAGCGGCACGGTCAGGTGAGTGGGCCGCGCAAGGTGGTCGCGGAAAGCGAAGAAGGGCGAGATGGCCAGCGGAGCCAGGGCGAAGGCGGCGGGACGCTCCTGGCCGAGCCGCCGCAACAGCCACGCCAGCGCCATCGCGGCGAATGCCGCGATCGCAGCGCCGGCGAGCCGCGCCCCCCAGAGCGTGCCAAGGAGCGTGAACGGCACCATGAGCCAGTGGAACCCGAGCCACAGATCGACCCCGGAGCTGTCCAGAAGAGTGAAGGGGAGGAACGGAGCGCCGCGCAACCGGAACCCGCTTCGAACCAGGTCGCGCGCGGTTTGCAGGTGGCGGTACGGGTCGCTGTCGCCGAGGCCGTCGATGCCGGAAGCGCAGGCTGCCGCGAACGCGAACGCCAGCGCACCGGCGACGGCCAGGTCGGCCCTGCGCCGCCCGGCCTCAAGCACGCTGCGGCACCTGGCGCAGCCCGCTCACCGACGCATCCGACGCGCGCTCGCCCTCTTCGTGGTACTCGGCGTCCTCGTTGACGCGCCAGACGTCGTACACCTCCCGCCCGGCGAGGATGTTCTCCACCGTCAGCATGGCGGTCATCATCGAATGGTCCTGGTTGTTGTACTTGTGCATCCCATTGCGCCCGGTCAGGTGCAGGGTCGGGAAACGCTCCTTCATCTCGCGCCGGATCACTTCGACGTTCGCGGCGTAGCTCGCGTCGTAGACCGGGTAGGCCTTGGGCTGGCGGACGACGCAGCCGTCGAGGACCTCGTTGCGCGCCGCGAGCCCGATCTTCTCCAGCTCGCCCGCGGCGAGAGCGAGCAGGTCGGCGTCGGACGAGCTCCAGAGCCCGTCTCCCTCGAAGCAGAAGTACTCGAGACCGTAGCAGCAGAGCGAGGGGTCGGGCACCATCTCCGGCGACCAGGACTTGAAGTTCTGGATCCGCCCGACCTTCACGCCCGGGTCGTGGATGTAGATCCAGTTGTCGTCGAACCGCTTCGCGTCCTTCAAGACGAGCATCACGGTGAGGAAATCGCGGTAGCGCAGGGCCCCGGCGGAGTCGAGGGCGCGCCGCGAAAGCTGCGGCCTGAGCATGCGGGCAAGGCTTCGCAGAGGGACCGAGGAGACTACATGCTCGGCGACGAGCTGCTCGCGGGTGCCCCGGCGCGAGGCCACCACCGTCCAGCGGCCGGCGGATCGGTCGTGGGCCAGCTCGTCCACGGCCGCGCCCATCAGCACCCGGCCGCCCTGGGCGCGCACCTTCTGGGCACACGCTTCCCACATCATCCCGGGACCCTTGCGCGGGTAGCGGAAGGACTCGATGAGCGTCTTGATGACCTCGCCGCGCAGCTTGCGCCGAGGCAAGAGCGCGCGGAGCGCGGCCGACGTGAGGGACAGGCCCTTGATCCTCTGCGCCGCCCAGTCGGCGGAGATCTCCTTGCAGGACATGCCCCACACCTTCTCGGTGTAGGTCTTGAAGAAGATCTCGAAGAGCCTCCTGCCGAACTGGGCGACCACCCAATCCTCGAAGCTGCGCGGCGGCCGGTGCGGTGCGAGGCGGGCGCGCGCGTACGAGAGCGCGCAGCGCGCCGCCTCCAGCGGGCCCAACTTGATGAGCGCCTCGGCTCCCTTGAGCGGATAGCCGAAGAACCTGCCCTTGTAGTAGATGCGCGAGGAGCGCGGCCGCAAGAGGAGGTCGTGCGGCAGGATCTCCGTCCACAAGTCCTCGACCTGTTTCGATTTGGAAAAGAAGCGATGGCCGCCGATATCGAAATGGAATCCTTTGTAGTGCTCTGTGCGCGAGATGCCGCCCACGTAGCGGGGATCGCGCTCGAAGACCGTCGCCGGGACGCCCTTCTTGCCGAGGAGGTATGCGGCGGTCAGGCCCGCCGGGCCCGCGCCGAGGATCGCAACCTTCGTCTCGTTCATTTGCAAAGCGATGCTAGCATGGGGTCGATGCACAACCCGGTTTTCGGCAACGGCGATCCAAAGCGCGTCGCTCCCACTTTCGCCTCCGCGGACGCACCCGTCGCCGGGCTGCAGCGGCGCGCGCTTCGCGCGCTGATCGGCTGGACCGCGGCGAGCGCGCTCGTCTGCTTCGCGCTGCGCGCATTGGTGCTCGAGGACGTCCGGCCCGGCGAGAAGCTGCACATCTTCTGGCACCTGTTCCTGCGCGACGAGCCGGCCGCGGCCGTGCTCGGCCTCGGCGTCGCGCTCGCCGCCGTCCTGATCGCGCGGCTGGCCTGGCCCGCTGCCTTGGACGGGGCGCTCGAAAGGCTCGCCGCGCGGCCCTGGACGTTCATCGCCGCGGCAACGGCCACCTTGGCGGTGGCGGCCGTGGTCGTCTACCACCGCCATCCGCTCTCGATGGACGAGTACGCACCGCTCTTCCAGGCGCGTGCGTTCGCCCGAGGGTCGCTCTGGGGAGAGGTGCCTCCCGAGGTCCTTCCGCGGCTCGTCCCCATCCGCAGCGGCGACTTCCTCGAAGCCTCGCTCGACGGACGCGTCATCTCCTCCTACTGGCCCGGCTTCGCCCTGCTCCTCGCTCCGTTCGCCGCGCTCGGCGTCCCCTGGCTCCTCAATCCGTTGCTCGGCGGAGCGACCCTCTGGATCGTCTGGCGCCTCGCCCGGAGGCTCTTGCCTTCGCCGTCGGCAGCCGGCTGGGCCGTGCTCTTGACGGCCGCCTCTCCCGCGTTCGCCGCGAACGCAATCTCGTTCTATTCGATGAGCGCCCATCTCTTGTTCAATCTGCTCTTCGTGTCCCTGATCCTCGAGCCGGAGCCACGGCGGCTGTTCGCGGCGGGCGCGGTCGGCTCTTTCGCGTTGGCGTTGCATAATCCGGTGCCGCACCTCCTGTTCGCGCTCCCCTGGATGGCGTGGATCGGACTGCGCCAGGGCGGCGCGCGGCGCCTCGCCGCGCTGCTCCTCGGATACGTCCCGCTGTCGGCCGTGCTCGGCCTCGGGTGGCTCTGGGTACGATCGCGGCTCGCCGGCACCACCGCGCAGGGTCCGGGCCCCGTGGAGCTTGCAGCCGGCCTGGCACGAATCGCCTTCAACGCGCCGGGCCTCGACCTCGTCCTTGCGCGGGCGGCCGGCCTGATCGAGCTGATCCTCTGGGCGGTGCCGGGCCTCTTGCTGGTGGCCTCCTGGGGCGCACTGCGATCCCTGCGCCGGACGGGCGACCGCAGGCTGTTCCTCCTCGCCCTCTCGGGTGTCTGCACGCTGGCTGGCTACATGTTCGTGCCCTTCAACCAAGGCCACGGCTGGGGGTTCCGCTACTTCCACTCCGCCTGGGGTGTCGTGCCGCTGCTCGCAGCCGCCTTCCTCACCAGCCCCGACGTCCAGAAGACCTTCCTGCCGCGGGCGAGAGCGGCGGGTCGTCTTCGTGCACCGGGACCGCGGCTACTACTCGCAGGACCTGGTGCAGAACGACCCGTTCCTGGACGGTTCGCGCTGGATCCTGCTCAGCGCCGGAGACGAGTCCGACGCGCAATGGATGCGGCGGGCCTTCCCGGGCTCGCGGAGGATCGCGGCGAACGAGGTGGCCTCGGTGTGGGCCGTCGAGTGAGCACGACCGCCGCCACCGGGGGCGCGCGGCGCGAGGCCTCTGGCTCACTCCTTGGCGAAGACGGTGATCGCGTCCTCGAAGTGCTTGACGTCGAACGCGCCTTGCGGTCCCCACGCATCGAACTGCTCGAGCGGAACGAGCCCGCTGGAGCGCAGGAGGGACGCGAACGCCTCGCTGGTCATGCGGCTACGGAACCCGCCGCGCAGGCCTCCCGCCGCGGGATGGTGGACGATGCCGCGCCCGCCTCGGCGCAGGACGCGCCGGAACTCGCCGGCGTAGGCGGCAGTATCCTCCGGCGAGACGTGGACGAAAGTGTCGAACGACCAGATGAAGTCGATCGACTCATCGGCGATGCCCGGCAGCGTCCGTCCATCGTTCAC
>WNFH01002327.1_pt1 | contig 13237 bp, 9 predicted proteins | sample 5400411 | NCBI WGS metagenome assembly WNFH01 (sample SAMN13153347, study PRJNA577476) | soil metagenome | isolation source: 200 cm saprolite under Douglas fir tree site 2 hole 3 | place: USA:California | collected 2015-04-18
CCGGCTTTCTCGAAGCTTCTCGATCCGTGATCGCGCGCGGCGGGTTCGCGCCTGAATACTATTTCATCGAAGATCGCGCGAGCGATGTTCCTTACTACGGCTACTACACTGCCGAGGGCGCTGAGCCGCGCACACGCATCTACGTCGAAGACGGCTACGCGCATCCGCAGATTCGCGAGATCAGCGAAGTCAGCGAAGCCGTGCGCGGTTTGCAGCGGGGCTATGAATTGCATCGTGTTTGCTTTCCCGCGGAAGTGAAGGACGAAATCTACCGGCTTTATCACAACGCGACGCCCCACAACACGATTGGAAAAGGTGCGTGACGATTCAAAAAGACTCGGGCCGGAATTACTAACGTGATGGTTCGTATCTTCGCCTTATCCGTTATTGTCGTGTTCGCGCTAGCGCTCAACTGCGCAGCGCAAACCCGCCCACGGCCAATTCGCATTGCCTTTCTTGATTTCGGGAACAGCCCCACCGGACGTCGCGTCGCCGACCAACTGGCGGACGCAATCGCGTCTTACAGTCGGACAGCACACGACGCGCGAGATCAGTTTCAGGTCATCGATCGAGATCAGGCTCGCGCGGCTGCGCTCGGATCGGGTTATCGAGGCTCGCTGAATCTGGCGTTGCAGGAGGCGCGTGATCTCGGGTCGGCGATCGGCTGCGATTTCTTTTTTACGGGCGATGCCAAGACTGAGCGGCGATCGCCTGCGGACGGCCCGCCTTATTTTGAATCCTATGTTGCAATCTATCTGGTGAGCGCGCGCACCGGCAAACTAGCTCTCTGGGAGAGGCCTTCGGTTCGGCGAAACACACCGGGAGAGGGAGAGAGGATTCTGTTGCAAGAGCTGGTAGCGGAAGACGCGCTCTATCGCTACCGCAGACAAATCCAACGCGCGCTGGAGGACGAGCAAGCCGAACGAGCATCAGCAATTGAGAGGAGCGCGCCCGTCATTGAGGCGTTGTCCGATGACCAAAGCGATGCAGGCAACGGCGTGCAGGCGCCGCGTCCATATCGCCGTCTGAAACCGCCTTATCCTGAGAGCGCGGCTCGCGCTGAAATAGAAGCTACCGTTGATGTGCTGGTCGACATCGACGCGCATGGCGAAGTCGGTCGCGTCGAAGTGGCGCGCTGGGCCGGTTACGCCCTGGATCAATCGGTCGTAGATACGGTGAGACAACTCCACTTTTTCCCGGCGCAACGCGACGGCGCGGCGATTCCGATTCGCGTTCTGCTGCGTTACAACTTTCGCAAGCCGCCAAAATAGAACCGCCGACACCGAATGTCGGCGTTCCTGCCTCATGTTATGATTCGCTCTTGTTCACGCGCGAGCGTGAATCCGAACTATGATCTATCTGTCACAGGTGTTGGGTCGACCCATCCTCGACCTCGAAGGCGAGCGTGTAGCGACGCTCAAAGACGTGATCGTGCGGCTCGGCGAAGGTGATCATCCGCCGGTGGCGGGCTTTGTCGCGCGCTATCGCCGGCGCGATTTTTTTCTGCCGCGCTGGCGCATCTCGGATTTCGGCGAGCGCGGCGTGCGTTTGGGCTCTGACATCCTCGACCTGCGCCCATTCATGCGCCGCGCCGGAGAAGTTTTGCTGGCGCGCGACGTGCTCGACAAGCAACTGATCGATGTGGACGGAAAGCGCGTGGTGCGCGTCAACGACGTGCAGATAATCGAAGCCGCGAATGATTGGCACGTGACCGGCGCCGACGTCAGCTTGATCGGGCTTTGGCGACGTTTGGCGCCGGCGCGTTTTCTGCGCAGTGACCGACCTGTCGAAGTGATTGACTGGGCCGACGTCGGATACCTCGCCACCGATGCTGCGACCGTGCAACTGAAATCACATCGCGGCAAGCTAGCGCGTTTGCATCCGGTCGAAATCGCGCGTCTGGCCGAAGCTTTTTCCTATCAACAGGGCGCAGAAATTGTTGAATCGCTCGACGATGAAACCGCCGCTGAGACGCTGGAAGAGATGGCCGCGGAGCGGCAGGCCCAGATTCTCGGTGACATGGATGAAGAGCGTGCTGCCGACATTCTTGAGCACATGTCACCTGACGAGGCGGCGGACGTGCTCGGCGATCTCCCGGAGGAGAAAGCGGAAGACTTGCTCAACTTGATGGAAGACGATGAGCAATCCGACGTGGCTGAACTGCTGCCGTACGCGGATGACACCGCCGGTGGCTTGATGACGACTGAGTTCGTCACGCTGCCCCGCGATCTGACGGTGGGCGAAGCGCTCGCGCGACTGCGCGAGATGGCCGAGACGCCGAACATGATCTACTACCTCTACGTCGTCGCCGGCGAAGATTCGTGGAACCTGATCGGAGTGATCGCTCTGCGTAGTTTGATTCTGTCCGATCCATCCGCGCCGCTCGAGCAGGTAATGCGCAGTGATTTGCAGTTGGCTCATCCGGACGATAGCGCTGCTGAAGTGGCGCAGAAGATCGCCGAATATAATTTGCTGGCTCTTCCCGTCGTCGACGAAGCCGGCGACATTCTCGGCATCGTGACCGTCGACGACGCGATCGAGATTCTGCTGCCAAAGGATTGGCGGCAAAGGCTGCCGAAGTTGTTCGGATGAATTCGGGATGACTGAGGGCCCTCCAAGTGTCAGAACGACGAGCAGACGTGCGCGGCGCAGGCAGACGCCTCTTACGGCGTAGCGCTCAGGGTGTGCGTCGCACCGTCGCGCGGCGCCCGCGTCTGTTTATTTACTTTGCCATCCTTGGTCCGGGCATGATCACTGCCAACGCCGGCAACGACGCCGGCGGCATCGCGACTTACGCGACCGCGGGAGCTGATCACGGATACAGACTTCTCTGGACTCTCATTCCCATCACCATCAGCCTCGGAATAGTTCAGGAAATGTGCGCGCGCATGGGCGCAGTCACCGGCAAAGGCCTCGCTGATTTGATTCGCGAACGCTTCGGTGTGCGCTGGACCGCGTTCGTAATGCTGGCACTGTTAATTGCCAACGGCGGGGTGACGGTTTCGGAGTTTGTCGGCATCGCCGCGGCGATGGAACTGTTCGGAGTTGCGCGGTACATCTCAGTTCCGATCGCCGCGATCGCGATCTGGCTGCTGGTAGTTAAAGGATCGTATCAGCGAGTGGAGCGCTTCTTTCTGGCGATGTCGCTGGTCTTTCTCAGTTACGTTGTTTCAGCTTTTCTTGCTCATCCTCCCTGGGGCACGGTGGTTCGCGAAGTTGTGCACCCCCATTTCGAATTCGGTTCCGCATACCTGTTCACTTGCGTCGCGATCATCGGGACGACGATCTCGCCCTATATGCAGGTCTTCATCCAATCGTCGGTCGTTGAGAAGGGTGTCCGGGTTGAGAGGTACGCGCTCACCCGCGCGGACGTGTGGATTGGCACGGTCTTCGCAATCATGATCGTTTTCTTCATAGTGATTTCGACGGCCGCCACTTTGAATGTACATGGCGAGCACATTGAATCAGCAGCACAAGCCGCCCGGGCGCTGCGGCCACTGGCCGGCCCATACGCTGAAGTATTGTTCGCCGTTGGCCTGCTGGGCGCTTCAATGTTAGCGGCGGGCGTTTTGCCATTGGCCACAGCCTATTCGATTAGCGAGGCGCTCGGATTTGAGAAAGGCGTTTCCAGCAATTTTCGCGAGGCGCCAATTTTTCTCGGTATTTTCACGTTCCTGATTGCACTCGGCGCGCTGATCGCGATGATGCCTGGTCTCCCTTTGATTCGCGTGCTTATCATCACCCAGGTCATAAATGGAGTGTTGCTGCCGGTAATTCTGGTGGCTGTGTTGCGTTTGGTGAACAATCGCGAACTAATGGGTACGCACACAAACGGCCCGCTCTACAACTTTGCCGCGTGGTTAACCACATTCGTGGTTTCAGCATTGTCAGCGTTGCTGATTGCGGCGACTCTTTTCCCTAACCTCTTCGCGAAGTAGGTCTGCACAAGTAAATGATTCGACCGCGAGTCTTACTATTCCCGCGCTGCCGCGGTTTCGATCTCGCCAACCCGGACGTTTGGTGGTAAAAGTACGTTCAATCGTTCGTCAGCTATTCGAACGTCGAGGATTGCATGGGTACCAGCAGCTCAGCTCGAAGGAATAGATTCCCGTTGATCCTACTCGCATCGGTGGCGACGGGACTGGGTGTCTATCTGTTTACGTTGTTCTTCGCCGCGCGTTTGAGCGAAGGACCCCACACTAGTTTTCTGAAGATCCCGGCGGTCGCGCTCTGGGCTCTTCTTGCCTATTTCACAGTGCGACTTGTGAACGCAGCTCTTTTTGATTTCGCGTTTCGGATCCGGCGCGGATACGAAGCACCAACGTTGGTTCGAAACATTTTCACACTCGTAATCTTCACCGTTCTGTTCGTTCTCATCTTCAAGTGGTTCTACAGCGAAATTAATCTAGGCGCGTTATTCACCACCTCAGCAATTTTTGGCGTAATTATTGGTCTCGCACTGCAAGACACGCTGGGAAACTTCTTCTCGGGCATCTCGCTTCAAGCAGATCGTCCCTTTCAGATTGGAGACGTGATCGTTGTCAGCCAGCAGAAACATACGGGCGTAGTTGAAGGAATCACCTGGCGCGCGATAAAGATCAGAACTTTTCAGAACCACATTGTTCTTGTTAGCAACAGTAACGCCGCCAAGGAGGCTATCGAAGTTGCGCCGCGCGACAACTTGAATGCGCGATTGATCTTCTTCAGCACCGTTTACACTGACTCGCCGGCCAAGACAATTCATGTCGTTCGCGAAGCCGTGCGCGACGCCGACAACGTGTCTGAGAAAATTACGCCGATTGTGCGAATCAGGAATCTTGGCGAGTCTTCGATTGAATGGGAAATCAAATACTGGCTGGAGGACTACGCCAAATACAACGACACCGATGCGCTCGTTCGTCAGCGAACCTGGTACGCATTGCGTCGCAACGGCCTGACCTTCGCATTTCCGACCCGCACCCTTCACCTCGAAAGAAAGGTCACCGCCAGGCCCACGACGGCGGAAGACGAAATCGCCGATCGCCTCTCGGCGGTCGATGTATTTGCTCCGCTTTCGACAGATGAGCTTCGCCAGCTGGCCATGGCGACCGTCGGGCACGTCTTCGCGCCCGGCGAGACGCTCATTCGCGCCGGCGACGAGGGTTCGTCGATGTTCGTGGTGCACAACGGCCGCGTGCAGGTGCAGCTGACCGAGAGTGGCAAATCGCGCCCAGTTGCGGTGCTTAGCGAAGGAAACTTTTTCGGCGAAATGGCCCTGTTTACCGGCGAGCCCCGAACTGCCAGCGTGGTTGCACTCGAAGAAACAGAAGTGCTCGAAATTGGCCATGCAGCGATGAAGCATCTTTTTGAAACCAACCCCAGCCTCGTCGAATCCATCAGTTGGACCATTGCCGAGCGCCGTGCCGGCCTGGCGGCGAGCGCGGAACAGGCCACCCCTAATAGCCTTGCCGAGTCGGCGGGTTTGCTGACATCGATCAAGCGCTTCTTTGGTCTGCGGTGAAACCGTCTTAGGCTAATCCCCCGAAAATTCTCCCAATTCCGGGCTAATTGTGTCAACTCTTCAGTGGTTGACATGAGGACACTCAATGTTTATTATTACGCCGTGCTCATGGCTGACGAGGCGCTAAGCCAATGGCCTTGAGACTTGAGAAAAGAGAAAGTCGAATTACTTGAGGAGGAAGAGTTATGAGTATCAGTCGTTATGATCCGTTTCGCGATTTGCGAACGTTGCAGCAGGAAGTGAATCGTCTTTTCACCGGCAACTTGCCGCATTCGTTCGACGATGAGGGAATCGCGCGCGGTTCGTGGAGCCCGAGCGTCGATATCTACGAAAACAAGGACCACATCGTGCTCGAGGCAGAACTGCCCGGCATGAGTCGCGAGGATTTTGATCTCTCAGTTGAGAACAACGTGATCACCCTTCGCGGCGAGCGTCATTTCGAAAAGAAGGAAGACACAGACAACTACCATCGAGTAGAGCGTGCCTACGGTAGCTTCCTGCGGTCATTCACGCTGCCGAATACCGTCACGGCTGAGGGCGCGAACGCTGATTACCGCAACGGCGTGTTGCGCGTGACCCTGCCGAAGCGCGAAGAGACAAAGGCTCGCCGAATCGAAGTCAGCGGCGAAAGCAAGACGATCGAAGCGAAAGCTGAAGCTGCAAAAGCATCTGCCGCGAAGAACTGACCAGCGGCAGGACTCCGAGCGGGGCGCTGGCGCAATCGTCAGTTGCCCCGTTTGCTTTGCATAGTTCATGCTGGCGAGGGGAGAGTAAGCAGAAGCGTAGCGTAAAGAGAATTCAATGCGTTTAGAGAAATTCACATTGCGAGGACAGGAAGCCATCCAGGCAGGCATAGAGTTGGCCGAGCGGAGCCAAAACCAGCAGGTCGAGCCGGAACACATTTTGTGTGCGATGTTCGAACAGCCGGAGGGCATCGTCCGACCTCTGCTGGGCAAGCTCGGCGCGAACGTGCAGGTAGTAATAAACGATTGCCAGGCGGCGGTCGCGCGCTTTCCGCGAGTGCAGGGCGGGCAGCAATATTTTAGCCCACGGCTAAGCCAAATCTTTACGGCTGCGCAAAAACAAGCGGAGCAGATGAAGGACGAGTACATCTCGACCGAGCATTTGCTGCTGGCGATCGCTGATGAGAAGGATGGCAACGCCGGCAAAATTCTTCGTCAGCATGGAGTTAATCGAGATGATCTGCTAAAGGTGATCGAGCAGACACGTGGCGGCGCGCGGATTACCGATCAGAACGCCGAATCGAACTATCAAGCGCTGGCGAAGTATGCACGCGACCTCACCGATCTGGCGCGCCAGGGCAAACTCGATCCGGTCATTGGGCGTGACGACGAAATTCGGCGCACGATTCAAGTGCTATCGCGGCGCACCAAGAACAATCCAGTGCTCATCGGCGAGCCAGGCGTCGGCAAGACCGCGATTGTCGAGGGGTTGGCTCAGCGAATTGTTTCGGGCGATGTTCCCGAAACGCTGCGCAACAAGCGTCTGGTCGGGTTGGATCTCGGCTCGATGCTGGCCGGCGCAAAGTATCGCGGCGAATTCGAGGATCGTTTGAAATCCGTGCTCAAAGAGATCGAGAGCGCGCAAGGTCAAATCATTCTCTTCATCGATGAGCTGCACACGCTGGTTGGCGCGGGGGCTGCCGAAGGCGCCATCGACGCTTCGAATATGTTGAAACCTGCGCTGGCGCGCGGAGACTTGCGGTGCGTAGGCGCGACCACACTGAACGAATACAAGAAGTATATCGAGAAGGATGCCGCACTCGAGCGGCGCTTCCAGCAAATTTACGTCGGCGAGCCAGGCGTCGAGGACACGATTGCGATTCTGCGCGGTCTGAAGGAGCGCTATGAAGTTCATCACGGCGTGCGCATCAAGGATTCGGCAATCGTCGCGGCAGCCACGCTGTCGAATCGTTACATCACGGATCGCTTTCTGCCCGACAAGGCGATCGACCTAATCGATGAAGCCGCCTCGCGACTACGAATTGAAATCGATTCGCTGCCTCAGGAGATCGATCAGGTCGAACGCGAAATCATGCAGCTGGAGATTGAGCGCCAGGCGTTGCAGCGAGAAGAAGACCAGCGCTCCAAGAATCGTCTGCGCGAGATCGAGCAACGCATCGCCGACTTGAAAGAGAAGTCTTCGGGCATGAAGGCCAAATGGCAGTCAGAAAAAGAGCACATCGAGAAGATGCGGAAGGCGAAGGCCGAGCTGGAACAACTCAAGCTGCAACTGGAGCAGGCCCGCGGCGCCGGCGATCTCGGCCGAGCATCAGAGATTCAGTACGGCCAGATTCCTGAGTTGGAGCGAAGTCTCGAAGCCGAGCACGAAAAGCTCGCCAAGATTCAGCAGGATGGGGCGACCCTCAAAGAAGAAGTCGACGAAGAAGATGTTGCCGAGGTCGTAGCGAAGTGGACCGGCGTGCCGGTCTCGAAAATGCTCGAAGGCGAGATGCAAAAGCTGCTGACGATGGAAGAACGCTTGCGTCAGCGAGTGATCGGCCAGGACGAAGCTCTTGAAGCCGTCGCCAACGCGGTGCGGCGCGCGCGAGCCGGTTTGCAGGATCCGCATCGCCCGGTGGGCTCGTTCATATTTCTCGGTCCCACGGGCGTGGGCAAGACCGAAACTGCTCGCGCGCTGGCGGAGTTTTTGTTTGATGACGAGCGGGCCATGGTGCGGCTCGACATGTCTGAGTACATGGAGAAGCACGCCGTGGCGCGGATGATTGGCGCGCCGCCCGGATACGTTGGCTACGAAGAAGGCGGGCAGTTGACCGAAGCAGTGCGCCGCCGGCCTTACAGTGTGGTTCTCTTCGATGAGATCGAGAAAGCGCACTCGGGCGTTTTCAACGTGCTGCTCCAGATTCTTGACGATGGTCGTTTGACGGATTCAAAAGGGCGCACGGTTGATTTTAAGAACACGGTGCTAATTATGACGTCGAATCTGGGTTCGCGCGAGATCCAGGATGTTGGCGAAGATGAAAAACGAGTGCGCGAAGCGGTAATGGAAGTACTTCGTGAGCACTTCAAACCCGAGTTTCTGAATCGCATCGATGACATCGTGGTCTTTCACCGTTTATCGCGAGAGCAGATTGCGCAGATTATCGACGTGCAGCTGGAGCGTCTGCGCAGGATGCTGCATGAGCGAGGCGTGTCGCTGCTCCTGGAAGACTCAGCCAGGCAGCTCCTGGCGAGCGAAGGTTACGATCCGAATTTCGGCGCTCGTCCGCTGAAGCGAGCGATTCAAACACTGATTCAGAATCCTCTGGCGATGAAACTGTTGCGCGGCGAAATTCCGCCGGGCCAGACCGTAATCGTTTCCGCCGGCGACGGTGAGATGAAATTTGCTACCCAGGCGGCAGCGGCAGCGGGCTGATGAGCGGGACCGGCTGGGGGCCATTGAGGGTTGAAATCGCTGGCCGTTTCGGGTTTCTGCGCCGTCCGAGTCTGGATTCACCGATTGCTGGCAAGGGATTTGCTTAAGAATAAATCAGCAGATTCCAGTTGCGCCGGGACGCAACGACGAATATGCTCTCGACATCAGAGTATTGCGCAGCCGAACGAAGCTGCGCAGTTTGAATGGAGCGAATCGAACGGATTTTAGAAGGTAAGCGTAAATCAAAACATGGCTGATCTGGAAGCATACAGAGATAAGTTTGGTGAGAGCGGACAGCGGGTGCTGCAAAACGCTCTGGGCGAATCAAAGCGTCGCGATCAGAACTACATCGCGGTCGAGCACATCATCAGTGCGCTGGCTAAGGAAGAACCTGATCTTTTCAATTCGACCATTCGCAGTCTGGCTCTTGATCCTGACCTGGTGACGCGGGCCATCGACAATCGCCTGGACAGCAGTCGCCAACACATCGGCAAAGGCTTTCGCATCGCTCCGGATACCACTGACCTTTTCAAGCGCGCCATGGAACGCGCGCGTTCGCGCGGACGCAAGACCATCGAAGCCACGGACATTTTCGACGTTCTCTCGAACTACGACAGTCTTTTTGTCGAGGTGCTGCGGAATCTGGGCGCGCAGCCCGAAGCCGTCGTCGAACACGTGCGCACAAATGTTGACGAGCGCGAGAAACAGGAGGAGCAGTATCGCAAGAAGTTCGAGCTGCCGCCTTACCTGAAACATTTTGGCCTCTCGCTGAATCGCCTGGTGCGCGCCGACAAGATTCCGCCCACCATCGGCCGCGAAAAAGAGATTCAACAGATCATCGAAATCCTTTGCCATCGCGAGCGGGCGAACTCGCCGATGCTCGTCGGCGAACCAGGCGTCGGCAAAACCGCGGTGATCGAAGGATTGGCGCGTCTGATCGAACTCGAGCCGCAGAAAATTCCAGCGCGCTTGCGCAACTCGCACGTCGTGCAACTGCAAATGGGCGGGATCGTGGCCGGGACCATGCTGCGGGGAATGTTCGAAGAGCGCATCAAAGGCATCATCGATGAGGTGAAAGAGCGCGACAACCTGATTCTGTTCATCGATGAAGCGCATACAATCATCGGCGCAGGCGCGGCGCTGGGGACATCTTCGGATGCGGCGAACATGTTCAAGTCAGCGCTGGCAAAAGGCGAGATGCGTATCATCGGCGCGACTACGATGTCGGAGTATAAGGAGTCGATCGCCGAAGACGAGGCGCTGGCGCGCCGCTTCCGCCTGGTCAAAGTCGACGAACCAACGATAGATGAAACCCGCGAGATCCTTTTGGGCTTGCGACCGCGTCTGGAGCGCAACTATTCCGTCCAAATTTCCGACGAAGCCATCGCCACCGCGCTGGAAATGGCGCCAAAGTACATTCGCAATCTGCATCTGCCTGACAAGGCGGTCGGCTGGCTCGACACGGCCTCGGTCAAAGTCGAGATCAACGAACCGCACACGATGATCGTCAAACCGGAGCACGTGATCGAAGTCATCTCGCAGGAATCGCGGATCCCGCGCGATATGATCTTTCGCGACACCAGCGATCGCTTCGCATTGACTGAAGTGCAACTCTCGGAGCGTGTGATTGGACAAAAAGAGGCGATCAGGTCTGTGGCCCAGCGGCTGCGTTTGAACAAAGGTCCGCTGAAAGAGTCCCACTACAAACCTGACGGCGTGCTGCTTTTCCTCGGCCCGACCGGCGTAGGCAAGACTGAGCTGGCAAAGGCCGTGGCTGAGTTCATGTTCGGCGACGATCACAAGATGGTCCGGCTCGACATGTCTGAGTACGGCGACGGCACCGTGGGCATCGAAAAATTGATCGGCATGCCGCGCGGCATCGTCGGTTCAGAGCGCGGTGGAATTCTGACTGAGCAACTGCGGGAAAATCCCTACACGGTTTTGCTGCTCGATGAAGTTGAGAAGGCCTCGCCGTATTTAATGAATCTTTTCCTGCAGGCTTTCGACGAAGGCTGGTTGACCGACGGCCGCGGCCGGCGCGTCTATCTGTCCGACGCGATCGTAATCATGACGTCGAACCTGGGCTCTGATAGTTTCAAGAAGTATGAAAAGCCGCTCGGCTTTGGCACGAAGACCGCCGGGGATTTTCGGGCCGTCAAGAGAGAAATCATGAAGGCGGCGGAAACGCGTTTCTCGCCTGAGTTTCGCAACCGCATCGACGAAATCGTGGTGTTCTCGCCGCTGACGCTGGACGAGGTTAAGCAGATCGCGCAACTGTATCTGGAAAAAACGCGCCGGCAGATGAAACACAAGGGCAAGTCTTTCGAGATCACAGATCGAGCCCTCGACCTCGTGACTGAGAAAGGTTTCAGCAGCCAGTACGGCGCGCGTTTCCTGAAACGCTACATCGACGAGAAGGTGAAGCTGCCAATCACCACGATGTGGAAGACGGGCGCGAAGTTCTCGGTCGATGTCGAAGACGGCGAAGTCGTCGCTACCATGGTCGATGAACCGGCCGAAGATGCGGAGTGAGTTTAGCTTTAGATAAGTCGCGCAGAACTTCTGCCGATCAGAGCCTCGAGTGTTTTTGACGAGGCTCTTTTTATTGACTGGCGCCGAAACCCTGACGCCTCGGGGTATGCGAGCGGGTTGCTTGCGCGGAGACGTGTCTTTGGCTATAAATCAACCCGATCGCTACGGCTCCCGGTTCTATAACATCCGCGTCGCCGTCGGGTTGTGCTAAACAAATGAAACCGAAGTCCCCCTTCAAGATCATCTCGGCGATTTTTTTCTTGCTGATCGCACCGGCATGGTGCGTGGCCCAGACGGCCAGAACTCCGCCCGTCAACGACAAAGCCGAAAAGATCGTCCAGCGCGCAATCGAGGTTTTGGGTGGCGATCGCTATCTGGCGGTGAAGACGGTCACCGGCCGCGGTTTCTTCACCGACTACAAAGACGGCGTGTCGGGGATTCCCGTGCGCTTCGTCGATTACATTTTTTTCCCCGACCGTGAACGCACGGAGTTCAGCGGCGGCGGCATGCGCATAGTGCAGACGAACTTTGCCGCCCAGGGTTGGATCTTTGATGGCATGGCAAAGACTCTGAAAGATCAAACCGCCGAGCAACTGGAAGATTTCAAGTTCGGCTTGCGCACTGGTTTCGAAAATCTCCTGCACGGGTGGTGGCGCAAACAGGGCGCTACGCTGAGTTACGTCGGTCGTCGCGAAGCGGGCGTCGGGCGCCGCAACGAAACTGTGCGCCTGACTTACCCGGATGGTGTTTGGATCGAATATGAATTCAGCGCGACTGAGGGCTTGCCGGCCAAGGCGCTCTACGAACGCAAGCGCAAGAAACCAGACAGCGAAGAAATCGAAACTGTTTCGGAAGAGGACCGTCCGCTAAAACCGATTACGATCGACGGCGTCTTGACGCCGTTTGTAATCGATCACTTCCGCGGCGGCATCCAAACCGTCCGCATCAACTACGAGAAGGTTGACTACAACCAGCCACTGGCTGATTCACTTTTCGCCAAGCCAGCAAGTTTGAAAGCCATTAAGTAATCCATAATCCAACCCAGAGCGGAGAGCCCCTATGGCAATGAATCCAGCGCTTCAAACTACCGGCAAGGATCGCCGCATGTACGTCTGGTTTGCGGTGTTCATGCCCATCATCGTCCTGGCCGGCTTTGCCCGGTCTTATTATCTGAAAGGTTTCTTCGGTTTTCCGGCATTGCCAAGCTTGCTCGTGCATATCCACGGAATTGTGATGACGTCCTGGGTAGTACTTTTCGTCACCCAAGTTACGTTGGTCGGCACCGGCCGCACCAGAACGCATCAACGCCTCGGGGTGTTGGGAGCAGTGCTGGCCCCACTGTTGATTGTCGTAGGCGTGCTCACCGCAATCGCCGGGGCTGCCCGCGGCGCCACGCCCGGCCCGCCGGCGCTTCAGTTTCTCGCGGTACCGCTGTTCGACATGCTCGCGTTTGCGATTCTGGTGGGAACCGCGCTTTACGTGCGCCGCCGGCGTCTCGACATTCACAAGCGGCTAATGCTGCTCGCCGCGGTGAATTTGTTGGCTCCGGCCATCGCCCGCATCCCTTTACACTTTATTGAGACAGGTGGGCCTTTAGCATTTTTCGGCTTGACCGACTTGTGTTTGCTGGCGTGTGTGGGTTTCGACACCATCAAGAATCGCCGACTGCACCCGGCGTTCTTGTGGGGGACGCTCTTGATCATCGCCTCGCAGCCGCTGCGATTAATGCTGGCAGGTACGGATGTGTGGATGCGGTTCGCGACGATGCTGGTCGGACTGGTGAAGTGAAAGTTCACGCTTCGCGCTCCC
>WNFH01002328.1_pt1 | contig 13236 bp, 13 predicted proteins | sample 5400411 | NCBI WGS metagenome assembly WNFH01 (sample SAMN13153347, study PRJNA577476) | soil metagenome | isolation source: 200 cm saprolite under Douglas fir tree site 2 hole 3 | place: USA:California | collected 2015-04-18
ATTGGATGTTTCCGTTCCCTGATACCGTGCAGTGATTGAAGGCGTTGTACTGGTTGAAGTTGCCGAAGGTGTTGATGCCGGCATTGCCACTATTCGCTCCACTGCCGTTGTTCGTGACTAAGCAGTAGCAGAAAGTGTTGTGTGAGGAATAATACTCAAGGCTGATGCCGTTGTTGTAGGGTGAGGCGCTATTCTTGACCGTTAGAGAGTTGAATGTGTTCCAGCGGGCAGCTGTGGTCTTGAACGGACGTCCCGAGGCCAGGGTCGCATCGACGGTAAGGTTGGCAATATTGCTGTTGGCCGATTCAACGAGCTCAAATCCGAAGGCGCCGTTGCCGAGGCATCCGGTCCCGGGCGCTCCCTGATTCTCGTTCGAAATCGACATTCCATCCACCCACAAGTTTCCCTGACTGTCAAACCACACGGCAGATCCGCACTGCTCGCTGCCGGCTCCGGTGACGGTTATGTTGCTCCAGCCGACGTTAAAATCTCCGTGATTTAGGAGTGCTGCACCCTGCAAGTTCTTCGCAGTGACGCCGCTGACCGTGGATTCAGCAACTCCGGCCAGCACCAATCCGTAGACGTTGGACCCGTTTCCGTCGAAAGTGATGTTTTGCACGATAATCCCGGTGAGCGGGCTTAATATCTTTTGAGCCGTCGCGCCATTCGCCACTGGGTCGTAGGTATCATGCAAGGCCGTCGTGACCGTGATGGTATTTCCAGAAACCGAGGCAACCTTCAAGACCTCGCCGCGACAGGCGGACAGATCACAGTTCGTGTCATGGCCAGGAGGTGTATCAGCGGAATAATCTTTGCCGCCTTCCTGTAGTCGTACGTAATCTCCCACTGCTACACCAAGAGGCGAAGCAGTCGCAAAACTCACAGCCAGTTCGTTCGCCGGCGCGTAAAGTGGGACTGCCGGGCCGTAGTTGGGATTGCCATTGGTAGACCCGCCGATCACCATGATGGTTCCAAAGGCCTTGTCGAGAATGACAGCGCAACTCGAACCGTCCACGGTCACATTCGAGAGGGGCACTCCGCCCGATGTCTGCATGATTGTTAGTTGGGAAGTGATCAAGTACGTGCTGTTAGCCGTGCATGGAAACAGCAGCGTATCGCCGGGCTGCAAGGCCGCGATGGCGCTGTTGATGGCCGGGGTGTCGTCGGTCGTTCCGTCGCCCTTGGCACCGTAGTTCAGGACGTTCCTTGTCGTGCCGCCAGCGGAGGTCGGCATGAAAATCGAGCAGAACGTCAAACACGCAAACAACCCAGCGAGATAAGCGGTATTCAAGCGCTGCGAAATGCCAGCGAGGCGCTGGCCACGCATTCCTCGGATGTGGTTCTTGCCTCGGGATGGAACTACCCGCAATGCACAGGAGAAGAGTAAACGAACAAGATTCTGGACTGCGCGGATCATGGGGACCTCCAGTCTTTTTGGCTCTACGGGCTCTTCGAGACACTCGACATGCTCCTCGAACATGAGCGAGGGTGTATGGGAGGCTGGAACGCCCTTAGATGGGCGAAGGCGCTTCGTTTGATACAGAAGTGGCGAGGAAGGGTCAATTGGTGGATTGCCCTAATTTAAGGTCGGGTGAAAACACGAAGGAGCGGAGGCGGAGGAATCGAAAACAAGATGGCGAGGTTCCCGGTAGGAACGGGGACGCCCTGATGGGTCTCCGACAAGGGCGGAGCAGGCGCGCTAAACGCCGGACGGGAAAGGCCGGTGAGCCGAGCAGGCGGAACCCACGTCGTGAGAATCGGACACCTGTCAGCACTTTTACGCGCTATACCCACGATGCAAGAAGACTAACTCTCGTATTCACGGCACTTCGCTGTGGCGCGTCGCGTGCCCTCTGGCTGCGTAGCTTTCTAAAGGAGCAGAGCGATGCAGCAGCGTCCGGGGCACTGGCCGGTTCTCGTGTTTTGCTTGCTGTTTCCAGCGGGCCAATCCTTGTCTGCGCAATCCCGGTCCAGCTCGAACATTCCTCGCCTGGAAATGGGAGTGCAAGTGGTTCCCTTCGCTATCTCCTCACCCATTGTCAGCGGCGACATTGGTGGAGGCTTCCACGCCGGCTACAACCTGACGCGCAATTTCGGCCTCGACGCCGATCTGGATTTCTTCCGGTTTGGCCAGACGGCAACACAGAAGGGCCACACGAAGATGGGACTCTTCGGCCTGCGCGCCGGATTCACTTTGCCCGAAGGCGGCCTATACCTGAAAGTTCGTCCGGGTTTCCTGCATTTTCCAAACACCGGCAGCCTTCAAACGCCTGGGCCGCCACACCAGAATTACTTCGTGCTCGACGTCGGTGCGGCCGGCACCTACTACTTCCGCAATCACACCTACGTACGCCTGGATTTGGGTGACACGATGGTTTACGGCAACACGGCCATGCCGGGCACCACCGGAGGTTCAGGTGGCCCGGGTTCACGAAACAATCCGATGCTCAGCCTCGGTTTCGGCGTGCACTTTTGAGGCCACGCGCCCCGGAGCCCAAAAACCGCGCGACGCTCCAGCCGCGGCGCATCACTTGTAGCGGATACTTTGTGAGGAATGCTTTATTGACGGCCGATATGGTCGATTTCTTTCTTGATGGCGAGCTCGTCGAGAGTAGAGAGGGGAAGGCTGAGGAACAAGCCGATCCTGCGGTCCAGGATAAGGAAGGCGTCGCGAAAAGCGCGGTCGATCTGCTCTGGGCTGCCAGCGACGGCAGCGGGATCGGGGACGCCCCAATGCGCGGTGATGGGCTGTCCGGGCCAAACGGGGCAGACTTCCTGAGCGGCATTGTCGCAGACGGTAAAGACAAAGTTCATCGGAGGAGCGCCGGGCTGGGCGAACTCACCCCAGCTCTTGCTGCGCAAATTTACAGTGGGAAGCCGAGCGGCTTCGAGTTGCTTGAGGGCGTTGGGATGGACGCGACCCGTGGGATGGCTGCCCGCGCTGTGAGCCGTGAAGTTCGGCTTGCCGCGATGATTCAGGAGCACCTCGGCCATGATGGAACGGGCGGAGTTGCCAGTGCAGAGAAATAGAACGTTATACCGGGATGGCATCGCGGCAAGGACCTAGCCGCAGCAAGAGGGGCCGCGGCCCCTCGACTCCGCCCGGGGCAAGCGCGCGGCCTGGAGAGCCGGTTTGGTGGCGCGGACGAAGGCGCTGATGAATTTGCCGTCAATCTGCGGGCCCACGGTATCGGCATCGAGGCCGGCGGCTTCGAGAAATTCGTGGGCCTCTTCCATCTTGTAGACGCGGGTGGGCTCGACGTCGATGGATGCGAAGCCGGCGCGAGCCAGCTTTTCGCGGTATTCGCTTTCTTCGAGCGCGCCGGCAATGCAGCCGACCCAGAGTTCCATGCTTTTGCGAATACCGGCAGGAACCTGGCCACGCACGACGACATCCGAGATGGCGAAGCGGCCGCCGGGCTTGAGAACGCGAAAGGCCTCGGCGAGGACGCGGTCTTTGTCGCCGGAAAGATTGATAACGCAATTCGAAATGATGACGTCGACGGAGTTTTCCGGCAGGGGGATGTTTTCAATCGCGCCCTTCAGGAATTCGACATTTTCGACTCCGGCTTTTTTCTGATTTTCGCGGGCGAGCGCGAGCATCTCGTCGGTCATGTCCAGTCCGTAAGCTTTGCCGGCGGGGCCGACGCGTTTTGCCGAAAGGATGACGTCAATGCCGCCGCCAGAGCCGAGGTCGAGGACGATTTCGCCAGGCTGGAGCTCTGCCAGGGCGGTGGGATTGCCGCAGCCGAGGGAGGCGGCGACAGCTTTCTCCGGCAGCGCGCCCTTTTCCGCGTCACTGTAGAGGTCCCTGGTAATGGGATCGCAGCCGCTGAGCTGGGCGCCACCGCCACAGCAGGCCGTGCCTCCGGCGGCGGCGCGCTTCGCGGCTTCGCCGTATTTTTGCTTTACTGTTTCCTGAATGTTCGTATCGCTCATCAGAGTTCCTCACTTTGAAATTTGGACGACGGATTCCGCAGGAACGGCGCGAGAGCGCGTGCAGCATTCCGCGTAGAGAAAATTCAGAACTTCGCGCAAGGCGTCGGTCTCCGCGGAGTACCAGAGATAGGTGCCTTCGCGGCGCACCTGGACGAGGCCGACCTGCTTCAGCTTTTCCAAGTGGTGAGAGAGCGTGGACGCGGGGATGGCGAGCTCTTCCTGGATTTCGCCGGCCACCATTCCGGCAGGGTGGGCGGCAAGGAGCAGGCGGAGAATCTGCAGGCGGGGCTCCGCGCCGAGAGCGGAGAAGCGGTCGGCGGATCGGGTAACCAGCAAGGGATCCGGGCGTCTCATGTTTCGATATTTGCAGAAATACAGAATGATGTCAAGGCCTATTTGCGCCCATCGTTTTCCGGCCTCACCGCATCTTAAGGAAAGGCACCTCCCAAGCCCTGGAAACGGCGCTTTTTTTCAGTTTTGACCGCGTTTCTGCCGCATGGGATACTTTTTGTTTCTAGGGCTACCATGAACCTTCGACGGATTACGCTTGCCGCGATTCTAACCGGTGCTGCCGCTATGACTGCTCTTGCGCAAACGCCGCAAGAACCCTTTGTCGATCCCAAGACCGCATCTGCCGTCAGGGACTCCGCGCGCGCGGAGGCCTACTACAACTTCACGATGGGGCATATTTACGAACAGCAGTATGAAGCGACCAGCCGCGCGGAATACGCGACGCAGGCGATCGAAGCGTACAAGAAGGCGTACGCGCTCGATCCGAAATCGCCGGTCATCGGCGAACGGCTCGCGGAGATGTACTGGAAAGCGCAGCGCACGCACGATGCCGTCCTGGAAGCGCAGGAAATCCTGAAGCGCGAGCCGGACAACGTGCAATCGCGGCGGCTGCTGGGGCGGATATATCTGCGGAGCCTCGGAGATCTCAATTCGGGCAACGCCCAATCGGAAACGGTGAGCCACGCCATCGAGCAGTACCGCGAAATTCACCGCCTCGATCCATCGGACACGGAATCGGCGCTGTGGCTGGCGCGGCTGTACCGGCTGAAGAACGAGCACGACAAGGCCGAAGAAGTCCTGAGGAGCGTGCTGAAAAACGATCCGGAAAACGAGGCGGCCGATGAGCAACTGACGCAATTGCTGATGGACGAAGGCAAAGCCAGCGAAGCGGTGAAGCTGCTCGAGGGAATTACCGCACATTCGGCCACGCCGGTGCTGCTGGATCTGCTGGGGGACGCTTACACGCAGGCTCGCGAGCTCGCAAAGGCGGAGCAGGCCTACCGGAAGGCGGCGGAGCTCGATCCCTCCGAGCTGAGCCACCAGCGCGGGCTCGGGCAGACGCTGCTGGCGGAAGAAAAATATTCGGAAGCGCTGGCCGTGTATCAAAAACTTTCAGACCTGATGCCAGATGATTCAGACGTGTACCTGCGCATCGCGCAGATTTACCGCGAACTGCACCAGCTCGATAAAGCCGAGGACAATCTCGTAAAAGCGCGGCAATACGCGCCGGGCAGCCTCGAAGTGATGTACAACCAAGCGATCCTGTACCAGGCGCAGGGACGCTTCGAGGACGCAATCCGAGTGCTGTCGGACGCAGTGACGGGCATCAAGGCGCAGTCTCCCGTGCAGCCCTCGCGGCGGCGGTCGCTGGCCATTCTGTTCCAGCAACTCGGGCAGCTCTACCGCGACACACAGAATTACCCGGCTGCGATTTACACGTTTGAAGAGTTAGGGCACCTCGGTGAAGAAGAAGATCGCCGCGCGCGGATGCTGATTATGGACACGTACCGCGCCGCCAAGGATCTGTCCAAGGCGCTCCAGACGGGCAAGGAGGCGCTGGCAAAATATCCGGCCGACCCGCCGATCCGCACGAGCCACGCACTCTTGCTGGGAGAAAACGGGCAGACAGACGAGGCGGTAAAGATTTTGCGAGCGCAACTCCACGGCAAGGAAGGAGACCGCGATACTTACCTGAATATCGCGCAAGTGTACGAGCGCGGGCGCCGCTACAAAGAGGCCGAAGAAGCAGCGCGTGCCGCCGAGGTTCTGCCCGGACAGCCACGCGACAATGAGATGGTGTGGTTTTTGATCGGCGCGATTTACGAACGGCAGAAGCTTTTCGACAAGGCCGAGGAACAGTTCAAGAAAGTGCTCGCCGTCAATCCGAAAAACGCGCCAGTGCTGAATTACTACGGCTACATGCTGGGCGATCTGGGCATCCGGCTGGAGGAAGCGGAGGGGCTGGTGCAGCGGGCGCTGAAGGAAGACCCGTACAACGGGGCTTATCTCGACAGTCTCGGCTGGATCTATTTCAAAGAGGCCAAGTTCACCGCTGCCGAGGCCACGCTGCGAAAGGCCGTGGAACGTGAGAGCCACGACGCAACGATTCATTCGCACCTCGGCGACCTTTACGCCAAGACGGGCCGCGGCGACCTGGCCGCCGCGGAATGGGAAAAGTCGCTAGTGGAATGGCGCCGCTCATTGCCGGCGGATCACGAAGCCGACAAGGTTGCGGAAGTCGAGAAGAAAGTCTCGCAATCGAAGCATCGCGTGGCGCAAAAATCGACGGCCACGGACGCCAAGCCGTAATCGGCCGCATGCGCGAAGTCCGCATTTCCGCGTACGCGAAAATCAATCTCCGCCTGGATATCGCGGGGAAACGGGCGGATGGCTTCCACGAGCTGCGCACTATTCTTCAAACCATCTCGCTGCATGACGACTTGCGCCTGCGGGCGGTACACGGCGCGGAGATTACACTGAAGATTGCGGGGAACGATCCGTTGGCGGGGGAACCCGTTCAGAAAAATCTCGTATACCGGGCCGTTGCGGCAGCGCGGCGGAAATTGAAAATTCGCAGAGGCGTGGAGATCGAGTTGAAGAAGACGATTCCCGCCGGGCGCGGGCTGGGCGGAGGTTCGAGTGATGCAGCCGCGGCGCTGCTAGGGTACCTGCGGTTGACGCGAAGGAAGCTGGCCCCCGCGCAATTGCTGGAAATGGCCGCGTCCTTGGGCGCGGACGTGCCGTTTTTCCTGTTCGGCGGGCGGGCCTTGGGCGTGAACAAGGGCGATGAGATCTATCCATTGCCGGACATCGCGAAGCAACACCTCCTGGTGGTCTCCCCAAGAGAGATTCATGTGCCCACGCGGGATGCTTACCGCTGGCTGAAGGCCAAGCGGCTTGGTTTGACAAAGCCGGCCGAAAACCCTAAACTTTGGGGGTTCTGTGCTCTGTGTTGGGGCAAGCAGGGGAGCGGCCTTTCGAATGATTTCGAGCGGCCGGTTTTCCGGCGGCATCCGCGGCTTGGTCAAATCAAGCGGATATTGCTTCAAAGAGGAGCAGCAGAAGCCTCGCTGGCGGGTAGCGGTTCGGCGGTGTTTGGAGTTTTCCCGAGCCCAGCGATGGCGCGCCGAGCCGCTGACGGGTTTCCGCACGATCAGACCTTCGTTTGCGAGACCATCTCGCGCGAGAGGTACGCTCGTTTGATGCGCCTGGCAGGGTAATCTGCGAGCGCATCGTGGATCCAGCCGCAGCGTCTCTCCGCAGAAGTTAAGAGCAAAGGTTTAAAGTTGAAAGAAAATTGCCTCAGGGACGGTGATTGCTCCGCGTTCACCGAAGCCTAATCTTCACTTTCAACCTTCGACTTTTGACTTTCAACCGGGGCCAAGAACAAGGGTTTCAGATTTTGAGTTGTTCGGGGAGCGCGAGCGTCGTGAACGACGAGCGATTCAAGATATTCTCAGGGACCGCGAATCCGGTCTTGGCGGAGAGCATCTGCCGCCACTTGAACGTGCCGCTGGGCAAGGCGTTGCTGGGACGCTTCAGCGACGGAGAGATCTATTTCCAGATTTTGGAAAACGTGCGCGGCGCGGACGTCTTCGTGGTGCAACCTTGCCATCACCCGGTGGACAACCATCTGCTGGAGCTGCTGCTGATGATTGATGCGTTCAAGCGCGCTTCGGCGTGGCGGATCACCGCGGTGCTGCCGTATTACTGCTATGCGCGGCAAGACCGCAAAGACAAACCGCGCGTCCCCATCTCAGCGAAACTCGTGGCGGACCTACTGGAAACGGCGGGTGCGAGCCGCGCCTTGACACTGGATTTGCACGCGCCGCAAATTCAGGGGTATTTCGATGTGCCGGTGGATCACCTCTATGGGTCGCCCGTGCTGGTCGAATACTTCCGGCATTTGAATTTGCCGAATTTGACGGTGGTTTCGCCGGACGCGGGGGGCGTGGAGCGTGCGCGGTTTTTCGCAAAGAAGCTGGATGCGCCGCTTGCGATTGTCGATAAGCGGCGCGTTGACGTGGATGTGAGCGAAGTGATGAACCTGATCGGCGATGTGCGCGGGCGGAGCGCTCTGATCGTGGACGACATCATCGATACCGGCGGAACGCTGGTAAAGACTGCGGAAGCGCTCGTGAGAGAAGGTGCGACCCAGGTGTTCGCCGCTTGCACGCATGCGGTGCTCTCCGGCCCAGCCGTGGAGCGCATCGCCAACTCGTGCATCAAGGAGGTGGTGGCGACGGACTCCGTGCCGCTGATGGAGGCGGCGAAGAAGATGGGAAAGATCCGAGTGTTAAGCGTTGCGGATTTGCTGGCGAGAGGCATCCGCTCGATTCATGAGGAGACTTCCATCAGCGAGCTGTTCATTTGACTTTTGGTGCCGCGGCCGAAGCGGAGGCTTCCGCTGTCGTGCTGAGGGCCGAAAGTAAGCGGAGGCCGGAGGAATCTCAGCTGATGGAGCGGCCGGGAGCTAGTGGAAGTGAAGATCCCTGGCACACCCTCCTGGGGTGGGCGCGGGAGGACAAGCGAAGGAAGGAAAGGAAGTATGGCTCAGACGCAGATTGTGGTAGAAGCAGCGCCCCGCGCGGAACGGGGTAAGAACGAAGCCCGGCGGCTCCGCCAGACGGGCAAGATCCCGGCCGTCCTCTATGGCGGCAAGGGCAAGGCCCTCACGCTGGCGGTGAATGCCAAGCAAGTGGGCGCGATTCTGCGCTCTGAGAGCGGCCACAACACGCTTTTTCAAGTGGATCTTGCCGGAAAGCAGGAACCGGTGATCGTTAAAGATTGGCTGGTCGATCCCATCACCGGGAACTTACTGCACGTCGATCTTCTGCGCGTGGCCATGAACGTGCGCATGAAGGTGATGGTGCCGGTGCACACGTTCGGCGAGCCGGCGGGCGTGAAGGTGCAGGGCGGGGTATTCGAAATTGTGACGCGCGAAGTGGAAATCGAGTGCTTGCCCGGCGAAATCCCCACGGAGTTCAGGATGGATGTCAGCGGGTTGATGCTTGGCAAGCAGCTCCGTGCCAGCGAATTGCCGATCGACACGGCCAAGATGAAACTCTTGACTGAGCCGGAGCGGGTGCTGGCACACGTCGTGGCGCTGAAGGTGGAAGAAGAGAAGCCCGCGGAAGTTGTTGCAGCGGAAGTGGCAGTGCCGGCCGAGCCCGAGGTCATCAAGAAGGGCAAGAAGGAAGTGGAAGGCGAAGAAGGTGCCGAAGCCGAAGCCAAGCCCAAAGCGGAAAAGCCGGAGAAGGTGGAGAAAAAGAAGTAATCCTGGTTCCACAGCGAGGGGCTTGCTGCGGCGAGGTCTCTGGATAAAGGTCTATGCGGCTCATTGTCGGACTTGGGAATCCCGATCCGGAGTATCAGTGGACGCCGCATAACCTGGGTTTCTTGGCGGTGGATGAACTTGCGAATCGCTGCGGGATTCGCGTGGAGCGGCCCGAGGGAAAGGCGCTGGTGGGCCGCGGGAAGATCGCCGGGGAAGAGGTGATCCTGGCGAAGCCGCAGACGTACATGAATCTCAGCGGAATCTCTGTAAGAGACCTGCTGGCAAAGTACGAGCTGGATCTGGACGAGTTGCTGGTGCTGTGGGACGAGAAGCAACTCCCCTGGGGGACGATCCGCATTCTCCCCGAGGGAAGCGCCGGCGGGCACAACGGAGCCAAGTCCGTGATCAGCGCGCTAGGCACGAAAGAGTTTGCGCGCCTGCGAATCGGGTGCGGTCCGGACCATCCGGTGAGCGACCTTGCGGCGTACGTGCTGCGGCCGATGAAGAAGGCGCAACTGGAAGCGGCCGCGGAAGCGGTCGCCAATGCCGGCGACGCCGTCGAGATGATGCTCGCGAAAGGAATCGGCGCGGCGATGAATCAGTACAACCAACGTAAACCGGGGGAGCCGGAAGAAGAAGAGCAATGATTTTGCCGGGCCCCGCGCCCGGGAGTGAAGGAAAAGAGGCCATCATGGAAGAGCGTTTGTACGATCTGATCTTTATCGCCCGGCCGGCGACGCCGGAAGAGGAGATCAAGAAAATTCTCTCGGTCATCGAGCACACCTGCGCCGAGAAGGGCGGCAAGATCGAGAAGACCGAGCATTGGGGAACGCGGAAGCTGGCTTACCGCGTGGCCAAACACCGCGAAGGCATCTACGTCTACCAACAGATTCACACCACGCATTCGGAATTGATCGCCGAGCTGGAGCGCCGCCTCCGCGTGCAGGACCCGGTGATCAAGTATCTGACGGTGCGCCTGGACGAGGATCTGAAGCGTCAGAAGAAGCTTTCGCAGAAGCGGGAGAAGCGCGCCGCGCGACGTCCGCGCCGCACCACGGCTCCTACGCCGGTAGCGCCGGAGCAGACCGCCGCAGCCAGCTGAGTCGGCAGGCGGTGACTGAGTTTCACAGAATCAAGAGTTGAGTCCGGCCCGGCCGGAGTCGCAGCTGAATTCACCCCTGACCAGCTCGGGGCCACAAGGGAAAGGCAGGAAGGTATGGCAGAAGAACAAAAACAAGCACCAGCGCCCGGCGGAGCGCCTCGGCGTGAAGGCGGTCATGGTGGTCACGGCGGAGCTGGCGGCGGGCACGGTGGCCCGCGCCGCGAAGGAGGCGGTCCGGGTGGCGGTGGTCCCGGCGGCCCCGGAGGGCGCCCGCGCGGGAAGCGGCAGTATTTCCGCAAAAAGAAGGTCTGCAAGTTTTGCGTCGAGAAGATGGATTTCATCGACTACAAGCGCGCGGACATTCTGTCCCAGTTCGTGCAAGAGCGGGGCAAGATTTTGCCCCGGCGGATGACGGGAGTGTGTTCCCGCCACCAGCGCTGGTTGGGCGTGGCGATTAAGCGCGCGCGCAACATCGCCTTGCTTCCGTATGCGGGCAGCGCCGCAGGCACACAGGCGCCGCGCGTGGTGGTGCCGGGGGCGGCTGGCCATGGTGCGCCGGGAGCACCGGCCGCGGGTGCCGAGGCGCCGAAGGCGTAAACTCCTGCGAGGTAAGGAAACTGGAGCTGAGAGAGACGACATGCAAATTATCCTTCAGGAAGACATCGACAAACTGGGCCACCGAGGCGACGTGGTTACGGTCAAGCCCGGCTACGCCCGCAATTTCCTGCTGCCGCGGAAGCTGGCGGTCGAGGCGACCAGCGGCAACATGAAAGCGCTCGAGAGGATTCGCACCTCGCTGGCCAAGAAAACCGCCACGGAGCTCGAAGCCGCGCAGAAGCAGGCCGCGGTGCTGAACGGGGCGTCGCTGAAGTTCACGCGTAAGACCGGCGAAAACGACCAGATGTTCGGATCGGTCACTTCCGCCGATATCGCGGATGGGCTTGCCGCGCAGGGCTTCAAGATCGATAAACGCCAGGTACAACTCGGCGAACCGATCAAGATCATTGGGGAGTCCGCGGTGACCATCAAGGTGTTCCGCGACGTTACCGCGCAGATCAACGTGAGCGTCGAAAAAGAGTCATAATCACCAGTCTGGCTAAAGCCTTTCTCCATGGGGGCGCAGGACCGCGACAGGGTCGGGCCCGTGCTGCACACTACATGGTTAGCACAACGCGGAATTCGGCTTTGCCGCTCATCATTCGCGCGTAGGCTTCGGCGGCTTTTTCCAGGGGATATTTTTCGATCATCGGGCGCACGCCGGTCATTTCGGCGAAGCGCAGAGTGTCTTCCGAATCCGTGGGAATGCCGGAGGACCAGCCCTTGACGCTCCTTCGCCCAAAGAGCAATTGTATCGGGGAAGCTTCGATGGGGCCCTGGCCGGCGCCGACAACCAACAGAGTTCCATTCAAGCCGAGGCCGCCGACGAGTTCGGACATGGATTTTGAGTCCGGCGCGGTCGCCATGATTACGGTGGCGCCGCCGAGCTTCTGAAGTTCTTGCGCGGCGTCAGTGGCTTTGCTGTCGATGTAAACGTGCGCGCCGAGCTTCTTAGCGAGCGCTGCGTTTTGCGGGCCGCGGCCAATAGCGGCAACCTTGTAGCCAAATTTATTGGCAAACTGAATTCCGAGATGCCCCAGGCCGCCGATGCCTTGCACGGCAACGAGGTCTGAAGGCAGGGCGCCGCTGTGGCGTAACGCATTGAAAGTGGTGATTCCCGCGCAGAGCAGCGGGCCGGCTTCCGCGGGATCGAGGCTTTCCGGAATCGCGGCGAGCGCTTCCACCGGGGCGATCATGTATTCCTGGTAGCCGCCGTCATAGCTGATTCCCGAAATTTTCAGGTTGAGGCAATTGGCAAAATCTCCGCGGCGGCAGGCGATGCAAGTGCCGTCCTGGCCGCCGTGCCAGCCGACGCCGACGCGCTGGCCTTTTTTCCAGCCGGTAACGCCAGAGCCCACGTCGTCGATCACACCGGCGACTTCGTGTCCGGGCACGCGGGGATATTGAGTGCCCGGGAAGAGTCCGTCTTTTGTGACGCTGTCGCTGTGACAGATGCCGCAAGCCTGCACGCGAATGCGCACGTGCCCGGCAGTTGGGTTGGGAATTTCACGCTCGACGATTTCAAAATCCGCTCCTGGCTTCGGTACTTGTGCCACTTTCATTTTTGCCATCGAAACTCTCCGCTGGTTCTATTTAGATTCAAGCCCAGAAGTTGGATGCACGTGTCGCGCAAAGCGGCACATTCCGATGCGCTACAAAGGAGCGGAAGAAGAAAAAGTTTTGCAGAGATTTCCGAAGCCATGCACAGGTAACCGTATTGACGGTTGTCTGGCATCCACGCACAATGCCCCATCCTTTTGAACCAAGGGAGTGTTCGAACGCGAAGGGGAAAACTCTGCTCTTGCCCTCCGGCAGAGATCGTGGTACAAAAGCGAAGAAAAGGCGAATATCGCGAGGGTCTCTTATGCCCACTGACACGACACTGGAAAAGCCGTTACCCAATAATCTCGATGCCGAGCGCTCCGTACTGGGCGCGATTCTGCTGGACAACCACGCGCTGAACGCCGCGATTGAAAGCTTGCGTCCCGAGGACTTTTTCCTCGACCAGCACCGGCGCGTGTTCACGCAG